>Ga0207667_10002828_pt1 | contig 21540 bp, 15 predicted proteins | sample KBSCornC52_FD_184301 | JGI IMG/M metagenome (GOLD analysis project Ga0207667, IMG submission 184301) | Corn rhizosphere microbial communities from Kellogg Biological Station, Michigan, USA - KBS Corn C5-2 (SPAdes) (version 2) | ecosystem: Host-associated > Plants > Roots > Rhizosphere > Soil ...
ATGCCCAATAGCTTGCTAGTCCGTGAAAGTTCAGTTTTCCATTATGCAAAAGGGATTAAATTTTATTGCACTATGCTCAACCGTATTTCTACTTTAAATTTGGAATAACATGTCAGGGCATCAAACAATATAACAACCCAAATAAAAGACAAGAGTAGAAACCAAATAGCCAATATACAACGACATAGCATAATTAGTCTTACATGTCTATTGTTGTAATTCAATACTCTAGAAACAGCATCGAGTATATACAACATGCAATAAAAATTTACATACCGTTACAGCATAAATGATAATTCGTATTTGCACTTTAATTTTGGACTAACATGTCAAGGCGACAACGAAATGACAACCTAATACAAAGACATGAGTGCAAACCAAATAAACTAACCAACATACTATTTAACACACAATGACAAAAATACACTATGCATTGAACTAAACCAACAGTATTACAATTACGACTGATCTTGTCGTTGAAATAGCATTGATTTATTTTGCTAATGTAAGTTATTTGAAATATTATTCAGTAATTGACTAAAGAATATTGTAGCTTTACATGAGTTAAAGCACCATTAAATTATTGCTGGCTGATCCTCTCGTACAGTGCCAACAAATAGCTCAATCAATGACACACCAATAATAGATAGAAACCAACCTGTCTTAAACGGTTTCAACCCAGATCATGGATCGTTTTAACTAGTGAACAACTAGACCTTCCAACCCATTTTCAGTTGTTGAGGAAACGATAAATCCGAAATCGAGGAACCAAAATTCTCGGTATAATTAGATCTTACACCAAGTATTAGCCTGTTTTCCTTTGAGTTGCTTTGATCCTATTTTGAATATCTCACTAATAATCAAAGAATATTCGGTCATATTTTGGTAAAGTTTCGAATGGAAATAAAATAGAAATTGAACTAGACAACGGCTATAAAACAGCAAACAAATTAAATTGCAGTGTTCAATAGTGATATCAACAAGACAAGAGTAAACAAATAGTAAAGAGAAATGAAGCATAGCACTACTGACATTTAATACAATACGCTATTCGAAAATAGAAAACAAAAAATAAAGAAATGTTGAATAGAAAAGCAAAGATAGCATATAGAACCACTGCAAAATAACAAATTACAACAAAGTAAACTAATGCGCCTTGCTGTAATAAAACAAAATAAGAACAACAATAAAACAAGACACTGAAAACAGACAGCAAACTAGACAATTTATCTATTTTTTACCAAACATTACCAAATAGTTATCCAGCGTTACTCTTTAACTGGACTTCCACCCAAATAAAACCTCTATGATTAGTTGTAATTGTGGTCATTTTTCCTATTTCCGTCCAAACAACTAAACCTACGTTCATACTATGATGAATGGTAGTACTTATCGTTATTAGACAATACAACAGAAAACAGACATCACTAAACTAATCCAAAGATTTAAGCATCAAAAGGTCTTTTCGTCTAATTATTGGTTAACCTGTATTTTCACAGGCACTACTAATTCTAAATGCTTATTGTTAATACAGTTGTGTTATCGTTTCACGGTTCAAATATCTATCAATTAAATAGCACATCATCACTCTACTTTAAGACTATGGTTTCACATAATCGGTATTACAACTAGACTTATTTATTATATTCTAGTTCATTAACCACCGCAAAGCACCAATGTTTGTAGTTGATTAGCAGGTGCCTATGTCTTTATTAAACAGTCGTAACACATTTGAACACCTTATTCGGTTTTATGTACAATATAGTTTCTATTCTTGTCTCATCTGTCTACTGCTTTTCTCAATCGAAGCATAAGTTACTACTCGTTCAGCACCGTTGGAATAACATTATATCGACTATAGATCACATTTGTTTTAAACTATAGACTTTACGATAACCATTGGGAATTCCTTTCGTTAAGTTATGACATGTACACAAGAAATTTTGCTTATCCAGCAGCACATTATTGTACCACTACCTAACTACTTCTTATAGTTCCTAATGACGTTATGATACTTGACAATTACAGCTATTATTGACATACAACAAACTAACTAAATACCGCCAAAGAAAAAGCTATAACAATATGCCACAATAACGAACAATTGAAACTAGTGATGGACGGTCAGTGCAAAATCTATTGACTAAACGGAATAGAGATACTTGGCTAATGGTTCAATAAATCAAAAATAAATCTTTTTGCAGGTCAATAAACATATCATAATAGTGCAAATACATGAAAAAGGACCCACTGTAAATAAATACGAAACAGATAAATAAACTAGCAAACAGAGTACAGTGCTGCAATACGAAACAAGTACCGCATTCTGCAAAAAGAAAATAAATCATATAACAATTCTGTTGGCCTATTACACTTAGCAATAATCATCATCAATCAATAAAAGAGGCCATGCTGTATCAATCATAGAGAATACGAGAGAAATAGCGAAAGAGAATAGACAGCATATTTTACAACAACAGAAAAATCATATATCAATTAACACATCAATAACAACAGGGAACCAGGCTGTATAAACATAAAACAGACGTCAACAAAACAAAACAAAGAAAAAACAGCCTACCATTCAACAAGACTAGCACTCTATTTCCATTTTTTATTCATGGCTTCAACATTCAATATAGCCATTACTAACAACTCCCATTTTATAGTTGGCCTATCGTTCATATTGCTATTGGACTAATTACAATAGATCCAGCAATAGAACATCATACGAACCAACATCCAATATCCTAAAAACAATAGGAACAGGTAATACAGCCTAACTTTAGCATACATCATAAGCCAAATATCGATTTGTTATCTTGGAATGTGTTTAACTAGCCTCATTTCTATTTCTATCAGGCATTGTGGTTAGAGAATAATGATCAATGACAACTAATTACAACTATTCTACAAACCCAAAATTATGTTAAACAACTCCAAAAGTCAGTATTCATTGAATCTATCACTATACCGACTGACAACAACTGTGCTTGTGCTTAATTTCTGTCATTGCAATAGTCTCCGTTCGTCATGATTATCAAACAAAGTAAAGCGTAGAATTCATCAACAAAAAGAAAAATCATGCCTACTAAGTTAAATCAGTTCGTAATGCCTAACAACAGTAATGATGATCAAAGAAGAAAGAGAGAAGAGTGGCATACTACTTTGATAAGAACTATTACCCACTAGAAAATAGATGTATTGAGATTCATGTTTGTCATCACATTAAATGCCATATTCCGTTGTTAGTGTATTTTTCATTTCAACCTTACCAATTCTATATTCGGATTGCCTAATTTAAAATAGTTGCAACCGGAGTTATCATATATAATACAGAAAGTTCAGGTTAGGCGTGCAAATACAACATAACATCATTCAACAAACAGAAAGAAATAAAGCCACTTTCACTAACCAATTCAATTATCCGTACTGACTTTAACCACCAAGTCATAAGTTCAGGTATCAAACAACAATATCAAACAAAATGACTATCGAAATAAAAACCCTGATAAGTTACCAGACAAAAGAAATTTACATACCTTACACATTAGAAATACAGTAATCTACTCGGCTAAAATACTAACAATTATCAACATCAAACATAATACAATATTGCCAAGTAGTGGGTGAATTTCGTTGAATACTAAACTAATCATAAACAAACAATAAGCCAATACTGCCAAAGAATATGAGAAGACATGTTTTACTATTACAAATTATTATACCAGTTGCTATTGTTATCGCTATGCACTACCCACTGTCAAATGTGGTTCGATATAGCATAGTTTCAGCATAAATTTCAAAGGCTACAACAACAACTTGAATTGGACATCAACCAGCATTACTCAATTACAGTTAAAAAAGCTAGTCAATGAGTTGAACATTGTGCCTATCTATTACATCACCTTACACATTTATGCTAATTTACACTAAATTATTGACTTGGATAAAGAGGTATGACCGCTATTGCTGGAACAACTTTTATCTATCCTATATCCCGTCTCCATCATCATACAAAAATTAAAATAAGTGTAAACGGATTGAATAAAGGGCTAAAATAACATAAAACATCTCTTTGTGCTGATCAATAGAGAAATAGAAACAATCGTCAACAAAGCAATGGATCCACTGTAGAAATAGCGCAATAAATAAATAAAAGCAATGCATCCCAACGGGCAATAGTAGAAATGAAACAAATGAAACATAAGAAAAAAGCCCGAAGGGAATAGAACAGAAATACAGTGTTATGACAGACAAAACATATCATAATTTAGCACAAAGAAAAACAAAATCCAAATTAGAGAAAAATTTAATTGGAGAAGAAATAGCAATTTGGTCAATTAAAGAATTACTGCCGATTGCACCATTCCATCAAATACAATAATAAACAACGGCGTTATGTAATCAAATTGAACAGTGCTTAAATCTTGTTAAATGCATGTCAAAGAGAAAACAAACAGAACCGAATGGCAGAACAGAAAATAGCCAACACTAATCAAACATCCAATTAAAAATGCCCTGCTGTTTAGACAATATGCACAATGAACTAACAACACAAACAAAAGAACAGAACAGCAATCTCTCCAATCTACACTAAATCTATCATAAATAGGGATCGGCTAATACCGTACTGGTTTACTAGTTCACTCGTTAGAGTATTGAACCTAATTTTCACATCTGCTGACGAATAAATCGTGTAGCTATTTCTCATTGCTACTGTTGCTAATTACTAGCTTCCATCATCGGCTATCCCATTTCGTCTTGTATGGCTCAATTACCAACATTACGTCACTGAATCTTTAATCATTCATGCAATTGAAAAAGAGCTAATCAACCCTATTCCGCATTTATTCGATTCAGTAAGCAGGACAATCCTAATAGAACTCATAGACAACAATTTTCCGTTCCGGTTTCGGTTCAATAGCAAAAATAACACAAAACAGTTTACCAAATCATAAAGCACCATGCTGAATAAAGACAGCTAAATTACGACAGAAAAAACAATAAACAAAGTCAGCATCCATCCCGTACTAATTTTAATTTGTCTACGTTTTACTAACCCATTAGCCATGTTCTCTATTTTACCATCAATAACAGTCCACTTGCATAATGACAAGTACTGGTTCAAAACAAATAAACAAACAAACCAGCTGACCAATCTACCAAATAATAAAAAAATGGTAGTTACTGACTTATTGAGACATTGACTAGCATGATTTTATTAAACCAGCATATCGCCAATAATTATTCCTTGTTAAGTAATCAAAATTTACATACCTCGTAGTTAGCCCAATTTAGTTTTAGTTCGGTTTTAAGAGCTTTAATTGCAGGTCATCTTACATCCGAATACTTAACAAAATGTCATTTCTGTTGGGTTCAGTTAGTGACGTAGTGCAAAACCACATAACAATCACTATATCGCCAATTTGGTAGACATTACGAATTATGCTTTCATTGAACAATTACAGTTAGTGTGGATTGGGACATTTTGTCTATTCCACTTAAATTATACATTTTTATAGTGGTATTCTAGTTGTGCTGCAAACTCATATTTCTATACATTTAACGAGTTGCATTAATTTATTACAGATCCATGCGGATGCTATTTCAACTTTCGGTTGCCCTACTTTACTCTATCGAATACCACTTCTAATTGTGCTTATTTGCACTTAAACGCAGCTGTTCATTCATATTACTACGCTGCTATTGCTATTATGTCTAGTCTTATTGTCATTGCTAGATCATTATTTAACCAATTGAACCTATTTAGAGTTATCCGTTCGGTTCCAAGTCTTATTTCTGTATGGGTTTACGTGTTCTAGTCGAGGGTCAATAAAGCATAATAACACAAATCAAGATCAACAACAAGGACCATGCTATAACAAACAAATAGAAAACAAAAGAAAATAGAACAATTGAAAAGAGATAGCAAAAGAAAATAGAAAACATTAAAAAAAGATAGCATACATCACTACCATACAATTTTGCAGAGTTCGTTAACAATAGTTAGAAATTTTGCCGTTTCCGACCAGATTATAGTTATCAGTTAGCTCAATACTACTGAAATCGACGTGCCTTGCCATTATTGAATATAAAATAACTTGCTCCTCATTAATTTATGATACTATGACTCCACTTTGTAAGATAGAACAGTTGGGATCTGTTTAGTACCTGTTGCTATTTCTACAATTTAATATCTGCCTACTGCTTTTTACCGTCTCAAAGCATAAGTACTAATTTATGACAGACCGTAGTTGTGTTCTACTCAGCAACAATTCCATGAAACTATAATAACATTGTCCAGTTGGGATTACCCTTTCTCTTTATGCCTTATTCAAATTTCATTGTACTTAAAAAACTATTATTTCCATTTGTGTAGAATAGAAATTTAAATTCGTATGATTTAGAGTGTATTTTACCATACAACTTATACTTTTTTAGAGTGAAGAATAACACTGTTCAGTTTTACTAGCGATGCAACTAGTCAAATTACCATGCAATATTTTGACAACAATAGAACAAATAAATAGACAAACGACAGTAAGAGTGCACAGTACAAAATTTGAACACCTTACAGCATGCTATTGGAAAGAGATAACACGTATAACTGTTGTAGACATATTTAACAAAACATCAACAAAAACATAATGCCACTCTACTAACCAGATAAATTATTCGTCAAGTATATTCAGTTTAAGACAACATAAAAGTTCTAATCGACATGATTGGATTAACAAAGAACTTTAAGAACCTAGCCGTTTGTTCAGCATTTAGTTATCATGTCAGTTCAGTAGTGCAATGTCAGCTATTTTCAACAGTTGCGTTCTGTTCTGCACTGTCATCGTTATTTAACGTCATGATTTAGACATATTACAGTTGACGAGTGGATTATTTAGCAATACAAACAAACACCACCATTCAATGGCCAAATTCTAATGCAATATTTTAACATAAACAAAACAAAAGAGCATATGAACAGCAATATTGATGAGCACTAGACAAAAACCATTCCATCGGTTGATCAGTAGCATAACAAATAGCAAACAGGACATCAATAACGAAAAGAATCAAAACTACCTAAAACTAGACCAATGAAATTTGGAAGCCTTTGTAGATGCATGTATTTCTATTCAGACTAACCTGATTGTGAAGTCCTTGCTTTAATTGTATATAACAGAACGAACGAACTGGAAAAAGGGTTAAACCAAGTGCACTAGAAATACAGCTAAGTACAGCACCATTCATTTTGTGTTTTAGCGACTTCACTGTCCTATCCGAACTAGTAGCACTATCTGTTTTTATGTTGATTAGCCATCACTACAATTGCAATTCAACAAACTACTAACTAACCAACTATAACAATAGATTTAAGTCCTTCCAGACATTTTTGAATGAGTATGGCATCAACTATGTCACTGATGATCAGTTTTATAAGCCAATTCAAGCATTTATCAACGTTTTCTATCCGTTAGCAAAACTTATCGTCATTCACAAAAGACCCAATCATAATTTAGGTCAATAATTAAACGATAGTTCATATAAACAAATAGAAAATCAAATCTTGTTAGTTTATAGTCATTACGGACATTAAGATGAAATTATTTTTTATGGAATAATAACCAACTAGAACGGTACAATCCTAGATTCGACAATTGCTGGTTAACAATCAAATAGACTTGAACCTTATGTGCCAGATTAGTACGAAGACCACTAGCAATACCAATTTACAAAGAAAATTAAAAAAAAAGAACTAAAAGAGAATGAAGATAGAGACTGAAAAATAGACTAAAGAGAATCCAAACGAAATAAAAAATAATAAAAATGCATATACCAATTAAAAAGCCGTAGGCACATAAAAAATGAACTGAAGAAATAGCACTGATGAATAGAGCAGCAGAAATAACATAAACAAAAGTACAAAATAAAGAGACAGAAAAAAGATATTGAAGAGATAGTACTGCTGAAATAAGACAAAAAACAGGAATACAGAAATAGAAAGATGAAAGAGAAAGCATGAAGAGACAATTGAAAGAGACTACTGAAATATAGAAAAAAGATAATACAGTAATTCAGCATTAGAAAAAAACAATAAAAAATCCAATTGCAAATCTAAAAGAACAGTGACAATAAAATGAAACACTACAAAATAATTACAAACGAATAAAGCAAAATCTAGCAAATCAATACCAAACCAAAACCAGATATAAAAATCAGATATGAAACCAGACAAAAACAGAAATTACACGTAAAAAGAAAGCAAGAACAGCACGAGACTGCAGCCTATACCGATGATAGAAAGGGAAGATAACCAATTAAAACGATAAAAAATAATTAAATAATCAAAAACTCTACGAGGAAAGCCTAAAATACCCAAACTATGAAGCGGGAAGAATAGTAAATTAGAAGAAATAAAAAACGAAATGAAACTTAATCTACCAACCCAATCATTAAAACCGTACGATGAAATTGAGAATAGAACATAATTACTATTCGAATGAATGTAGCTAAAATTAAGCAAAAATAGTGAATAGGTATAAAATGCTGAATATATAGTATAGACAGCTCCTAATGACAATACATAATGGAAGTGCCCAACTACAAAATAAGAATCATGCAATATTAAATCAATTATTGAATTTGCAAGTATCAATCCCGTAAAACCGCCAAAGCTAAAGGACAGAAGAAATCCTAATATGAAAAATATAGGTGTAATCAAGTAATACAAATTCGATCACAAAGTTAATAATCAATTTAACAATTTAATACCAGTCGGGATAGCAATAACGCTTGTAGAAGAAGTGAAATAGGCTCGACTGTCAATATCAAACCCAACTACGAACATGTAATGCCCCCAAACAATACAACCAAGTAATCCAATCAAAAACAAAGCAATCAACATTGAATCACGACCAAATATGATAAACTGTGTAAATTTAGATATTATTGAACTGATTAACCCAAATGCTGGTAGAATAAGTATGTACACTTCTGGATGCCCGAAGAATCAAAACAAATGTTGAAATAGTAGTAAATCACCTCCGCGTAATGGATCGAAGAAACATGAGTTGAAATGACGATCCGATATAATCATTGTTATACAGGCCGCTAGCACTGGAATAGATATAATTAGTAGCAATGATGTGAAAAATATTGATCAACTGAACAGTTCAATAAAATTAAATAAATACAATAAGGAAAACGAAGAAACCGATAGTATTGACGATATAAAATTTATTGAACCAAACAATGAGCTCAAACCTGCCATATGCAAACTAAAGAACAACAAATCAATTGATGAGTAGTTCATTTTTGATAATGGCACATAAAAGTTCATCCAGCATTCACTCCGCTGTCAATTAACAACGATAATATGATTAGTATTAAAGAGAATAACGACAGTCATAATGAAAATAAGTTTAGACGTGGAAATATCATATCATTACAACCAATCAAAATTGGAATTAGCACATTACCCCAACCACCAATAAGAATAGGCATTACCATAAAAAATATCATCAACAACCCGTGAAACGTTATAATAGAATTGTAATTTAAAGAACTTACATTATTGTAGCCAGGCAATGCCAACTCTAAACGAATTATTATTGACAATCCAAAGCCAAGCGATCCGCCAATTAAACCTATTATAATATATATTGCTCCTATATAAATATGATTCGTTGAATACAAATGATAAAGCATAAAAAAGATATTGAAGATAAGATAATGCAAGTACAAATACAAACAATCAAAAATAAAATTGAAGATAGAGACTGGCGAAATATAATGCAAAATAGAAATCAAAAGAAATTAAATCACAAAGTGCAATAAACAAGCGTAGCAAAATAAACAACAGATACAAACCAAACTAAAAATACAATACCAATTTAAATACAGTCGAAAAGAAAATATTTTGTATAGCGAAGCGAATTACTACGACATTAGCAACAGATAAACAAAAATAATGAACAATAATAAAACACGTAGTGCAATTGAACAACAGTACCAAACCAAATAAACAATAAAAAGAGAATTGACTAAAATAATGCATAATAGAACTGAAGCGATAGCAAAATAAAAAAATAATACATATGAAACTAAAACACGAAGTGCATAATCACACCAAATAAAAATAAAAATTGTCTAGCGAAGCGAATTATTGCAACATTGGAAATAGAACACAGAAAACAAATAAAAATGCATAGTAAAACAAGCCGAAGGCAATAGAACGAGAGAAATAAACAGAAAATAAAAAAGAGAAATTACCACAAAGTGCATAATAAAACGAGTCAAATAAAAATCATGAACAGAGACAATAAGAAATAATTTTGCATGAACCTAAAACAATATTGCATAATGACTAATGCAGAATTAAAACAATAATATTGCATAATGATACTGCAATTACTGCAACAATACTAAACAACAATATAAAATCAAAATGCACGCCAACGGCCAATAGTCGAATAGAAACGCAAAGAAATTAGTGCAAATAAATAAACAATTCAAGCATGACGAAGTCGATAATAGTGCAAACAAAAAGGCCGAAGGCAGCAAAAAGAAAAAAGAATCCCTAAATAATCATAATGCAAAACGAAATAAAAGAAGAAAGATAAGCCAAATTAGGCAATAAATAAATAGAAATAATGCAAAATATAATAAAACTAAAAGAAATATAAACAACAGATACAAACCAAACTAAAAACAAATTCAAACAACGAAGTTGCAATCTAAAACCAGACAAATACGGATACAAAAAGAAAAATAAAAATGTTTTGAAGAATAGTACTAAAGAAATACAAGCAAAACTACAACAAATAAAAATAAAGAAATGAAGAAAACAATTTACATGCGATAGCAGAACTGAAGCGGAACTAAAACAGGAACAAAAAGACATTTAAAATATAATTTGGGAGTACATAATTTGGAAGAGAATTGAACGATGACATAACAAAGAATAGCATAAATAATAGACACAGAAATATGAACGAAGACAGTTATGACGATACTGTAAAACGGTACTATCCCAAATATTTTTATTGTAAAGTGGATAATGATAAAGGGTCAAAATACAACAATAATAATCATGAAACAATAAATTACAATGCACCCTGCTGTTATTACAATAAAAATAAATCCAATTTGCTAATGGTTCAATAAAGAATATGACTTCGGGCTAAATAATTGAATGATAATTTCTAAACGAATAGCATGATGATAAGTAAAACAGCCCTAATCAACAATATAGACGAAGAAGATAAACAATTGAAGATAGACAGCTGAATACGAACAAAATAAGTACAATTAACCAATCAGCAAAAGGAAAAATAAATGACGAATCAATACTAGAGAACAGCAATCATTACCACAATACAAATATTTTTCCTATGTTCGATTAAGCAAGTCAATAGAAATGATGATGCTAAATAAACATAAAACAGCACTGCTTTCACCGACATTTAATCTATTACTGTTGAAATTAACAACAAAGACATTGATGAACGGATAGAATATTATAGAACAGCAACAGAACCATAGAAAAGAAAATATTAGTGTTGTAGAATGGGGTTAAACAATAATCGAAATAAAATGAACATCTACCAGCAAATCAAAGTTAAATGGAATATTGAATCGAGAAAAAACCCCATACAAATAGTTGAATATGACATGAACATAGTTAAATATAACTACAAACACTAAAATTATTACTACTGCTTCTATTAACCAACACGTAAGATTCAATTGAACTAAAAACATAAAATACGTTATGAAGAAAGGGAAGTTAGAGATAGACAATCGAAATACAATAACAAAAACTATTGCAAAATAGACCTAATAAAAACTAAGCAAAGTACTGCACAAATACATACAAAATAGAAATTAAAATTAAATTGAAGAAAAATAGACTAAATAAAACAACTGAAATAGTATTGCATAAAGATAAGCCAAAGTTAAGCAAATATTAAATAAAGAATACGAGAGAAACTAAATAAAGAATAGAAGATAGACTAGCGAAATATAACCGAATAAATACAATAAATAAAGAATAGCGAAATAGAAACTAAATTACATCAAAGAATAAACCAAAATAAAACAACAGGCATATTATTGCTAAATAGACAACAAAAATATTATCAACAAAAACATTTTGCAAGACGAAGTCAATATAAAACAGGGTAAACATGACATCAAAAACTAAATGCAAAAAAATAAAATACTCAATAACAAAAGCAATCACAACAAATAACCACAAAAATACAAATGACATAATAAAGATGCAGGAAATAGCTAACTAGAAATTAAACAATAATGCATGATAAGTAATTCGTAACCTAATGCACTAGAATTGAATATACAATAGAAAATGAGACAAAAGACAAATAAAGGAAAACGACTGAAAACAAGTGCAATAAGAAATACAAATTACCACACAACAACAAAAGCTACCGCCCTAATGAAAACAGGAAGAATAAGTAGAAAGCGAACAGTAGAAACAATAATCCAATAATCACGTGTAGTCCATGTAAGCCAGTGGTAAAATACAGCAATGAACCTAAAAACGAGGACGAGTAACTATAGATCGCGAACAGGAATTCTTTAAACTGTAGACATAGGAACAGAACTCCTATTGCTATTGTTTGTGCAATACCTTCAATCGTATTATATAAAAAACCAAATTTAATAAAAATAAGCGACGACTGAATGGAAAATGACGAGTATAAAAGAATAAGTAAATTAGAGAATGGGATAGCAAAGTAGACTAGAAATATTGACAATGACGACAATGATAACGACAACAACATATAATTAAAATATGAGGAAAACAATGACAGAAATATCATAAATTCACTCAATATAAACAATTTAAAACCCAAATACAATATAGACAACTCATTATAATTAAAATACACAAACGAATCGATTATAAGATCATTAGCTCAATAACTCACAACAACAAACATATAAACAACACAAGCTAATACAAACAATAAATACAAACTAAACATATTAAATCATAGACAATAGTACAATATCAGAAACGTATTAAACAATGATGCTGCTATGTAAAATGACACATACGAATTGTGAATACTATAAGTAAAGATCCTAGAAATAGAAATCATAAATAAATAATAGAACTTAAAAGAGAATATAAAACACTAGAAAAAATAAAATATAACGACGATAGCATAAGAAATTCAAAAGCCAACTAAAATACTATAACAAAGATTTCAATAGTCGAATAACCAAACTATCTACTTTCAGCCTCCGTACTCAAGAATTGAAGTTAAATTATGGGTTGTCCAATTAGCAAATAACACTACGATTTCAATGCATATAAAAACAAAGTGGACAAATGCTGTATAACCATAACAATTCAAATAAAACACAAATATGAAATGAGACAGCATACTTCCCAAACAAATTATCGAATAGAGACTTATGACTCCGAAATAGCAATCAATAGGTAGTACGGGATCAAACAAATAAAACAATAAATTCATAACAAATATAAACTATAAGGCGTATAATAAAAGAAATGCTCAATTCAAAGAGACAACAATATGATGCTAATGCCTTTCAATACCGCATAAACAAGTATCTACTCGAAACCTCCGTACTTATAGAACAAAATAGTAATGCAACACCAATCAAATAGAGATTCATGATTCCTGAATTAGCAAATCTATGAATAGTACAGGATCAAATAAACCAAATTGATGATAATACAATAAAGTACGAAATAAAATACACTAAAAATACAGAAACTATAAAACTATAAAGCATACAATAATAGAAATGCGAAAACTAATCCTATGAATCCAGACACTTCAACCAAACTAAATCCTATAAATGATCATCTAATCAATGTGTTTGATAAAACCGGATTACGACTGATAGACAACAACAAAAAACTAAATATCAGTCCAACTCCAACTCCAACTCCAGCCAACGATATTAGAGGTATGCTCGATGCCAAATATCTAAACCCAAGTAAAATCATATTTAAGAAAAGGTAGAATAATAGAAAATAATAAAAGCACTTTACAAAGAAAGAACATCAACGAAAAGTATTTACAAAAGAACGACTCAACTATAGGGAAAATAAGACTCGATAACACGAAAGAAAAGATATTAAAGAGAATACGAACGAATAGCCTGACATAATAAACTAAATAATTCAACGATAATACACCATACAACAGCGATAATAATATAGAAAAATGAGCAACATACACTATACAATTTCAGAGAAGAGAAAAGCAACGATTACACACAATAAAAGAAAATAAAGTACGAATACAACCATAACGACCCGATCTAAAGTAGCAATAATTCTGTTTAATCATACGAGATAGTACAGTAGAAATATAACCAATTTACCATACACAATACTGATGATATAGAAAACATAAAGAATTGAACATCAATAATCAAGAAATAAATATAAACATAGACAATTACGATAGCATTACCAAAAATATAGTAAAAAGATAATTCACAAAAGATAAAATAAAGCATAAACGAGACAATCACAACAATATCATACAAAATAAACATAGGAAATAAAAGATTTGTTGAAAGAAAAGGCGGAATGAAATTATGACACTAGAGAAAATAAACACAATAACGTAAATAAATGCTGGTAAGATTCGATACAACAACAACTAAACTAGCAATTCAATGACCAGCGATACCATGTTGAACATAGAAATAATTAAACAATAACAATAACCAATACCACTATCCTGCATTCGGTATTGAAGCACTTTAACTATCAACAACAGGAATTTAAGATAAAACAAATACACAACTAAATAAAATTAGCGGGTATAGACAATTATGAACAATAATACGACATCAAAACGAATAGCCCGCCAAAACTAGCAACATAAAGAAAAATAAAACCAAATACACAATAAAAGCCCCACAAAATAACATTACAACAACAACAAAGAGAGAAATATAATCAACTCGAATGATGACAATATAAGTAAGTAGAGCACAACGATATATGTGAAGTTGAACGTTGAATAAGAATAGAGCATAAAACAGAGTAAATTAAAGAATAGGAATTCGTATAATATAAAAAAAGACAACAAATTAAACGAAAGCAACAACTTCAATACAACTAAACCCAACCCAACAACCAATAATACGAACAACACTAAAATAATTCCAATTCCAATTAGCTGGCTAGTCCATATTGGAGGCACAGCATCCATAAAACCTAAAAAGTTCCGTTCCATAATAGAACTAAAGAAACATAATGCAAAGATAAAGTGCAATATAAAATTAGAACTGAACAACATAATGCAACAAGTACAAAATAAAACTAAACTAGAAACATAATGCATCATTAAGCATAATTACTGCAGAATCATAAAACAGAAATAAAATTAAAATATAGAACTGCATAAACACTGCAGAAAGATAAACAGCAATACTGAACATATTAAAGAAAAACAGATAAATACAGAACTGAAATAAGATAATGCATGATAGAACTAAAACACGAAGTGCAATTCGAGACTAGAAAATAAAAGTTAAATTGCATAGCGAAGCGAAATACGGCGTAAAGATAAGCAGAAAATAATTAGCAATGATACAACAACAATACGAAATACAAAATCAGAAATGACAACAAGTTAAATAAAGAACAGAAAAAAGAGACTGATGAAATATAATGAACAGTAACAAAATATAAAAGGAAATACAGCAACAATTAGCATAGAACTGAACATGACATTTAAAAACAACAATTAAAATTATGGCGTAGAGATATGCAAAATAGATACAAATAAACACTTCAAAAATAAAACAAGTAAAAAGAGATAGGAAAGGGAAATGAAATACATGATAAATAAAATAAGACATAAAAACTAGATAGGAACCCGAAGGGCATATTGACATAATAAAAGAGACTAGCAACAATAGACTATGCAGAAATGAACAAATAACAAATACAAACAAAACCAAATAACATTTAAACCACACACAATAAATTTTATACCAACGATAATATGATGTTGAGGAAGGAATACGAAAACAGAAAAAATACGACAAACGATAACAGAAACATAAACGCTATAGACACTGTTGACATAAACAAAATGTAAAACAATTTAAGAAAAAACATAAACAAAGGTATAACCCCAGCTAGTATTAATAGAAATACAAAAATAGAAGTGTAGAAGATATAAAAAAACAATGACGACGATATCATATCAATTAAGTTAATAGAGTCAATATAAACAATTGGTAATACCGGACTATACTTATGCTTATTTCTATCAACACAAAGAGACGTGGACAACAGTAATGATCGTTCGATAACCTGCGATAGTGCCGAACCACACTTACGATTATTGAGCAACTGCAGGGAACCGTTAAACCTGTCAAAACCCATACAAACAAACATGTAAATAACATAATACAAAATCAGTGAATTATAACTGTAAAACAATATATAAAGGAATGGGAATATCGAATTATACGAAATTGTATATAGTATTAACAATATAAAATAATTAAACGTAGATGACACTAACGAATACATATTAAATGACACTAAACTTACTGACACTGACAAAACAAACAATACAATTAGTGATAACAAAATAAAGTGTACTATTAATTCACGGTACAAATAAGTACACGTTATGTTATTACTAATTATTAGATATATAAAAAAATATGACAATTTAAGGAACAAATAGTTAATAAGGAATACAAGCGATACATAGGAAATATAGTTAAATATCAAACTTATTAGCGGCAACAACCCAAACTTACATAAAAACACAACTATAAAACCATAAACATATGACAACGATAAGTTAAGCAGAAGTATTATTCCAATCAATGCATTAAACACTATAAAACTAAAGTATGATATTAAATTCGATATATATTTATAATCAAAAAAAAGATTAAGCATTACAAACCATAGTAGTTCAATTATAAAATAAAAATACCACAAACTATTAACAGTAAATATTGTCAAAACAGAAAATATAAAATAAAAAATCATCAAAATGCATAGCGGAGCGCCAATATTGGAAATAGTAATGCAAATACAAACCAAATAATTATGCAGATAATCACAACAGTAATAACGAAATGAACTAACGACAATAATGAACAACAATAAAAAAGAGATTGAAAGCCAAAGGCACATAAAACAAAGACATTAAAAATGACATAAAGAAATAGTATTGAAGAGATAGAAGTGCAGAATATGAACCAGTAACTGAAAAATAATTATGCATGATACTGAACTAGATTGACAACAGATAAAGAGAAAAATAAAAAATCATCACACGGCGGAAATAGAACTGCAATTGCAACTATACTACAAAAAAAGCTACGACAAGGATAAATGATCAAATAGACGTAAAAAAGGTAAGATACTGAAAAAAGGTGCAGAAACAATAATATTGGAATGCCAGACCTGCAAAAAGCAATAGATCACTTACAACGAGAAAACAAGACAATATAAAAGAAACGATTTGTGCAGGATGAGAAAAGCCAACACGATATAAGTAAAGAATAAGTACAATTAAAACGAATAGAGTAAAAAGTATAGTTAAAACAATAGTCATAGTACCGAGAAAAGGGCAGTCTAAAAAAGCATGACCATCAATAATAACGAAATTTTTACAAAGCATCATTGAAATTAAAAAACAACAAGTAGAACATAAAGCATAACACAATTACAACTCCCAACAATTTAGATGGTAAAGCACGCAATAACGAGTAAAAAATTAGATAATATGATTCTGGCAGTATATGTAATGGTGTAGAAAGGGAAGAACTATGAATGAGGTTAATTGGGTTAGATAAAAACTCAAAATTATAAAAAAATATAAACGCAATAACAGGGATATAAAATACAAAATAGTAGTAAAAATCTTTGAGAATAAATAAATAAAACGATATAAACAATGATGATGACAAGTTAATGAAGGAATTAGAAGATATAAACGAATGTAGAACGAATAAATGTAAAACGATCGCTAGCAATATAATAAGTGATATTCCAAAATGTAATACGAAAAACCTATATAAAATTAACATACTTGACGAATAGATCAATTCAGGCAATAAAAAGGAAATTGGATAAGGAAGTACAGTCAATACGTTAATAAGTACCTGAATGCCTCAATAACTCATTTGACCCCAGCACAGTGTGTACCCTAAAAACGATACTAAAAGTGATAATACCATTATTAACAAGCCTGATGAGTACACATACAAAAAAGACGATGATAGAATAAAATTAAATGTATAGTAGAATGATCGAAGGAAGTGCAAATATATGAAATAAATACATAAAAACGAACCGACAACATGTAGAAATCGGATAATGAAAGCATAAAGCACATTAAATGATAAATAGTACACCGATTCAAATGATATGTAGGATGACGACGAGTAATAAAAAGATAGTAGTATGCCTGTGATAATTTGTATAATAAAAAACATAAACAATAAAAAACCATACACGTTATTCATATTAACGCCTAATCAACTTATATATAAAACTACATGATTATTCCAAACATTTCCAAGAAGCATTAAATAAAATAATTACAAAGACAAAAACATAGAATTAAGCAAAGATATCAAAGAAAATATGAAATAGTAATAAACCAATAATAAATACAAAAAAATAAAAACAAATGACGATAACAACAAAGATTTTGTTGAAAGATAATACATGAACTAAAAAATAACCAATTAAAAAGGACTACAACAGCAATTCAGCAATATTAAACCAAGAAAATGAATAACATAAACACAGCAAATACCAACAGCAATAAGAAATATCAACCAACAACTAGCAGTTCATCAAATTTAAGTCTATTCAATGTAGCCCTAGTTAAACATCAGAAAAACAATAAAAACAGCGACAACGACACATACAAATTAAATAACAACACTAAAAACAACGAAAATATAATTAGCGAGAAATATTCGGACAGTATAATAATGCTAAAATACAAACTACTATATTCTGTCATAAAACCAGCAACTAACTCGCTTTCTGCTTCCGGTAAATCAAATGGGACACGGTTGCATTCTACTAAAATACACACATTAAAAACAACAAACAAAAATATTGGCATAGCAACTAAATTCAATAGCAAAACAGACATAAAATAAAAGTAAGAATACGACATAAACGACCGGTATTAAGATAGCAAATAATTCAACTAAATTACAGATAACATACGAGATAATAATATAGAAAACTGACCAACATTACATATAACATACTGAAGATATATAGAACTGAAGAATAGATAACATAAAACACAATGAATACAAAAAATAAATTTAGACACTGCAAAAATATAGTCAAAAGAATTCAAGAACATAAAATAGAAATTGAAGAAAACATAAGCAAAGATAAGCCAAAATTATTGCGGATAGAAACAAAAATAAAATTAAACCAGCAATAGAAAGTAAACCCCATAAAACACATTGATAAAGAGAATAAAAACCGTATATACAAATTCCACAAAAGATAAATACAACATACCAAACGAATACATAAAGAAGCGATTATAGATCAAGAAATAAAAGAACAACGACACGAATGACACAATAGCAAACGACAAAACAAATAATAAAGATATACCAACCAATATGATCAAAGTGAATAACTCTATGATAAAATTGAATGACAATGGGAAGCTTATATTTATTAAAAACGACATAAACACCAATGTTCTGAACGTGTATGATAGGAAATAGAGTGAATCAATAAAACGGGTATATGACTTATATATAATGAATCCGAACAACATGAACATAAGAAAGCTGCTGAATCCATGCGCTACACTATTGATGATCAGCAAAAAATACGATAATAACGACAGTGAAAATAAGCCTATTAAAGAAAAATTCAGATGTATAATTGAGGAAAGCGCTATAATCTTTTTTACATCGAACAAACGTAAGTTATAAAACACCAATACAACAACTGACAAAACAAATATTATTAAACCGACCAACGAGAAAGATAGCAACACAGCAGTTAATGAGTTAAAGCAATATTTTAGTAGTCCAAACACGCCCAATTTCAACAGTAATGCAGCAAGTATCAAACTTAAACTTGTATTTGCTTCACTGTGAACTTCCACAAGTCAAAAATTGAATGGGAAGCTTGGTAGTTTGATCAAAAATAGTACAAATAGAAATAAGAGTATAAAACTATCATATCCAAACAAAATATAGATTATACCAATCACCATACTGAATGAACCAACCAAGCTATAAATAAAAAATCAATAACTTGAACGAATCCGATAATAACTTAAAATGAACGAGTATAATAGTAGAAACAATAGTATGACCATGAGTTCAAACAACAAAAAGAACATCACTAAATTAATAATAACAAAACAAACTGCTAATGCTACGTATAATCCAATTAAAACATAATTATATATTTTCAGCTTCGATTCGTAAATGCAAATATGTACATTTACTGGTAATAATATTAAAAGCAACATTACAAACCATATATTAAGGTAATCCAAATAAAATAACATAAAAAATTTATTGCAAAAAGAGACTACGGTAAGCAAATAGCAAATGACAATCCAAATAAAAATTCCTGAACAACATAGACATTAAAAATACTATAAAAACATTAACATAAAACATAATGCAATAATAAACAACAGTAACAAAAATAGTTCCATAAGACAATCCATATAAGATATTGACATGATAACCAAAAAATAAAAAAATAGAAATGCATGAACACTAAAAATTACTAGCAAAATATAACCAAATAATGAAAATAAACCACGAAGTGCAATAAACACCGTAGGACAATTACAAAATAGAAATCAAACTAAAATAATGCAATACTAAACCACATAAGCAATCAAAGTCAAATTACATATAATTCATGACAAATTTAAACAACATTAAACTAAAACCAGCACGAATAAACACATAATGAAATTTTCTAAAGAACCACAATACTGGATAACATAGAAGTATGGCTACTTCCACACAATTCATAACAATACGAAATGAAATATCCATTGAAATGCAACGATAAAGATGAAACTAAATTTACTCTACCTGGTATACAATCAGACTTAAAGCCAAATGAATGATAACCAAATGAATGTATGACATCGAATGAATAGACATACAAAGATATTATTGAATACAACGACAATATCAGGTAGTTGGAAAACAAACACAAATAGAAATTATTGAATATATTGGATTGGCTAACTCAATATATACTATGGGTTGGAGAAACTGAATAACCATCAACAACCCGAAGAAACAATAGTAAGTATGAACTCAAAGAACAATAAGCATACGAACAGACGCAGTTTAGTGATTCAGCACTTAATTTTACTGACCACTTTATAAACCACGAGAAAGTTGAGTTAGATAGTGAGTCAATAGAAGAGATCATTAAAAAGTTCAAATTAAGCGGGTATAAATTAAGTGGATCTAACCAATTAGAAGAAAAAAACATACCGCTGAACAAAGAAA
>Ga0207667_10002830_pt1 | contig 21534 bp, 12 predicted proteins | sample KBSCornC52_FD_184301 | JGI IMG/M metagenome (GOLD analysis project Ga0207667, IMG submission 184301) | Corn rhizosphere microbial communities from Kellogg Biological Station, Michigan, USA - KBS Corn C5-2 (SPAdes) (version 2) | ecosystem: Host-associated > Plants > Roots > Rhizosphere > Soil ...
ACCGTACGACCGGGTATGGCCCGGGCTGTCCGGCCGCATGCTGGCCGCCGCGCAGTCGGCCTGGAAGTGGGCGCAGGCCCATCCTGCCGTGGTCTACCGCGAGCCGCCGGACATCCATACGGGCGAGTACGGCGACAGCCACCTCGACGACGAGTTCGCGTGGGCGGCCGCCGAGCTCTACATCGCGACGCACGACGACACCTACTGGACGGCGATGCACGCCGAGCGGACGCCCGCCGTGGTGCCCGCGTGGGGCGACGTCGGCGCGCTGGCCTGGATGTCGCTGGCGCAGCATCGCGCCGAGCTGACGCCGATCGCCGATCGCGCCCTGATCGAGAACCGCATCCGCTCGCTGGCCGGCGAACTCCTGGCGGACTGGCAGGACTCGCCGTACCGCCTGGGCATGCGCGACGGCGATTTCGCCTGGGGCAGCAACTCCGTCGTGTTGAATCGCGCGCTGTACATGATCCAGGCCTATCGCCTCGACGGCGATCGACGCTTCCTGGACGCGGCGCAGTCCGCGCTGGACTACGTGCTGGGGCGCAATCCGCTGGGAATGTCCATGGTCACCGGTTTCGGGACGCGTTCGCCGCGCCATCCGCACCATCGGCCGTCGATGGCGCGCGGCGATCGCGGGCCCGTGCCCGGTTTCCTGGTGGGCGGGCCGAACCCCGGGCAGCAGGACGCCAAGGGATGCAAGCTGCGCTATGCGTCTGCCGCGCCGGCGCTGTCGTACCTCGATGCGGACTGCGCGTTCGCCAGCAACGAGGTGGCGATCAACTGGAATGCGCCCCTCGTGTACGTCACCGCCGCGCTCGCGGTGTTGACACCGCCCGCGCGCTGAGCCGGCTTCTCAGGCGGCCACGCCGTCCGGTTCGCCGTGCGCGCTGCGTTCGTCGTGCGGAAACGGCGCGAACCAGGCGAGCAGCAACGGCGGGATCGAGGCCGCGAGCACGAACGCGAAGTAGGGCGCGTAGTGGTGGTCGAAGGCCGCGTAGACCCAGCCGCTGACCGACCCGGTGGCCCACTTGGTCATGGCCATGACGCCGGTGGCGAACGCGTAGTGCGTCATCTTGAACGGGCCTGGCGCGATCTGCTGCATCATGTAGAGCATCTGGCCGACCGAGCCCATGCCGAAGCCGAACTTCTCGGCGGCGACGATCGCGCCGATCCACATGACGTTGTCGGGCAGCGCGTGGCTCAGGTAGAAGTAGGTCACGTGCGGCACGTTGAGAACCAGCGCCAGCAGGAACAGCGAGCGGCGCAGGGTCAGGCGCGCGATCACGAACCCGCCGAGGAAGGCGCCGGCGATGAAGGCGACGGTGCCCACGGTGCCGTTGATGGCACCGAGCGCCTGGTTGTCCAGGCCCAGGCCGCCGGCGCTGCGCGGGTCGAGCATGAACAGCGGGCCGAACTTCTCGATGAAGCCCTCGCCGAAGCGGTAGAAGAACACGACGGCCAGCATCATCCAGATGTGCGGCTTGCGGAAGAACGTCACCCACGAATCGCGCAGGGCCGGCCACGTGGCGCCCAGGCCCCGGCCCTGCAGCGCGGACGGCGCGCCGGGCGGCAGCACGCGCAGGTGCCACAGGCCGAAGGCGCCCATCACCAGCGCGGTGCCGGCCATCACGGCCATCCAGCAGTGCACCCAGGACCAGCCCAGCCCGCCGTGCAGCCAGCCGGTGAGCGACACCAGCAGGCCCGACGCGATCACCGCGCCCAGGTTCCAGCACATGCCTTGCAGGCCGGCATAGCGCGCCTGGTCGCGCAGCGGCATCGTGGTCATGAACACGCCGTCGGCCACGATGTCCTGCGTCGCCGATGCGAAGCCGGTGATCCAGAAGAAGGCCAGCGACGCCGCGAAGAAGCCCGGCAGCGGCAGGCAGAACGCCACCAGGCCGAGGGCGGCCATCATGACGAACTCCATGCTGATCACCCACCAGCGCTTGGTGCGGAACGGCTCCAGCAGCGGCGACCACACCGGCTTGAGCACCCAGGGCAGGTACATCTGGGAGGTATACAGCGCGATGTCCTCGTTGGAGACACCGAGGTTCTTGAAGATGATCGCGGCGACCACGCCCACCGTCACGTTGGGCAGGCCCATCGCGAGGTAGAGGCTGGGTACCCAGGTCAGCGGCGAGCGGGCGGGAGCGGAGGTGGACACGGTGCGAAGGAGGGGGTTCAGGCCGGGAGGCCGTGGTAGACGAAGTCGCGCACGCGAACCTGGCCGGTGCCCGCGCTGTGCACGGCGATCTTCAGGCTCAGGAAGCCGCCGAAGACGTTGTGGTGCATGCCCGAAGTCTCCATCTGCCACGGGTGCTGCACCCACGGACCGTCGTCGAGTGCGTAATGGAAGGTGACGACGTGGTCGCGATTGCGCACGCGCACGCGCACGCGGCGCGCGGCGGCGGGCTGGCGCATCCAGCGCTGCTCCTGCCCGTAGTTGTACGTGGCCATCGTCGCGCCGTCGAAGCCGAGCCCGCAGAACATGCGCTCGTTGTAGAACAGCGTGAGGCCGGCCTGCGCGCCGCCCTCGGGCTCCAGCGTCACCTGGGCCTCGTAGCGCCTGTCGCCCACGAGCATCGTCAACGGCGACGCGTCGGCCGGCGTGCTGCCCTTGGCGGCGATGACCAGCGCGCGCGGCTCGCGGCGCGCGCGTTCCGCCTCGCGCGGGCCCGGCGCGAAGAACGTCCACTGGGTACCGAAGCGGTCGGTCGAGAAGTCGTCGGACAGCGCCGCGCCGGCCGGCCCGGTGGAGCGCGGCGCCGGCTTGCGCAGCGGCTTGGCGAGCGTGCCGCCGGCCGCGCGCGGCCAGCCGTCGGCCGTCCAGGCCAGCGGCTCCAGCAGCGTCTGCCGGCCGAGCGTGCGAAAGCCGTTCTCGTAGCCGTGGTAGACGAGCCACCAGTCCCCGGCCGGGCCTTGGACGGCCGTCGCGTGGCCGCGCGACCACCAGGGCTCGTCCGCGCCGCGCGTGTGCACGATGGGGTTGTGCGGGCAGTCGACCCAGGGGCCGTGGATCGATCGCGAGCGCGCCACGATCACCATGTGGCTGGTGGGCGGCCCCGAGGTGCCGCCCACCGCGGCCATCAGGTAGAACCATTCGCCGCGCCGGAAGAGCTTCGGCCCCTCGGGCGCGAACATCTCCACCACCCAGTCGGACGGGTAGCGCCACGGGTCATAGACGTGGGTGAGCTCGCCCACGGTCGACAGGCCGTCGTCGGCGAGTCCGATGCGCCGCACGCCGTTGAAGAACAGGTAGCGCTTGCCGTCCTCGCCGACCGCGTGGCCCGGGTCGATGCAGCCGTCGACGTGCAGGTCGATCGGCGCGCTCCACGGGCCGCGGATATCGTCGGCGTGGATGACGAAGATCGACTGGCGGTCGCCCGGGTTGGCGGGGATGTAGATGAAGTAGCGGCCGTCGTGCTTGACGAGGTCCATCGCCCACACGGTACCCAGCGGGCGCGCGAGCGCCGGGCCGATCGGCGTCCAGTTCACCAGGTCGCGCGAGTGCCAGATCACCACGCCGGGGTAGGAGAAGAACGACGAGAACGTCATGTAGTAGTCGTCGCCGTCCTTGAGCACCGTCGGATCCGGGTGGTCGCCGGGGACGATCGGGTTCACGTACGTGCCGTCGCCGCGATCGGCGCGGCGCTGGCCTTCGGTGCCGCTGGCCGATGCAGCCGATGCGTTGGCGACCAGTTCGCCGCCGCCCAGGAGCGTGCCGGCCGCGAGCGTCTTGAACACGTCGCGGCGTGTCGTCGGTGTCATGCGCGCTTCTCTTAGACGGTGCCGCGACGCGCCTCGAGGCGCGCGCGGATCTCTGCCATGCGCCGCTCCGTCAGCGGAAAGCGCAGCGCCATGACCAACCCGATCAACAGCCCGACCACCGGGACGCTGGACAGCAGGATGCGGATCATGAGGATCGCATGCTCGCTCTGCACCGGCAGCTTCGCGTTGAAGCCGGTGGACTGCAGGATCCAGCCTGAGCAGAAGACGCCGGCCGCGATGCCGACCTTGGTGATCCAGGATTGGCAGGCGGCGAACGATCCCTCGCGGCGGGCACCGCTCTCGAGCTCGTCGGCGTCGACCACGTCGGCGATGATCGAGCCGGTCAGCACCCAGAAGCCCGCGCCGGTGAAGGCAACGCACCCGCAGGCGAGCAACTGCAGCGCGGGGTGTTCCGGGTCATAGAACCACCAGTCGCCGATGAACGCGGCGATGGCCATCGCCAGCACCAGGCACAGCGCGCGCGGCTTGCCGAAGTGGCGCGCGACACGGTTGAAGAACGGTATGCCGGCCAGGCCGAACGCCATGCCCGCCACGCCCATCTTGAAGTTCCACGCCGCGCCCAGCGACACGTCGCCCTTGCAGACATAGTAGACCGTCGCGTAGTAGCCCAGGGCGCTGACCATCGCGGTGCCGATGGCGTAGGCCAGCGCGATGGTCAGCATCTGGCGGAACGGGCGGAAGCGCAGCGTGCGCCAGAGGGTGTCGGCCAGCGGGATCTTCTGCTGGTTGCGGGCGACCAGGTGCTCGTAGTAGCGCTCGCGCGTGAGCAGGAAGATGAGCACCGTGACGACGACCATCACCACGCCGAGCGCCGTGCAGTAGACCTGCGCGCCGCGCAGGATGTCGGGCTTGCCGTTCGCGTCGCGGAAGATGGCCAGCGTCGTGAACTGTGCGGCGAAGAACAGTCCCAGCTCGGGCAGCTTCTGGATCGCGTTCTTGATCGACATCACGCTGGTGCGCTCGTGGTACGCAGGCGTCATCTCCGAGCCCAGGCTGACCCATGGCATGTTGAAGCAGCTCATCACCGGCACGTACAGCAGCGTGGAGACGAGCATGAACAGGAAGTACTCGGTGTCCGTCCAGCCCCGGCCCACCGCGAACATCAGGGGCAGCCCGATGCCCGCGAGGACGCCGCCCACCAGGATGTAGGGCCGGCGGCGGCCGAAGCGCGTGCGCGTGTTGTCCGACGCCCAGCCGAACAGGGCATCGGAGGCCGCGTCGACGAAGATCTTGATGGCCTGCGCGGTGGAGATCAACCCCGGCGACATGCCCAGGAAGATGTTGTAGACCTGGAATGCCAGCGACGGGTAGAGCCAGTGGCCCCACATGTCCAGCACCGACCCGAGGCCGTAGCCCACCTTCTGCGGCAGCGGCACGCGATCGGCCGCCGCTTCGGGCCCATGCGCGAGGTTGGGTGCATTTAGCGCTAAATCGATGCTGGCCATCGTGATGTCTCGTGTCTTTTCGAAGGGGTTCAGGAAATGGCGAGCTTCTTGGATCGCGGCGCCGCCAGGGACTGCCCCAGGACGATCTCGGTCGGCAGTACGATGTTAGAGGGCGCGCGGTAGGCCGCGTCTCGGTGTTTTGCCTCGATCCGGTCCATCAGCAGGCGCACCGCGCGGTGGCCCATCTCGCGCAGCGGCTGGCGAACCGTGGCCAGGTGGGCGGAGCGCGCCAGCATGGTGTCGTCGAAGCCGACCACGGAGACATCTGCCGGCGTGCGCAGGCCGCGCGCGGCCAGCGCGTCCAGGCAGCCGATCGCGATGGCGTCGCTGGCCGCGAAGATGGCCTGCGGCAGCGGCTCGCCGCGATGGCGCTGCAGCCAGGCCTCGAGCTCGCGCCGGCCCGACAGCGTGCTGAAGTCGCCGGGGACGATGTAGTCCTCCAGCGGCTTCACACCCGCGGCGGCGTGGGCGCCGAGGTAGCCGGACACCCGCCGCATCGCGCCGATGGAATCGGGCGGGCCGCCCAGGTGCAGGATGCGCCGGTGCCCCAGCGACAGCATGTGGCGCACCATCTCGAACGCGCCCGCCTCCTCGTCCGACTCGAGGTTGACCACGTTGGGCATCTCGTGGTTCGCGTGCACCGAGACGATGGGCGTGTGTTCCGGCAGGTATCGCGCGGCCTCGGCCTCGAGCAGCGGCGCCAGCAGGATCAGCCCGTCGATGCGGCTGTCGCAGATCCGCGGTATGCGGCTCGCACCTTCCTTCCAGTCAGGCAGCGCGAAGACCGTGGTGTTCTGCTCGAACTCCGCGGCGGCCTCGATCACCCCGTTGAAGACTTCCAGGAAGTACTGGTTGAGCTCGTTGCGCGACAGCGTCGTGGCGACGCCGATCGCGTTCATGCGCCGATCGACCAGTGCGCGCGCCGTCGCGTTGGCGCGATAGTGCAGCTTCTCCGCGGCGGCCAGGATGCGCACGCGCGTCTCGTCGGAGATGCGCGACGAGGTCTTGGCCCCATTCAGCACGGCCGACGCAGCCATGATGGACACGCCCGCCTCGCGGCCCACGTCGGCCAGCGTGGCGGCGTGTCGGGCGCGGGTCGGCTTGGCGGGCGATTGGGCCATGGCGGTCAGATGATGCAGCGGGTACGGATGGTGTGGGCGTAATAGCGGGCGGACAGCTTGGGCGTGCGCACCTGCGTCTCGAAATCGCAGTGCACGATGCCGAAGCGGCGCTGGTAGCCGTCCTCCCACTCGTAATTGTCTATGAAAGACCACAGGAAGTAGCCATCGATCGGCACGCCGTCGGCGATGGCGCGATGCATCTCGCGCAGGTGGCTGCGCAGGTAGTCGCGGCGATGCAGGTCCAGCACCTCGCCGCCGACGACCGGTTCATCGTTGTATCCGCAGCCATTCTCCGTGATGTAGATCGAGCGGTGCCCGTATTCCTCGTGCACCATGCGGGAGGCCCAGTAGATCGACTGCGGCACCAGGTTCAACCAGGGGCTGTCCGCGCGCGGGTAGTTCGCCGGCAACGGGAGCTCCTCGGGGCGGCCGTCGTGGCCGGCGCGCACGTAGGTCGCCGTGTAGATGTTCAAGCCGAGGAAGTCGGTGGGCAGGCTGATGAGGTCGAAGTCGCCCGGACGCACCACCGGCGCGTCGGGGCCCGTGCGCTCGAGGTAGCGCGGCGCATAGGCCTTGCCGTGGATCGCGCCCAGCACGTGCAGGTTCTTCTCGACGAACCAGGCGCGGGCGGCGGCGATGTCGGCGGCCGTCTCGGTGACGGGCACGCTCACGTCGCAGTTGTCCGTGAGCCCCACGCGCGCGCCCGCGCCGCCGTGCGCGCGCACCGCGCGCACGCCATGGCCGTGGCACAGCAGCGCGTGGTGGAAGGTCTGGTTGACGACGGCGGCGCTCTCCTTGCGGCCCGGCGCCTTGGTGCCGGCGCCGTAGCCCAGCCAGGTGAAGCAGCGGATCTCGTTGAGCGTGATCCAGTCCTTGACCACGTGGCCGTACTCCTTGACGACCGTGTCGGCGTAGCGGGCGAACGCCTCGACCGTCGCCCGCGACGTCCAGCCGCCGCGTTCTTCCAGGGCCTGGGGCAGGTCCCAGTGGAACAGCGTGACCCAGGGCTTGATGCCATGGCGCGCCATGCTCGCGAGCAGGCGATGGTAGAAGTCGACGCCGGCCGGATTGAGGTCGCCGTCGCCATCCGGGTAGAGGCGCGGCCAGGCGATCGACAGGCGGTAGTCCTTGACGCCCAGCGCGGCCATCAGCGCGAAATCCTCGTCGAAGCGGTGGTAGTGGTCGCAGGCGACGTCGAGCGTGTCGCCGTCGTGGATCGCGCCCGGCACGCGGCTGAAGCGATCCCAGATGGACTCGCCCTTGCCGTCCTCGAAGGCGGCGCCCTCGATCTGGGCGGACGCCGCGGCCACGCCGAAGACGAAGGAGGAAGGAAAGGGACTGGAGTACGTGAGCATGTGGAGAGTGTCGCGAGATCGAAGGACGAAAGGGGTGGCGACGCGCGGACCGTCGCCTTGCGGGGGATTCCTGGCGTGGGGCTGGGGCGTGCTCATGCCCCCTGGCGTGGCTTGCCGACGATCACGCCGCGGCCATGCGGCGCCAGGTAGACCGTGCCGTATTCCAGCGGGTCGGCAGCCAGGGACAGCAGCAGGCCGTAGCGGTGGCGGTCGTCGTCGATGCGCGTGAAGTGCGCGCCGGCGTCGTCCGAGCGGAACAGGCCCTCGACCTGGCCGTCGCCGACCTGCAGCTTGCCCCACAGGTAGACGCAGTGATAGGGCTGGCCGGGCGCTGCCTTGCCGAGCGCCACCTTCCAGCATTCGACGACGTTGCGGATCGCCGTGGCAGGCTTCTCCGGGCCGGGCAGGTGCAGCAGCGTGTCGTGCAGCGCCAGCCACAGATCGCGCGCCGAGCCGGGCGCGGCCACGAGCTGAGAGGACTGCCAGCCGGCGAGCTTGGGCAGGCCCGTGACACCGGTGCGAAAGCTCAGGCCGCCGTCGACGCTGACGAGGATCTCGCCCGCGGCGCGGTCGTGCGCGTAGAAGACGCCGTCGACGTGGCGATCGGCCACGGGGATGGCGTCGACCTCGCCGCGCGGCCAGCCGGCCACCTCGACCCAGGTCTTGCCATGATCGTGCGAACACAGCGCCGGCTGCTTCTCGGGCGCCCAGACGAACGCGCTGCCGCCTGCCGACACGGCGATCGTCCCCGCGGTGAGATAGCCGCCCGTGGCCGACCTGGTCGTGCGCGCCGACTTGCCGAACGGTCGCCAGGTGACCGCGCCGTCGCCGGACCACCAGCCGCCGGTCTCGGCCTGGTCGGCAGTGCGCGCGAGGACGGCGGGGCGCAGCTGGGCGAAGTCCACCGAGCGGTTGGTCTGGTTGCTCGGCGCGAACAGGCCGTTGCGCGGCGTCGTGCCGATGTCGTCCCACGCCGCGCCGCTGACATCGCCCATCGCGCCCAGCAGCGTCGCGCCGCCCGAGGGGCTGCGGATCTCGAGCGTGGCCGTCTCCTCGAGGTTGGCGACGGCGAAGTCCCACTGCACGCTGCCGCCCTTTTGCGCCGCGCCCAGGTTGTGCGTGAGCCACAGCCCATACCCGGTACCGTAGATCGCGCGCTCGCCGTCGAACGGATCGAGCTTGATGTCGGCCAGCCAGTGGCCCATCTCGTCCTTGCCGCGCAGGTAGTTGACGAGCCAGGGGTACTTGCTGGCGTCGTGATGCGAATGCGCGCCGACGGACGTCCAGTGCGCGCCGTCGTCGGTCGACACGAACACGTCGTCGCCCTTGCTCCAGCGCTCGATGGTCGAGACGACGAGGCGTCCCGGTACCTGGCGGTCGACGTCGATGCCCGAGTAGCCAAAGCCGTGCGGATCGCGCGCCGGATCCTCGGGGGTGATGTCCGTCCACTTGCCGGACGGATCGCGCTTCCACACGCTGCCGCGCTTGGCGTAGCTGGGGTTGCACGCGACTTGCCCGTCGCCGATCGCGAAGGCGACGTACAGCGTGCCGTCGTCGCCGAGGACCGCGTGCTGCGGCGCCTGCGCCGGCGTGGCGGCGACGCGCTCGAACGTGCGGCCGGCATCGCGCGACACGTACAGCCCCGGCTTGTCATGGCTGCCGACCCACAGCACCTGCGAGCCCTTGCCCTTGCGGCCGCTGCGCGGGTCGACCAGCACCAGCGAGACATGGCGCGGCTCGAAGCCGAGGGGCGCGAAGCTGCGGCCGCGGTCGACGCTGGCCATCAGGCCGTCCTGCGAGGTGCCCAGGTAGAGGATCTCGCCGTTGTCCGGATCGACCTGCAGGCGCTCGCCCGAGCCGCGGCCCGGCGAGTTGCCGCCGAGCCGGATCGGCAGTTCGTTGATCTGCCAGGTCGCGCCGCGATCCGTGGAGGCCAGCAGCGCCCCGCGGCGCGCGGACGGGTCCACGTAGAGGCCGCCGGCCACGAACACCCGGTCCGGGTCGTTCGGATCGAGCGCCAGGCTCAGCACGCCCGACAGGTCGGTCTGCGACCGCGTCAGCTGGTCCAGCAGGGGGATCCACGAGCGCGTGCCGGGGTCGAAGCGGTAGGCGCCGCCGATGTCGGTGCGCGCGTACAGCAGGCCTCGCTCGCGCGGATGGAACACGAAGCCGTCGATGAACCCGCCTCCGCCGTACGGCAGGCTCTTCCAGTCATAGGGCGCATCCTCCGCGGGGCCGGGCCGGGCCGCGCTCAGCGACAGGGGCAGGTGGCCACCGAGCAAGCCCAGTGCGCCGGCCTGCCGGATGAAGCTGCGTCTTCCAATCATTTCCTGTCTCCAGATGGGGCGAGGGGATGCTGGCGCATCCGTTCTTGCGGGGCGCGCGCCTTCAGTAGCGGCCCATGCGGACCTTGAGGATCACCGGCGAAGCGGTCAGGTTCAGCCCGTAGTCCGTCTGGTCGCCGTTCCAGTTGCGCTGCATCACCCAGTGGCCGGCCGCATCGAACCGGCCCTCCTCGACGCGGGCGTACATCGCACCGTGGTCCGCCGACATCGCCTGGGTGGCGGCGATGCGCACGCGCGCGTGCTGGCCCGTGATCACGAATTCGTCCGGCCCGATCTGCGCGATGGCGACGCCGCCGCTCGGCTTCTCCGTTCCCGGCGGCACCTCGGTCGTGTAGCCGGGCCAGGACTTCTCGCCGAATTGCCATTCCTGGAACGACACGGTGGCGGTCCATCCGCCCAGCGCGATCGTGCGCTCCTTGCGGTCGTCCCCCTCGGCCACGCCGTGCGTGCGCCCCTCCAGCGCCCACCTGGCCCAGAGCGAGTTCATCGAACCGAACACCGCGTAGGTGGCCGCGAACGGCTCGACGAGCGCCGGCCGGGCGGCCTCCTTGGCACCCAGCGGGAAGTTGCTGTAGGTCGTGTAGTCGATGCCGAAGGGGGCGATGCCCAGCGCACCGCGGCCCAGCACCTCGTAGACGATGCGGCCGTAGCCGGCGGCCTGGCTCATCTCGGGCACCCACAGCGGGTTGTCCGGACGCTGGAACCTGGCCAGCGTCGCGTCGATCTGCGCGGACGCGGCGTTGTACAGGTCCGGCCCGACGATGTCGATGTGCGGCGCCGCCGCCTTGTAGATGCCGATGACGTCGTACGTCGGGCCGCCGCTGGCGAAGTTGCTCTTCCACGGCGCGAGCGGCTCGACCGCGTCGCGCAGGGCATTGTTCACGTACATGGGCAGGTCGAGCACCTTGCGGCCGGCGCCGGCCACCTGCTCGATGTAGCTGGCGATGGCCCAGGCGTGGAAGTATTCGTCGGCGTAGTCGCCGTAGACCTCGCGCCATGTGCCCGAGGCCGCGCGCCTGACCGGCGCCGGCTGGCGCGCGAGCACCTCGGCGGGCACCGGACGCTCGAAGGCCGCCTGCGCCTTCGCGCCGAAGTCGCGCACCAGGCCGTAGGTGCCGACCTCGTTTTCCACCTGCATCATGATGACGGTGTGGCGCGTGCCGTCGACCTGCGCGAGATGGGTCATCAGGGCGACGAAGGCCTTGCGGTCCGCCGCGAGCGTCTGCTCGCCGAACGGCGACAGGCAGTAGCTCGCCTTGCCGTCGCGGTCGACCATGCGGGGAAAGCGCTTGTTGTCGAACTTGACCCACTCGGGTGCGTACGACGGGCTGGTGTTCTTCCAGGTACCGAACCAGAGCAGCACCAGGCGCTTGCCGTGCTCGCGGGCCTGCGCCAGCAGGGTGTCGACATAGCTGAAATCGAAGCGGCCCTCGACCGGCTCGATCTGCTCCCAGGCGACGGGGATCTCGAGGGTGTTGGCGTGCATGTCGTCCAGCGCGGGCCAGACCTGGGGCAGCACGGCCGGGTAGTTGCTGGAGTTGTTGGCCTGCGCGCCGAGGATGAGGAACGGCGCGCCGTCGACGAACAGCGCCGTGCGGCCGTCGCGCGATTCGAGGTGCGGTGCCGTGCCCGTGGCGCCGGCCGCCTGGGCCGCCAGCGCCGCGGTCAGCAACATCGCCAGGCGTGCGCCCTGGAGGCGCGCGCCGATCTTCTTGTCCATGGCTGAACCTTGTCGGAAGTGGGTGCCCGTCGTCTCCCGCGCGCCCGGCATCGGGCGTGCGGAAGTGTCCGGGCGGGCGTCAGAAGGAGTAGCGTGCGGTCAGTGTGTAGCTCGGCCCGGTGGAGAACCAGGCGCGGCCCTTCATGCCGATATGCTGCTGCATCAGCTGACGATAGGTCGAATCCGTCAGGTTCGTCCCTTCGAGGCCGAATGTCAGGTTGTCCATCGCCTTCCAGAAGATGCCGGCGTCGAGCTGGCCGTAGCCGTCCGCCCAGGTCGGCAGCCCCCAGCCGATGACGTGCTGGCCGACGGTGGGGCTGGCCGGGTTGGTGTCCGTCCCGTCGGAGCCGCTGGTGCCGTTGACGTTGACGGCCTGCAGGTACCGCGAGCGCCAGCTGTAGGCCACCCGCGCCGAGATCGGCCCCCCGTCATACATCAGCGCGAGATTGAACGCGTTGCGCGACAGGTTGGCCAGCGGCAGGTTGCCGAAGGTGCGCCCATCCGTGTCGCAGCCGTTCAGGTTCAGGTTGATGTTGCTGGCGCTGTTGCCGCCGTTGCAGTAGACCGAGGTGACCGGGTTGTACAGGTGCGTGTGGCTGTCGACGAACGTGTAGTTGGCCTGCATGCCGAACCCCGACAACCAGCCCGGCAGCTTGTCGAAGTAGGTCTGGAACGCGACCTCGAACCCGCGCGCGGTGCCGTTGGCGCCGTTGACCGGTGCCGTGGTACCGAAGTTGACCGTGTTGCCGCTCGTGTCCGTCAACGGGATCTGATAGACCTGGTTGATGATGACGTCCTTCAGGTGCTTGTCGAATGCGGCCACGGTGAAGGAGCCGGTCTTCGAGAAGTACCATTCGGCGGTCAGGTCCAGCTGGTTCGACTTGGTCGGCTTGAGCATCGGGTTGCCCGAACCCGTGCCCGTGTCGGAGACCGAGTCGACGATCACCTGCGAGCCCACCGTGTGCTGGCTCGTGGTCTGGCTCAGCGACGTGTAGGCCTGCAGCTGGGTGAAGTCGGGCCGGGTCAGCGCCTTGGCGAACGCCAGCCGGAACTGCAGGTCGTTGGTGGCCTTCATGCGCAGGTTCAGGCTGGGCAGGAAGTCGTTGTAGTCGTTCTTGAAGTCCTGCGCCTTGGAGAAGTTCGCGATGCTGGGCACCGGGACGCCCGCTTGCGAACCGCCGGCCGGGATCGTCGGGTTGGTCGACGAGAACACCGTGTACCCGCGCGCGGTGCCCTCGGTGCGGACGAAGCGCAAGCCGACATTGCCGTCGACCGGCATCGGCAGGTCGTCGAAGCCGAAGCGCAATTGGCTGTACAGCGCCTGCGTCCGCTCCTCCTGCTGGTTGGTGCCTGCGGGGTCCGTCCCGAACGAGACCGGCTTCCAGGTGCCGCAGCTGCTGGAATCACCGCCGTGCTGTTCGGCGCACAGGATGTCGTGATAGTGGTGCAGCGCCGCATAGCTGTCCGGATAGCCGGCCGCGGTGGACGTGTCCGGGAAGATCAGCGACGGGACGGATCCCTTGCCGTTGAAGAAGTTCGGGAAGTCGTACAGGTGCGTGTTGCCGCTGAAGCGCGGGTCGTTCAGGTAGGCCAGGTGGTTGATGTCCCACCCCTGTTGCCAGGTCTGCGTGATCGCGGCCCAGTTGTAGCCGGGCACGGAATTGACCGTGGTCGCGTCACGGTCGGTCAGGCGAACGCCGAAGCGCAGGTCGCTCAGGAAGTTGCTGTCGAAGCTGTACTTGGCATCGAGCTTGAGCGTCTTGTCGGTCGCATCGCTGCGATCCTTGTGCTCCATCGTGAACGCCCAGTAGTAGTTGGCCGGATCGGCCAGCGCTGCACGGTCGGCGTCGTCGAAGATCAGCCGCGGCGTCGAGCCCGTCAGGTCGATCTGCTCCTTGGCCATCTGGATGCCGGTGGCCACGGTGGAGTCGAAGCTGTGCGTGCCGGCCTTGATGAACTGCAGGTCGCCCTTGAACGACCAGTGGTCGTTCGCCTTCCACGCCACGTTCCAGGAAATGTCCTGCGTGTCCGAGACGCGCTTGGCCGTTCGCGTGTCCGCGCCGAAGTTGATGCCCTTGTCGACGTCGTCGCGCAGGGTTCCGGTGAGCAGTGCGCCGTTCGCGTCGTAGGTCGCGCCCGGATCCACCGTGATGTTGTACGGGCTGGACTGCGCGAACAGCGCGTTCTCGAACCAGTTCATCTGGTACTTCGACTTGAAGAACGTCAAGGCCGATTCGACGTCGTTCTTCTTCCATTGCAGCGCGGCGTAAGCCCCGTCGCGCTTGCGGTCGAAGGTCAGCGTGCGCCACTGGGAACCCTTGGGGATCCAGACGGAGGCGCCGGTGCTGGTGTCGGTGAGCGGGTAGTAGGGCTCGACCTGGTAGGCATCCGTGCGCGTCTTGCTTTCCGAGTGCGCCAGGTCGATGAGGATGCCGACCTTGCCCAGGTCCGTCTCCCAGCTGTTTGCGAACAGGCCGGAAGCCGATGGCGCGGCCTTGGCGCGCAGCGTCGAATAGCTGCCCGAGGCCGACACGGCGATCTTGCGCCCCGTGAAGTCGAACGGCATGGCGGTGCGCAGGTTGACCAGGCCGCCGATGCCGCCTTCGGTCTGCTCCGCCGACGGGTTCTTGTAGACGTCGACGCCGGCCATCAATTCGGGCGGCACGTCCTCGAAGTTGAGGGCGCGCCCTCCGTTGGCCGAGAACGACTCGCGGCCGTTCAGCTCGGAGCGCACGTACGACAGGCCGCGGATGTTCACGCCCGAGCCTTCCACCGAGAAGTGCTCGGGGTCGCCCTTGGCCATGGTGCGGTCGATGGTGACGCCCACGATGCGTTGCAGCACCTCGGTGACCGATCGATCCGGCAGCTTGCCGATGTCGTCGGCGACGATCGAGTCGACGATCTCATCCGAGTTCTGCTTGATCTTCTGCGCGGATTGAAGTGCGGCGCGCTGGCCGGTCACGACCACCTGGGTGACGCCTTCCTGCGCGGGCGGTGCGCTGGCGGGGGCAGCCGGCGGGTTCGCCGTCTGTGCCATCGCCACACCACTCCACAACAGGGCTGCTTGCGCGGTCGCGATTGACAGCGCTGTCCTCTTGAATTGTCTCATGTCGTTCTACTCTTTTTGGTAACGATGGACCCCGCTGATGATGAGCGGGCGCGATGAGGCGGTCAAAGACCACCGGGAAACTTGCTCGGCCAGCGTTGCGCTCGGTGAGCGCATTCGCTTGCCAATGTCGCGCGCCAGGCGGCGCTGCTGCGACGGCCGTGCGTGCTGGAAAAGGATGCGTCACGCGCGTGGATCCGACGCGGCGAGCTCGCGCGGATTCGACAGGGGTGCGCATCGCACTGCAAGAGGGTCGTGGGCCTCCTGTCTCAGTTGCCGCAGAAGCGGTTGACAAGGTTCTCGAGCGCCTCCTGGCGGCCCGAGACGGGGGGGACGTCGACGTTGGCGGCCAGCACCTGGTCGGCGAGCTCTGCGAGCGTCACGCGGCCGGCGAGCATGGCCTGGCCGTGCGCCGTGTTCCAGCCCGCGTAGCGCGCATCGACGGCGGCCTTGAGGCGGCCGTCGAGGATCATCTGTTCGGCCACCAGCAAGCCGCGCGCGGAGACGTCCATGCCGCCGACGTGCCCGTGGAACAGGTCGACCGCGTCGATCGACTGGCGTCGCACCTTGGCGTCGAAGTTCAGGCCGCCCGAGCCCAGGCCGCCGGCCTGCAGGACGTGGTACAGCGCGAGCGCGGTGTCGGGCACGTTGTGCGGGAACTGGTCGGTGTCCCAGCCCAGCTGCGGGTCGCCGCGGTTCATGTCGATGCTGCCCAGGATGCCGAGCGCGCTTGCGACGGCGATCTCGTGCTCGAAGCTGTGGCCGGACAGCGTCGCGTGATTGGCCTCGATGTTGACCTTGACCTCCTCGTCCAGGCCATGGCGCACCAGGAAGCCGTAGACGGTGGCGACGTCGAAGTCGTACTGGTGCTTGGACGGCTCGCGCGGCTTGGGCTCGATGAGGATCGTGCCCTTGAAGCCGATCTTGTGCTTGTGCTCGACGACCAGGTGCAGGAAGCGGGCCATCTGGTCCAGCTCCTGGCCCACGCGCGTGTTCAGCAAGGTCTCGTAGCCCTCTCGACCGCCCCACAGCACGTAGTTCTCGCCGCCCAGGCGCTGCGTGGCTTCGAGCGCGTCGCGCACCTGCGCGGCGGCGAGCGCGAAGATCTCGGGGTCGGGGTTCGTGGCCGCGCCCGACATGAAGCGCCGGTGGCTGAACAGGTTGGCCGTGCCCCACAGCAGCTTCATGCCGGTGCGCTGCTGGTGCTCGCCGAGCACGTCGACCATGCGCAGGAAGTTCTCGTGGCTCTCGCGCGGCGTGGCGCCTTCGGGCGCGACGTCGCGGTCGTGGAAGCAGTAGTAGGGCGCGCCCAGCTTGGCGAAGAAGTCGAACGCGGCGTCTGCCTTGATGCGCGCGAGTTCCATCGGTGAGCCGCCGTCGAACCACGGGCGCTGGAAGGTGCCGCCGCCGAACGGGTCGAGGCCGTTCCAGCAGAACGTGTGCCAGTAGCAGACGGCAAAGCGCAGGTGGTCCTCCATGCGCTTGCCAAGCACCAGGCGGTCCTTGTCGTAGTGGCGGAACGCCAGCGCGTCATCGCTGTCGGGGCCGCGGTATTCGATGGGGGCGATGTCCTTGAAATACGAAGTCATTGAAGTTCTCGGTCGGGGTGATCGTGGCCGCGCTCAGGCCGCGGCGGGGCCCCACAGGGGCTTGAGTTGTCGGTAGACCTCGCGGAAGCGCTGCAGGCGCGGCGCGAGCACCGCGTGGCGCGTGGCGTCGGGCGCGAAGCGCGTGGCGACCGGCGGCTTGGGGCAGGCCTGCGCGACGCTCGCGCCGGCCGCCATCCAGCCCAGGCGCGCGGCGCCCAAGGCGCCACCTGCGTCGGCACCGCGATGCACGACGATCTGGACGTCCAGCGCGTCGGCGATCAATTGCGCCCACAGCGCGCTGCGCGCCCCGCCGCCCACCAGCGAGAGGTGGCGCACCGAGGTCCCCGACGCGCGCAATGCGGCCAGGCCGTCCGCCAGGCCGAAGGCCACGCCTTCGAGCACGGCATACGCGCCGAGCGCGCGGCCGCTCTGGTGTGACAGGCCATAGAAGACGCCGGGCGCGAACGGATCGTTGTGTGGCGTGCGCTCGCCCGCCAGGTAGGGCAGGAACAGCGGCGCCTCGGCCAGTGCGTCGGGCGGCAGTGCGGCCACCTCGGCCAGCAGCGCCGCTTCGTCGGGCGCTCCGCTGAAGTGCACGAACCAGCGCAAGCAGCTTGCTGCCGACAGCATCACGCTCATCTGGTGCCAGCGCCCGGGCAGGGCATGGCAGAACGCATGCACGGCAGAGCCGGCGTTGGCGCGATGCCGGTCGTCGACCACGAACAGCACGCCCGAGGTGCCCAGCGAGATGAAGCCGTCGCCAGGCTCGGTCGCGCCGACGCCGATGGCGCTCGCGGCGTTGTCGCCCGCGCCGCCGGCCACCACGACCTCGGGGCCCAGGCCCCAGGCGCGCGCCAGCTCGGGCCGCAAGACGCCGGACGGGGCGTTGCTCTCGACCAGGCGCGGCATGTGGCTGCGGTCCAGGCTGCAGGCGGCGAGCAGCTCGTCGGACCAGTCGCGGCGCGCCACGTCCAGCCACAGCGTGCCCGCTGCGTCGGACGGGTCGGACGCCTTCTCGCCGGTCAGCTGCAGGCGCAGCCAGTCCTTGGGCAGCAGCACGCTGCGCACGCGGGCGAAGGTCTCGGGCTCGTGGCGCCGCACCCACAGCAACTTGGGGGCGGTGAAGCCCGGCATCGCCAGGTTGGCGGCGATGGCGTGCAGGCGCGGCACGCGCGCCGTGAGTTCCGCGCATTCGGCGTGGCTGCGCCCGTCGTTCCAGAGGATCGCCGGGCGCAGCACGGCATCGTCGGCGTCGAGCAGCACGGCGCCGTGCATCTGGCCTGACAGGCCGATGGCCTGGATGCGCATGAATTTCAGGGGATACGCCGCACGCAGGCGCGCAAGGGCGTCGTTCGTGGCGCGCCACCACTGCGCCGGATGTTGCTCGGACCACAGGGGGTGTGGCCGTTCGACGTCCAGGGGCGCCGCGGCGTGGCCGACGATGTCTCCTGCCGCGTCGAGCAGCAGCAGCTTGACCTCGGAGGTGCCCAGATCGATGCCGAGGAACATCAGCGTGCTCCTTGCCGCGACGGGTTGAAGAGGAGATTCATGCAGCGACCTTGATGGTGGCGGTGGCGATCAGCGGGCGAGTGACGCGGTAGCGAACGAGCGCCGCGGCCCCCACGGCCACGGCATCGACGCCGTGCCGGGCCAGTCGTACCGGGGGGACGGGCAGGTTCGCCGCCTCGCAGTGCTCGCGCAGCGTGCGCAGCGCGGGTTCGACGAAGGCGGGGCCGAGCGCCACGCCGGCACCGCCGAGCACGATGCAGGCAGGGTCGTAGGCGGCCGCCAGGTTCTGCAGCAGCGTGCCCAGATGGCTGCCCGCGCTGGCGACGGAGCGCAGCATCCCGGCGTCGCCCGCGAACAGTCGCGGTGCGATGCGCGCGACGGTGGCCGTGCTGCCCGCCGGGCGCGCGCCGCTGGTGGCCGGCAACATGGCGCGCATGCCGATCAGGGCCTCGGCGCATCCGCGGCGACCGCAGGAGCACGCTGGTCCGCCGGGCTGGAGGATGGTGTGGCCGATCTCGCCGGCGAAGCCGCGGCTGCCGATCAGCAGGCGGTCACCGACGACCACCCCGGCGCCCACGCCCTGGTTGATGCTCACGTACAGCAGCGGATCGGTCGCAGCGCCGGCGTTGAACTCGAGTTCGCCGAGGGCCGCGACGTCCGCCTCGTTCTGCAGGAACAGCGGCACGCCGGCAAGTGCGGTGGTGGCCAGCGCCGACTCCAGAAATGCGCCAACGGCGACGTCGCGCCAACCGAGGTTCGGCGCGAAATGCAGGAAGCCTTTCGCCTCGTCGACGCCACCGGGCAAGCCGATGCCGATGCCCAGCACCTGTCGGTCGCTGCCTTCCAGCTGGCGATGCAGGCCGGACAACGACGCCGCGAGCTTGCCGATGCAGGCCTCCGCGCCGAAGCGCCCGCCGTGCTGCATCTGCGCGCGCCCCAGCACGTCCCCCACGAGTGACGTCGCGACGAGCCGCATCGAGTCCACGCCGATCTCGACCCCGAACAGCACGAGGCGCGTCGGATCGATGAACAGCGGCGTGGGGCGGCGGCCGATGTCGCCGGTCGCGACGCTGTCCCGTTCGTGGAGCCAGCCTTCGGCAATGAGCTCGCGCACCAGGAGCCCGACGGTCGACTTGGTCAGTTGCACGCAGGAGGCAAGATCGGCTCGCGACAGGCCGGGCCTGGCGCACAGCTGGCGCACCAGCGCCATGCGATTGATGTCCTTGAGCAGGTATCGCTGCCCGGCCGGATCCTGATCGGCGGAGCGGACAGCGGTCAGGCGCGCGTGCGATGACGTGCCGGGCGCAAACCACAGGCGAGGAAGATCGGCGGGAAGAGCCAAGAGATTTATCCTTAAATTTGCGCCGGCGCAGAAGGAAGATTTAACCTTAAATCAGACAGACTCCGGATTTGGGGCGGGAGCACGTCCGTCACGCGGGCCGGTCTGGATCCGTCGTTGCACCGCGTCGGGAAATTATTAGTTTGAGCGATGCACGAAATAAAGCTCGTGGAAACACCTAGACGACTCGAGGCCGTTCGGCCGCATGGTCCGCACACGCGTGTCAGCGCGATTCGAATCGGAAGAGGGCTCGTGGGCGACAAGTCATTGCGCAAGATCGTGATCGTCGGCGGTGGCACGGCAGGCTGGATGGCCGCGGCGCCGCTCGCCCGCAGGCTGCGGCCGGGCGCAGGCGCGCCCTGCGAGATCGTGCTCGTCGAATCGCCGCAGATCGGCACCATCGGCGTGGGCGAGGCCACGCTGCCCCCGATCCGCGCCTACAACCGCAGCCTGGGAATCGACGAGGCCGACTTCGTGCGCCGCACGCAGGCCAGCTTCAAGCTGGGCATCGAATTCCGCGACTGGGGCCGGCTCGGCCATCGCTTCTTCCATGGGTTCGGTGACTTCGGTCCGCCCATCGAGAACCGTTCATCGTTCATGCACTGGCTGCGCCTGGCGCGCGCGGGCGGCATGGCGTCGTACGAGGATTGGTCCGTCGCCACGGTGATGGCGCGCGCGAACCGCTTCACGCCGCCGAGCGGCGACACGCCCTCTGCGGCGAACTCGTACGCGCATGCATATCACTTCGATGCGACGCTCTATGCCGCCTACCTGAGGGAGTACGCGATGCGCCACGGCGCGCAGCGTGTCGAAGGCACGGTGGTGGACGTACGGCTGCGCGCGGCCGACGGCTTCATCGAGACTCTGACGCTGGCCGATGGCCGCCGCATCGATGGTGACCTGTTCATCGACTGCTCGGGCTTTCGCGGCCTGCTCATCGAGGGGGCGCAGCATGCGGGCTACGAGGACTGGAGCGACCTGCTGCCGTGCGACAGCGCGCTCGCGGTGCCGAGCGCGCGCGCCGGCGCGATCACGCCGTACACGATGTCGACGGCGAAGGCGGCCGGCTGGCAATGGCGCATCCCGCTGCAGCACCGCATCGGCAACGGCCATGTCTACTGCAGCCGCTTCACGAGCGACGACGAGGCCGCGCGTGTGCTGCTGGACGGCCTGGACACGCCCGCGCTCGGCGACCCGCGGCCGCTGCGTTTCACCGCCGGGCGGCGCCGCAGCGCGTGGCTGCGCAATTGCGTCGCCCTTGGCCTGGCCGCGGGCTTCGTGGAACCGCTGGAGTCGACCAGCATCCAGCTGATCATGGACGGCGTCGGCCGCCTGATCGAGAACTTCCCCGACCGCGACTTCGCGCCGCACCTGGCCGCCGAGTACAACCGCCGCATCGCGTTCCAGTACGAGAGCGTGCGCGACTTCATCGTGATGCACTACAAGCTCACCGCACGCGACGATTCCGCGTTCTGGCGCCACTGCGCGGCGCTGCCGATCCCGGATTCTCTGCGCCACCAGATCGAGCTGTTCCGCTCCTCGGGCCGCGTGGCGATCCTCGATCGCGACGGCTTCGCCGAGCCGTCGTTCATCTCCATCCTGTACGGGCTCGGCGTCGAGCCGCAAACCTGGGATCCGTTCATCGGCCGCATCGACGAACAGGCGCTGCGCACGCACTTCACGCGCCTGCGCAGCGCCATCGCCGGCACCGTCGCGGGGATGCCCGACCACGCCGACTACATCACCCGGCACGCGCGCGCCGAGCCGCCCGCGGCCGATGCGACGCCGCGGGAGATGGCCCGCGACGCGCTTGCGCGCAAGGGGGAACCGCTTCCGCGATCGGGCGCGCCGCCGATCCGAGTCGACGCCGATAGCGGGGACTGACCGAGAGATCCGTTTCGAAACCCTCTTCCGATTTAATGTTAAATCACCTAGACTACCCTCGTTCTCGAACAACCCGAATGCACGACGACCTATGAAATTCACGGATGGACAGTGGCTGCTGCAGCCTGGGGTTACCGCACACTACGCGGCCCAGGCCTACGCGGTCGAGGCGCACGCCGACCGACTCGTGGTGCTGGCGACCACGCGCCAGATCCGCCATCGCGGCGACACCTTGCAGGGCCCGACGCTCACCTTGACGCTGAGCTCGCCGATGCCCGGCGTGATCCGCGTGAAGGCGGAGCACTTCAGCGAGTCCGACGCGCCGCGCCTGG
>Ga0207667_10002831_pt1 | contig 21533 bp, 5 predicted proteins | sample KBSCornC52_FD_184301 | JGI IMG/M metagenome (GOLD analysis project Ga0207667, IMG submission 184301) | Corn rhizosphere microbial communities from Kellogg Biological Station, Michigan, USA - KBS Corn C5-2 (SPAdes) (version 2) | ecosystem: Host-associated > Plants > Roots > Rhizosphere > Soil ...
GAGGAATGGGCAGCAGTGGCGCGCGAACCGGAGACGGTGCCGCCTTTATCGGCCGGCCCGGACAATCTTGCGTACGTCATCTACACCTCCGGTTCCACCGGACACCCTAAAGGCGTCAGCGTTCCGCATCGGGCTGTTGCGCGCCTGGTGCTGAATACAAATTACCTGGAAATATTTCCTTCAGACAGGGTTGCGCAACTGGCCAGCATTTCCTTTGACGCAGCCACATTGGAAATATGGGGAGCGTTGCTCAATGGCGCTTGCCTGGTCGTCTTTTCCCCAAGGGCCTCTTCGCTTGACGAACTGGGATCTTCCATCGAGGAATGCGGCGTGACCGTGCTCTGGCTGACGGCCGCGCTGTTTCATCAGATGGTGGAGCGGCAGCTGCCGCGAATGCGCGGGCTGCGCCTGCTGTTCACGGGAGGAGAAGTGGTTTTGCCGGACCATGCCCGCGTCTGCGCCAAAGCGTTGACAGGCTGCGTTCTGCGGAACGGGTACGGCCCCACGGAAAACACCACGTTCACCGCCACCTGGGAAATCAGACCGGATGCTGTTCATGAAACCGTGCCGATCGGTCACCCTATCTCCAACAGCACGGTTTATGTTCTGGATGGTGATCTGCAGCCGGTGCCGACCGGCGTCGCAGGCGAACTGTACACAGGCGGCGCGGGGTTGGCGCGCGGTTACCACGGCCACCCGCAGCTTACGGCCGAACGGTTTATTCCCGACCCGCTGAGCGGCATTGCGGGATCGCGGCTGTATCGCACCGGCGACCGCGTGCGCTGGCGCAGTGATGGCACTCTGGAATTCCTGGGCCGCATCGACCGCCAGGTCAAGCTTCGTGGATTTCGCATTGAGCTTTCCGAAATCGAAGCGGTTGCGCGCAAATGCCCAGGCGTCGCCGACTGTATAGTCCTGCTCCGCGAGGACATGCCCGGCTACAAAGAGCTGGTCGCTTATGTGGTGTTCAGCGGCAAGGAGCAGGCCTCAGTGGAGCGGCTGAAAGAGCAGATGTCAGAGCATCTGCCGGGTTTCATGATGCCCAGCGCCTTCGTGCGGCTTCCTTCCATGCCGCTCACGCGCAACGGGAAGATAGACCGGGACAGCCTGCCCGCTCCCGACCGCAACGGCGCGGCGGCTTTTTCATTTGTTCCGCCCAAGAATGAGATCGAGGCCGCACTCGCCTGGATCTGGGAGAAGACGCTGCTGGTGGAAGACATCAGCATGGATGCCAATTTCTTTGAACTGGGCGGCCACTCGCTGCTGGCCACGGAACTCGTCGCGCGCATCTCGAGCGTTTTCAAGATGAAGGTCCCGCTGCGCTGGCTTTTTGAAAAGCCGACCATTGCGCAATTTGCAGAAATGCTTCCGGCAAACGAGCCGCAGCCGGGACAAGTGAAGAAGATCGGCGATTTGTTCGCTAAAGCCCGGTCCAATGACCGCGCGCATCCCCCGGACATCAGCCGCGCCCAGCCCGCCTGAAAGGAATATTCATGAACAGAAAACCCGGTGTGCCCCACAATCAGGAATTTGATGAAGCTGTGGCGCTGCTTGATGAATTGCTGGCGAAAGAAGGATTGAGTCCCGAAGCGCCGGACTTCATTGTGCCGCAGCCTGCGAGGGAAGACCATGATCTTTCCTTCGCGCAGCAACGCCTGTGGTTTCTGATGCAGATGGAGCCTGACGATCCGTTTTACAACGTGCCCGCGGTCCTGCGGCTGCGCGGCTCGCTTGCGGTGCCGGTGCTGGAAAAGTCTCTGCGAGAGATCGTCGCTCGCCATGAGTCGCTGCGCACTACGTTTATCTCGGAGGATGGAACTCCCAGACAGAAGGTGGCCGAGGCGCAGGGAATTGAGCTGAAGCAGATTGATCTGACAGCGGAGCCTGACCCGGAAGCCGCGGCGCAAGCCTTGGCATTCGCCGAATCACGCGCGCCGTTCGATCTGGCTGAAGGCCCGCTCGTCCGAACAACCCTATTGCGACTCGACGCGGATGAATATTTGTTTCTTCTCACCATGCACCACATCATCTCCGATGCGTGGTCCATTGGAGTCTTCTTCGGCGAACTCACGGCATTGTACGAAGCCTTCCTGGCAAATGCGCCCTCGCCACTGCGTCCGTTGCGCATCCAATATGCCGACTTCGCGCACTGGCAGCAACACGTGCAGGGACCCGCGATGGGACCGCAACTGGAGTACTGGAAAAATCAGCTTGCCGGGATTCCCGAACTGCTGGAAATTCCCCCGGACCATCCCAGGCCCGCCGTCGAGAGTCATCGCGGCGCCAGCTACTATTTTCAGTTTCCTTCAGTTTTAACCGGCCCCCTGAAGGCGCTCGCGTCGGAAGAGCAGGCCACACTATTCATGGCGCTGCTGGCCGTGTTCAGTACGCTTCTGTACCGCTACACAGGGACGGAGGATATAGTCGTCGGCACACCGGTGGCAAACCGGGGGCGGGCGGAAGTAGCGGGTCTGATCGGATATTTCCTCAACACGCTTATGCTGCGGACCAGATTTGCCGGGAGCCCGGATTTTCGCGACGTGCTCCGCGCCATACGCGAGACCGCCATTCAGGCGTATGCGCATCAGGACGTCCCATTCGAACGCCTGGTGGAAGAGTTGCGCCCGGAGCGTTCGCTTGGCTACAACCCCCTCTTTCAGAATTTCTTTGCGTTTCAGGCAGGCGAGGTCGGCTTCCAGTTGCCTGGGCTCCAGGCGGTGATGGTCCCAATCGACAATCAGACGTCAAAGTTCGATCTGTTCCTGCTGCTGACCGAACGTCCTGAAGGAATCATGGGCCGGGTGGAGTACAGCACCGATCTGTTCGAAGCCGCCACCATCGCCAGGATGGCGCGGCACCTGGAGACGCTGCTGGGGAGCATCGTGGCTGATCCCGATGGCAGCATTGGCCGGCTCGCCCTGCTGCCGGAGCAAGAGCGCAAGCAGATTCTCTATGACTGGAACCGGACAGGTTCAGACGTTGCCGAACTCGGCCTGGCGGAGCTGTTTGAGCGGCAGGTCCGGCGCACTCCGCAGGCTCCGGCCTTGTGGTTTGCCGGCGAGTCGATAAGCTACAGCGAACTGGATGGCCGCGCCAACCAGGTGGCGCGCATGTTGCGGCAGCGCGGGGCCGGAGAGGAGAGCCGGATCGGCGTGTGCATGGAAAGAAGCCGCGAGATGGTGGTTGCGGTGCTGGGAATTCTGAAAGCGGGGGCAGCGTACGTGCCGCTGGATCCGGCCTATCCGAAGCCACGCTTGGGTTTCATGATGCGGGACGCAGGACTGCTGCTGACGCTGACGCAGGCGCGGCTGAAAGAAAGCTTGCCGCGGGAGAGCGGGCCGGTGCTGGCGCTGGAAGAGGAATGGGCAGCAGTGGCGCGCGAACCGGAGACGGTGCCGCCTTTATCGGCCGGCCCGGACAATCTTGCGTACGTCATCTACACCTCCGGTTCCACCGGACACCCCAAAGGTGTGGCCATGACACGCCGGTGTGTGCAAACTCTGATCCCGTGGCAGATCGCGCGCTCTCACGGACGGCCTTTGCGCACGCTTCAGTTTTCTTCCTTCAGCTTTGATGTTTCACTACAGGAAATCCTGAGCACGCTTTCCTGCGGCGGAACGCTTTTTCTTATCCCGGAAGATTTACGGCGCGACAGCAGCCGCCTGTGGGAGCTGATCTGCCAGGAAAAGATCGACCGTGTGTTCCTGCCTTTTGTCGCTTTGCAGCAGCTGGCGGAAGCGGCACAGGCTTCGGGGCTGGCCGCGCCGGAACTTCGCGAGGTCATCAGCGCGGGAGAGCAGTTGCAGATCACCCCGGCCATCGCCCGGCTTTTTGAGAACCTGCCGGAAGCAATTCTTGACAATCAGTACGGCCCCTCCGAGAGCCATATCATCAGCGGGTTCCAACTGCCTGCGCGGCGCGCGGAGTGGCCGGCGCTGCCGCCCATCGGGCGTCCAATTGACGGCACCGAGCTGTATGTGCTCGACCAGGAACTGGAGCCGGTTCCCATCCGCGTGACCGGGGAAATTTATATTGGCGGAGACGGCCTGGCGCGCGGCTACATGGGACGCCCTGATCTCACTGCGGGCAAGTTCCTGCCCAACCCTTTTGGAGCTCCGGGTTCGCGCATTTATAAAACCGGCGATCTGGGACGCTTCACGCCGGAAGGCGATATTGAGTTTCTCGGGCGGACAGACCATCAGGTCAAAATACGCGGGTTCCGCATCGAGTTGGGCGAAATTGAAATGGTTTTAGGCGCGCATCCCGCGGTGCAGCTGGCGGTAGTGACGGCGACACAGGAAGCGGGGCGCGACCGCCGGCTGGTGGCTTACATCGTCGCCGCCAAGGACGCGGGCGTGACGCAGCGCGACCTGCGCAGCCACATCGGCGCGCGTCTGCCGGAATACATGGTTCCTTCAGTGTTTGTATTCCTGGATGCGCTGCCCAAAACGCCGAGCGGAAAGATCGACCGCCGGTCGTTGCCTGCGGCGGGCCAGCAGCGCCCCGAGTTGGAGAGCGGGTTTCAGGCGCCGCGCAACCCCATCGAAGAATTGCTGGTGATAATCTGGCGCAACGTGCTACAGCTCCAGCAGGTCGGCGTGCATGACAACTTTTTCGAGCTTGGCGGCGACTCCATCCTGAGCATACAAGTCGTCACGCGGGCAGTGCGGGCGGGAATTCACATCATCCCCAAACAACTTTTTCAGCACCAGACGATCGCGGAACTGGCGCAGATGGCGGGGGAGGCCTCAGCCACGGCTTCAGCGGAACAGGGACCAGTGACCGGTGAAGCGCCGCTGACCCCGGTGCAACATTGGTTTTTCGAACACCGCTTCGCCGAGCAGCATTACTGGAACATGTCATTACCGCTGCTGGTGCGAGCACGAATTTCCGCGGAGGTGATGCGGGAAGCGGTGCGGCAGATCGTATACCGGCATGATGCTCTTCGTCTGCGGTTTGTCCGCAACGGCGATGGCGAGACCTGGAAGCAAACGCACGCTCCGGCGGATGGGCCGGTACCGTTCATGCATCACGATCTGTCGCATTTGCCGGAGCAGGAGCAGAACGCGGCCATCAGCAAAACCGGCGAAGAGGCGCAGTGCAGTCTCGACCTGTCGCATGGGCCTTTGATCCGCTTCGTGTTTTTTGATCTCGGCGCAGCTGCGCACGCCTGCCTGCTGATCGTGGCACACCATCTGGTGATCGACGGCATTTCGTGGCGGATCCTGCTGGAGGACATGGAAACGCTTTGCGAGCAGCTTGGCCGCGGCGACCGGCCGGAACTGCCACTGAAAACCACGTCATTCCAACGATGGGCGCTCCGCCTGGCGCAGCATGCGCGCGAGCCGCGTGTGGAAGCCGAGGTGCCGTACTGGACCTCCGACGCGCACAGGAACGCCGTGCCGATCCCACTGGATCATCGCAACGGGGAAAATCTGCAAAACTCTTCGGGGAGCGTGGTGCTGCGCCTGGACCGCGAAGAAACCGCTGCGGTGCTGCAAGTTGTGCCTCGAGCGTACAAAGTCCAGATTAATGATGTTTTGCTTACCGCTCTGAGCCGCGCTTTTCATCATTGGACAGCTTCGCCGTCGCTGCTCATCAATCTCGAAGGGCACGGGCGCGAGGAGATTTTTTCCGACGTCAATGTGTTCAGGACCATCGGCTGGTTCACTGCGATTTTTCCCGTCTTGCTACAGGGCCCGGACGGCCGCGGCCCGGTCGAGCATCTGCTGGCGGTCGCGCGCCAGTTGCAGGAAATTCCGGATAAGGGCGTCAATTATGGCGTGCTGCGCTACCTCAGCCCGAAGGCGGACATCGCAGATGCGCTGCGCGGGATGCCGCAGGCAGAGGTCACCTTCAACTACCTTGGCCAATTCGATCATGTGCTCGCGAAAACTTTCAGCTCCGGCCTGTCCCGCTATTCGGCGGGTCCTGGCCAGAGTCCCAGGGGCAAGCGCTTCAGCCTGATTTATGTGTCAGGGCTGCACGCTGAGGAGCGGCTTGAAATCAATTTCAATTACAGCGAGAACTTTCATCGTCATTCAACCATCGCAGCGCTGGCGGATTCCTTCCGCCGGGAGCTGCTGGCGCTGGCGGCAGCCGGCAAGGCAACTGCTGCGCCCGATCCCGCGGCGGATTTACGTCGCTCAAAAATCAGCGCACAAGATCTACAAAAAATCATGACCAGGGTGCAGAAAGCACGGTAAGGAGATACACCGATGGGCGAGATCCAGCACGTCTATTCACTTTCACCGATGCAGCAGGGAATGCTGTTTCACAGCCTCTATTCCCACAAGACGCCGCCTTATCTGACACAGATCAGCTTGTGCCTGCAAGGAGAGCTGGATGCGTCCGCTTTTCGCCGGACATGGACAATGCTGGTGGAGCGCCATCCGGTTTTGCGGACCAGCTTTCTTTGGGAAGGGCTGCAACAGCCGGTACAGGTAGTCCAATCCCTGGTTCCATTGCCGCTGGAGGAGCTCGATTATCGGGGATTTGCGCCGGCTGAACAGGAAAAGCTGTTTGCGGCTTTTCTGAAGTCCGATTATCGGCGCCCGCTCGACCTTGGCAATGCTCCCCTGATGCGCCTAACCCTGATCCGCACCGGCAGCCACGAGCACCGGCTGGTATGGACGCACCATCATCTACTGCTGGATGGATGGTCAGTGTTCCGCGTGCTCTCAGAATTTTTCTCCGTTTATTCGGATTTCAGCCGCGGCCTTGAACCCAGCCTGACAAATGTGCGCGGCTACGGCGATTACATCGGCTGGCTTCAATCGCAGGACATGGCCGCCGCCGAGGCATTCTGGAGAGAGGAGCTGCGCGACTTCATGGCGCCCACGCCGCTGCCTGTCGACGATGCCGGGCCCGACGCGCGCACCGGCGAATTGGATCAAGAGATATGGATCGATGCCGGCCTCAGCCAGCAACTCCAGACAATCGCACGCAAGCATCACGTGACCTTGAATACGCTAGTCCAGGGCACATGGGCGATCTTGCTTGGGATCTACAGCGGCGAATCCGACGTGGTATTCGGCGCGACGATCTCCGGACGTCCTTCGGACCTGACCGGCGTGGAAGAGATGGTTGGGCTTTTCATCAACACGCTTCCGGTGCGCGCGCGCATTCGTCTGGAAGAAAGCGTGATCGGGCTGCTGTTGCAGATACAGGAGAGCCAGGCGGAGAGCCGCCAATACCAGTACGCCGCGCTGCCGGACATCCAGAAATGGAGCGCTGTGCCAAGAGGAACAGCTTTATTCGAGAGCGTGCTGGTTTTTGAAAACTATCCGGTAGACCAGAGCGCAACGAAGTCTCCCAGCGGCTTGCGCGTGACTGGAGGCAATTCGCGCGTGCGGATGGAAGTCCCGCTGGCGCTCATGGTTGTGGTGACGCAGAAAGGAATTGGTTTGAGAATGGCTTATCTCTCACCGATGTTCGGGCCCGAGAAGGTCACCGGCATGCTGGAACGGCTGGCATTTCTCCTGAAGCAAATCGCCGAAGCCCCGGAAAGAAGCGTCGGCTCGCTGGAACTTCTCGCTCCGGCGGAGCGTAAGCGCATACTGATTGATTGGAACGCCACCAGCCGCGCTTATCCTGCTGACCTCTGCCTGCATTGGCATTTCGAGGAGATGGCGGCGCGTGAGCCGCAGCGGTGCGCCGTGGAATTCGCCGCTCCGGAACCTGGAGGTCCGGCGCTCAGCTATGGAGAGCTGAATGAACACGCCAACCAATTGGCTCACCATCTGCGCCAGGCCGGGGTGCGGACTGATGAACCGGTGGCGGTCTGCATGGAGCGCTGCCTGGAGATGGTGGTTGCGCTGTTTGGCATTCTCAAGGCCGGCGGAGCATACCTGCCGGTCGATCCGGCGTATCCCGAAGAGCGTGCGGCTTTCATGCTGCGGGATTCGGGGGCGCGGTACGTGCTTTGCACGCGTGACTCCCGGCATAAGACCGCTAACTTCGATATCACCAGCGTTCCGCTCGATTCGGAATGGAGCCTCATCACGCGGCAGAGCCGCGAAAACCCATCGCGCAACAGCAGCCCGGCAAATCTTGCTTACGTGATTTACACCTCCGGCTCCACGGGCATGCCGAAGGGAGCAATGCTTTCCCATTCCGGAATCTGCAACCGGCTCCTTTGGATGCAGGAGGCGTATGGCCTGAGCGCTTCTGATGCAGTGCTGCAGAAAACGCCCTTTACTTTTGACGTTTCTGTCTGGGAGTTCTTCTGGCCTTTGATCACAGGAGCGCGTCTGGTGGTGGCGCCGCCGGAAAAACACCGCGACAGCGCGTATCTGACTTCGCTGATGCAGGCCCGCGGTATCACGACCGCGCATTTTGTTCCTTCCATGTTGCAATTGATGCTGCAAGAAGGCAGGCTGCATCAGTGCGGAACATTGAAGCGGGTGATCTGCAGCGGCGAGGCGCTGCCCCTGGAATTGCAAGAGCGGTTCTTTGACGCGGTGCCCGGTGTCGAACTGCATAACCTGTACGGCCCGACGGAAGCTTCGGTAGACGTGACTTTCTGGCGATGCTCGCGGCAGATGCCGTATCGTACGGTACCGATCGGACGGCCCATCGCAAACACCCAGATCTATATTCTCGACCGCAACCAGCGTCCGGTGCCGGCGGGCGTGGCAGGAGAGCTGCACATAGGCGGCATTAATCTGGCCCGGGGCTACCTAGCCTGGCCGGAACTGACGGCGGAGAAATTCATTCCCAACCCTTTTGGTCATGGCGGCGAGCGGCTTTACAGGACCGGCGATCTGGCGCGCTGGATGCCCGAATGCGTTATTGAATTTTTAGGCCGTGACGACACCCAGGTAAAGATCCGCGGCTTCCGCATTGAGTTGGGAGAAATTGAGGAGAGATTGCGCAGCCATCCCCAGGTAATGGAGGCCGTGGTGGTCGCGCGCGAGGATTCGAGCCGACAGAAGCGGCTGGTTGCGTACGTGTCGCCGAATGGGGGAGCCGCTTTGAGCGCCGGCAATCTGCGGCTTTTCCTACAACAGCATTTGCCCGAGTACATGGTACCACCGGTCTTTTGCATGCTGCCGGCAATGCCGCTCAGCTCCAACGGCAAGATCAACCGCCGCGCCTTGCCGGAGCCTTCTACAGAGCGTCCGGAGCTGATTGAACCTTTCGTGACGCCGGCCACGCGCGAAGAGAGCGTGCTGGCGGAAATCTGGGCGCAGGTGCTCGGCGTGGAGAAGGTAGGAGTGAAAGATAATTTCTTCAACCTTGGCGGCGACTCCATTCGCAGCGTGCAGGTGCTGGGTTTTGCGCGCGAGCAGGGGCTGGATTTTTCGCTCGATCAACTCTTCAGGCACCAGACCATCCGCAAGCTGGCAGCGGTGCTCACGCATCGCGCCGCCGATGGTGCGGAAGCAGGACGAGCGCCGTTCAGCATGATTTCTGAAGAAGACCGCAGGCGGCTTCCGGAGGGAATCGAGGATGCGTATCCCATCGCGGCGCTACAGGCGGGCATGCTCTTTCATGGCGAATTCAGTCCGGAAAGCGCCATCTATATCAACATCACCACGCTCAGGCTGCAGGCGCGCTTTGATGGCGAAGCCATGAAGGCGGCCATCGGTCATATCCTCCAACGCCATGCCGCGCTCCGTACCTCTTTCAGCCTGAGCGGATATGACCAGCCGCTGCAACTGATCCATCGCGAAGCGCCTGTCCCGCTCGAAACCGATGATTTGCGCGGCATGCCAGCCGAGGAGCAGGCGCGGACCGTAGAGGAATGGTTCAGCAACGAAAAACAGCACAAGTTCGATTACACCCAGCCTCCGCTGCTTCGTTTCCAGGTACATCAGCTGAGCGAGGACGCGTTCCAGTTCAGTTGGACCGAACACCATTCCATCCTTGACGGCTGGAGCATCTCGATCATGCTTACCGAGCTGTTCCAGCACTACTTCTATCTGATCGGGGAAGAGCAGGAGCCGGTGGATACCGCGCGCCGCGATGGCATGAGGGACTTTGTCGCGCTGGAGCTGGCCGCGCTTTCGTCGGATACGAACCTGGCCTTCTGGAAACGCAAGCTGGCGGGCTCGCGGCCCACCCAACTGCCACGGCTGAACCGTGAGCAGGAGCGTGAGGATGCGGTGCACTGCGTCGGACTGATCGGCGTCCCTGTACCGGATGAGACCTTCACCGGCTTGCAGAATCTGGCGCAGGCATTGGGAGTGCCGCTTAAGACTGTGCTTCTGGCGGCGCATCTGCGTGTGATGAGCTTTGTCACCGGAGAAGCCGACATTACCACGGGAGTTTCCTTCAGCGGGCGGCCTGAAACTTCTGACACCGACCGCACCATGGGCGTGTTCCTGAACATTCTGCCGTTTCGCATGCAGATGGGCGGCGGCTCGTGGTCAGACCTGATCCGCGGCGTCTTTGAAGCAGAGGTGGAGACACTGCCCAACCGCTGGTATCCCATGGCCAAGCTCCAGACGGCCATGGGCGGCGAGATGCTCTATGAGACCGTGTTCAACTACACGCATTTCCGCGTGTACCGCGACATGCTGGAAACCGGCGCGATGAAGCTGCTGGAAAACCGGTTCTATATTGAGACCAATTTCGCCTTCACCGCCCATTTCAGCCTCAATATGTTCTCCAACAGGCTGCAAATCTTCTTGGATTACGATGCCGGCAAGCTGGGTGAGCGGCAGGTCCGTGACATCGGCGACTACTATCTCCGCGCCTTGCAATCGATGGTGCGCGAGCCTTCGGCAAACCTCGCCGCGCAAACCCTGCTGAGCCCGGACGAGCGCTCCAGGCTGCTCGACGAGCTGAACCACAGCCGGCGCGATTTTGAAGGCTACGCGGCGATCCATCGCCTGTTCGAGAAGCAGGTGCGCGCGCTGCCGGAACGCACAGCCATTGCCTCCCATGCCGGAGAGATCTCATATCGCGAACTCAACGCTCGAGCCAACAGGATTGCCCGCAGGCTTTTACAGTTGGGAGTGCGGCCGGAATCGCGCGTCGCCATCCTCATGAACAGCTCTCCGGATGTTGTGGCCGCGATGCTCGGCGCGTGGAAGGCGGGCGGAGCCTACCTTCCACTGGACCCAGCCTATCCGGGGGAGCGCATCCGTTTTGTTCTGGACGACGCCGAGGTTTCAGCGCTGATCACCTGCGGACCACTAATGGCGAAAGCGCAGGGCGCGCCTTGTCCCGTGCTGGCACTCGACTCGGAAAATCTGGACAGCTATTCAGCAGAAGACCTTGATGTCGAAACCAATCCGGCAGGCCTCGCTTACATCATTTACACCTCCGGATCGACCGGCAGGCCGAAAGGCGTGAGCGTGGAACACCGCGGCCTGTTCAACCTCATTCGCTGGCACCAGGATGCGTTCTCCGTCAGCAAAAATGATGCGGCCACCCAGATCGCCGGCCTCGCATTCGACGCCTCAGTGTGGGAGATGTGGCCTTACCTGGCCTGCGGCGCAAGCCTCCATATTCCGGACGAGGACACGCGGATGGATCTGCTGCTCTTGCAGGGGTGGCTCAAGAAGAAGCGGATCACGGTCTGCTTCCTGCCAACACCATTGGCGGAGCGCGCGCTGCAAATCGAGTGGGAGCAGGAGACCAGGCTGCGCACACTGCTGACCGGCGGCGAACGGCTGCACTTCTATCCGCCCGCGGGATTGCCGTTCACGGTGATAAACAACTACGGCCCCACGGAGAACACGGTTGTCGCAACTTCGGAAGCGCTTCCTGCCGGACTGCCCGGTCTGCCGCCGATTGGGAAGCCGATTGCCAACAACCGCGTCTATGTGCTCGACGCGCAAATGCAGCCCGTACCAGCGGGCACCGCAGGCGAACTATATATAGGAGGCGGCTCGCTGGCGCGCGGCTACCTGAACCGTCCGCAGCTTACCGCCGAAAAGTTCTTGCCCGATCCGTTCAGCGGCGAGCCGGGAGCGCGGCTGTACCGCACCGGCGACCTGGTTCGCTGGAACCCGGAATCCGAACTGGAGTACGTGGGACGCGTGGATGAGCAGATCAAGATCCGCGGGTTCCGCATCGAAGCGGGCGAAATTGAAAATGTTCTCAATACACATCCTTCAGTCAGCCAGGCGGTGGTAAGCGTGCAGGAAGAGGCTTCCGGAGCCAAGCGGCTGGTGGCTTATCTGGTGCAGAAGGACGCGCTGGAGCGCGGCGACAACGGGCAAGACGAGCAGGCCCACACTGAGCAGATTTCCTTCTGGGAAAAGCTCTTCAATGACGCCTACAGCCAGAGCGCCGGCGTGAACGATCCAACCTTCAACATCATCGGCTGGAACAGCAGCTACACCGGCGCTCCTTTGCCGCCGGAAGAGATGCGCGAATGGCGCGATGAGACTGTGGAGCGGATCCAGGCGCTACGCCCGGCCGAGGTCCTGGAGATTGGATGCGGCACAGGCCTGCTGTTGTTTCCGCTGACAGCGTCAACAACCATGCGGCGTTATTGCGCCACGGATTTTTCGCACGTCGCTCTGGAATATGTCTCGCGCAACCTGAAGAGGCTGGGTCCGAGATCTTGCGAAATCGACCTTTCTTGCCGCCAGGCCGACGATTTCACCGGCATCGCGCCGGATTCGGCAGATTGCGTGGTCATCAACTCGGTGGTCCAATATTTCCCCAGCATCGATTATCTGACGCGGGTATTGGAGGGTGCGGTCCAGGCCATCCGGCCCGGCGGTTCACTCTTCATCGGCGATGTGCGCAGCCTGCCGCTGCTGGAGGCGTTTCACGCTTCCGTGGTTCTGCACCAGGCGCCGGATGCGCTCTCCAAGGCGCAAATGCGGCAGCGAATTCAACAGCAGGCGATGAAAGAAGAGGAGCTTGCGATTGATCCTCTCTTTTTCCACGCGCTTAGCCAGAAACTGCCGAAGATCAGCCACGTTACGGTCCTGCCGAAAAGCGGCCGCGGAGACAACGAACTTACCCGTTTTCGCTATGACGTGATTCTCCGGATACAGGCCGAGGACGCGAATCTGGCCGGCATTTCGTGGGTCAATTGGAAAACGCAATCAGGCCTGGACGACGTGCGCGGGTTGCTGGAGCAGCGGCAGCCGGAAGCCATCGGCCTTGCCGTCATTCCCAATGCGCGGCTGGCTTCCACGCTGGAGCTGCTGAAATCAATGGCCGAGCCGGATGCGGGCGAGACGGTGCGCGATGTAAAAGAGCGGGTGCAGCGGGTCCGATCCGGCGGAATCATGCCTTGCGAAATCATGGAACTGGCGCGAGAGCTGCAATACCATGCCGATCTGAGCTGGTCGCGCGCCGGAGAAGACGGAAGCTTTGACGTGCTGCTGCGCCGGAAAGGCAGCGCGTGGGACTTCACGGAAAAGGCGATTGCGCTTCCGCGGAGCCCGCTGCGCTTCCGCCGGTGGAAAGATTATGGGAACAATCCGCTGCAGAAAAAATTTCTGCGCCAGCTTGTGCCCGGCATCAAGTCTTATCTGGAAGAGCAGCTTCCGGAATACATGATTCCGGCGGCGTTCGTGGTGCTGGAGCGTCTTCCTCTCACGCCCAACGGGAAGATCGACAAGAAAGCGCTGCTACCGCCCGAGTCGCCGGCGGATGTGGCGAGAGATGCTTATGCGCTTCCGCGGAACCAGCAGGAGGAGACGCTGGCGACCATCTGGGCTGAAGTTCTCGGCGTAGAGCAGGTGGGAATTCACGACAACTTTTTCGAGCTTGGGGGAGATTCCATCCTGAGCATACAAATCGTTGCCCGCGCCAATAAAGCCGGGCTAAAGCTGAGCACGCGCCAGCTCTTCTCCTGCCCCACCATCGCACAGATCGGCCTGGAGGGCGCTCTTCCCGCCGACGAGCCCGAACACGAGCAGGAAATCGTCACCGGGCCCGTGCCCTTCACGCCTATTCAATGCTGGTTCCTGGAGCAGAACTGGTCCAATCCCCACTATTTCAATCAGGCGATGATGTTCGAAGCATCGCCGGCAATTGCGCCGCATGTATTTGAGAGGGCCTTCAGGGAACTTGCTGCGCATCATGACAGTCTCAGGCTTCGCTTGTCGCGCAATGACCAGGGATGGCTGCAATTGAATGCCGGACTGGAGGCGCTGCCGGATTTCAGGACTGTAGACCTGAGCGCGTTGTCGCCGCAGGAATTCAAGTCAGCGATTGAAGCCGAGGCAGTCAAGACCCAGGGCAGCCTGAACCTGATGAGCGGGCCGCTACTTGCAGTGCGGTATTTACTGGGCCCGCAAGGCGAACGTCCACGGTTACTGGCGGTGTGCCATCACATGGCCATTGACGGCGTGTCTTGGAGGATCCTGCTCGAAGATCTACAGACAGTCTGCAGGCAGTTTCAAGCCGATGCCGCCATCGAGCTGCCGCTGAAAACTACATCGTTCCAGGCGTGGGCGCGCGGGCTGCAACAGTATGCGCAATCCAGCGAAGTCTGCGATCAGGCGGCGTACTGGAGCTCCATCCTACAACAAGGAGAAGGAATAGAACCTGATTTTCCCGCAGGCGAGAACACCGTTGAATCGGAAGAGACCATTTCACGGATGCTGACGCGGGAAGAAACCGAAGCCTTGCTGCGCGATGTTCCAGAGAGATACAGCACGCAAATCAATGAAGTGTTGCTGGCGGCGCTCGGTTATACCTTCAAGAACGCTGCCGGAATCGACTCGCTGCTGGTGGATATGGAAGGGCACGGCCGCGAAGAGGTGCTGGAAGGAATGGACCTGAGCCGTACCGTCGGCTGGTTCACCAGTTTGTTCCCGGTATGCCTGGACCTCTCCTCAGTCCAGAGCGCAACAGACGCATTAAAGACTGCGAAAGAGCAGGTGCGGCGCATACCGGCGCGAGGCCTCGGATACGGCCTTCTGAGGTATTTGTGTGAAGACGAAGCATGCCGCGCCAAACAGGCAGGCGTCCGGCGTCCGCGAGTGAATTTCAACTACCTCGGACAATTTGACCAGACGCTGGAACGCGCCCGGGTATTGCGGCCTGCCGGAGAGTCGCCGGGGCCGGTCAACTCCCCCAATGGCCTGCGTCCGTACCTGCTGACGGTACACGGGCTGGTGGTCCATTCGCAATTGAAGATGACCTGGACATACAGCCGGAACATGCATTGCGCTGGCACGATTGAAAACCTGGCAAAAACCTACATGGCCACCCTGCGACAGTTGGTGGACGATGCCTGTGCGGAAGAAGGCGTGATGTATACCGCCGTGGATTTTCCTGATCTGAACCTTACGCAAGGGGAAGTGGAAAGCATGCTTGAGGAACTCAATCTCAGTCAGGATGGTGAGCGGTGAACAGAAAAAGGATTGAAGCGGCATTTCCGCTCTCGCCGCAGCAAAAAGGAATGTTGTATGCCTCGCTGGGAGAGCAGGAAGGCGGATTATTCGTTGAGCAGTTCTCCTGCCGGATTACGGGATCGCTGGACATCAAGCTATTCCGCGAAGCATGGCAGAAGCTGATTGACAGCCACTCGATGCTGCGTACGGCGTTTGTGTGGAAAGCGCAGAAAGAACCCATCCAAGTAGCGCTGAAGGAGGTCGAGGTCAAGCTCCAGCGCCATGATTTACGCTCATTCAGCTCCGCAGAGAAGCAATTACGGATCGAAGCATTTCTTGGCCTGGATTCGCAGCAGCCATTCAACCTCACCGAAGCGCCGCTGATGCGGCTGGCGCTGTTGCAACTGGAAGACCAGGAGTATCACTTCGTCTGGACAATCCACCACATCCTGATCGACGGCTGGTGCCGGCCGATCCTTCTACAGCAACTGCAAAAAGCTTACAGGAGCCTGGCTGCCGGATGTCCAGATGCCATTGAGTCTACACGTCCCTATCGCGACTACGTGGCATGGTTGCAGAAGCAGGACCTTGCCGCAGCCGAAGCTTTCTGGAGAAGCCAACTGAGCGGGTTCGATGGTCCGACCGGGCTGGGACGCACGGCAGATACGCCTGCGATGCCGGAGGAGCTTTCCGGGTCCGCGATTGCCGATAGCCATGTTGCCGAGCCGGTTCTGTGCGCGGTCCAGGAGCATGCGAAAAAACACGGCATCACGCTGAACACCGTCCTGCAAGGCGTCTGGGCGGTGGCGTTGGCGCGCTATAGCGGCAGCAAGGACGTGGTTTTCGGCACCACGGTTTCCGGCAGGCCGGCGGAATTGGATGGAGCGGGAAACATCATCGGCCTGTTCATCAACACGTTGCCGTTTCGCGTCGAAATCGCGTCTGAAGCGCCGGTGTTGGAGTGGATGAAGCAGCTCCAGGAAAAGCACATGCAGATCCGCCACTACGAGCATTGTTCGGCGGGCCAGATACATGAGTGGAGCGGAGCCCCGCGCAACCGTCCTCTATATGAATCGATCCTGGTTTTCCAGAACTATCCCTCGGTTATCGCCGCGTTCGCTCTCACCGATGAGATTGAAATTCGGGAGATGCGGGCAACAGGAGCAAGAACGGAATGTCCGCTCACTTTGCTGGCCGGACGTCCGGGAAACAACGGCATGGGACTTCGCGCCGTGTACGATTGCGCGCGGCTCAGCACGGAGGCTGTATACCTGATCCTGCGGCATGCGGGCGTTCTGCTCACAGCGCTTGCACGCGATCCGCAGCAGCGCGTTGCTGCATTGCTGGAGCTTATTCCGGACAGCGAAATTCCCGAGGTCTTCCCGCGCTTCGGCGCGCAACCGCTGGAGACGGAGTTTGTGGCGCCGCGCAATGAGATTGAGCAGATACTGGCAGCTATCTGGGCGGAATGCCTGGGCATGCCGGAGACCAGCGTTACAGCAAACTTCTTTGAACTGGGCGGGCACTCACTGGCCGCAGTGCAGTTGATCAATGCGGTCAGCAGCCGGTTGGGTGTGAGGGTCGCGCTGTCCCACTTCTTTGGCTCGCCCACGGTGGCTGGCATGGCTTCAGCGGTGGTGCAGCAGATTGCCGCCAGCGCCGCGCCGGAAGCCGTGGCGCAGGCGCTCAATGAGCTTGAATCCGGAGTTTAACTTCCATGACAACGAAAGCAAGTGAAACCGGCACAGGTGGTAGCGCGACAGCAACCGCAACCCGTATTGCGCGCCTGAGTCCGCAGCAGCAGCAATTGCTGCTGGACAGGATGCGGCAAAAGGCGCAAGCAGCCCCGGCGCAGCCGGTTTTCCCCGCCGTGATGCCGGATCCGGAAAATCTTTTCCAGCCTTTTCCGCTGACCGAGCCGCAAGAAGCGCTTTGGCTGGGCAGGAGCGGTTTTTTCGAACTAGGCGAGTGTGGCACGAACCTGCTTATGGAACTGGAATTCTCTGACGTCCCGGAGGACTTCACGCGGCGGCTGGAAGCGGCGTTGAATGACCTGGTTCAACGCCATCCCATGCTGCGTGCGATCATCTTGCCCGGCGGAACGCAGAAAATCCTGCCGAAAGTTCCGGTCTACCAGATCAAGGTGGAAGATTTCACCGCGCTGGACGGGGTGGAAGCGGAAAGTCGGCTGGAGCAAAGGCGCGAGCAGATGCGGTCGTACCTGGGAGCGCTGGATCGCTGGCCGCTGTTTGAGGTAGAGGCCTTCCGTCCGCGGCCCGGCGTAGTGCGGGTGATGGCCCGCTTTGAAGGCATCATGATGGACGGAAGCGGTCGGCTGTTGCTATTGCGCGAGCTGATCGAATTGATTACACGGCCGGAGACGCGCTTTCCGCAAAATGAGTTTACCTATCGCGATTATGCGCTGGCGGCGCGCGGGCTGACAGGCCATCCGCTTTATGAGTCTTCCCGCGAGTATTGGAGCAAACGCCTGGAGACGCTGCCACCGCCGCCCGGGATTGAATGCCGACGGACGCCGCCGGGCAGCCCTGCTCCACGCTGTGTCAGCCGGATCATCAAGTTGATGGAACTGCGAGAATGGAAGCTGCTGAAAGCCCGCGCCGCAGCCCTTGGGATTACCGCCACCGGCCTGGCGGCGCGCGTGTTTGCCGACGCTCTTGCGGCTGAGACCGGCTCCGATCGCTTTACGCTGGGCATGATCGGGTCATTGCATCTGCCATTCCATCCGGATGTACATTCGGTTATCGGCAACTTCAATACCGTTTCGCTGCTTGAGGTGGATGGCAGCCATGGAAGTTTCGGCGCACGGGCACAACGGATGCAGGACCGACTTACCCGCGATCTTGACAACCGCTATTATTCGGGATTTCAGGTATTGAGGGAGCTGCGACGGCGAAATCCCGGACCGCAGGTGCTTCTTCCGGCTTACTTCAATAGCGTGCTCGAATACAGCAACCAGGCGCATAAATATTGGGAGGTGGCAGGGAACAACTCCCTCCTGCCGTACCGCATGGTGGAGCTGAACCTCGTTCTTCCACAAATCGTGGTGATGTTTACAGTCGCCGACACCGATGGTTTTCTGGCTTGCAAATGCCAGACCCTTGATGAAATAACACCTACGGGATTCGCCGGTAAGATCATTGCGAAATGTAAAGAAGTGTTAACCAGAATTTTTGAGGATAGAAATAGTTTCTCTATAGATTCGACAAGGCAGAAGGTAACCGAATCTACGGGTAAATTTACGCAACCCGCCCAGTCCCATTTTGGGAAAGCGCGACAAGTTGAGCAAACGATTACACTTCCGGGCCTTCCATTGCAATGCTATATTGTGGCGCTATGGAAGGAGATCCTTGACCGCCCCATCATAGGTATAAAGGACAGTTTCTTTGACCTGGGTGGGACCTCCCTGGCTTTGGTCTCAATGCTTACTCGATTGGAGCAGTTTCTTGAGCACAGATTAACCATTGAACAATTCTGGGCCAATCCTACGATCGAAGGTCTTTGCGCATCGATTTCCGACGAAGACACCAGTGCGTAGCTCCCACTTTTCATCCAAAGAAACTACTCGTTACAGGAGAAACACGTGCAAGACATTCCAAATGACCGCTCGATAAAAAAATTCCTTGTGGTATGGATGGGACAACTCATTTCATTGGTGGGATCGGGGCTGACCAGTTTTGCATTAGGAATCTGGGTATACCAGCGTACAGGATCGATCACCAAATTCGCCATTATTTCCGTGTGTGTGATGCTGCCGGGAATCATTATTTCCCCTTTTGCCGGGGCGCTGGTGGACCGCTTCAACCGGCGGCAGATGATGATGGCCAGCGACATTGGCGCGGGTGCAGCCAGCTTTGCCCTGGCCATCCTGTTCTTTACCGGACGGCTTACCACGTGGGAAATTTATACGCTGGTCTCTGTAGGATCGATTGCCGGAGCCTTCCGCATGCCCGCCTACATGGCTTTGCTTTCCCAGTTAGTGCCACCTAAGCAGATTGGGCGCGCGAGCGGGATGATGCAGCTTGGGCCTGCCGCTGCGCAGGTCCTTGCTCCCATTCTGGCCGCGGCCTTGCTAGGCAGGATCAAGTTTCAAGGCGTAGTGGCAATCGACTTTGTAACCTTTCTCTTTGCCGTAATGACTCTATTGCTGGTCCAGGTCCCGACGCTGCCGGCAAGGCCGGGAAAACGGTCTTTGCTGAAAGAAGCGGCCGATGGCTGGAAGTACATCGCGGAACGTCCGGGCCTGATCGGCTTGCTCCTGTTCTTTGCCTTCATCAACATTACTTATAGCTTTGCCCAGGTACTCTTCACGCCGATGATCCTGGCCTTTACGAATACCGCCGTGCTGGGCACCATCATGTCACTGGGCGCGCTGGGATTTCTGACCGGCAGCGTCGTGATGAGCAGTTGGGGCGGGCCGAAACGGCGTGTCCACGGGTTGTTGGGATTTGCGGTGCTGTACGGCATCGGGCTGATTCTGGGGGGGCTGAAAGCCTCCGCTCTGCTGATCACGATTTCGATCTTCCTGGTAGTCTTCCAGATCCCGATCATCAACGGCTGCAGTCAGGCAATATGGCAGGTGAAAACCACTCTGGAGATGCAGGGACGCGTATTTTCCACCCGCATGATGATCGCATGGTCCTCCACGCCGCTGGCTTTTTTCCTAGCAGGCCCGCTAGCCGACCGGGTTTTTGAACCTATGTTTGCAGTGAACGGACGCGTGGCCGGAACCTGGATCAGCGCCATTGGACTGGGACCGGGCCGCGGAGCGGCCTTTCTGCTGATTCTGAACGGCGTGCTGGCGCTCGCAATTACCGCTAGTTGCTATTTCAACCGGCGGTTGTGGTATGTTGAGGAGGAACTGCCTGACGCAATCCCGGCGCAGCGCCAGGCCGCGACTGTTTAGCAAACTGCCTATTCTCATACGCGACGAAAGACAAACATGGAAACTTTATTGCAAGATCTGCAGTATGGTTTGCGGGCGATGCGCAAGTCGCCTCTGTTTGCGGTGGCAGCCATTCTTATCCTGGCTTTCGGATGCGCCGTGAATACGGCCATTTTCAGCATCGTAAATGCCGTGGTTATTCAGCCGCTTCCTTTCAAGGACCCTGACCGGCTGGTCGCGTTATGGGAAAAAAAACAGGGCGGCCCGGAGTGGTTTGGGGTCTCTCCCGCTAATTACATGGACTGGAAAGAACAGGCCAGCATGTACCAGTCCATGGCGGCAGTGCGAAATTGGAACGTCACCTATACCAGCAATGACGGCGGCGTGCCCCTGCTAGGCATTCGCTCCACGGCGGACTTCTTTCCTATGCTGGGAGTAGAGCCATCGATGGGCCGGCTGTTCACCGCGCAGGAAGACCAGCCGGGGTCCGAGCACGTGGTGTTGCTGACTTATCCGTTCTGGAAGCGCGCCTTTGCCGGCGATCCGCAGATCGTAGGCAAGAGCATTCGGCTGAACCGGGAAGAGTACACGGTAATCGGAGTGTTACCGGCAAGTTTTCAGTTTGCTTCGCAGCAGGTGGAATTGTTTGCGCCCCTGGCAATGCCGCATACCAATCCGGACCGCGCCAGCCGCGATAACCTGGTGTTTGCCCGGCTTAAGCCGGAAGCGACGATCGAAAGCGCGCGCACGCAACTGGAAGCCATCGCTGGGCGGCTGGAGCAGCAATATCCCGACGCCAACCGTGGCTACAGCGCCGCGGTCTATCCGATGCATGATTTTTTTGCCAACCGGCGGAACCTGAAATCCATTCTGCTGATCGTCCAATTATCGGTGGGCTTCCTGCTGCTGATCAGCTGCGCCAACATCGCCAATCTGCTGCTGGTGCGCACCGCGGAGCGGCAGCGGGAATTCACGATCCGGGTGGCGCTGGGGGCGAACCGCCGCCGGATGATCCGGCAGATGCTCACCGAAAGCATGCTGCTTGCGATTGTCTCCGGCATCGTGGGCTTGGGGCTTTCGGTGCTGTTTTTCAAGCTGCTGGTGCAGATTACTCCGTACATCCCCACGTTCCGGCCCAATGCGATCGTCATTGACAGTCATGTACTCATCTTTACATTGGCGGTGTCGATTGCCACGGGACTGGTGTTCGGATTGGTTCCCGCGGTGCAGGCCTCGCGCACGGACGTGAACCAGACACTGAAGGAAAGCGGGCGCAGCGGCTCCAGCAGCGCGGCGGCCAGGCGCGCCAGGAATGTTCTGGTGGTGCTGCAGATATCACTGGCGATGGTGCTGCTGACCTGCGCCACACT
>Ga0207667_10002832_pt1 | contig 21530 bp, 14 predicted proteins | sample KBSCornC52_FD_184301 | JGI IMG/M metagenome (GOLD analysis project Ga0207667, IMG submission 184301) | Corn rhizosphere microbial communities from Kellogg Biological Station, Michigan, USA - KBS Corn C5-2 (SPAdes) (version 2) | ecosystem: Host-associated > Plants > Roots > Rhizosphere > Soil ...
CGCCCACTCGCCGCTCTGCCAGTCAGGCATGTCGACGCAGGGGAAGAGGCAGATTCCCTGGAGGTCCACACCGTCGTTCAGCGCGAAGAGGGATTCTTCCATGACCATCCGCAGCCACTCCGCGCGGTGGTCCTGATGGCCGCTGGTCTCGCCGATGACAATGGGGCGATGGTAGCGCTCCCAGGCAATTCCGAGCATTTCGCTAAGCGGCTTGCGGCGCGGGTCGCGAGGTCCGAGGACGGCGCGGCTGCCATCCGCGTTCATCTGCGCCTGTGAGAAGTTGTAGACGTTCACGCCGACGATGTCGAGGATGTCCGGCGTGCCACCGAGCTCAGGAGCAAGTTTCCCGTAGAGCATGTCCCACGCCTCGAACGCCGTCTCGTAGGTCTCCTCGCGCGCCTTCTCCGCCATGTCGGGCCGGTCGGGGGGTGGCACCTCGTAGATGAGCGGGTCGACGTGGACCATGCGCGCTTCCGGATCCACCTCGCGGATGGCTTTGACGCCAGCGATTGCCATCCGGCAGAGCGCGCGCTTGAATTCGCGGCAGCGGCCCTTTGCGAAGGGGTACATCCATCCCATGTCGGTTCCGCCGCTCGCGAAGAACGTGATCTCGTTGATGGGCGTGAAGTAGCGAATCTTCCGCCGCTGCGATTTGACGAACTCCGCGGCGGCGCGGCAGTAGTCCGTGTAGCGCTTCAGGCAGTCGTCTGAAAAGGGGTCGCACCCATCCGGGAAGCCGTAGTGGCAGAGATCCCATATGGCGGTAATTCGGGACTCGTTGGCCGCGTCGATGAATGGCTGTACGCTGCTCCAGTCGTATTTGCCGCCGCCCCGGTCGACGAACGGCCATCGGATCGCCTCGCGGACGACTCCGATGCCCAGATCCATCAGCGCCTGGTAATCGCGCCTGACATGTTTGTCGTGGCCGGTCAGGGCGACGTAATCTTTGCGCTTACCGTCCTTCCAGATGAACGTAGAGCACTCGAATCCGGCAAAAAAGAATGTCGGGAAGATGCCCTCGCCCTCGCGGGGCGGGCGCGCCTGTGGAACCGTCATTTCACCCTCCGGCCGGCAGATCGCCTGCAATTGGCGGAGTCAGCCCGGCAGCAATAAGAACGCTGAGTGTGTGGACCGAGTTCCCTGGCCGGTTTTCTGGTTTCTCGGTTTCCTGGTTTCGAGTCGCGCGGCAGGAGATTGGGGCCGGCGTTCACAATCTAATGTGGTACGCGCGGGCAGAAGAGCGAGGAGCGGCATGGACAAGATTCGGATCGGGGTGATCGGCGTCGGCGGGATGGGCAGCGGCCACTGCGGCAGCATGAATCTGGTGGACGAGGCGGAGCTGACCGCGGTGTGCGACACCGATCCGACCACGCTGGCGCAGGCGGAGGAGAAGTTCGGCGTGCCGGGATTCGCGCGCCACGAGAAGCTCCTCGACAGCGGCCTGGTCGACGCCGTCATCATCGCGACGCCGCACTACTTCCACTGCCCCATCGCGAAGGCTGCTTTCGGTCGGAAGCTCCACGTGCTCTCCGAAAAGCCGATTGGCGTCACCGTATCCGCGGCGGACGAAATGATCCGCGCCGCGAAGCAATCCGGATGCGCGTTCGGAGTCATGTACCAAATGCGTTCTTTGGGGCGCGTTCAGACGGCGCTGAAGCTGGTGCGCGAGGGCAGGCTGGGAGAGCTCTACCGCACGTCGCTCGTCATGGGATGGTACCGCAGTCAGGCGTACTACGATTCGGGTGGCTGGCGCGCGACATGGTCCGGAGAGGGCGGCGGCGTTCTGATCAACCAGGCGCCCCATTTTCTCGACATCTATACGATGCTCGCGGGGCTGCCCGTCCGGCTTACCGGCCAGACGCGGACACGACTGCACGACATCGAGGTCGAGGACGAGGCCTTTGCGACGCTGGAGTATGCGAATGGCGCGCACGGCTACCTCTACGCCTCCACGACCGAAGCGCCGGGGCACGAGATGCTGGAGCTCTGCGGCGACCGCGGCAAGCTCGTGATGCACGGTTCAAGCCTACGGTTCTTCGAGCTGAAGACGCCGATTCGCCAGCATTGTGTCGAATCGACGGAGATGTGGGCCGGTCCGGAGGTGAATGAGGTCGAGGTGGAAGTGTCAACGATTGGCGGGCAGCACACGGACATTACGCGGAACTTCTGCCGCCACATCCTATATCGCGAGCCGCTCATCTCACCCGGCGAGGATGGGCTGAACGCCGTGGAGCTAATCAACGCGGTGATCATGTCGAGCCACAGCCGGCAACCGGTCAGCGTCCCGGTCGACCGCACGGCATATGACGATCTGATCGAGGAGCTCCAGCGCGGCTCGAAGTCCAAACAGAACGTTGTTGAGCAGAAGGTCACCGACGAACACTACGCCGGCCGATAGCCGGGAGAATCTTAGCCGGGATGAACGGGATGAACATAATAACGTCAAAGGCTGAAACCACGAATGAACACGAATGAGACCCGGATTTCCCGCCGTTATTCGTGCTCATTCGTGTTCATTCGTGGTTTCAAAGCCGTTTCCCCATTTCTGTTCCTAACGTTTATCCCGGCTAATCAGGTCTGTCAATATGCAAGACAAACAGGCTAAAGCGGATTTGCTGTTTCGGCCGCGGCGGCTGCGGGGGTCGGCGTTGCTGCGGCGGATGGTGCGGGAGACGCGGGTCACGGCGGACGACCTTCTCTACCCGATGTTCGTGACTCATGCGGGGACGGCGCCGATTCCGTCGATGCCGGGAATCGATCGGTTCTCGGTGGACGATCTCTGCCGGGAAGTGGAGCAGGTCGCGAAGCTCGGAATCCCGGCTGTGATGCTGTTCGGGATTCCGGAAGAGAAGGACGAGCGCGGTACCGGCGCCTACGCGGAGAACGGGATCGTGCCGACGGCGTTTCGGGCGCTGAAGAGGGCGGTGGGGAGCGACGTGCTGCTGGTCGCGGACGTCTGCATGTGCGAGTACACGTCACACGGCCACTGCGGAATCATCGAGGATGGCGACGTGTGCAACGACGCGACTCTGGAGCTGCTGGCGCGCGCCTCGGTGGTCTATGCCGCGGCGGGCGCGGACATCCTCGCTCCTTCCGATATGATGGATGGGCGCGTTGCGGCGATTCGCGCGGCGCTCGACGCTAACGGCTTTCAGAACCGGCCGGTCATGTCCTATGCGGCGAAGTATTCGAGCGGGTTCTATGGCCCGTTCCGCGAAGCGGCGGACAGCGCGCCGCAGTTTGGGGACCGTCGCACCTACCAGATGGACCCGGCGAACCGGCGCGAGGCGCTGCGCGAGGTGATGCTCGACGTGGAGGAGGGCGCGGACATTATCATGGTGAAGCCGGCCCTCCCCTATCTCGATATCATCCGCGAGGTGCGCGATTCGGTGGATCTGCCGGTGGCGGCCTACAATGTGAGCGGCGAGTACTCGATGGTGAAGGCGGCGGCGCGCAACGGCTGGATCGACGAGGACCGCGTGATCGCCGAGACGCTCACCTCCATCAAGCGCGCGGGCGCCGACATTATCCTCACGTATCACGCGAAGGAGTTTCTCGAACGAGGACTGGATAAGTGCTGAGTGACCGATCTGATCGGTAGGCTGAACCCTACCGCTTTGGATCCTATGGCTGTTTGCCCGCCTCCGCGGGCACAAACCGAACGAGTGTTGAGCGGTAATTGCCGACGCCGGTCGGCAAACGGCGCGGCGCGCCCCAAGCGGCAGGGTTTATCCTACCGATGAGGTCGTTTGCATAAGGCAGGGTCGTCGCCTCAACACTTAACACTGGCTGGCTGTTCGGGTATTCTGAGCGATATTGGCTGGGAGAGGTGAGCGAATGATTGTCGGCGTTCCGAAGGAGATCAAGAATAACGAGTACCGGGTGGCGCTTGTGCCGGCGGGCGCGGAGATGCTGGTCGAGGACGGGCATGCGGTTCTCGTCGAGGCTGGCGCGGGGCTCGGAACAGGAATCGAGGACGCCGAGTATGTCGCGGCGGGCGCGGAGATCGTGCGTGACGCAGGCGATGTTTTCCGCCGGTCGGACATGATCGTCAAGGTAAAGGAGCCGCTTGCGAGCGAGTATCCCCTCCTCCACTCGGGGCAGATCGTTTTCACTTACTTCCACTTCGCGGCGAGCGAGGAGCTTACGCGGGCGATGGTCCAGAGCGCGACGGTGTGCGTCGCGTACGAGACCATCCAGTTGCCGGACGGGACGCTCCCGCTGCTCACGCCGATGAGCGAGGTGGCGGGCCGGATGGCGATTCAGGAGGGCGCGAAGTACCTGGAGCGGCCGATGGAGGGGCGCGGAATCCTGCTTGCGGGGGTGCCGGGCGTACCGCCCGCGAACGTCGTGATTCTGGGCGGCGGGATCGTCGGGGCGAACTCCGCGAAGATCGCCGCGGGATTCGGCGCGAACGTCTACATCCTCGACATCAACATGGAGCGGCTCCGCTATCTCGATGACGTGATGCCGGCCAACGTCACGACCATCTTCTCGAATCGACTCAACATCCGCAACCTCCTGCCGCAGGCCGACCTCGTCATCGGGGGTGTACTGCGGCGCGGCGCGAAGGCTCCCGTGCTGGTGAATCAGGAGATGCTGAAGACCATGAAGCGCGGCGCGGTGGTCGTCGACGTAGCGGTGGATCAGGGCGGGTGTTTCGAGACCACGCACCCGACGACGCACAGCGAGCCTACCTACATGGTCGAGGGCGTGGTGCATTACTGCGTCGCGAACATGCCCGGCGCGGTGGCGGGCACTTCGACCTACGCGCTCACGAACGAGACGCTGCCCTACGTTCGCAAGCTGGCGAATCGGGGCTGGCAAGAAGCGAGCCGGCTTTCCGCACCGCTGAAGATGGGCCTCAACATCGTCAACGGCAAGGTCTGCTTCCCGGACATCGCGGAGCAGTTCGGCCTCCCCTACACGCCCGTCGACGAGCTGGTCGCCTGAAATACCCCTATGCCTGAGACTCCTGAGACAACCCCGCCGGGCAGCGCGGCCCCGGACGGAACGCGGCGCCGCTCCGTTTGGGAACTGCTCGACAGCTACCGCGGTCTTATCGCGCTTTTCCTCGTCTTCCTGCTCGGCTGCATCGTTACGCCGCGCCTGCGGGACACGGGACTGCCCATCTTTCTGTCGCCGCGGACCCAGCTCGACTTGCTCTTCGAGTATTGCGAGTACGGCCTGCTGGCGACCGGGATGACGCTCGTGATCCTCACGGGTGGAATCGATCTCTCCGTCGGATCGGTCCTGGGGCTCTGTGCGACCCTGTTCGCGCTGCTGACCGTCGGATATGGGTGGGCGCCGATTGGTGCTGTTCTCGCGGTCGTCGGCGTGGGGTTTCTGGCCGGATCCATCAATGGCATTCTCGTGGCGCGGTTCGGCATGCAGCCGTTCGTCGCCACTCTCGCGATGATGACGGCGGCGCGCGGAGCGGCCAAGTACATCTCGGGTGGAATCAAGGTACAGCCGGCGGCGATGCCCTGGTACAAGCTGCAGCAGGACACCCCGCACTTCTTTCGGTGGATGACGACGGCGCTTCCGGGTCTCGGCATCCAGCCCGCCAGCCTGCTCTTCCTCGCAGCCATCATTCTCATGGCAATTGTGGTGCGGCGGACCGTGTACGGCAGGAAGCTCTACGCCATTGGTGGAAACGAAGAAGCGTCGAGGCTGTCCGGCGTCGGCGTGGCGTGGGCGAAAGGGTTGACCTACGCGCTCTGCGCCGGGTTCGCGGGGCTTGCGGGCGTGGTCAACGCGTGCCGGCAGGACATCGGGGACCCGGAGGCGGGCGCGGGATTCGAGCTGGACGCGATCGCCGCGGTCGTAATCGGCGGCACCAGTCTCGCGGGCGGGCGCGGCGGGATGGGGTTCACCTTTATCGGGGTGCTCATCATCGCCTACATCAGCAAGATTCTGAGCCTCAAGGGCGTCGATATTGCCCAGCGAATGATGATTCAGGGCGCGATTATCGCGATCGCGGTCCTTATACAGAAACGGAAGAGGAACGGAGCATGAACGGACATGCGCAGTGGGTGAAGTGGACCGCGGGCTTGATGCTCGTGGCTGGGGCGGCTCTGCTTGCGGGCTGCCAGGGAAGCAAGGACCAGGGGAGCCAGAGCACAGGTACGACGCCGCCACCCGGTAAGACCGGGACCGCGACGACCGGCTCGACCCCGGCTCCCGGCAGGAAGTTCGTGATCGCGATGTCGCAGTGCAACCTCGGCGAGCCGTGGCGGGTGCAGATGAATGCGGACATCGAGGCCGCCGCAAAGGAACACCCGGAGATCACCCTGGACAAAGCGGACGCGCAGAACAAGAGCGAGACGCAGCAGGCGCAGGTCCGCGACTTCATCCAGAAGAAGGTGGACCTGATTATCATCAGCCCGAAGGAATCGCGGCCGCTTACCCGTCCCGTGGGCGAGGCCATCGACGCGGGAATCCCGGTCATCGTGCTCGACCGCGCAATCGAGGGTGACAAGTACACCGCATTTATCGGCGGCGACAACCGGAAGATCGGGCTGGAGGCGGGCAAGTTCATCAACAAGACGCTTGGGGGCAGGGGCAACGTGGTCGAGCTGCGCGGGCTGATGACGACGGTCCCCGCGCACGACCGCCACGACGGCTTCATGGAGGGAATCAAGGGGAGCCAGATCAAGATCGTGGCCGACCCCGACTGCCAGTGGCTGGAGCCGAACGCCAACCGCGAGATGAAGTCGATCCTCTCGACGCAGCCGCAGATCGACCTTGTGTATGGCCACAACGACCCGTCCGCGCACGGCGCCTACATGGCGACGGTGCAGGAGGGCAAGGGCCGCGAGAAGCAGATCAAGTTCGTGGGAATCGACGCGCTGCCGACCGAGGGGGTGAAGTACGTGAAGGACGGGATTCTCACCGCCACCTTCCAGTACCCGACCGGCGGCAAAGAGGCCATCGAGACGGCGCTGAAGATCCTGAACAAGCAGCCGTTCGAGAAGAAGACCTCGCTCGGCACGCGGATCTTTACAAAGGAGAACGTGGCCAAGGGCGGCGAGCCGCTGTAGCGAGCGTGACATCGGCGGTTTTATCTGTCGTCGCCGCCAGCGCATAATCGAGCGCCGGCTCCATGGTCATTGCGCGCCCTTCCGCCCATGCCGCCGCGAACGCCCCTTCGCCGGACGCTTCGCGGGCGTCTGCGATTGTGCTGTCAAGTTCTGTCAGGGCGGGGGCCGGCAAGGGCGCTCCGATGGCTTCGCGCAGCGCTTCCGCGGCGCCCCAGAGCCGGCCGGCGCGCGCCTGTCCATTCTCGGCAGCCGCCAGACTGGCACATGCTTCCAGCGCGTAACAGGCGAGCAGCTTGTTTCCCAGGTCCCGCACATGCCGCACACCTTCCGACAGACAGGCGCGCGCGGCAGCGTAATCGCCATGCTGAGTCGAAAGACTGCCCAGGTTGGTTAGCAGGTTGGCCACGTACGCCCTGTCGCCGATCTCCCGAAAGATCGCCAGCCCCTCCACATACAGTGACCGCGCCTTGTCATAGTCGCCCTGATTATAAGCCACGGTACCCAGGTCGTTGAGAGAGGCGGCGATAGCCCTTCGGTCCCCCAACTCCCGCCGAATCGACAGGCTTTCCGTAAACAGTTCACGCGCTTTGGAGTAGTCGCCTTCGCAGCAAGCCACGTTTCCCAGATTGGAGAGCGACGGCGCGACACCGTGACTGTCCCCCAGCTTCCGCCGGATAGCAAGGCACTCCTCATGCAATGACCGTGCCAGAGCATAATCTCCCTGGCTCCAGGCCAGATTGCCCGCGCCGTTCAGCGCGTCCGCCCGCAGTTTCGTCCACTCCTGCCCGCCGTCCCGCGACAGGACACAGGCAAGATGCTCCCTCCCCTCGCTGAGATATCCGCGAACCTCCCAGAAACGCCAGAGCGCTATTGCCAGCCGAATCCCTTCCTCATCGCCGTCCCGATTTTCGCGCGACGCGGCGAGCGATGCGCGAAGGTTGTCGTGCTCCATATCCAGCCGCCCGATCCATGTCGTGCTCTCCGCGCCGGTGAGCTTCGGGCCTGCCTCTTCCGCCAGGGATAGGAAATAGTCCCGGTGTCGTAACCGTACCCCCTCCTCGTGACCCGAATCACGCAGCCGTGCCGCGGAGAACTGGCGCACGGGCTCCAGCAGCCGGTAACGGCCGTCAATCGCGGATTCCGCGTGCTCGTCAGGATCGTACGAGCCCGCGTCGAAAACCACGAGCGACTTATCGACCAGCGCGGTAAGAAGGTCCACCACATCCGGCCGCGCGATCTCGTCGCCCGAACAGACTTCCTCCGCGGCCACGAGCGTGCATCCGCCTGCGAACGCCGACAGCCTCGAAAGCACCGTCCGTTCTCGCGCCGTCAGGAGGTCCCAGCTCCAGCGAAAGGCGGCCTCCAGAGTGTGGTGTCGAGCGACCGTCGGAGGGCCGCCGCCCGCCAGCAGTTTCATATCCTCGGCCAGGCGCCGGCTGATCTCGCCAACGGGCAGCGAGCGCACGCGCGCCGCCGCCAGCTCGATCGCAAGGGGTATCCCGTCCAGTCTGCGGCAGATATCGACCACCGCGGGTGCAGTTGCCGCAGTCAGCCGGAACGAGGATTGGACGGCCCGCGCACGCGTCACGAACAGCTTCACCGCGGCGGACGCTTCGATTGCGGTCAGGTCCTGCGTGCCGCGCACCAGATCATTCTGCGTGGGAGGGAGAGCCAGCGACGGTACGCGCCACACGGTCTCTCCGCCGATCCCAAGCGCGTGGCGGCTGGTCGCCAGGATGCGCACATCCGGACACTGCGTAAGGAGCGTATCCGCAAGCTCGGCGCACGCGGCCAGCAGGTGCTCGCAGTTATCCAGGACCAGCAGCGCGCAGCGGGCCGAGAAGTGATCCGCAAGCAGCGCGGTCGTGCCGGTAATTCCCTCCGCGGCCTTCAGATCGGCCGCTTCGCGCACCGCGTCGGGGACCATGCCGGGATCGGCGAGCGAGGCGAGCGGGACGAACATGACGCCATGATCGTACTCCTCCTCCAACTCGCCGGCGATCCTGACGGCCAGACTCGTCTTGCCGATGCCTCCGGCGCCGAAGAGGGTCACGAGCCGGTTGCGCTCGAGGAGCACGGCAACGTTCCGCGCAGCGTCGTCCCTGCCGACCAGCGGCGTCCGAAGGCTGGGAACCCGGCGGTACGGGCGCTGCCTCACACGGCCTGCCTGGGCGGGGCTCTCTGCCGGCGTGCGTGTGCGAAGCGCGCGGAAGACTGCCGTCGTCTCGGAATCCGGCTGCCCGTTCAGGTCGCGGTAAAGCCGCTGCCGCAGCTCGCGATAGACCTCCGTGGCCGAGGTCAGCTCTCCGGCGGCGGCGAGCGACTTCATCAATGCGCGGTGAATCGACTCGCGATAGGGATCGGCGGCCGCGCCAAGACGGAGCCAGCGCGCCGCCCCGCCGTGATCTCCCGCATCCACGCTCGCTGCTGCGAGTCGCTCCACGACCGACATCCAGGTCTGCTCGCTGGCCGTGCGCGCCTCCAGCGCCCACGGCTCGTCACAGCCCTCCAGCAGCGGGCCGCGGTACAGCTGCGCCGCACGTTCGAGAGCTGTTCCCGTCCCCTCCGCGACGGCGGCTTCGAAGTCCAATACATCGATACGCGTGGACGACACCTCCAGGCTGAGAATGCTCCTGGAACCTGCCCGCACGCATTGCGCCGCGGGGCCCAGCGCGCGACGGACATCCGCAAGAGCCTGACGGAGGTTGTGCAGAGCCGTCGAATCCGGACTGTCCGGCCAGAGGAGACCGGCAAGGCGAAGCCGCTCGATGGGCCTGCCGCCACGCAGGGCGAGCAGTGCGAGAATCCAGAGCCCCCGCCGGGAATGCAGCGGCGGCAGAGGCAACCCGCGGACGCGGACCTCCGCCTTCCCGAATAGTCGGATCTCCAGAATGTGGTCCGTGGACTCCGGCACTGGGATCGTCACCATCACTCTTCGCCTGCCTTCCCACCGTCTCGGACGCCCGCTCACCCGGCTTAGGATTTGCGCCCGGTGTACGGTAATCCTTCTGCCGCGCGTACGGTCACGCGTACGGCAGGCTGTTACTCTCCTGTATGGCTGGATGCGATGGTCAGTCGCTCCGCCACACTCGACGCATTGCCGAACGATGGGAGAATTGCAATGAAAACCGCCATCCGCTTACCGGCCATCGCCCTGGCTACCCTCGTCCTGATCCTGTTTGTCAGCCCCGTCCGCGCACAAAAGCCCACGACGATTCTGGCCTACTGGTCCTCGGATGAAATCGTGAAACTGATCCCTGGCGTCAGCGCCAACGTGTTCGGGGTCAACCACTCGGGGATTACGAACAATGCGGCCAATCCGCTCTATCTTGACGGCGCATCCACCCTCGATCCCAACAACCAGCTCTCCGGACTACTGCACGTCGACCACATTCTGGGAGTCGCGGTCCCGGGCGTGGCCGGATACAACCCGTGGTGGGATGTCATCCTGGTGATCTACCCCAGCACCGGCCAGCTCGCGGATTTCGGATTCACATCCGAAGCCGAGATACTGGACGCCCGCGACGCTGGCGATGTCGTACTCGTGGACACAGGGATCGTCCTGCTCTGCCAAGTCGTCTCCAGGTAATCGTTTCTGGCTGCAAAGGTCACGGCTGGACCGGCCGATGCGATCGGTCCGACCGTGATCCTACCCGCCTGACTCGCGACGATCGGGTCTTCGCCCGGCATATCGTGAAGCCAGCAAGCGGGCGGACCCCGCTGCATCCATGGGAGGACCCAATGAAGAGATACATTGTTCCAGCAATCGCCGCGGCTCTACTGTTCAGGTCCGCGCTCGCGTCCGCGGCTCCCGATGACAAGACGCCTCGGAGCGAGATCGAATCGCAATACGCGCGAGTCCGGCAGGCGTTCAGGCAGAAGGACATGTCGATTCTCGAATCCGTAATCGCGCCCGGTTTTCGGGCCACGGACCTCACCAGCAAGGATGGGCGACCGCATACGATCACCCGTGGTCAGACGATTAAGGGCTGGCGAGGGTGGTTCGCCGTGCTGAAGCAGGTGGAATCCCAGAGCCACACCATCAAATCGCTTAAGGTGGACGGCAGCCGCGCGGTCGCTATGGTCGACTGGGCCCTCACGTTTACGGAGGATCAAGGCGCTCGGGGTCTTCGACACGCCAGCATCCACGGACCCTGCCGTGATACCTGGGCGCGGTATGGGAACGGATGGAAGCTCCTCCACTGGGAAAACATCGGCCCACAGACCATTTCGGAACATACGGAGAAGCGTCACTAGCTGCTTCCGCTGCTCCCCGTTGGGTGCGGCACACGACAGGGTATTGCGCTCTCGCCCCGCTGGGCCGGTCGCCTGGGAGCGACCGGATTTCTGGAAGGAGAAAATCATGATTCGCACTTCATTCAGGGTCTTTGCGATGGCGCTTCTGCTCTGCTGCACGGCAGGCGCGGCGATTTGCCAGGGCGGCCAGTGGCGCATCGCGGCGCACATGCATTCGCCGCGGCGGGGGCTGGGCGCGGCTACCGGCCCGGACGGACGCATCTATGCCGTCGGCGGGTCCAATAACTACGGGCTGCAATTGTCGTCGGCGGAGGCATACGATCCGGGGACAGACACCTGGACGCTGGTAAAGCCCATGTCCACGGCGCGCGTGTACTTCGGCTGCGTCACGGGCCCGGATGGGCGAATCTATGCCATCGGCGGAGGTGGAGGCGGCGGGAATCTGGCGTCGGCGGAGGCTTATGATACCCGCACCAACCAGTGGTCGCCGCTCGCTCCCCTGCACATCAACACCACCACGGCGCAGGTGAACTCCGCGGCCGTAGGGAACGACGGCAGAATCTACGCCTTCATTTCGACACAGGCGTCCGCCGGCAACTTCACCCAACTCGTCACCGCCTACGATATTCACACGAACACCTGGTCTTCACCCATTTATCCGCCTGTAACACTTCCGTACGAGTCTTACTCGGCAATCGCCAGCGATGCTGGCGGGCGGATCTATGTCGCAGGCGGCTCCTCGCAGTCCGGGCAATCCGTTGCCAATCTTTTCGTATTCGATCCGCTCGGCGGCGGGTGGGCCGCCGGCAGCCCGTTGCCGACCGCGCGCCCCGATTTGGCCCTGGCGCCGGCGGGCGACGGCCGGCTATACGCGATAGGAGGCACTGAGGACTACGAGAGTTCGGTGGCGGCCGTTGCCGCTTACGATCCCGTGAAGGATGCGTGGGCGTCTGTGGGACCGCTCAACGTCTCGCGCCAAAACCTCGCCGCCACCATGGGGCGGGATGGCCGCGTCTACGCTCTGGGCGGATGGCATCGGGACCCGGTTGCGGACATATACGTAATCCTAGACTCCGTCGAAGTCTATCAGCCGGGCCAGACCTCCTCGGGTCCAGTCGTCTCGGCCGATTCGATCCAGGCGGTGGCGGGCGTGGCGTTCAACAGCTTCGTCGGCGGTTTTACCGATACGAGCTATCCGTATACAACGGACTACTCCGTCTCCATCGACTGGGGAGACGGCCAGACCTCCCCAGGGACTGTCTCGGCTTACGGCAACGGCGTCTTCGACGTGTTGGGGACCCATACTTACGCGAAAGCGGGCTCCTACGTCACGAAGATTGCCGTCACGGACGCAGGCGGCAACTCCGGATCGTCCAGCGGCACGGCACAGGTGGCGGACCCGTCGCTGGCCGCCTCGGGCCTCAGCATTGTCATCATCAGCAAGTCGTTCTCCGGAGTAGTCGCCACCTTCAGGGACACGAATCCATCCTCCGTCAGCCTCAACTTCACCGCTACGATTCAGTGGGGAGACGGCACGTCCTCCGCAGGCGCGGTTAGTGGGACGGCAGGAGCCGGCTTCAGCGTTTCGAGCAGCCACTCCTACAGGAAAACCGGCGTTTACAACGTCACCGTGAGCATCCGGGACGTGGACGGCAGGACGGCTGTTGCCAGCACGACTATCAACGTAAGGAGTGGCAAGTAATTGCTCTGTCGGGCGTCGGCCACTCCGACTAACGGCGTGGCCGGCGCCCTGACCTTCCGAAACGAGGAGCGAGAAACCTGACGAGAACGAGTGAACGCGATGCGAATCCAAGTGAGAATCGCTGCGAGAATCGTCAGCCGAATCACCGCCGCCCTTGGCGCGGCACTGGTGCCCACGCTGAACAGAATCCCCGTACCTGGTTGGAATCGATTCAAATAGAGGAAACAGGCGGGCGGGCTCGAAAGTAAGATTCCAGACCTGAATTACGGGGTCATCTCACATTCGGTTTCGAAGGAGAGGCCCCATGAATACCCTTGCTCGACGATTCTCCTCTTTGGCAGTTCCCCTCATCGCGCTCGCCTTGGCCGGATGCGGCGGCGAATGGAGCGGGAATGGCCCCGCAACCGGAGGAGGAGGTACAGGCGGCGGGCCTGCTGGAAGCCGTTCGGCGCTGTATACCGCCGTCGACAACGAGCTCCTTGGATTTAGCGGAACAGATTACGAGACCGAGAACAACCGGCTGCTCGCATTGCTGAAGACCAAACCCGAAGTGGTCGAATCCGGCATCGACGACTCCGGTGTGGTCTGGGGCCACTTTGCCGACGGCACCAACGTCGCCGTCTGCAACAACCTCAATGTGAACTTCCCCTCCAGCCTGACACGTTCACCCACTAATTTCCGGGCGCCGACGCGCGAGCTCGACACCGGCCTTCCAGGCACCGCGCGCGTCATGGTCGGCTCGACGGTCGGCCCCATTTACAGCAACTGGACGCAGGGCATTCGCAATATGCTGGGACGGCAGAAGTATTTTGTCGATTCCGACGCCACGGTCGATGCACTGAAGAACATGCAGAAGGTTTCGGTGCTCTATATTCTTGGGCACGGCGGAGTTCTGCGCGGCAGTACGTACGGCGTGTGGACAGAGACGAAGGTGACAGACCAGCTCAACAGGGACTACGCGGCCGACATCAGCGACGGTTCACTCATGGTCATGTGGGGGGAGACGTTTCCGGGGACCGAAACCGGACCCTTTGACGAGAACAAGCACTATTACGAAAAGCACTATGCCATCACCGCAAACTTCGTGAAGAAGTACTGGCGCGGCAAATTCGACGCAAACAGCCTCGTTTTCATGAATTGCTGCAACAGCTCAAGCGATGGAGCACTGGCGTTCCAGGGGGCCTTCCTGGACGCGGGCGCTTCGATCTATCTCGGTTGGGACCACCGGATGGTACTGGGAGATGCCTTCACGACCGGGGCGTATCTGTTCGATCGACTCCTCGGCGCCAACCCGGACAACCCGCTCAACACGAACATCGCGGGTCTCACCATCCCGAAAGAGACGCCGCCGCAGCGAGCATTCAGCTTTCAGAACGTGATTGCGGAGATGGGTACGAGAATGCGGGCAGGCGGCCACTACGCATTCGACACCACGGTCGATTATCCTCACAAGAAGGGCGACGTCCAGATGGTGACGAAACTCAAGATGCTGTCGCTTAATTTCAACTTTGGTCAGCTCGCGCCCGCCATAGAGTTCGCTACACCGGACGAGCAGAAGGACGAGCTGCACGTCACCGGCACATTCGGAACGGTTAAGGGTGTCGTAAAGCTGGGAACGGGCAATCTCAAGATCAAGTCGTGGGCTCCCGATGAGGTTATCTGCGAGCTTCCACGGGATGGAACTGGCGACGTGCAGGTTCAGGTTGGCAAGACGGGTTCCACGCAGAAGAGTAACATCGTTCAGCTCACCTCGTGGCGGGGTGCGATGACCCTGACGAACACTGGCGCCGGTTCGTTGAAGATGGTGGTACACGTCAACCTGCACTTCCGGGAGGACGTTGTGGGCGAGCGGAGCGAGCCTCATGGCGAGGTTTTCGAGGCGGATGGAGCATTCCAGCACGCATTGGATTCGAGCGGGGATTATGAGTTCTCAGGCAAGTTCGTCAGTCCGGCGGACGCTAGCGGCGGGCATTGGGAGGAGAGCTGGAGCGGCGCCGGCTCGCTTCCTGCGTACGTCACCCAACCCCCGGGCGGCGCCGCCCCGCCGGCAAGCGCCATAACGTTTTCAGGCGGCTTTCAGCCGAACCGCCATTGGCGGCTCGACATGCAGGCGGAAATCGTGAAGGGTAAGCACGTCCGCATGGTTCACTTCAACAAGAATGGCGGTGTTGACCAGGACACCACCACAGACCATGACGCTTTATGGTTCTCGACCGGAGATCCAAACGGCAGCCCATATCTTCAGGTTGTTCCGGAGACATACTCGATCGGTCCCGGCCAGTGGACCTTCGTCAACGGTCCAACGGACGTGAGGACGATGGCCTGGGGCGCGATTGGCGCCGTCAGCTCACCGACCGCGGACGCGGCCCGAAGCGCCGTTCTCACCCGTCGGCATTAGGGCCCGGGAGTATCGGCAGGCTGGCGGCTCGACCGTCGAATCCGGCGGTCGAGCCGCGAGGGAGGACAAGAGTGGCCAACAAGCCAACCAGCATCGATGATTATCTCGGCGGCCTGGGCGATGCGGACAAGAGGATGGCGCTGCAGCAGCTCAGGGAGATGATTCTCGAGCTTGTGCCGGACGCGGAGGAGTGCATCAGCTACGGCCTGCCGGCGTTCCGGAAGGGCAAGGTATTTGCGGGATTCGCGGCGGCCAAAAGCCACTGCTCCTACTATCCGTTTAGCGGGCGGGTGGTCAGCGATCTGGCGGCGGAGCTGGCGTCGTACTCGACGACGCAGGGGGCTATCCACTTCATACCGGAGGCGCCGCTCCCCGAATCACTGGTGAGGAAGCTGATTCAGTCCCGCATGTCGGAGGATCGATTCGAGGCGTAGAGACAGCCGGCCCCCTTTACGCATGAATCGAATGAACGTCCCTCCGTGGGAATTCAGAGGGTCCAATCTCCTGTATAATTGGCTAACCACACCATTGTTCCGTCGTTCTGCTGTGACAGCCCAGGGAGATTTTGGATGCCGAACTATCCGCGCCTCGGCGCTCTGCTTCTTGTCGCCGCCGTAATCGTATCGCCGGCCGCCGCGCAATCGCCCCGACACAGCCGCGTTGCTTCGTTGCCGACTGCCGTGCGAACCGCCGCAGCTCGCCCCTCCCCCACTCTCATCGATCCAGGGCTGCGGGCGGCCATTGCACGTGCGCCCAAGGCGTCGCAGTGGCCTGATGAGAACTACGCCTCACTGCTCGACACGGCGGACATCACGGTAAAGCCGGACGGGACGACCGTGGAGGAATACCGGCTGGCATTCAAGCTCTTCAACGAGCGGGCGCGCGATCTCGCCGAGGTCTCGCTTCCTTTCAACGATGGGTACCAGAAGGTCGACGTGCTGTGCGCGCGGACGATTCGGAAGAACGGGGCGGTTATTCCGGTCGGTAAGGATGACATTCGCACGCAGTCGCCCTACAGCGAGTACCTGATGTACGACGACAGCAAGACGGTCGGATTCTCGATGCCGGCGGTCGAGGACGACTGCGTCATCGACTATCGGTGGCGAATCACGACGAAGCCGTTCATCCCCGGTCACTTCTCCCAATCGTGGACGTTCTCGGAGGTCTATCCGGTGGGCCTCAGTCGCGTCGTGCTGCACGTGCCTGCTTCCAGGCCCTTCCAGTTCAAGGTCTACAACAACGACAAGCTGAAGCCGGTGACGACCACGTCGGCGGACGGCCAGACGAAGACGCTGGCGTGGGAGATGCGGGACATCGCGCCCATCGACGAAGAGCCGGACATGCCGGAGATGCAGGACGTCCACTGCTGGATGGAGATCAGCTCGATTCGCGACTGGCAGGAGATGGCGCGCTGGTACAACGGCCTGGTGAAGCCGCAGATGGCGGCGAGTCCCTCCCTCCGAAAGACGGTGGAGGAGCTGACCGCGGGCAAGAAGACCGACGAGGAGAAGGCTCGCGCTCTCTATGATTTCGCGGCGAATCGGGTCCGGTACGTGGGGCTGGAGTTCGGAATCTCCGCGTTCAAGCCGCACCCCGCGACGGCTGTCTATGACAAGCTCTATGGCGACTGCAAGGACAAGGCGACCCTGCTCATCACGATGCTCGGGATGGTGGGAATCAAGGCGCACCCGGCGCTTTTGACGGCGGAGACGACACGGCCCGTTCGAGGCCAGCTCCCCACGCTGGAGGCGTTCAACCACTGCATCGCGGTAGCGGAGATCAGCGGGAAGGACGTCTGGCTGGACGCGACGGCCGAGACGTGCGCCTTCGGGGACATTCCGGGCGGCGACAGGGGTTCCGACGCCTTCGTCATCGAGGATGGCGTGGGCCAGTTCCGCACGATTCCGCGATACACCGGTGCGGCGAACGTCGTCGAGACGAAGAATCTCATCTCGATGAATCCGGACCGGAGCGGCGAGATGCAGATTGAGGTAGCGTTCACGGGGGCGACCGCGCAGGAGTGGCGGGGCTACGCGCGCTCGATGACGCCCGACAAGCGGCGGCAGCTCGTTGCGCGGATGGTGCCGCCGGGCGGCGCGCTGAAGAGCTACTCGATGCCCGATGGGACGGACAAGGATGGACCGTATGTCCTCAAGCTGACCCTCGACGTGAAGCGGATTGCGAAGAAGACAGGCAACCTGCTTCTGCTGGGGATGCCGTCGGTGCTGGGCGGGAATCAGCGCAACCCGTACACGAAGGAGACGCGGGAATATCCCATCGTGAGCCGGCAGGCGGCGGAGGCGCGCTCGGTCACCACCATCGCGATTCCGGCGGGATTCACGCTGGAGGAGCTGCCGGAGGCGGAAGACATCCAGGGTCCGCTGGGCGAGTACAAGTACAACGCGAGCAAGTCGACGGACGGCAGGACGGTCACCATCACAGTCGAGCGAATCACGAAGACCGGCACCGTGCCGCCCTCCGATTACGCGAAGGTCCGTGAATACTACGACCGGGTGCTGGAGGCTCAGGACGAGCAGATGATCGTGCTGCGGAAGGCGGGGTAAGCAGGCCAGAGCGGCAGATGAATCCGGGGTTGAAGCCCGGGGATAAATCCAGGGATAAATCCCCTCTCTACGAGACGAAAGCCGCCTTCGCGGCTTATACATTGGAGCGTGGCGGGCGTGGATTTCGCGCCCGCCTTTTTCGTGTCGCGTGGCTGGCGGGCTCAGGGGTAGAATGGAGAGTAATTCACCACTATTCCACGATGAGGACCGTCATGATTCGCCGATTGACCATTTGGGTGTTTGCCGCCGCCGCATTCGTTGCTGCTTTGCCGTCGTTGGGGCAGAATTATGCGCCGTCCGATTCGCTTGCGAGTCCATTGGCGGGGCTGGCGGTGCCGCGGCAGGGGACGCCGAAGCACGAGGGGAGCTGGGACCGGGCGGGCGGGAACGGAGACGCGCGGCCCGTCGCGCCGGGCGAGACCATCACGCTGATGGACTATAAGGGCGCGGGGATCGTGCGGCGGTTCTGGGTGACCATCGCGCCGCGGGCCGAGATGACGATTCACCGTCAGGCGATTTTGCGGATGTACTGGGACGGCGAGGCGACTCCGAGCGTGGAGACTCCCATCGGAGACTTCTTCGGCGTGGGGTTTGGGGAGCAGAAGGACTACACATCGCTGCCGCTCAACGAGATGTCCGGCGGATACAACTGCTACTGGCCGATGCCCTTTCACCGGTCGGCGCGGTGGACGCTGACGAACCTGAGTAAGAAGAAGATCGACGCGTTTTACTACAACATCGACTTCACGGCGTACAAGTCGCTCCCGAAGGACCTCCGCCATTTTCACGCGCAGTGGCGGCGCGAGAACCCCACGACGAAGGACAAGAACTACACAATTCTCGACGCGGCCGGCCAGGGGCACTTCGTGGGCGTCGCGCTTTTCATGCAGAATCGGCGCGGCAGGGGGTTCGGCTTCCTCGAAGGCGACGAGATGATCTATGTGAACGGCGAGGAGAAGCCTTCGATCATCGGGACGGGCACCGAGGACTACTTTTCGAGCGGCTGGTACTTCGACCGCGGGCTCTATTCCGCTCCCTTCCACGGCGTCACGATTCTCGACACGAAGCTGGGCCGGGTGAGCGCCTACCGATGGCACATCGAGGACGCGATGCCGTTCACGAAATCGATTCGCGTCACCATCGAGCACGGGAACCAGAACGACCACGAGGCGGACTACTCCAGCGTCGCCTACTTCTACCAGTCGGAGCCGCACGCCCCCTATCCTCCCCTGCCCACGAATCCGGACGACCTGCTGCCTTTCATTCCACCGCCTCCCGTGACGTTCCGCGGCGCAATCGAGGGCGAATCGTTTGTCGGCAAGGCGAAGGCGACCGAGGGGCCGATCGAGGCGCAGGGAACCGAGGGGTTCGAGGGGCAGTGGAGCGGCGGTTCGCATCTATGGTGGCGGCCCGGCAAGGAGGGCGCGGAGCTGACGATCCCGCTGCCTGCGCCGGCGGAAGGTGATTACGACCTGATCGGCTACTTCACGCGCGCGAAGGATTACGCGAAGATTCAGGTACGGGCCGGCGACCAGAATGTCGGGTCCGAGGTCGATCTGTACGGCCCTGATGTCCGGCCAACCGGACCCATCGGCCTGGGCCGCGTGTCATTGAAGCAGGGCGATAACGCGCTCGTGATACGGGTGACCGGGAAGGACGAGAAGTCCACAGGCTACCTGGTTGGCATCGACGCCTTCGTGCTGAAGGCCGTGAAGTAAAGAGTGTGGCGAGGCGCATGGACAGGCGAGGCAATGAATTGACCTCGCTGGTGGGCCTGCGGAAGCGAGGCAATGAATTGACCTCGCTGGTGGGCCTGCGGTACCACGGATGTGAAATCCGTGTCTCGCGGGCCTGCGGCCGAGCGTCCTGCCGGACGCGAGAACTACATGTCACGCGCCGACCGATGCTCAGGACCGGGGCAGGAACTGTGCGACTATGTCGGGTGCGGGATCACCCTTCTTTGCGGGCTTGTCTATTCCGCCGTCGTCCTTGAAGTTCTCCCCCACGCTGTAGATCAGGAATCCGCTGCCGGTCGGCCGGTAGATGAGCGGCTTCGCGGTAAACGGGTCGTTTGGCACGAGACCGACGGCCTCGGCGGACGATGGGAATCGGCCGTGTGTCCGGTGGAAGTCCGCGAGGGCGATGCACCCCTCCTGTAGCCGATGGCGTGCTTCGATTCCCAGGACCTTCAATTGTGCCTGCGCGAAGACCGGCATAAGTATGGCGGCGAGCTCGTACGATGGATCGCCGTCATGGCGCTCGATTTCGTCGCCGAGGGCCTTCGTGCGACGGTAGCGCTCGACAGGGTTGGCCCTGGTCTCGCGGAGCGCCGTAAACACCGAACGCCAATAGGAGAGCATCCGCGCTTCCCATGCGTCGGTCATGTCCCGCCGGATTTCTGTTGGATGCTTTCGTTGGCCGAAGAACTGCTCGACCTGGTTTGGTTGTTTGCGGATGATATCCGTGCACACGCGACACATTACGACCTCTCCACGGAAAGCATGTTCGATGTTCGGCGGAGGATCGAAGGAGGCGAGTACGGTTCGTGCTTTCCGAAGCACTGAGGGATCGTCGATGTGGGCGAATAAAACCTCACGGAACGGCCGGTCGGCAAACGCCTGGAGCGCAATCTTTACAAGCATGCCAATAACGATCGGATCTTCTCCGGCGTGCTGCGAGATTCGGGAGATCGTCTCGACCGTCGAGAGCGCGTCGAGAGGCCTGCCTCCGGCATTCTCGATAACCGCACGAACGGCCAGCGCCCTGACGACGCCGCGCATCGCGGCGAACTCCGGGAGCATTACATCGGGCCCCTGCTCCCAGGGCCGGTGGAAGTCGCAGCGGGGTCTCTGCGCCGCCAGTTCCGCGAGCCGGAGCGGCTCGGCCCATTTCGTGAGGAGCTGCCGGACCGTCGCCGTGGCTGCCGAATCACGCTGGCCTTTCAGGTAATCACTGAAGGCATTCCCGTCGGCCTTGTCCTTGCCTATTAGCCGGGTGATCTCGCGGTAGAGCGGCGCGGCGTTTTGCGATTCGGGGACAGGGGGGTTCGGGCGGAGGTCGGCGGGCGTGAGAGGAAGGCCCTCACGACGGGCGGCGGCGAGCTCGGCGGGAAGAGTCCGGGCAACGGGACCGTACTGCGCGAATCGGTTGGCAAGATACCAGTACCCCCAAATCGCACCGATTACGAGGATGACTGGGACGAGCAGGAACAGCCATATCCAGTCGCGCCGCTTGCGGGGCCGCGGCGCGCCGGACGGGGCGTGGTGCAGGATGTAGGATTGGTCGCGCGTATCCACCGTGGTTTACGGAGAGAGGGGTACCCCGGCCTGAAGGCGCGGGGCTATTCGGCTGAACGCCGCTTCGCGGCCTGAGCATCCGACCGGGCGATCTCCCTGTCTCCCCCTTCTCCTTGTCTCCCTGTCTCCCCTTCTCCTTGTCTTTCGTTAGCCCTGCCGCAGCTTGCGGGCCTGTTCTCGCACGCTCTCCTCGCTGGCGGTGCGGATCACCTTGTCCAGGGCGGACTGCACTTCCGGGCCGGTTACGGGCGGGAGGTTGCGGTTCGCCTT
>Ga0207667_10002833_pt1 | contig 21528 bp, 20 predicted proteins | sample KBSCornC52_FD_184301 | JGI IMG/M metagenome (GOLD analysis project Ga0207667, IMG submission 184301) | Corn rhizosphere microbial communities from Kellogg Biological Station, Michigan, USA - KBS Corn C5-2 (SPAdes) (version 2) | ecosystem: Host-associated > Plants > Roots > Rhizosphere > Soil ...
GGTTTTCCATAAACAAGCGCGGTGGATTCCACGCACACTACGGTCTGGGTCGCATTCCTCGCGGGCCTCGTTTCATTCGTCTCTCCGTGCGTCCTTCCGCTCGTTCCCGCCTACCTGTCGTTTCTGACCGGTTCGAGCCTGGAGGAGCTGCAGGCCTCCGCGACCGCGACCACGCGCGCCCGGGCGGTCTCGCACGCGCTCGCGTTCATCGCCGGCTTCAGCGTGGTCTTCATCCTGCTCGGGCTGACCGCCAGCGCCCTGGGCGCCGTCCTCCACCGGCATCAGTTCCTGATCGCCGAGATCGGCGGCTGCGTGGTGGCCGTCCTCGGTCTGCAGATGATGGGGTTCATCCGCATCCCGTTCCTGATGATGGACACGCGCATCCACGCGCAGCACGAGAAGCAGAACTACTTCACCTCGGCGGTCGTCGGCGTGGCGTTCGCGGCCGGCTGGTCGCCGTGCATCGGCCCGATCCTCTCCGGCATCTTGCTGCTGGCGTCGCAGCAGCACACCGGCCAGGCCGCGCTACTGTTGGCGTTCTACTCGCTCGGGCTCGCGGTGCCGTTCTTCCTGACCGCACTCGCGATCGGCGCGGTGCTGCCGGTCCTCAACAAGATCAAACGCTTCTTGCCGGCGATCGAGTTCGCATCGGGTCTGTTCCTGGTGATCGTCGGCCTGGTGCTGGTGACCCATTCCTACTCCGCGATCGCCGGCTGGCTGACGCAATTCCTCCCGTCATGGTATACGAACTTTGTTAACTCGAAAGTCTGACACCCTCACCGTCGGCCTGGTCGCCGCCATCGTCATCGCCCTCGATCAATGGGCGAAGTGGTGGGTCGTGAAGAGCTTCATGCCGGGCGAGAGCCGGATGGTCGTCGACCGCCTGCTCAAGTGGACCTACGAGCAGAACACGCACGGCGCGTTCGGCTTCTTCGGCAGCAATACGTTCCTGCTGATCGCGATGGCGGTCGTGGTGCTGGTCGTGTTCTGGATGGCGTTCAAGGACAGCGCGCACAAGTCGCTGGTCGTCCGGATCGCCTTCGGGATGATCGTCGGCGGCGCGATCGGCAACATCGTCGACCGGCTGCACTACAAATTCGTGGTCGATTTCATCGACTTCTACCGCATCTGGCCCAACATCTTCAACGTCGCCGACGCGTGCATCACGACCGGCGTCGCGCTCCTGATACTGTCGAGTCTTGTCACACGTCGTCGGGCCTGACGAGGCGGGCAAACGCGCCGACGTCGTCGTCGCGCGTCTGACCGGGATGGCACGTTCGCTCGTGGCCGAGGCCGTCAAGCTCGGGAACGTGCGCGTCAACGGCGAGCCGGTCAAGGCCAGCCACGCGCTCGAAGAGGGCGACGCGCTCGACTACGAAGTAGCGCCGCGCAACACATTCGCGGTCGAACCCGAAGAGATCGAGATCCCGATCCTCTACGAAGACGCCGATCTGCTGGTGGTCAACAAGCCGGCCGGCATGGTCACCCATCCGGCGCACGGCTCGACCAGCGGCACGCTCGTCAACGCGCTTCTCGCGCACACCGGCGTGCTGCCTGGCGAAGAGATGCGCGCCGGCCTGGTGCATCGTCTCGACCGCGACACGTCGGGCATGCTGGTGGTCGCCAAGACCGACGAGTCGCTCTCGCTGCTGGGCATCGCGATGAAGAACCGCGAGATCAAACGCGAGTATCTGGGCCTGGTTCACGGCACGCCCGACCACGGCCGCGGCACGCTCGACGGCCCGATCGGGCGCGATCCGCAGAACCGCCTGAAGTACGCGATCGTCGGCTCCGGAAAACACGCGGTCACGCACTACGAAGTGCGCGAGGTGATGCCGAAGCACTCAGAACTGCTGTTCCGCCTGGAGACCGGCCGGACGCATCAGATCCGGGTCCACATGGCCGCGCTCGGGCATCCGATCGTCAACGATCCGGTCTACGGTCACGACGAGCACCGCTTCATCATGGCCGGCCAGGCGCTTCACGCCTGGAAGCTCGAGTTCCGCCACCCGCGCACCCAGGCCGAGATGTTCTTCGAGCTCGACCCGCCGCCGGAATACCTGGCCGCCCGCGAGTTGCTGCGCAAGATCGTCGAATGAAATTCGATCTGCTCACGCGCGACGGCAGCGCGCGGCGCGGGCGCCTGCAGCTGACGCACGGCGTCGTCGAGACCCCGACGTTCATGCCGGTCGGCACGGCAGCGACCGTGAAGGGCCTCACCCCCGAAGAGATCCGCGAGGCCCACAGCCAGATCGTGCTCTCGAACACGTATCACCTGTGGCTGCGGCCCGGACGCGAGATCATCGAGCAGGCCGGCGGCCTGCATCGCTTCATGCACTGGGACGGCCCGATCCTCACGGACTCGGGCGGCTTCCAGGTCTTCAGCCTGCAAGAGCGCCGCAAGCTCGACGAAGACGGCGTCACGTTCAAATCGCACCTCGACGGCAGCATGCATCGCTTCACGCCGGAGACCGTGATCGCATTCGAAGAGGCGCTCGGCGTCGACATCGCGATGGTGCTCGACGTCTGCGTGAAGCTCCCCGCCTCGCAAGAAGAGCTGGCAGAGTCGGTGCGGCTGACGACCGCCTGGGCGAAACGTGCCGCCGCCGCGCGCACCAGGCCGGACGCGACCGCGGTCTTCGCGATCATGCAGGGCGGGCTGGACGAGCGCCTGCGCGAACGCAGCGCGCGCGAGCTGGTCGAGCTGGACTTCCCCGGCTACGCGATCGGCGGTCTCTCGGTCGGCGAGACGCGCGACGAGATGTATCGTGCCGCGCGCTTCTCGGCGTCGTTGCTCCCGGAGGAGAAACCGCGCTACCTGATGGGCGTGGGCACGGTCAAGGATATCGTGATGGCGGTCGAGTGCGGCATCGATATGTTCGACTGCGTCTATCCGACGCGCTGCGGCCGCAACGGCCGCGCGATGACCCGCGCCGGGGAGTTCCACATCAAGAACGCGACCTACACCCGCGACTTCACGCCGCTCGACCCGACCTGCGACTGCTACGTCTGCACGAATTACACGCGCGCCTATCTCTCGCACCTGTTCCGCAGCGACGAGATGCTCGGCCCGCGCCTGCTCTCGTACCACAACGTCTACATCCTCAACGACCTGATGCGCGAAGCGCGCGCGGCGATCGAGCAAGGGAGCTGGGCCGCGTTCCGCGATCGGATTCTCGACTAGCGCGGCGGTCGGTGCTCCGCGCGGGTACGGGACCTAGAAGCGGAAGATCTCGAAGGCGACGATGGCGCCGACGACCGCGAGCAGGCTCGCACCGACGTACGCCCAGGCGGGCGAGAGCGCCCGGCTCTGCCCGCGCCGGAGCGCACGGTCGGTAACGCCGTAGCGGAAGCCGCCGACGAGCGCGACCACGACACCCGCGAAGACCATCGCGATGCCGAAGGCGCGCGAGACGCCGTTCTGCGGAACCACGATGTGCGCGACCGCGGATATCTCGCGAGTGAAGAGCGCGAATCGCGCGACCACGAATCCGAAGGCCACGAACGCGAGCGCCGTCCGTACGTAGGCGAGGTACGTGCGTTCGTTGGCGAGCGCGTCGGTCGGGTGGACCTGCACCTCGACCGGATCGGCGGGTCCGGCCATCGCTAGGCGACGACGTTCGCGCAGTCGGCGCAGATCTCCGGATGCGCCGCGTCGGTGCCGAGTTCGCGGTACTTCCAGCAGCGTTTGCATTTGGCGCCGTGAGCGTTGGCGATCTCGAGGGTGGCGATGCCGTCGGCGTCGGCGCCGTCGTTCTCGCCGAGCGTGACGTCGGAGACGACCAGCGCTTCGCGTAAGCCGTCGCCGAGAGCGGCGAGTTCTTTCGCCACCGCCGGGACGGCCGAGATCGTGACGCGGGCTTCGAAGTCGCGGGGGTCGGTGCTGGCGGCGACGCGGCCGCGTAGCGCGCGCAGACGGTCCCAGCGGCGGACCGCTTCGGCCGTGTCGCGCCCGTGCGCGACGGCGAGCGGCAGATCGAAGACGCTGCGTTCCGCGCCGCGCAGATCGTCCGAGAGCGCCTGCCAGGCTTCTTCCGTCGTGAACGAGAGCACCGGCGCGCTGACGGCCAGCAGCCGGCGCAGGATGTAGAGCAGCGCCGACTGGGCGCTGCGGCGGCGCGGATCGTTCGCGGCGCGCGAGTAGAGCGGGTCCTTGAGCGCGTCGAGGTAGAGGCTGGACATCGAGCGGTCGAACTCGACGATGCGCAGGTAGGCGTCGTGGACGCCGAAGGCGTGATAGTCGGCGACCACCTTATCGGCGAAGTCGTCGGTCACGTCGCAGGCCAGCGCGTCGAGCGGTTCCAGCTTCTCGCGCGGCACGATGTCGCCGGGCTTGAAATCATAGAGGTTCGAGAGCATGAAGCGGATGCGATTGCGGACGTTGCGGTAGACGTTGCCGACCTGGCCGACCACGTTCGGGCCGAAGCGCACGTCGTCGACGAACTCGACGGACGCGGCCCACAGGCGGAGCACGTCGGCGCCCCACTTCTCCATCGCGTCCTTGGCGTCGATGCCGGTGCCCTTGGACTTGGACATCGGGCGGCCGTGCTCGTCGTTGACCCAGCCGTTCTTCACCACGTGCTTGTACGGAGCCGTGCCCTTGACGGCGACCGCCGTCAGCAGCGAACTCCGGAACCAGCCGCGATATTGGTCGCCGCCCTCGAGGACCAGGTCCGACGGCCACGGCAGATCCGGCGTGCCGAGCACGGCAAAGTGCGTGACGCCCGACTCGAACCAGATGTCGACGATGTTCTTCTCGCGTTCGAACGCGGTCGCGCCGCATTTCGGACAGACGGTCGAACCGGGCGGCGCGAACGTCTCGAGCGGATCGCTCCACCACGTGCCGGCGCCGGCGACGCGGAAGCGCGCGGCCGCGCGGCGCGCGACCGCCGGATCGAGGAACGAGTCGTTGCAGTTCAGGCAGATCAGCGCCGGGATCGGCGTGCCCCAGGTACGCTGACGCGAGACGCACCATTCCGGATGCGTCTCGATCATCTGCGATTGGCGGTTCTGGCCCCACTCCGGCGTATAGGCGACGTTCGCGATCGCGTCGAGCGCGTTCTGCCGGAGGCGGTTCATGTCGAGCGAGATGAACCACTGAGCGGTCGCGCGGAAGATCACCGGGTTGTGGCAGCGCCAGCAGTGCGGGTACGAATGGTCGTACTCGTGCATCCGCCACAGCGCGCCGCTCGCCTGCAGATCCTCGACGATCCGCTTGTTGGCCTTCCAGATGTGCATGCCCGCGTACGGGCCGGCCTCTTGGGTGAAGATGCCGCGCGCGTCGACCGGGTTGAGGATCGGCAGATTGTACTTGACGCCGGTCTCGAAGTCGTCGGCGCCGTGGCCGGGGGCGGTGTGGACCGCGCCGGTGCCGGTCTCCAGCTCGACGTAGTCGGCGAGCACCAGGAGCGAATCGCGATCGTGGAACGGATGGCGGACCGAGAGCCCGTCGAGCTGCGCTCCGGTCGCGGTGCCGACGCGAGTCGCGCTCTCGAACGCGTCGCCGAGGGCCTTGGGCGCGAGCGCGGTCGCGAGCACCAGCAGTTCGTCGCCCACGCGGTAGAGGCCGTACTCGGCGTCGGCGCGCAGCGCGATCGCCACGTTGGCGGGCAGCGTCCACGGCGTGGTCGTCCAGATAAGGACGCTCAGAGGCAGTCCCTCGACTGCGGTCGCTTCGCTCCCTACGCTCGGGATGACAGAAAGGAGCTCCGCGCGTTGTCCGTCGGTCGCCTTGAAGCGGACGTAGACGCTCGGGCTGGTCTTGTTCTCGTATTCGATCTCGGCTTCGGCGAGCGCGGTCTCGTCGTGGATGCACCACAGGGTCGAGCGCAGGCCGCGGTAGAGCTGCTCTTTCTCGGCGAGGGTGGCGAGCGTCTCGACGATGGTCGCCTCGAACTTCGGCGCGATCGTCATGTAGGGATGGTCCCAATCGCCGAAGTTGCCCATCCGCACGCGCACGTCGCGCTGACGGTCGAGCCAATACAGCGCGCGCTCCTTGCACTTCTCGCGCAGTTCGAGCGGATCGATGGCGTGGAAATCCTTGATGCCCAGATGCTTGAGCGTCTCGAGTTCGATCGGCAGGCCGTGCATGTCCCAGCCCGGCACGAAGGGCGTCTGCTTTCCGTCGAGCAGGGCGATCTTCACGAACACGTCCTTGAGGACCATGTTGAGGAAATGCCCCATGTGCAGCTCGCCGTTGGCGTACGGCGGCCCGTCGTGGAGGATCCAATGCGGGTTGCCGTCCGCCTTGTTCTTGGCCAGACGGCGGGCGAACGTGTCCCGCTCCTTCCACCACGCGACCCGGCCGGGCTCGCGCTTGGGCAGGTCGGCGCGCATCGGGAACTCCGTCTGCGGCAAATTCAAGGTCGCGCGATAATCGCGATCGTCCGTCTCGCTCATGATTCGCGGATCAGTTCGCCGAGCGCATCGAAATTACGTGCGGCCGCGGCCCGGATCGCCTCGCCGCGCTCCCGCAGGTGCGCCGAAAGGGCGTCGCGCTGGGTCACCAGGCGGTCGATCAGCATATCGGCGCTCTCCGGCCCGGGCGCGGGCTTGCCCGGCACCCAGAGGGGCCCGAGCGGGTAGCCCAGGTCGTCGCAGAGCGACTGGACCTTGGGGTCGTACGGGATCGCCGCGAACGGCACGCCGTAGCGCGCCGCCAGGATGAGCGCGTGCAGGCGCATCCCGACCACGACGCGGGCGCTTCGCAGGATCGCGGCCGCGCGCGGCAGCGGGCACTCGGGCAGCAGCAGCGGCCCGCTCTTGCACAGCCGGATGACGGTGGTCGAGACCTCGGCGTCGACCGTCCCGCCGAGCGGCAAGAAGGCCGAGCGGATGCCGTGCTCGTCGGCCAGGCGGTCGACGGCGCGCGCCAGCAGCGCGACCCCGTCCTTGAGCGCAGGCACCTTGCGCACGCTGAAGATCGCGTAGGGACGGCTCTCCGGGCCGAGGCCTTCTTCGCGCAGGTCCGCGTCGTCGTCGGCGGCGTCGTAGAGGAAGACCGGGTCGGCGGTCTGTTCGACCGCGATCGAGGGAAGCACGGACTCCAGCAGCTCCTTGGAACGGGCGTCGCGCACGGTCGCCCGCGCGACGCCCTTGCAGCCTTCGCGCACGACGAACCGCCCGAATACGTCGAGCGGACCGATCGATTGGGCGAAGATCATGGCTTTGCGTTTGGCCTTCACCGCTTGGTGGATGATGCCGACGTAATACAGCAGGCTCTTGAGGCTGGTCGCGTTCTGCAGCAGTCCGCCGCCGCCCGAGATCACCACGTCGGCGCGGGCGATGGCGGCGCGCACGTCGCGCGAACTCCAGCGCGGGGTCGCGTCGACCTGCAGGCGCGCGCGCGTGCCGGCCGGATCGGCCGAGAGCACGTCGATCTCGACCCGGGGAAAGCGCGCCCGGATCTGGGTGACGATGACGTCGAGCAGCGCCTCGTCGCCGAGATTGCCGAACCCGTAGTAGCCCGAGATCAGCACCCGCATGCGGCTATGCCGTGCGTGAGACGAGGCGACGGACGACCGCGCGATAGATCAGGATCGCGAGGATGCCGATGATCGCCCCGACCCACAGGCCGTTGAAGACGCGCAGCAGCGAGACGGCCAGCGCCGTATGCAGGTGCGAGAACGTGTCGATGATGTCGCCGATGCCGACCCCGGCGCCGAGCGCCATCAGCCAGCCCACGACGCGACGGTGCGCCGGCAGCAGCGCGGGCGCGAGCATCAGCATCGGCACGCCGAACAGGAACAGCTTGAAGCGCGGCCGGACGTTGAGGATCGCGGTCAGGCCGTGCCGCAGCGAGAGTTCGAGGGCCGACGGGGCGATGTCGCTCTGGTTGCCGCTGCGCATGATCAGGAAGGCGCCGCCGGCCGCGACGACCGCCAGGATCAGCAGGTGATAGGCACGGACCGGCATGCCGAAGATCTCGACCGGCTTCTGGTTCGTGCCGAACCGGCCGCTGAACAGGTAGAGCGAGAGCGCGATCAGGGGCGGCACCACCAGCACGAGCTTGACGCCGCGGAAGCGTTCGATCTCCTCCATCGCGAGCGGGAAGCTCATCAGTCCGACGACCACCAGCGCGCCGAGCATCGCGACGCCGGCCACGACCAGCGTCCACTTCAAGCTGCGCAGGATCTGCGCGCCGGTCGTGGGCGCCGGGTCCTCGCGGAACGCCCGCGCCATCGCGAGGAAGGCGGCGGCCGAGAAGGCGAGCGCCGAGAGCAGCGCGATCACCGAGCGCACGAACGCGTCGTGGGTCGTGAACGCGCCGGCCAGATAGAATAGGATCGTGCCGGCGTAGAGCACGATCGCGTACGACCGGCGGTACCGCCCGAAGAAGCCGAGCAGCAGCACCAGCAGCGAGGGCAGCGCGAGTGCCGCCAAGCCCACCAGGATGCGGTTGTTGCCGCGATACTGCGGGATCGGCGCGGCCCGGCCGAGGGTGAAGCCTTCGTCGCGCAGAGCGTCGGCGATCTGCTTGACCATCGCGACGTTGGTCGCCTCGATGCTCAGGTCGCCTTGCCGGTGGCCGAACGGACGCAAGTAGACGACGCGGACGTTGCGTTCGCGCACGCCCAGGATGTAGCGCGCCACGACGTCGTCGAATTTCAGCTTGTCGAGTTCGGTCTTGGCGATCGCGAGCACGCGCACGGTCTGGCCGGGGATGTCCTTGGCCAGCGTATCGTTGCCCTTTTGGATCTGCGAATCGTCGTAGATCTCGATCGATCCGAAGGCGTACTTATGGTCCTTGAAGATCTGCGCCGTATCCTCGATGTGGTCCGGGAAGCCGACGACCTGGTTGCGCAGGCCGAAGAAGATCGCGGTCGAGACGCGTTTGTCGCCGCCCAGGCTCGCGAATAGCTTCGCGATCTGCGGCGCCTGGTAGCGCTCGTCGTTCTGGAAGCGCGGGACGATCTCGAGCCCGAGCCGGCGCGCGAGCGCGAGCTGGTCGGCCGGGATGCCGAGCGAGACGTTGCCGAAGAAATCGATCTGGGTGTGGACCGCGATCAGCCACGGCGAGCCGGCCCGCAGCACCTTGATCGACTTCGGCTCGAAGTGCAGCGGCAGCATCTGCATGTAGCGGTCGAAGGTCGGCCGGTCGTAGATCTGCAGGTAGACCGCGTCCGGCTTCACCGCGCCGGACTTCACCAGCCCGGCCAGCGTGGGGTCCGAGATGGGCGAGAGCCGGGCCTGGTCGAGGACTTGGGTGCCGGTCAGCATGTTGACGTCGCCGTCCGAGCCCACGTTGGCGCCCAGTTCCTCGGAGAGGGCGAGCGACGTGAGGCCGGCCCGCCGGAGCGCGATCAGGAAGGCGTCGGGCTTGTAGTCGTACGACTTGGCGAGCTGGATGAAATCGTTGTAGTCCATCGCGATCTCGACGTGGCGCGTGTGGCGCTCGATCTGAAATCGGAAGGCGGCGACGGCCAGCGAGGCCAGCAGGGCAACGAGGAGGACGAACGCGGCATAGCGCGTCGATGACGGCAGGCTCTTCACGGAGGCAAAACCTTCGCCCCGGAGCCAGACGGGGCCCGCCAAAAGATAACACAAGGCCCGCCAGAGGCGGGCCTTGTGCCGTCGCGTATGCGGTTTCCCGCATACCGGGTGTGGGCGACGTTTTTAGTGGTGCCGGGTCCGGAATCGCGCCCACGGTCGATTCACGAACTTACTAATACCACGATTCGGGGACCGTGGGAAGTACCCTCGCTTTATTCTTACACTCGTGTAAGAATTTGGTGTGAAGCGGGCCTAGGTGTGCCACTCCGGCGACCGTTTTTCGACGAACGCGGCGATGCCCTCGGCGGCGTCTTCCATGCCGGCGTTGCGGGCCATGACACCCTTGGCGTAGGCATAGGCCTCGGCTTGGGGCAGGTCGATCTGCCGGTAATAGGCCGCCTTTCCCAGGGCAACCGTCTCGCCGCTCGCGGCAGCGATCCGGCCGGCCAGCGCGAGCGCCTCGTCGTGCAGCCGGCCGGCCGGGACGACGTGGTTGACCAACCCCCAGCGCTCCGCGGTCGGCGCGTCGACGACGTCCCCGGTCAGGAGCATCTCCATCGCCCGCTTGCGGCCGATCGCCCGGGTCAGCGCGACCATCGGGGTGGTGCAGAACAGGCCGATCCGGACGCCCGGCGTCGCGAACCGCGCCTCGTCCGCCGCGATCGCCAGGTCGCAGGTGGCCACCAGCTGACAGCCGGCGGCGGTGGCGATGGTCGCGACCTCGGCGACGACCGGCTGGGGGATCGTCTGGATCGTCTCCATCAGCTCGACGCAGACGTCGAAGATCTCGGCGTGCCCGGCGGCGTCGGTGCACTGCATCTCGCGCAGGTCGTGCCCCGCCGAGAACGCCGGGCCCTCGCCGCGCAGCACGAACGCGCGGGTCGCTTTCTGCGCCGCCGCATCGCGGAACGCGACGATCAGCTCGCGCATCATCTCCAGCGAGAGCGCGTTGCGCTTCTCCGGCCGCGCCATCGTCACGACGACGACGCCGTTCGGCTGCGGATCGATGTTGACGTTCATGCAGACGACCTTTGAAAATGGTGGGCGATGACGGGCTCGAACCGCCGACATCCTGCATGTAAAGCAGGCGCTCTACCAGCTGAGCTAATCGCCCGAGTGCCGCTCCCTTCGCCGGATTCGCTCGCTTGCCCCGTTTGCTCCCGGTTGGGTCGGGTATGTCGAAGGGGTGAGCCACCTGAGGGACGCGTGATCCCCAATTACCGGGCGACCTTTACCAACGAGCCGCGCAACGTGGCGCTCGCTCGCAATGCCATCGCGTCCTTCGCGCGTCTGTGCGGATTCGACGACGAGGCGATCGCGGACATCCGCTTGGCCGCGGGCGAGGCCCTGAGCAACGCGTCCGAGTACGGACGCGGCCGGCGCAACGGCGGCTTCTCGGTGGCGTGCTCGTTCCAGGACGACGAGATCCGCATCGAGATCCAGGACAGCGGCGAAGGCTTCGACGCTCCCGACGATGCCGAGGAGATCGGACCCGACGATCGCAATCGCGGGTTCGGGATCTACATCATGCGGCGGTTGATGGACTCGGTGACGTTCGCGAAGAACGGGACGCGCGTGAAGCTGGTCCGCTTCATCCGCGGCGAACTAGATGGTCCGGACGGTGCGCCACGCACCCCAACCCATTCGCACGACCATAACGGTTAGCACCAGCGCGAGCGCCGCGGCCACCAGCGGCGCGATGAAGCCGAGCACGATGGTGACGCCGGCCACCGCATCTTCGAACAGGCTCACGAACGGATTGGCGATGCCGCCGGTGGTCGCGGTCGACGTCCCGCGGATGGCGGCCGAGGCGCCGGCGATCCCGAGCGTGTTCAAGGCGCCGAGCACCATCAGCCCGATCAGCTCGCCGCCCGAGTGCGGATGCACCGCGCCGCCGACCAGGATCGCGGCGGCGGCCGGCTTGACGACCAGATTGAGCGCGTGGAGGCCGTGATCGACGACCGGGATCTTGTCGCCGACGAAGTCGACCAGCGCGACGGCGACCAGCACGATCGTGACGGTCGTCGACCCGAGCCAGGTGAAGGCGTCGGGCGCGTGCAGCCAGTTGAAGTGGACGGCCACCGAGACGACCGCGAGGGTCAGCAATCCGCGCAATCCCGCGCTGGTGGTCAGCGCGTAGGCGAGAGCGTACTGGGCGGCGGCGTCCATGATCGACCCTCCCGGGAGCGGCGGTCTACGGGGACTTGAGCGCGACCTTCTTCTGCAGCGCGGCGATCGCGGCGCGCAGCTGCGCGTCGCGGACCGGATCGCCGAAGCGGGCGCCCTTGTTCTCTTCTACCAGCACGTCCGGCACGATGCCTTTGAGGTTGATGTCGCGATTGGACGGCGTCAGGTAATGCGCGATCGTGATCTTGATGGCCGAGCCGTCGGAGAGCGGCGTGACGTCCTGCATCACGCCCTTGCCGAACGTCTTGGCCCCGACCAGCAGGGCCGCGCCGTCGTCCTGCAGGGCGCCCGCGGTGATCTCGGAGGCGGAAGCGGAATACTCGTTGACCAGCACCGCCATCGGCAGGGCGACCGTCGCGATGTCCTCGGCGGTGACGGTCTGATCCGGCACGCCGCGTTGTTCGACCGTCAGCAGCGGCTTGTTGGCGATGAAGTTCTGCGCGATCTGGATGGCCGAGCGCACGTAGCCGCCGCCGTTGTTGCGCAGATCGACCACGAGCGACTGCGCGCCCTGGTCGCGCACGCGCTGCAGCGCGAGCCCGAACTGTTCCGGGGTCTCCTGCCCGAACGCGAAGATCGCGAGATAGCCGACGTGGTCGGGCAGCATGCGATAGACGACCGTCGGCGGCGAGACCTGCGCGCGCACGATCGCGATCGTCGGCAGGGTCGCGCCGCCGCGCGCCGTGCCGACGTGGGCGATGGTCCCGGTCCGTCCGCGCAGGATCTTGGTGACGCCGTCCTGCCGCATGCCCTTGGTGCTGATGCCGTCGACCGAGACGATGTCGTCGCCGCCCTGCAGGCCGGCCTTATCGGCGGGCGTCCCGGGCATCACGTACGCGGCCTGGATGTATCCGGTGGCGGTGTCCGGCGCGACGATCACGCCGATGCCGGAGATCTTCTCCGGGTCGAGCGCGTCGCGGAACTGCTTGAGGTCGTTCGGCGTGAGGAAGACGGTGTATTTGTCGCCGACCGCTTTGGCCATGCCGTCGATCGCGAAGTACGAGGCGTCGGTCGCCGAGACGTGCAAGCGCACCGCCGCCGCGGCGATCGCACCGTCCAACCGGTTCAGCGCGACGTTCGCATCGAGATCGCGCAAGGCCGGCAACGTCAACCGCACGCCTTTGCGATGGGCCTGTTTGGTCAGCCCGGCCAGCGCGCCGTCGAGCAGGACCGCATCGTCGACCGGTTTGTAATAGCTGGTGGACAAGAGCCGGTAGCTCTCGCGGACGTTGTAGGCGGTCTCGGCCGGGAGCGATGCGGCCCGGGCGTTCGCGATGCCCAGGCCGGTCAGCAGGACGAGAGCGGCAAGAGCGGCCCGGATACGGTGCGTCGTCATCATGTATCTTTCTCTCTTCGGCGCCCGGAAAGAAAACGCCGCCGAGCGAGGCCCGGCGGCTTTGTTGTACAGAGAGACCCTTGGGGTCTACTGAGTGAAGGCCAGCACTTTGCCCTTGAGGACCGTGATCTTGATGTGCGCCGTCGGTTTGACCTGGTCGAAGTGCACGCCCGACCCGGCCGTGAGGGTGGCTTCGAGTCCCCCGACCATGGCGACCGTCACGTGGGCCGAATCGAGCACCTTCTCGACCGTCACGCCGTAGGTACCATCCGGGATGAGGCTCGCGTCGACCATGGTGGCAAGACACGTGGCCGGGAGAGAGACGGCGAGCACCAGGGCCGCCACGAAGAGCTTGTTCCGCATGCAGAGAGTCTACCAGGAAACGACTCCGGTTCATTAAGAGAATTGCCGCGGGCTTTACTAAACCGTTACAAAAGGGTGCATTGCCGGGCTCGGGAACGAGGCGGGCATGGTCCACCCCTCCCCCACGCTTGCACAGCTGCACGCCGACCCGCAGCGCGTCGTCGCGACCGCGGCGGGCGCGTCCCTGCTCGATCTCGACGACGGCGTGCTCTGCCTCGAATTCCACTCGAAAGGCAACACGCTCGACGGCGATACGCTGACGATGGCGGAGCGCGCGTTCGAGATCATCCCCCGATCCTATCGCGGCCTGGTTGTCGGGAATCAAGGCGCGAACTTCTCGTTCGGAGCGAACCTGCGGTGGATACTCTCGCTGCTCGACGCGGTCGGCGAGGATCGCGACGCGTTCCGCAAGGCGGCCAAGCGCTTCCAGCGCGTCACCACCGGCGTGCGCACGTGCCCGTTCCCGGTCGTGGCGGCGCCGTTCAATATGACGGTCGGCGGCGCGCTCGAACTGACGATGTATTGCGATCGGGTGCAGGCGCACGAGGGCCTGCGCGCGTTCCTTCCGGAAGCGGCGGTCGGCATTCTGCCGGACCTCGGCGGGACGAGCGAGCTGTACGCGCGCGCGATCGAACATTTCGGCGCCGAACGTCCCGACCTCGCCCTGCGCCACGCCTTCGAGACGATCGTGTTCGCCAAGCGCAGCGTCGACGCCGAGAGCGCGCGCGGCCTGCTCTTCCTCGGCCCGCTCGATCGCGTGACCGCCGACCCGGGCCTGCTGATCGCCGACGCCAAAGCCCGCGTGCTGGCGCTGGCCGACGACTACGTCGCGCCGGAACAGCGAGCCGCCATTCCGGTGCTCGGCGAGATGGGTTTCGGCGCCGTCGACGCGCAGATCTCGGCCCGCGTCGCGAGCGGCGAGGCGACCGAGCACGACGGACGGATCGCCCGCGCGATCGCCACCATCCTCACCGGCGGCGGCGGTCCGCCGCGCAGCATCTCGCACGACGAGATGCTCGACCTCGAGACCGAAGGGTTCGAGGCGCTGATCTTCACGCCGCAGACGCGCGCCCGCATGGAACACCTGCTCGCGACCGGAGAGCCGCTCCGGAACTAGCCCGTTCTTGACATCCGCCACACAAGCGGGTGTTAGGATGCGCTCATGATCTCCGCCCTGCTCCTCGCATCCACGCTCGACCGCGCGACCGCCGCCTATACGGCCGGCGACTTCGCGGCCGCGCAAACCGCGTACGCACGAGCCATGGCCGAAGCGCCGAACGACGCCGCGGCCGCCGATCCGGCCACCGCCTCCCAAGCGCACCGCTACCTCGATCAAGTGAAGATGCGAGGCGCGACGTTCGCGCCCGGCCCGTACGATGCGGCGCTCGGCACGCGCACGCTTCGCATCCCGTTCGCGCAGCGCGATCCGCTGCCCATCATCGCCGTAGTGGTGAACGGCAAGCCCGCGCACTTCCTGATCGACACCGGCGCACCCGACCTGATCGTCGACCCGGCGTTCGCCAAGGAGGCGGGAGCGACGCTGGTGGCCGACGGGGTCGGGACGTTCGCCGGCGGACGGCAGGCGGCCGTCTCGCGCACGACCCTCGCCGCCTTCTCGATCGGCGGGGTGGTCTTCCCGGACGTGGCGCCGGCACGCTCCCGACCGGCCGGCTCCGGTTCGGCGGAGGGACGCATATCGACGGGATCGTCGGCACGGGCTTTCTGCTCCACTTCCTCGCGACGCTGGACTACGCGGATTCGCAGTTGATCCTGGCGCCACGGTCGTTCCCTTCGTCGCCAAGCGCGTCGCGCTCGGCGACGCCACCCGCGCGGACGTGCGGGGCCTCTACACGCCGGAGGGCTCTCCGCTGGCGATGTTCCCGTTCTCGGTCGGCGGCGTCGTCTCGCACGGCTTCTTCTCGCCGGGCAAGCTGACGTTCGACTTCACGGGCATGCGCCTGATCGTCTCGCCATAGCGCTCGCGCATCCTATGCGACTTCGAATAACCCCGCGGCGCCCATGCCGCCGCCGACGCACATGGTGACGACGACGTACTTGACGCCGCGGCGCTTGCCCTCGATCAAGGCGTGCATGACCATGCGCGCGCCGCTCATGCCGTACGGGTGGCCGATCGAGATCGCGCCGCCGTCGACGTTGAAGCGGTCGTTCGGGATGCCCAGCGTGTCGCGGCAGTAGACCGTCTGCACGGCGAACGCCTCGTTGAGCTCCCACAAGCCGATGTCGTCCATCTTCAGACCGTTGCGCTTGAGCAGGTCGGGCACGGCGAAGACCGGGCCGATGCCCATCTCGCCGGGCTCGCAGCCGCGCGCGACGAAGCCGCGGTAGATCCCGAGCGGCTCGAGGTCGCGCTGCTGCGCGAGCTTCGCGTCCATCACTACGACCGCGGCCGCGCCGTCCGAGAGCTGCGACGAGTTGCCGGCGGTGATGGTGGTGTCGTCGATGCCGGGGACCGCGCCCTTGAGCGCGGCCAAGCCGGCCAGCTGCGTGTCGGGCCGGTTGCCTTCGTCCTTGGTCAGCACGACGTGCTCTTCGGTGACGGCGCCCGTCTCCTTATCCTGGACGAACTTCCAGGTCGGCAGCGAGACGATCTCGGCGTCGAAGCGGCCGGCGGCCTGCGCCGCGGCGGTGCGCTGCTGCGATTGAAACGCGTACTCGTCCTGCGCTTCGCGCGAGACCTCGTACTTCTTGGCGACGTTGTCGGCGGTGTAGAGCATCGGCATATACACGTCGGGCACGTGGCGCAGCAGCCATTCCTCGGTGTAGAACTTCATGTTCAGTTCGTTCTGGACCATCGAGACCGACTCGACGCCGCCCGCGACCACGATATCGGCGCCGTCGACCATCACGCGGTTGGCGCCCGACGCGATCGCATCGAGGCCGGACGCGCAGAAGCGGCTGACCGTCGAGCCGGCGACGCCGACCGGACAGCCGCCGCGCAGCGCGCTGGTGCGGCCGATGTTGTTGCCGGTCGCGCCTTCGGGCAGACCGCAGCCCATGATGACCTCTTCGACTTCGCCCGGCTCGACGCCGGCGCGCAGCAGCGCGTGCCGCACGACGTGCCCGCCGAGCGTGGCGCCCGGCGTCTGATTGAACGCGCCGCGAAAGGCTCTGCCGATCGGCGTGCGGGCGGCCGAGACGAGTACCGCCTCACGCATGGGTCAACTCCTTGGCGGCGTCCTTGTGATCGGCGTACCACATCGGGCCGCCGCGGTGGGGTGGGAATCCGTAGCCGTAGACGTAGACGATATCGATGTCGCCCGACCGGAGCGCGACGCCCTTTTCGAGCAGGTCCTCGCCCCGGTTCGAGAGCGCGCCGATCAGGCGGTCGCGGATCTCGTCGTCGGTGTACTCCCGCGGCGCGATGCCGGCTTTCTCGGCCTCTTCGGCGTAGAGGGCTTCGATCTCGGGATCCCGGATCGGTTCGCGGCCCTTGCCGACGGCCTTGTCGTACGTGAAATAGCCGCGCATCGTCTTCTGGCCGAGACGCTTTATCTCGACCAGGCGATCGACCACGTGAGTGCGCGACGTCACCAGGTCGGGGCGCGCCTTGGCGATGTGCCAGCCGACGTCGATGCCGGAGAGATCGCTCATCGCGAACGGTCCCATCGGGAAGCCGAACTTCTTCATCACCGCGTCGATGCGCCACGGAGAGACGCCCTCTTCGGCGATCGCGTTGGCCGCGCCGGCGTAGTCGATGACCATCCGGTTGCCGATGAATCCGAACGCGTTGGCCGAGAGCACCGAGGTCTTGCGCAGGGTCTTGCCGAGCTTGAACGCGGTCGCGATGGTCTGCGGCGACGTGTCCTTGCCGCGCACGATCTCGAGCAGCGGCATGATGTTGGCCGGCACGAAGAAGTGCAGGCCGACGAACTTGTCGGGCCGCTTGGTGACCGAGGCCATCTCGTCGATGTCGAGCGTCGAGGTGTTCGACGCGAGGATCGCGTCCGGCTTGACGATCCCGTCGAGCTTGGCGAAGACCTGTTTCTTGACGTCCATGCTCTCGAAGACCGCTTCGACGACCACGTCGACGTCGGCCAGTTCCGCGTAGTCCTCGGTGAAGACGATCGACTGCGCGCGCTTCCAGGCCTCTTCTTGCGTGAGCTTGCCCTTCTGGACCTGATACATGAACATGCCGAAGACGGTCTGCTTGGCCTTCTCGACCGCGCCGTCGTTGGAGTCGACCACGACCACCGGGATGCCGGCGGTCGCGAAGGCGATCGCGATGCCGGTGCCCATCGTGCCCGCGCCGACCACGCCGGCTTTGGCGATCGTCAGCGGTTCCGCCGCCGCGAGGCCGGGGATCTTGTTGAGTTCCCGCTCGGCGAAGAAGATATGGCGCAAGGCCGCCGACGGTTCGGAGCGGACCAGTTCCTCGAAGAGCCGCGCTTCGCGCGCGATGCCGAACGCGAACGGCAGTTCGACGGCCGCTTCCACGGCGTCGATCAGTTTGTGCGCGGCGAAGCCGCCGTTCTCTTCTGGCGGGACCATCTTGTGGGCGGCCGAGACGACGAACGGTCCGGCCTGGGCGGTGATGCCCTTGCCGATGATCGCCTTGCGCGCCGAGACCCGGCGCTTCGGTTCGGTCGCGAGCGCGCGGTCTGCGAGCGCCACCGCCGCATCGGCCACGTCGCCGTCGACCAGCTCGTCGAGCACGCCGAGTTTGAGCGCCTTTTCGGCGGGATTCGAGGAGCCTTTGAGCATGAACTCGAGCGCGGCTTGCGCGCCGATCAAGCGCGGCAGCCGCTGCGTGCCGCCCGCGCCCGGAAGCAGGCCGAGCTTGATCTCGGGCAGGCCGAGCTTCGAGGCCTTCGTCGCGATGCGATAGTCGCAGGCGAGCGAGAGTTCCAAGCCGCCGCCGAGCGCGTTGCCGTCGATGGCGGCCACGTAGGTCTTGGCGCCGGCCTCGACCGCGGCGATCACGTCGCGCACGGTCTTGGTCTCGGGCGTCGGTTCGGTGCTGAAGTCGTTGACGTCCGCGCCGCCCGAGAAGAGCCCGTTCGCGCCGGTGAAGACCACCGCGCGCACGTTCGCATCCGCCTCGGCGGCTCGCACGGCTTCGAGCAGTTCGGCCGAGTAGGCGAACGACAGCGCGTTGACCGGCGGATTGTCGAGGGTGATGACGCGGACGGATCCGCGATCTGCGATGCCGACGCGCACTACGCGCTGACCGTCATCTTGCGGTCGAGGTCGTACTGCGCCTCGGTCACCGTCATCACGTCGCCCGCGCCGTCGATGATCTGACGCTTGAGCCACGCGCCCTGCGTGAGCACGTGGGTCGCGTAGAACTGCGCGGTCGCCATCTTGGTCTTGTAGAACTCGCCGTCGGGGCCGCCGGTCTTGCCCTTGGCGATCTGCGCGGCGCGGGCCATCTGCCAGCCGGCCGCCGTGATGCCCCACAGCTTGAGGTAGGGGACCGAACACGCGAACGCCTTGCGCAGATCGCCCATCGCGTTCATCCCGATCCACTGCGAGGTCTCCGCGAGCGCGGCCAGGCTCTTGCCGAACGCGTCGGCGATCCCCTTGAGCTCGTCGTCGCCTTCGAGCGTCTTGGCGAACGCCTGCATCTGCTTGAGCACGGTCGTGACGGTCGCGCCCATGTCGCGGATCAGCTTGCGGCCGACCAGGTCGAGCGCCTGGATCCCGGTGGTGCCTTCGTAGATGGTGGTGATGCGGACGTCGCGGTACTGCTGCGCGATGCCGGTCTCTTCCACGTAACCCATGCCGCCGAAGACCTGGAGGGCGGTCGAGCAGACCTCTTGCGCGGTCTCGGTGCACCAGGCCTTGACGATCGGGATCATCAGCTCGATGAACGCCTTATGCTCCTTGCGGACCTTCTCGTCGGGATGCTTGTGGGCGTAGTCGAGCGAGGCGGCGGTCACGTACGAGAGCGCGCGCATGGCTTCGATCTGCGATTTCATGATCATCAGCATGCGGCGCACGTCGGGGTGTTCGATGATCCGGACGGACTGCGGATTGCGGGCGGCCGAGTCGCGGCTCTGGACGCGTTCCTTGGCGTATTCGAGCGCGTGCTGGTAGGCGCGATCCGCGATCGCGAGCCCCTGGACGCCGACCGAGAAGCGGGCGGCGTTCATCATGATGAACATGTATTCGAGTCCGCGGTTGGCCTCGCCGACCAGGTAGCCGACCGCGCCGTTCGACTTCTCGCCCAGGTTCATCGTGCAGGTCGGGTTGCCGTTGATCCCGAGCTTGTGCTCGATCGAGGCGCACACCACGTCGTTGCGTTCGCCGAGCGATCCGTCGGCGTTGACGTTGACCTTGGGCACGATGAAGAGCGAGATGCCCTTGGTGCCTTCCGGCGCGCCGGGCAGACGCGCGAGCACCAGGTGGATGATGTTCTCGGCCATGTCGTGCTCGCCGAACGTGATGAAGATCTTCGAGCCGGTGATCAGATAGTGGTCGCCGTCGGGAACGGCCTTGGTGCGGACTTGCGCGAGATCCGAGCCGGCCTGCGGTTCGGTCAGGCACATCGTCCCGGTCCACTTGCCGCTCACCAGGTTCGGGATGTAGCGCTGCTTCTGTTCGTCCGATCCGCACAGCTCGATCGCCTCGATCGCGCCCTGGTTGAGCAGCGGTCCGTTGGCGAAGCCGACGTTGGCGCCGTTCCACATCTCGAGCGTCGGCCCGAGCATCAGCTGCGGCAAGCCCTGGCCGCCGTACTCCTCGGGGACCGGCAGCCCGATCCAGCCCGCGCCCGCGAACTGCTTGTAGGCCTCTTTGAAGCCGGTCGGCGTCTTGACGTTGCCGTTCTCCCAGGTACAGCCTTCCTTGTCGCCGACGCGGTTGAGCGGGTCGAGCACGCCGGTCGCGAAGGCGGCCGCCTCTTCGAGAATCGAGTCGACCACGTCGAGCGTGTCGCCGTAGCCGGGAAGCTTGGCGACGTCCGCGACGCCGGCCAGTTCGTTCAGGACGAACTGCATATCGCGCAGGGGGGCCTGGTAGGTGCTCATGGTCGATTCTCCGGGCGGTGGGATATGATATTTTTAATATACTCTCCAAGGCCCGACCCGGCAAGTGCCTCACAGGTGACCTTATATCTTAGGTGCCAAGATAGGGTCATGAAAAACACGGCCTCCCTTCTTTTGGCGGCATTGCTCGTGCTTCCGGCCGCCGCGAACGCGCAGACCCCGCCTCCGGCGCCCCCCGCTGGAGGACCGACCGCCCCGATGGCGCCGGGCGAGCACATGCGACACCACATGACCTGGTCGCCGGCCGATACGGCCGCCATGCAGGCGCAGATGGCCAAGATGCGAGCCGCGATGGCGAAAGCCGAGGCGGCACATAAAGCGACCCGGGCGAAGATCCTGGCCGCGCTGACGCCCGCCCACAAGGCGTATCTGGCCGACCTGATCGGCCAGCTGGCCGTGGCCGCCAACCCCGATCCGAAAGCCGCGACGGCGAAGCTCGACGCGACCCTGTCGGCCTCGGAAAAGGCGCAGATCCTGGCGATCCACCAGGCCGCCGAAACGCAGATGATGACCGAGATGAAGACCATGATGCCGCCCATGGGCGCGCCGAACGTGCGCTACAAGCGCGTGCTGGTCGTCAAGGACGCCAACGGCACGACCACCAGCAGCAGCTCCGACTCGGACGACGCGATGCCGGCCGGCGGCCCGCCGATGGCGATGGATGCGCACATGAAGCGCATGAAGACGATGACGGCCGGCGAGATACTCATGCACCTCACCGGCGGCGAAGGGGCGGGCGGCATGCACATGATGCGGATGATGCCGATGATGCCGATGATGTGGCGTCACCCGCAGCCGCCGGCGCCTCAGCCGACGCCCTGACCTACCGCGTCGCGAGCCTACCCGCCTTTGAGGAGGCTCGCGACGACGTTGACGGTGAACGCGAAGATCGACGCATTGTAGGCGAACGCGATCAGCGCGTGCGCGAGCGCGAGTCTGCGGATGCGGCGCGACGTGATCTGCACGTCCGAGACCTGGAACGTCATCCCCAACACGAGCGAGAAGTACGCGAAGTCGAAATCGTTCGGCTGCTCGCGGCCCGGGAACTTCAGCCCCCGGTCCGGCCCGGGGGGCCTTTCGTCGTCGCGGTAGTAGAGGTGCGCGTACCGGAACGTGAACGCGGTATGGATCATCAGCCAGCCC
>Ga0207667_10002838_pt1 | contig 21514 bp, 25 predicted proteins | sample KBSCornC52_FD_184301 | JGI IMG/M metagenome (GOLD analysis project Ga0207667, IMG submission 184301) | Corn rhizosphere microbial communities from Kellogg Biological Station, Michigan, USA - KBS Corn C5-2 (SPAdes) (version 2) | ecosystem: Host-associated > Plants > Roots > Rhizosphere > Soil ...
CGCCAGCGGAGCGGTTTTCGACTCCAACCTCAAACGCCAGCCCGGTGCGTCGGGGTCGGCCAAGCTGATGCCCCGGCTGCACCGCGACTATGACAGCGGGCTCTCACTGGGGCTGAACGCGACCCTCGCGGTCAGCGATCCCTTGTCGCGCGGGCGCTATGGCGGGGATTTCTTCGAGAAGGTCTTTGGCGAAGTCCGCACCGGCCTGGGCCGGATCGAGATCGGCCAGACCGATGGCGCGGGCTATGTGGTGGCGGCGGGCGGCCCCAAAGTGGACGCCCAGGTGTCGCTGGACGATCCGCAGACCAGCTTCTTCCGCGATCCTCTCACGGGCCATGCCGCGATCGACATGTTCGCGCTGCGCACATCGGTGGGCGCATCCTCCAACTACGCCAAATTCGCCTATGTCAGTCCGGCGCTGTTCGGGGCGCAGCTGGCGCTCTCCTTCACGCCCAACCAGGGCAAACAGGTGCTGCCCTTTCTCAAAGCCGGGCCGGATGTGCCCGGACGCCAGGTGGCGATCTGGGAAGCGGGCCTGCGCTATTCCACCGATTTCGGACCGGTCAGCCTGACCGGTTATGGCGGCGTCGCCGAAGGCCGGGGCGAGCACAAGCTGGGGCGCCAGGAAGGCGTGAGCGATCTGGGCGCGGGATTGCGCGCCGATTACACCGTCAATGACGATCTCAGCCTGTCGCTGGGCGGCTCATACCGCCACAGCAATGCCTATGCCTTCGACATCACCCAAAGTTTCGACGGCGCCACCACCCGCGCGCTGCATGTGAGCGCCGCCGCCACTCTGGGAAGTTGGGTTTGGGGCATCGAATATGGCAATGCGGTCGCGGGCAGTCCCGCCGGACTGCCGCGTCTCAGCTTGAATGGATATCAGGCGTCACTGGGCTATGTGCTGAACAATAACTGGCAGATCACCGGCGGCTGGCAGCGATTGGATTATGCCCGCAATAGTGGTGTCTTCTTCAGTGGCAGCCCGCGCCTGAACATGGATGCAGGCTTCCTGCATTTGAATCTGCACGTTTGATTTATTGGGTCGCACGTCCGGACGGAAAACCGCTCGCCGCTTCGCGGCTCCCACTTTTCCTGGCCGATGCTCCCAGACTCCCTATCGCGGCGATGCCGGAGAAGCCGGACAGCAGCGCGGCGTTGCGCGCCGTAACGCCGCCCAACGCCAGCACCGGCAGCAAGGCGCGTTGCACCATCAGCCGCGCGCGCGCGGGATTGAGATTTTTCGCTTGCGGGTGACTTTTGGTGGCGAAGACCGGCGACAGCAGCGCCGCATCGGCATAAGGCGCATGCAGTCCGCGTGGATCGTGCGCCGCCACCGTGATCACCCAATGCGGCCGAAGCACGCGCCAATGCGCCGCATCGCGGGCCCGGATTTCCGGCAGATGCAGGCCATGCAGCCTGTCGGCCAGAACCGGATCGTCCGCCGCCAGCAGGATCAGGCCATGTGTCTGCGCTCGCAACGCTTCACCCAGGGCGCGACGCCGTTTTGCGTCGCGCGACCGGATGATTACCAAGCTGCCTTTCGGCAAGGCGCAGGCGGCGGCGAGCGGGTCGGACAAACGATCATCGTCCGTCATAAGCGCCAGCAAACCCGCGTTGAGGCGGGCGGCGGCTCTTGCTAGGTTCACAGCCGTCATGAGCATCCCAGAGAATCTGGCCGATATACTGGCCCGCATCGACGCGGCGCGGAAGGCGGCCATCGCGCCCGCGCCGCACACCAGCCTTGTCGCCGTCAGCAAAACCGTGAGCGAAGCCGGCATCCGCGAAGCCATCGCTTCGGGCCAGCGACTGTTCGGTGAGAACCGGGTGCAGGAGGCGCAAGGCAAATTCCCGCAGCTGAAAGCCCAGTTTCCGGACCTTACCCTGCACCTGATCGGCCCGCTTCAGACCAACAAAGTGAAAGATGCAGCGGCGCTGTTCGACGCCATCCAGACCTTGGACCGCGCCCGGCTGGCCGATGCCTTGGCGGCGGAGCGCGACAAAAGCGGCAAATGCCCCGCGCTGTTCGTGCAGGTGAATACCGGGGAAGAGCCGCAAAAGGCGGGCGTGCTGCCGGCGGACACCGAAGCCCTGATCGTCTATGCCCGCAAGCTGGAATTGCCGCTGATCGGCCTGATGTGCATTCCGCCCGTGGAAGACGATGTCGCGCCGCATTTTGCGTTCCTCGCCAAGCTGGCGAAGGAAAACGGGCTGAACGAACTCAGCATGGGGATGAGCGGCGATTTCGAAATGGCGATCCGTTTCGGCGCTACCCATGTGCGGGTCGGCAGCGCGATTTTCGGCGAGAGATTAAAAACCTAGTGTCACCATGGCCGGACTTGATCCGGCAATCCCGAATTGCAAATGCCGGGCTGGATGGGCGGGTCAAGCCCGCCTATGGAGAATGTTTACTACCTAGCCAGTGATCCGCAGCTTGTCGCCCGCGCGGAATTGCGCCAGCGCCGCGCGCAGATCGTGATCGGTGAGCGCCACGCAGCCCGCCGTGGGCGTATACCCGTCGCGCGCCAGATGCAGGAAAATCGCGCTGCCCGCGCCTTGCACGACCGGCTGATCGTTGAAGCCCACCACCACGATGATGTCGTAGACATGGCTGTCCAGCCACAGATGCTCGGCGCTGACGGGATAGGGATGCTTGACCAGCTTGTTGTAATTGGGATCGCCCGGCGCATCGCACCAGCCATCTTCGGGCACCAGCGCGCGCGCCGGCAGAATCGTTTTGGGCTTTTCCGTGCGGTCGGCGCGCCAGAACACTTGCCGGAGCGGAAATACGCCGATGGGCGTTTTGCCGTCCCCTTCCTTTTTCGGGCCCATGCCATGCGGACCTATGGCGCAGCGGCGCGGGCCCGCGCCCCAATTCATCACAGGTCCGGCGGCGGAGTTGGAAACGATGAGATCCATGCGCCGAGCTTAGCTCAACGCGTGGCGGCAGCAACCTGGGCGCTCAGCGCCATGTCGGGCAGCGCGATGGATTTGCGGTAGGCCGACATGGCCCGGCGGGCCAGTTCGCTGTCCACGCCCTTGGCGTCGAGCGAGGCCTGCAGCGCCGTCATGTCGGCGGTCATGCCGGCGGGTTGAACGTCCGGCGTCTGCGCGGGCGCCGTGGCATTGCTGGCCACGGCCCTGTCATGATGATGGCCGGTGAACAGCGCCAGGACCGTGCTGCCGAAATCCTTGCCGGTGACCGCTTCGAACGCCGCATCGGCGATGCCGGAGACCGCGCCCCAGAGCCCGCCATAAAGTGCATCGCCCGCAATCCGTTCCGGCACCCCGATATGGGTGCCGGTGATGGCGCGATAAAGCGTGCCGATCACGGGCAGATGCTCCAGGGGGTTGATGATCGAAAGCAGGTTGTGAAACGAAAAATCCCAGTCCGAGGACTTGCTGTCCTTGGGCACAGCCGCACGGCCCGCCGAAACAGGGGGTGCGACAATGGCGCGGGCGGCGTCCATGCTCATCACCGGTTCCAAGCAAGGCCCCTGCCAGCGCAAGAATGGCTTTATTGCTGGAATTTCATCGGCTTCCGGCAAGGGACGCGGCAGAATTTGCCCATTCCGTGTTTTTGGCGGGGGCCAAATCTTGCTAGTCTCGCCCCGCCCCAAACCCAAGAGTGATATGGCCAGCGCCAAACGCGTTTTATTGGTGGACCCTGATGCCGTGCTGCGCGCCTCGCTGGCCGAGCAGCTGACGCGGGAAGGCTCCTATGCCGTGGTCGAAGCCGGCAGCGCGGCCGAAGCGCGGGAGCGGGCGAGAGACGGTGGCTACGACCTGGCCATCATCGATCAAAGCCTGCCGGACGGCGCGGGCGATGCGTTGGCGCGTGAGCTGAAGACGGGGGATTTCAATGCCCCGATCCTGCTTCTGTCGGACAGCGAAGCGCCGCCAGCGGCCGCCGAATATCTCGAAAAGCCGTTCCGCTTCGCCGATCTTCTGGCGCGGCTCAACCAGCATCTCAGCCGGCACGCCGCCAGCGACGATGTCCCGGTGCCGATCGGGCCTTATCTGTTTCGCCCCGGCGCCAAGCTTCTCACCCAGGGGGTGCGCAAGGTGCGGCTGACGGAAAAGGAAACCGACATCCTGAAATTCCTGCACGCGGCCGGAGCCACGGTGGCGCGAGACGTGCTGCTGCATGAAGTCTGGGGCTATAACCCCGCCGTCACCACCCATACCCTGGAAACCCACATCTATCGCCTCCGCCGCAAGATCGAGGAAAACCCGGGCGAGGCGCGCATCCTGGTGACGGAAGAGGGCGGCTATCGCCTCTCCTGAGCGGTCATGGATCGGTTAATAAATTCTTTAACGCTCGTTAACCTTTGATTCGCCACCATTGCGCATGGGCAGAAAGCGTCCTCCTTCCGACTTCCACGACGACGAACCCCGCATTTACCGGCGGGCGGATGCCCCGACGCCTGTCGTTTACGACGAGGACGAATATTTCGAGGATGAGTATTTCGACCCGGAGCCGCCGCCCAAGCGGCGGATCTGGCCCTATGCGCTGGTGATGGTCCTGATCTGGGGCGTCTTGTTCGGCGCGATCGTCTGGTCGCATTTCGTCTCGGACCTGCCCGATGTGCGCAACCTGACAGCAACGGCGGCGCCCCGCGACGTCACCATCCTGGACGATCATGGGCGGCTGGTGGCGCGGCGCGGATTGACGCAAGGCGCCACCGTCGATGCGGCAAAACTTCCCGCCTATGTCCCGAACGCCTTCATCGCCATCGAAGACCGGCGCTTTCGCCACCATTTCGGCATCGATCCGGTGGGGCTGGTCCGCGCCAGCCTGCGCAACATGATGGCGGGCCATGTGGTGCAGGGCGGCTCGACGCTCACCCAGCAGCTCGCCAAGAATCTGTTTCTGGATCCCGGCCGCACCTTCGACCGCAAGGTGCAGGAAGCGATGTTGGCAGTCTATCTGGAGTCGCGTTACACCAAGGATCAGATCCTTACGCTTTACCTCAACCGCGTCTATTTCGGCGCGGGCGTGTTCGGGATAGAAGCGGCATCCGAAAAATTCTTCGGCAAGCATGCCGGCGAACTCAATCTCACGGAAGCCGCGATGCTGGCGGGCAGCGTCAAGGCGCCCGCGCGCTACAACCCCATCGCCGATGCCGACGCGTCGCTGGCCCGCGCCACGGTGGTGCTGCAGGCGATGCGGGAGACCGGCTTCATCACCGAGGCGGCTGAGCGCCAGGCGGAAACCACACGCCCGCGCATCGTCACCAGCAATGGAACGCCCGAGGCCGGTTACTTTACCGACTGGGTGATCTCGCAGCTGAACGGCATTGTCGGCCAGGACGCGCAGGCGGTGATCGTGGAGACAAGCTTTGATCTCGGCGCCCAGGACATGGCGGAACGGGCCATAGCCCAGGGCCTGGACGCGGAAGGCGAGAAAATCCATGCCAGCCAGGCAGCGCTGGTGGCGATGACACCGGACGGCGCCGTCCGTGCCATGGTGGGCGGACGGTCCTATGCGCAATCCAGCTTCAACCGCGCCACCGATGCGGTGCGCCAGCCCGGTTCGGCGTTCAAGCCCTTTGTCTATCTCACCGCCTTCGAGAATGGCCGCACCCCCGACGACATCATGCATGACGGGCCGATCAATATCCGCGGCTGGAAGCCGTCGGATTTCGAAGGCAAATACAAAGGTGACATCACCCTCACCGAAGCTTTCGCGGAATCCTCCAATGTGGTGGCGGCGCAGCTCACCGTTGAACTGGGGCCCAAGGAAGTGGCGGCCACGGCGAAGCGGTTGGGTATCACTTCACCCCTGGACGCGGTGGCGTCGCTGGCCTTGGGCACTTCGGGCGTGACGCCGCTGGAATTGACCGGCGCCTATGCGCCTTTCGCCAATGGCGGCAATGGCGTCGCGCCCTTCGCCATCCTGCGCGTCCGCAGCAAGGCGGGAAAAATTCTCTACCAGCACAAGCCAGCCGGATTGGGGACGGTGATGTCCCCGGCCAACAATGCCGCCATGACCAAATTGATGGTGCAGACGGTGACCACCGGTACCGGCAAGGCGGCGCGGCTGGCCGAACGTCCCACTGCCGGCAAGACCGGCACCACCCAGGATTTCCACGACGCCTGGTTCGTGGGCTTCACCGCCGACCTGGTGACCGGGGTGTGGGTGGGCAACGACAATGCCGCGCCGATGAAGAAAGTCACCGGCGGTGGCTTGCCGGCGCGCATCTTCCACGCCTTCATGGAAGATGCGGAACAGGACCTGCCCGTGCGCCCGCTGGCGGGAAGCGAAGTGCTGGTGGCCGATGCCGGCGATGCAGCTGCCGCGCAGGCCGTGACGGAGGCCGCACCGGCAGCAGAAGTCGCGCCGCCGCCTGTGCCGGTAGTAGCGGAAAAACCTCAGGATCCGTTCGAGAAAATTCTGAACAGCTTGTTCGGAGGTAAGTAGTCCTTCCCTCTTCATGGGCGGACTTGATCCGCCCATCCATCTGGATGGCGCGCATACGCTGTCGCTATGCGCCGGAGGCCGGCCATGGTGGATATCTCGTGATCCGCTAATTATAGCGCAGCAGGCTGCGGCCGTTTTCGCGCAGCCATTTGCGGGCGCGGTCGACGTCAGGCGACAGAGTTGCGACATGCGCCCAGAAGCGCGGGGAATGATTCATTTCCTTTAGGTGCGCCACTTCATGCGCCACCACATAATCACGCACGAATTCCGGCGCGAAAATCAGCCGCCAGGAAAAAGACAAGAAACCATTCTGGCTGCAGGAGCCCCAGCGGCTGCGCGTATCGCGGACGCTCACCCGCGACGGCCGCACGCCCAGCCGTGCGGCATATTCGATAGACCGCGCCGACAACAGGGCCTTGGCTTCCTGCTTGAAGAAGTCGGTCAGACGACGGGGCGCATGCTCGATCCGGCCATGCACCAGAAGGACGCCGTCGGCGGCCCAGACCGGCGCCGGACCACGTGCGAGACTGTGTTGAATCGGATGCGCCTTGCCCAGATAGGGCACCAGCGCGCCGGGCATCAGGGCCACGGGCTTGGGCATGCGCTGCAATTGCCGCGCGATCCATTGGATTTCGCCCCGCGCAAAAGCCATGGCGGGGCCGGCGCCACCGCGGGCGGGCGCGGTGACCGTGACTTCGCCTGTATTGGGATGGACGCGCATGACAATGCGGCGGGCGCGGGGATTGAGGCGCACATTCACGGCCACATCGGCGCCGTCTATTGCAAGCAGTTCACGCCGGACGGCTCGCTTTTCGGCGCGCTTGGCCTTAGGCTTGCCACGCAACAGGAACTTCAACATGTCAGAACGTCCACGCTTTCATTTGGCGTTTCCGGTGCGCGATCTTTCCGAAGCGCGCGCATTTTACGGCGACCTGCTCGGCTGTCCCGAAGGCCGCTCGAGCGATGAGTGGGTCGATTTCGATTTCTTCGGCCATCAAATCGTCGCGCATTTAAGCCCGGATGAAGCCGGACACAAAGCACATAATGACGTGGATGGCGATTCGGTGCCGGTGCGTCATTTCGGTGCAATACTTTCCATGACGGAATGGAAAAAACTTGCGGCGCGCCTGACCGAAAAGAAAACATCTTTCATCATCGAGCCCGGCATCCGCTTCGAAGGATTGCCCGGCGAACAGGCGACATTCTTTTTCCTCGATCCTTCCGGCAATGCACTGGAGTTCAAAGCTTTCCATGATGACTCGGCAATCTTTGCGCGCTGAACAGATCGCCCTTCTGGTGGGTGCGGGCGGAACGTGTCTTTTTCTGGGCGCGCTGGGCTTTCAATATATCGGCGGCATTCCTCCGTGCGAAATGTGCCACTGGCAGCGCTGGGCCCATATCGGCGCGGCGATCACCGGCATTCTTGCCGCGACGGTGGTGAAAGGCACGCCTACCGCGCGCGGCATGGCCTGGTTTGCGATCCTCTTCGTGCTGACCTCGGGCCTGATCGGCGCCTACCAGACCGGCATGGAATATCATCTTCTGCCAGGACCCGCCGCCTGCAGCGGCCATCGCTATGTTCTGGGCAGCAACATGCCGCCGCCGGAAGTGCAATGCGATGTGGTGGCCTGGTCGCTGTTCGGCATCTCGATGGCGTCGTGGAACGCGATCTGTTCCTTCATCATTGCGGGGCTGGGCGCGTTCGGACTTTCGAAAATCGCCGCGACGCGTGACGGCGCGCTGAGCCAGCAGAATGCCGCGTAAGCCCAAACCCAAAGCACCGGGCGCCGCGCCGGACACCGAAGCCATGATCCGGGTGGATCATGCCGGCGAATATGGCGCGGTGCGCATCTATGAAGGCCAGCTGGCGGTGCTGAAGGGCCGCGCCAGCGCCGACACGATCCGCCATATGGCGGAGCAGGAACAGCACCATCTGAAGACTTTCGACCGGCTGGTGAATGAGCGCCGGGTGCGACCCACGGCGCTCGAGCCCGTGTGGCGTGTGGCGGGCTTTGCCCTGGGCGCGGCCACCGCGCTGATGGGCGAGAAGGCGGCGTTCGCCTGCACCGCGGCGGTGGAAGAAGCCATCGACGAGCATTATGCCCAGCAGATCGCGGACCTGGGCGAGCGGGATCCGGCCTTGAAACAGACGGTCGAGGAATTTCGCGCCGACGAAGCGCAGCATCGCCAGACCGCGCTGGATCATGGCGCGGAGCAGACGCCGGGCTATCGCCTTCTCAGCGAGACCATCAAAGCCGGCTGCCGCGTGGCGATTAAGTTGTCGGAAAAGATTTAGCACCCTTGTCATGGCCTGCGAATGCAGGCCATCCAGGTGAAGCGCGGCTAAAATCCTTGGCAATCTCACTGGCGGCAACTGGATGGCCCACACTCCGGTGGGCCATGACAACTACGCTTACGGCTCCAGCTCGCTATCCCAATAAAGATAGTCTGCCCAAGACTCATGCAGATAATTCGGCGGAAACCGACGCCCGCGCTCGCGCAGCTCGGTCACAGTCGGCTGATGCGGGCGGTGGCGCGGATGCATGCCCGCCTGGGCCGGCGTGCGCCCGCCTTTCTGCAGGTTGCAGGGGCTGCAAGCGGTGATCACATTTTCCCAGGTGGTACGCCCGCCCCTGGAGCGGGGGATCACGTGATCGAACGTAAGATCCTTGGGATCGCCGCAATATTGGCATTCGAACGCATCGCGCAGGAACACATTGAACCGGGTGAAGGCGGGATTGCGGGCGGGCTTGATGTAGGTCTTGAGCGAGACCACCGAAGGCAGCCGCATTTCGAAGCGCGCCGACCGCACCACCCGGTCATATTCTTCCAGGATGTTCACCCGTTCCAGGAACACCGCCTTGATGGCGTCCTGCCAGGACCAAAGGGACAGAGGGTAATAGCTCAACGGACGGTAATCGGCGTTGAGCACCAGAGCCGGACAGTTACTGGTGGAGCGCAGAGGGGCTAACACGGCAGCAATCCTGTGAAGGCAGCTCTCCTATGTTCTACGGGCCGCAATATGCATTGCCTGAGTTTAGAGGCGATTCGACCCTGTCCTCAAGTCGGGGAATCAGGCTCTTGCAGAGTGCGTTCTCTATGTGACAGGCGCGCTAAAGCGGGCTGGAAACGGGCTCTTTCGTCCGCAAATGCCCGCCAATCGCCAGGGCCATGAACAATCCCGCCATGATCAGGCTGTCCTGATCGATGCCATGGCCCATGCCCCGCGTCAGATGCCATTGCACGGGCACACCCGCCGCGCCCAGGCCCGTCGCGGCCGCAAACATGGCGGAAGCCGGGATCACGGTGTCGGCATCGCCATGGGTCAGCAGAACTGGCGGCCGCCCGCCCTCCGCCGGTGGTGGCGCCGCCAGCAAGCCGGAAAAGCCCACAATCGCGGCTGGCGAAGCCGCGCGGCGCAGACCCACATGCAACGCCAGCATAGTTCCCTGGCTGAATCCGGCCAGAATCAGGCGCTCCGGCGCAAGACCCAGCCGTGCCAATTCGGCATCCAGGAACGTTTCGATCCCGGGCGCGGCCGTGGCCACGCCATTGCGCATCTCATGCGGATCGATCCGCGAAATGGGAAACCATTGAAAGCCCGATGGCGCGCCCGGCACGCGGTCCGGCGCATTGGGCGCGACAAAGGCCGCACCGGGAAGAAATTCGCGCCAATGTTCGGCCAGACCGATCAGATCATTGCCGTCCGCGCCATAGCCATGCAGCAGCACGACCAGATGCGTGGCCGGGCCCTGTGCGGGCGGCAGGCGGGGACCGGAGAGCGAAGTCATGCTGGGAAAAAATGTTTAAGTTGCCGCGATGATCGTTACACGCTTCGCGCCGTCACCGACAGGGTATCTGCATCTGGGCCACGCCTTTGCCGCATGGACGGCGGCCCGGGCGGGAACGCGCTTTCTGCTCAGGATCGAGGATCTGGATCAGGGCCGGGCGCGGGAGGAATTCGTCGCGGGGATTTTCGAGGACCTCGCCTGGCTGGGTCTTTCCTGGGAAGAACCCGTACTGCGCCAGTCGCAGCGCATGGAGGCTTACCGCGATGCGTTGGCCACGCTGACGGCTTTCACCTATCCCTGCTTCTGCACCCGTAAGGAGATTTCCGAGGAGATCGCCCGCGCCGTCGAGGCGCCGCAAGGGCCAGACGGGCCGCTCTATCCGGGAACCTGCCGCCATCTTTCTTCTGAAGAACGCGCAGCACGGATGGCGCGCGGCGACGCCTTCGCCTTGCGGTTGGACGTCGCGAAGGCCGCGGCAACGGTCGGCCCCCTCACCTTTACCGAGCATGACCATGTCCATGCCGTCGATCCGCTTCTGTTCGGCGATGTGGTGCTGGCGCGCAAGGACATGCCCGCCTCCTATCATCTGGCCGTGGTGGTGGACGATGCGTTTCAAGGCGTCACCCTGGTGACGCGGGGCGAGGATCTGTTACCGGCTGCGCATGTGCAGCGGCTATTGCAGGCCCTATTGGGATATCCCGAGCCGGCTTATGCACATCACCGGCTGATCCTGGACAAAGAGGGCCGCAAATTCTCCAAGCGCGACAAAAGCGCGACCCTGCGCGACTTGCGCGCGGGCGGACTCACGCCGTCCGGGGTTGAGGCGCTGCTCTGACGGCGGTGCCGGCGATCCGCTCGGCCACTGTAAGGAGCACCAGGAGCGCGCCGGCAAAAGCCGTCGGCGCGTCCACGAACAGGAATGCCATCATGGCGAGCTGGGAGGCGACCAATATCCAGGTTTCGCGGCGGTTGAAGGGGCGGTCGCGCCACAAAAAGGCGATGGCGACAGACAGAATGGGGAAGTCGTAGAAATAAAGATAAGGCGTCGCCAGCAAACCCGCCACGCACAGTCCCGCGCATTTGAGCGCCAGCGGTCTTTGCCCGCGCCAAAGCCAGCCGACAAATAGGACCATCGATGCCAGCAGCATGCCCTGGACCGCGAACGCCATGCGATCGCCCACGCCCGACATCCGCAAAAGCCCGTAAAGGCTTTGCTGGCGGAAAAACCCCGCGGTGCCTTCGGTGAGGAAATTGTTGCTCATCGAACCCAGATGCGCCGCGAAGGCAGCAAGGCTGTCCGCCGCCATCAGCCAGGACAGGATCAAAATGAGGATCGCGGTGGCGGCCGCGGAAAAGAAAGCGCGCCAATAGCCGCCCAGCATTAACGCCACGGGAAACAGCAGGCCCAGATGCGGCTTGTAAGTGAGAAGACCCAACAGCAGGCCCGCGAGCCAGGGACGCGCTTCAAGCTGCAACAAGGCGGCCCCGATCAAAGCGGCGGAGAGAAAACCGTTCTGCCCCGGCATCGCGCAGCCCAGGGCGGCAGGCGTCGCACAAGCGAGCAGCGCCGCGCCGCGTTCGCGCGCCACGCGGGCGATCGTGGCCGCATAGAGGGCCAGCGTGGCCGCGACCCAGACCAGGAAAGACGCGGCATACGGCATCAACGCCAAGGGAATGACGAGGACGAAAAAGAGCGGCGGATAAGCCCAGCCCAGAAAACCTCTTGGCGCATGTCCCATCAGCTGCTGGTGAAAGGCATGCATCTGGGGCCAGTCATAGGCGGCGGCGGGATGGCCTTTCAGCGCCATCTGGCCCGCGCTCCAGAACGACAGAAAATCCTGCGCCAGCGGGTGGCCGGACGCATCGACGATCCAGCCATGCCCGGCAAACGAAATGCCCAGCTGCACCAGATAGGCGAAGGCGATGCCGGCCGCCGCGACAATCGCCAGCGGCGGGAGACGGGCCGGGATTTCCCCTTCTTTGGTCATGGCGCATTGTGGACCGGCGGCGCTTGCCGAGTGCTTAACCTTTGCGATTGGCGGCTATTCCGGGCCGCGGGGCCGTGCTAAAGCCCCGTCATGACGAACATTCATGCCCTGGACCGCCTGTTCGCCACCATTGCCGCGCGCCAAGCCGCCGGCGATGCCGACCAGTCCTATACCGCCAAGCTTCTGTCCCAGGGCGTGGAGAAATGCGCCAAGAAGTTCGGCGAAGAAGCGGTGGAAACGGTGTTGGCGTCCGTGTCCGGCGACAAGCAGCATCTGGCGGCCGAAAGCGCTGACGTTCTGTATCATCTGATGGTGCTGTGGGCCGCGGCGGGCATCACGCCGGACGATGTCTATGCAGCCTTGAAAGCACGCGAGGGCCAGTCAGGCCTTGCGGAAAAAGCGAGCAGAAAGAGTTAGCTCGCAGCCTCTTCTTCGTCGGCGAGGCTTTTGACCAGGTCCAGCACGCGCTTGCGCACCTTCGGATCCTTGATCTTCATGAAGGCCAGCGAAAGCTGCAGCCCTTCGCCGGACGAAACAAATTCCATCACCGGCGGCGCGGCGGACACCAGAGTCTCGGCCGACGAAGCAACGCCGTCATAGAAGAAATCGATCGGCACGCCCAGGATGCGGGCAATTTCGAACAACCGTCCCGCGCCGATGCGGTTGACGCCTTTTTCGTATTTCTGCACCTGTTGGAAGGTGAGGCCCAGAAGATCGCCCAGCTTCTCCTGACTCATGCCGATCAGCATGCGCCTTATGCGCACGCGATTTCCGACCTGAGCGTCTATGGGGTTGGCTTTCTTGGTCACGGCTTTTCGGGTGATAGGGCGGGCGAACTTAACCGCATGGGAGCGGAACGAAAAGCGATAAATGCCCGCTTAGTTACCAGGCCTCTTTTCGCGCCAGGACAAAGGCTCCTGCCGCGGCGGCCCCCAGAAGGGCAAGAAACAGAAGATCGCCGAAGCGCGCATACGGCGTGGCCGCCAACGCGGCCGGCAGCGGTGCATCCACCACACCCATGCGTCCTAGATCGAGTGACGCTGTAATTCGTCCCATAGGATCGATCATCGCCGAGATCCCGGTATTGGCCGTGCGCGCGACGGGAAGCCCCTCTTCGATGGCTCGCACCCGCGCGATCAGAAGATGCTGAAGCGGGCCGGCCCAGGGACCGAACCAGGAATCATCGGTGACATTCACCAGCCAGCCGGGGCGCTGACCCGTTGTCACTGCGCCTGGAAAGATAATTTCGTAGCAGATCAACGGGGTCACATCCGGCGCGCCCGCGATCTTGTAGAGACGCGGTCCGGGGCCGGACGAGAAGCCGCCCTGACCTTCTGTCAGCTTGGTGATGCCGATATGGCGAAGCGTATTTTCGAACGGCACATATTCGCCGAACGGCACCAGGTGGAATTTGTCGTAGACCGCTTCGGGCCGCCCGCCGGGGCCGAAAATATAGAGGGAATTGAAATAGGCGACGTCATCGGGGCCCGGCACGGCGCGGGCGGAGCCGGTGATCAGGCTGCGGCCGCCCGCGGTCAATCGGGCGATTTCGTCCAGCGCGACCTGCGAGCGGCCCAGCAGGAACGGCGTCGCCGCTTCCGGCCAGATGATATGCGTGACCTTGCCGGGCGCGTTGGAGAGATCCAGCAACCGCTGCCAATTGCGCATCACATAACGGCGGACATATTTCTCATTCTGCGGCACATCGGGCTGCACCAGGCGCATGGTCACGCCCGGCACATTCGTCGTCGGCGTTTCGGCCAGCTTAAGCGCACCCCAACCCCATAGGCCTGCAAACAACACAAGCATCGCGACGGGTGCAAACAGCGCACGCCGGGGCGTGCAGAACCCCGCCAGCGAGGCGCCCAGAAGAATGGTAAGGAACGACAGGCCGTAGGCGCCGAACAGGGACGCGCTCTGCATCAGGGCCCAGGACATGCCCCAGCCATAGGCGGGAAGATTCCAGGGAAAGCCTGTCAGCGCGTGGCCGCGCACCCATTCGCCAATCGCATACAGAATGGCGAAGACCAGAAGCCGCGCCGGGCCGTCCTGCCACAGGATCATCGCCAGCGCGCAAGCGATGCCCGCATAAAGCGCCAGGCCCGCGCAGAGGATCAGGATGGCAAACGGCATCTGCCACAGATGCGCCGACGGATCGACCATGAAGGCGTAGCCGATCCAATGCCAGCCCACCAGATATTGCCCGAACGCAAAAGCCCAGCCCGCCACCGCCGCCTTGCGAAACGGATGCGGGCTCTGTTCCGCGCCATCCAGCAACAGCACCAGGATCGCAAAGCCCAGAAGCAACACGGGGAAGACATTCACCGGCGCGAAGGCGAATGCCGACAAGGCGCCGGCGGCCATGGCCAGCACAAAGCGCCGCCAGCCGGTCAGGCCGCGAATCCAGACACCTTGGCGTTCAAGCCATGCCGTCATGCGGGAAGAGGCCGGTCGCCGCGGCGGATGCGCAGGCGTTTGACTTTGCGGGGGTCGGCTTCCAGCACTTCGAATTCATAGCCCGCCGGATGAGCGATGATCTCGCCCCGCTGCGGCACCCGCCCCAAGAGCCACACCACCAGCCCGCCCAGAGAATCCACATCCACATCCGTTTCCGGCGTGGCGAGATCAATTCCGGATTCGGCCTTGAAATCCTCCAGCTCCAGACGGGCGTCGGCGATATAATCCTCGCCCTCGCGCTTCAAGGGCGGCGTTTCCTCGTCATGCTCGTCGGCGATGTCGCCCACAATCTCTTCGATAATGTCTTCGATCGACACCAGTCCATCGGTGCCGCCATATTCATCGATCACCAGGGCCAGATGCGTGTGACTGGCCTGCATCTTGAGCAGCAGATCCAGCGCGCGCATGGAAGGGGGCGCGAACAATATCGGGCGCTTGAGCCGGGCGATGGAAGATGGCACCGGGCGATAGCCCCCCGCGCCATCCGGCTCCAAGAGCGTCAGGACATCCTTCACATGCACCAGGCCCGTCGGATCGTCCAACGTTTCGCGATAGACGGGAAGACGCGAATGCTTGGCGTCGCGGAACAGCGCCACCAATTCGGTCATCGGCGTGTCCTCATCCACCGCCAGGATCTGGGCGCGCGGCACCATCACGTCGGACACTTTCAATTCGCCGAAGCCCAGGAGATTGGCGAGCATCACCCGTTCCTGCTGCGACAGGGCCGGTTCCTTGCGCTCGCTCTCCTCGATCACCTCTTCCAGGCTTTCACGGATGGCGGCGCTGGATGAATTTTCGCCTCGTAGACGCTGCAGCAGGCGGCGAAGAAGCGGCCGCTGGCCGTTGGCCTCGCTCATGGCGCAATCTCGTAGGGATTGGCGACGCCGAGGCCCTGAAGAATGGCGATTTCCAGTTTTTCCATTTTCCGGGCGTCGCTTGCGCGCACGTGATCGTGACCGGCCAGATGCAGCACGCCATGCACCACCAGATGAACGGCGTGATCGGCGAAGCTTTTGCCGGACGCCTTCGCTTCGCGGCGGGCGACGCCCAGCGCCAGCGCGATATCGCCGCGATATCCCTCCTTATTGGGCGCGGAGGGAAAGGACAGGACATTGGTCGGTTTGTCCTTGCCCCGAAAATCCCGGTTGAGGCGTTTCAGCTTGCTGTCCTTGGACAGAAGAATGGTGAATGCGGAAATGCCGCGAAATTTGGCGGCTTCTTCCGCCGCCGCGGCGGCGCGCTTCAGCCGGGGCAAAAGCCCTCTTACTTTGCGCCAGCCAGGATCGTCCACCACGACCAGGATGCCTTGTTGAAGTTTTGGGGCGGTCATTTTCCGTGCGCAGTATAGGCAGCGACGACGCGTCTGACGAGGGCATGGCGCACCACATCGCCTTCCGCGAAGCGGGCAACCCCCACGCCCTCCACCCCTTCCAGGATGGAAAGCGCTTCGTTGAGGCCCGAAGCGATATTGCCCGGCAGATCCGATTGTGACGGATCGCCCGTCACCACCATCTGGCTGTCTTCGCCCAACCGAGTCAGCATCATCTTCATCTGCGCCGACGTGGTGTTCTGCGCTTCGTCCAGGATGATGAAGGCGCGGGTCAGCGTGCGCCCGCGCATGAAGGCCAGTGGCGCCACTTCGATCACGCCTTGCTCGATCAGCCGCGTGGTCTGGTCGCCCAGAACGTCGAACAGGGCGTCATAAAGCGGACGCAGATAGGGATCGATTTTTTCCTTCAGATCGCCCGGCAGAAAACCCAGCCGCTCGCCCGCTTCCAAAGCGGGACGCGACAGGATCAGCCGTTCGACCTGGCGCTGATGCAGCATATGGGCGGCGAAAGCGGCCGCCAGATAAGTCTTGCCGGTGCCAGCCGGGCCGACGCCGAACACCAGGGGATTGGTCCGCATCAGATCCAGATAGGCGGCTTGGGCCGGACTGCGCGGTCGGGTGATGCGCGAACCGGCGGTGCGGATCGCGCCCTCGCTGGAGGCACGCATATTATTGGCGTCGGGATCGGTGAAACGGATCTCCGCGTCCACTTCGGCCAGGGTGATGCTTTCGCCGGCCTGCAGCCGCGCATAGAGCGCGCGCAAAATTGCAGCGGCGCGGGCGCGTGTATCGGCGGTACCGGCAATGGCGATCAGATTGCCCCGCTGGGTGATCAGGACCGAGAGGCGTTGCTCCAGCCGCGCGAAATGTTTCTGGTGCGGACCGGTCAGCGCCGCCAGGAGCTTATTGTCGTCGAATTCCAGGGTGAGCTGTTCGGCTTGCGCCTTGCGGGGCATGGGTTTGGAGCGCGCGCTCACGCCAGGCTGCCTTTCAAGCTGTTGGCGGTCAGCGCCACGATCCGCACGGGATGCACGGTGCCGATCATCGAGGAAAGCCCTTCGACATGCACCGGATTGAGATGCGGGGTACGGCCCACGATCTGGGTCGCGCCCCGGCCGGACTTTTCGAACAGCACATCCAATGTCTTGCCGATCATGGATTCATTCGCTGCATCCTGTTGCGAGAGCAGAAGCTTTTGCAGGACATCCAGCCGTGCGCTTTTCACGCTTTCGGCGATCTGTTTCTTGGCGGCTGCGGCAGGTGTGCCGGGGCGGGCGCTGTATTTGAACGAGAAGCATTGCGCATATTCCACGTCGCGCACCAATTGCATGGTGGCTTCGAAGTCCGCGTCGCTTTCGCCGGGATAACCGACGATGAAGTCCGAGGAGAAGGCGATGTCGGGCCGGCTCTCGCGGATGCGCGCGATCAGTTCGCGATACTGGTCCGCCGTATGCTGGCGGTTCATCGCCGCCAGGACGCTGTCCGAACCGGACTGCACCGGCAGATGCAGGAACGGCATCAGCTTTTCGATATCGCCATGCGCTTTGATCAGATCATCGCCCATGTCGCGGGGATGGCTGGTCATGTAGCGGATGCGCAGCACGTCATTGATGCCGGCAATGGCTTCGATCAGCCGGGCCAGGGACCAGCTTTTGCCGTTCGCATCGGTGCCGCGATAGGCATTGACGTTCTGTCCCAGAAGCACGATTTCGCGCGCGCCGCGCGCGGACAGCGAACGCGCTTCCGCCAGAATCTGCTCCGGCGCGCGCGAATGTTCCGGCCCCCTGGTGTAAGGCACGACGCAGAAGGTACAGAATTTATCGCACCCTTCCTGCACGGTGAGAAAGGCGCTGACGCCGGTGTCCGACACGGGTTGCGGCAGCGTGTCGAATTTCTCCAACGCGGGAAAATCCGCTTCCACCCGCTCGCCCGCGCCCCGCGCCAGGCGCGCGATCATTTCCGGCAGGCGGTGATAGGATTGCGGGCCCACCACCAGATCCACCGCCGGCGCGCGGGCGATGATTTCTTCGCCTTCGGCTTGCGCGGTGCAGCCCGCCACCGCCACCAGCATGCGGCCATCCCGGCCTTCCTTCAGTTTCCGGAGGCGGCCCAGTTCGGAATAAACCTTCTCCACCGCCCGCTCGCGGATATGGCAGGTGTTGAGGATCACCATGTCGGCATCCTCGGGCGTTTCGGTGCCCGCATATCCCAAGGGCGCAAGCAGGTCCGCCATGCGCGCCGAATCATAGGCGTTCATCTGGCAGCCATAGGTCTTGATGAAGAGCTTTTTCATCGGGTGCGGGGCAATATCATATAGCCGAATTGCCGGCCAGCGCAGCGGCCTGGCCTTTTCTCACGGTTTCCCAGGCGATTTTGGCCAGTTCCTTGCGGTCCATGGCGGGTAAAGGCGGGTGAAACTGGACGATGACATCCAGCGGGCCGGCCTTCAGAGCCTCCCAAAGATGGGGGACAAGTTCCATGTCGCCATACCAGGCATAGAGCGGGCGGTTTTCCCGGCCCATGGGAATGCCCTGGCGTGCGACATAGGCGGTCGAAACCGGCTGCACCGGCACCTTGGTGCCGTCGGCCAGCAGCGTATCGGCCGCCGACAGAAGCGCGCTTTTGAAGGGCAGGACGGAATTGCCGTCGTTGGACGTGCCTTCCGGAAAAAGAACCAAGACATCGCCCTCGGCCAGGCGCTGGGCGATGGCGTCACGCGCCATACCGGTTTCGGTGCGGCGCGTCCGGGTCACAAAGACCGTGCGCTGCAGCCGCGCCAATGTTCCGAAAAAGGGCCAGCTGTTCACTTCGGACTTGGCAATAAAGGACAGCGGCGCCGCCGCCGAGAAAATTACGATGTCCAGCCAGCTGGAATGATTGGCCACCAGCAATGTTGCCGTCGATGGCGGCGTTCCCTTCACGCGAATATGAATCCCGAACAACCGCGCGACGAAGCGATGATAGCGATGTGGAAAGGTACGACGTGCGGGCAGTTTCAGAGTCAGCAGCAGCCATTGCAGGGGAATAAGGGCCAGTGTGACGATGAGAAAAATCGTCAGAATCGCGGCGGCGCGAAGCGTGGGCATCAGAGTCTTGCAGCAAACACAGGTCCGCCTCCCCTGCGCGCGCGCAGCGCGCTGGCGGGGGAGGTGGCCGTAGCACGCTCTCGAGCGTGCGAAGGCCGGAGAGGGAATATCATGGCTTGAGTTTTTTGCCCTTGGGCACGCCGTAAAGCTCGAGGCGGTGATCGACCAGCTCGAAGCCCAGTTCCTCGGCGACGCGGCGCTGCAGCTTCTCGATATCCTCGTTGCGGAATTCGATGACGCTGCCGGTCTGCACATCGATCAGATGATCGTGATGATTTTCCGGGGTCTCTTCATAGCGGGCGCGGCCATCGCGGAAATCATGGCGCTCCAGAATGCCCGCATCTTCGAACAGCTTCACCGTGCGATAGACGGTGGCGATCGAGATATGCGGATCCAGCGCGGCGGCGCGGCGATACAATTCTTCTGCGTCCGGATGGTCTTCGGCGCCCGACAGCACGCGCGCGATGATCCGGCGCTGTTCGGTCATGCGCAGGCCCTTGTCGACGCAGAGCTTTTCTATCCGCGTCACCTGTCATCCCCGTGAGCGATTGTTGCGGTCCCAAGGTTAGGCGAATTTTCCCGAATCTGAAAGCGGCAGGATGACCTTGAGGACATCCGCGTCCCGGCCGCCATAATAGGCTTTACGTCGTCCCACCGGGGCAAAGCCCGCGCCCCGATAGAGCGCCTGCGCCGCGATGTTGTCGTCCGCGACTTCCAGAAACAGGGCCGATGCCCCCAATCCGGCGGCATGATGCGCCGCTGCCCGCACTAGGGCGCGGCCACGGCCGCGGCCGCGCGCCGATGGGACCACCGCCAAAGTGAGGATTTCCGCTTCGCCGCCTGCCGCACGGGCCAGAATAAAGCCGCCAGGAAGGAAAAAGGCGAAAACGCCCGGACCTGCGAATAATTCGCGAATGGCCTCGGCAGTCCAGGAATCTGGAAAACAGGTCGCGTGCAAACCCGCCAGCACCACCACATCGTCCGTAGCCGGATCGAACAGCTTAGGGCTCATTTGTTTGGTCGCACGTCCGGACGGAAAACCGCTTCGCACTTTTCCTGGCCGTTGCTCCCAGTATTTGGTCGCACGTCCGGACGGAAAACCGCTTCGCACTTTTCCTGGCCGTTGCTCCCGGTATTTGGTCGCACGTCCGGACGGGAACCCGGTTCGCCCGCTGCGCGGGCTTCCACTTTCCCTGGCCGATGCTCCCCGGGCAATTTCGCGTCTGGGGCGCGCAGGTAAAGCGGCGCGGGCGGCAGATCCGGAATGGGGCGGGTGATCGCCAGGCGCGCCACCCACAGCGCATCGGGCTGGCGGATATCGGTCACGGCAAAGTCCGGGCCCAGAGCTTCGCCCGCTTTTTCAGCGCCCGTGCCGCACAGTGCGCAAGAACCAAAGCTCCGAATCCGCGCGACCGCATCGGCAAAGGACATCACCACCGGCGCCAGAATCGCCGCGCCATTTTCCCAGAGCGACAGATAGGCCTCGTCCCGCTTGGCATCATGGATGGCGGCGGCGCGATTTTTTCCCGTCGCGGCGGCCATGGCTTCCAAAGTGGTCACGCCGATCAAGGGCTTTTTCAGGCCCACGCGCAGCCCCCGCATGAAAGCGAGGCCCACCCGCTGGCCGGTGAAGGTGCCCGGACCGGTGGTGACGGCCAGCCGATCAAGCGCGCCAAAGGCGATGCCCGCCTGGCGCATGGTCTCGTCCACCATCGGCGCCAAGGCTTCGGCATGGCCACGCGTCATTTCCTGAAAGCGATGCGCCAGGATCGCGCCATCTTCCAGAACCGCGACCGAGCAGGCGCCCAGCGCCGTATCGACCGCCAGGATCGCTTTATGTTGGCCGCCCTCACTCACCCGAACGCTCTTTTGTTTATCGCTCCGGCTCGCGCCGACGCTCTAAAGGATCTTGCACGCTTCGTCGAAGGAAAGGCGCGGATTGCGGGGAAAGACGCCCGCCGGATCGCCATGCCCGACCGCGCAGACAAAATTGGATTTGATGTTGGTGCCGGCGAAGAATTCCTTGTCCACGCCGTCATTGTCGAAGCCGGACATGGGGCCGCAATCCAGGCCCAGCGCCCGGGCAGCGATGATGAAATAAGCACCCTGCAGGCTGGAATTGCGAAGCGCGAAGGTGCGGGTGAATTCTTCCTTGCCGACAAAACCGTCTTTCATGGTCGGACTGTTGGGAAACAGGCGTGGAAAATATTCGGGAAAATCCAAATCCATGCCGATAATGGCGACGGCGGGCGCGGCCATGGTCTTGTCGCGGTTGCCGGCGGCCAGGTGCGGCTTCAGCCGTTCCTTCGCGGCATGAGAGGTGAGAAAGCAAAACCGCGCAGGCGAGGAATTGGCGGAGGTGGGACCCCAGCGCATCAAGTCATAGACCGCCATCAGATGCGCGTTGGAAACCGGTTTGTCCTGCCATTTGTTCTGGG
>Ga0207667_10002839_pt1 | contig 21512 bp, 21 predicted proteins | sample KBSCornC52_FD_184301 | JGI IMG/M metagenome (GOLD analysis project Ga0207667, IMG submission 184301) | Corn rhizosphere microbial communities from Kellogg Biological Station, Michigan, USA - KBS Corn C5-2 (SPAdes) (version 2) | ecosystem: Host-associated > Plants > Roots > Rhizosphere > Soil ...
CAGCGACCGCGTGTCGTGCAGCGGTGCGCCGCTGCCGCAGCCGATCGTGCTGGCGTGCCCGGGCAGCGTCGGCGTCGACGTGGGCGCCGGCACGACGGCCCTGTTGCAGGCGAGCGATGCCGACAGTCTCGTCAACAGCGCCGTCATCAGCAAGGGGCAGGTGGCCGGCATCAGCCTGACAGGATTCACGGCCGCGACGACCGGGAACCGCACGGCCACCGCGAACCTCGTGATCGCATCTAGCTTGCCGGCCGGCACGTATCCGGTCGAGATCACGTTCGCCAACGACACGAACCAGACCAATAGCTGCACCGTCAACGTGGCCGTCAGCGGCATGCTCGCGATCCCGCAGATCCAGGGCAGCGGCCTGGCGAGTCCGTATGCGAACACGGTGCAGACGACGTCAGGCGTCGTCACGAAGAAACTCGGCAGCGGCTTTTACATCCAGGATCCGCAGGGCGACGGCGACCCGGACACGTCCGACGCCATCTTCGTGTTCGGCGCCGCCGCGACGGCGCAAGTGGGCGACCTCGTGCGCGTCACGGGCACCGTGACCGAATTCACACCGAACGGCGCCAGGCGTTCGTACACGGAATTGAAGGACGTCAGCGCCGTCAACGTGCTCGGCAGCGGCTACACGATCCAGCCCGTCAACATCGACCTGCCGGCCGAGCTGAGCCACTACGAAGGCATGCTCGTGCGCTTCGTGAACCCGCTGACCGTGAACGGCAACAGCTACCTGGGCGACCGCGGCGAGCTGGTGCTGGCCAACGGCCGCCGCGAGACGCCGACCAACCGCTACCGCGCCGGCACACCGGAGGCGAATGCACTGATCGCCGCCAACGCGCGCAACATGGTCGTGCTGGACGACGGCATCTTCACGGTGCCCGCGCACATTCCTTATCTCGCCGCCGACCAGACGGTGCGCGCGGGCGATACCGTGACGGACCTCGTGGGCGTGCTCGACTTCGGCGCGATCGGCGGTGGCGGCGGCTGGTACAAGTTGCAGCCGACCGAGACGCCCGTGTTCAGCCGCACGAATGCGCGCGTGGAGGCGCCGCAGGTCGCCACCGCGACGGTCGCCGGCGGCAACGTGCGCGTGGCCAGCGCCAACGTGCTGAACTTCTTCACGACGTTCACGGACGGCACGGATGCGTGGGGCCGCACGGGGCAGGGCTGCACGATCGGTAATACGACGTCGAAGAGCAATTGCCGTGGTGCCGACAACCTCACGGAATTCAATCGCCAGCGCGACAAGATCGTCGATGAATTGAAGGCGATGGATGCGGACGCCGTGGGCCTGATGGAAATCCAGAACAATGGCGACATCACGGTGGGCTACCTCGTCGACGCGCTCAACCAGGCAATCGGCAAGACGGTCTATGCGGTCGTGGCGAAGCCGGCCGCGACGGGCACGGATGCGATCCGCGTCGCGATGATCTATAAACCGGCCGTGCTGACGCCGGTGGGCGGCGCGCTGTCCGATGGCGACGCCATCAACAACCGTCCGCCGATGGCCCAGACCTTCAAGGTGAATGCGAACGGTGCGACATTCTCGCTGGTCGTGAACCACCTGAAATCGAAGGGCAGCTGCGGCGGCGCGGGGGCCGGCGATACGGACACGGGCGATGGCCAGGGCTGCTGGAACGCCACCCGTATCCAGCAGGCCAAGCGTCTGTTCAACGATTTCATCCCGACCGTCGTCGCGGCTGCCGGCGATCCGGACGTGCTGGCCGTGGGCGACTTCAACTCGTACGGCCACGAGGATCCGATCGCCTTCCTCACCGACGGCGGCATGGTCAACGAACTGGAGCGCTTCGTGCGTCCGAACGGCACCCCGTATTCGTATGTGTTCGACGGCCAGAGCGGCTATCTCGACCACGCGCTGGCCAGCGGCGCCCTCGACCCGCAGGTGGCCGGCGTGACCGAGTGGCACAACAATGCGGACGAGCCGGATGCGATCGACTACAACCTGGGCGACACGGCCGACGACCCGTACGTGAACAATGCCTTCCGCGCCTCGGACCACGATCCGGTCGTCGTGAGCCTGGACCTGGCCCCGGCCTTCACGGACGCGACTGGCAGCGTCAGGATCGTGCCGGGCGCCCTGGGCTACAACCGCGTCACGGGCAAGTTCGTCGGCAGCGTGTCGATCACGAATACGAGCGGGTCTGCGCTCAACGGACCGTTGCAATACGTCCTGCAGGGCTTGCCGGCCGGCGTCAGCCTGGACAACAAAAACGGCGACTTCAACGGCGCGCCGTACGTCACGCTGCCCGGTACGGCGCTGGCGCCCGGCGCGACCGTGATCGTGTCGCTGACCTTCACCAACCCGTCGAAGACGAACGTGACGTTCACGTCGAAACTGTATTCCGGCACCTTTTGATTGAAGCGAGAACCCCATGACCAACCTGAAAACCTTCTTCTCCCGCGCGTTGCTGGCGCTGGCCCTGATGGCCGGTGCGGGTATTGCCACCGCCAGCCCGATCTACCACGTGGCCCTCGACACGGCCGGCACGGGCGGCGCCGGTTATCTGCAGATCGACTTCCTGCCGTTCGGCACCAGCGACGTGCTGACGGCCACGATCAGCAACCTGGAGGGTGCCTTCGACGGCACGCCGGACCTCGTGAACGTGACGCAGTCGGGCGGCGCGTTCACGTTCACGAGCGATGCCTTTGCCGAGTTCTTCCAGGCGATTGCGCTGGGCGGCACGTTCGGCTTCGACGTCAGCTTCGGCGGCGTGCCGCTTGACGTCGGCAGCACGGGCCTGTCCGTGAGCCTGCTCGACGCCGCCGGCGACTACCTGTCGTTCGGGGCCGCGCAGATCAGCCTCGTGGCCGGCGGGCCGCCGGTCATTGCAACGGACGCTGCGTTCGCGACCGTGAATGCGGTGCCGGAACCGGCGGACTGGATGCTTGTCGCGAGCGGCCTGGTGCTGCTGGCTGCGCTGCAGCGTCGCCGGGTACGCTGACGCTCGCTTGGTGGGCTCCCCGAGCCCACGCGGATGTCTGCGACATGTCGGCGCTCGCAGATGTGTGTATTTATTCGCTAAACATATCAATTTCTAATCGAAATCATATTGTTCAGCTGACTTTGCTTCGTGCATATTCGAACCTGTTGTCGTCGAGACAAACCCGACACCCCAGGAATTTCGATGAGTGCACATGTCCTCGTAGTCGATCCGGACCCTGCCGTCCGCCAGTTGCTGGAATTGAACCTGACCCGTGCCGGCCACGTCGTCGGCCTGTGCGCGGATGCCGAGTCGGCGCTCGTCGCGCTCGCCGCCGGCGTGCCCGACATGCTGCTGCTGGAGTGGGACCTGCCCGGCGAGTCGGGCGAGGCGCTGGTCCGGCGCCTGCACGCGCAGGCGCGCATGCGCGAGCTGGCGATCATCATGGTGGCGCAGCGGGCAGGGGAGCACGACAAGATCCTGGCGCTGGAATCCGGCGCCGACGACTACGTGACGAAACCGTTCAATCCGCGCGAGCTGCTGGCGCGCATGCAGGCCGTGCTGCGCCGGCGCATACCCTACGTGTCCGTGGACGCCGTACAGATGGCGGGCCTGCGCCTCGATCCGGCCACGCAGCGCGTCGTGGCCGGCACGCGTGCGGTGGCACTGGGCGCCGTCGAATTCCGTTTACTAAACTTCCTGATGCACCACCCGGAGCGGGTGCACACGCGCTCGCAACTGCTGGACATGGTCTGGGGCCGCCATGCCGTGCTCGACGAGCGCACGGTCGACGCCCACGTCGGCCGCCTGCGCCATGCGCTGCAGCCGAGCGGGCACCAGGAACACATCGAGACGGTGCGCGGCACCGGGTACCGCTTCGTCGCCTGAATCGTGGAGCCCGTCGTCATCCTCAGCCGCCAGGAGCAGGAATATCTCCTGCGCGCCATCGAATCCGGCCTGGGCGTGGCAAACAGCCGCCAGTTCTTCCTGTGGACGCAGGGCCAGGTCCAGGCGCTGTTGCCGCACGAGGTGATGGTCTGCCTCGCGTTCGGCCCCGGCGGCGCCCTCACGCGACTGGAATGCGTGCATGGCACCGTGCTGGAGCCCGACGTGCAACGGATGCTGACGGATGCCGGTGACGGCCTGGCGCTGCGCATCGCGCGGCATTGCAGGCAGGGAGGACGGTTGCCGGCGCTGGCCGATTTCGGCGCCGCCGCGCCGCAGCCTCTGGGCGGCTTGGGTGCCGACGTGGCACAGGCGGGATTCGACAGCGTGCTCGTGCACGGCACGGGGCCGACGAGCGGGGGCGGCAGCATGTTTGTCCTGTTCGGCCTGACGCGGCCGAGCGTGCGCCATGCGTATTTCCTCGAATTCCTGCTGCCTCACCTGCACCTGGCGCTGGGCCGCCTGCCGCCGGCGCCTGAACGGGCAGAGGTGCCGGCGCGTCCGCTGAGCGCGCGCGAGACCGAGATCATCGGCTGGCTGCGCGCCGGGAAAAGCAATGACGAGATGGGCGAAATCCTGGGGATCAGCGCGCTCACGGTCAGGAATCATTTGCAACGCATTTATCGCACGCTCGGCGTCAGCAACCGGGCGCATGCACTGGCGCGTTGCCTGGACCTGCAATTGCTCGAGCAATGACGCCGTCCGTCAGCAGGGGCGTTGGCATCTTTGCATGTTCAAGGAATAAGTCGCATAAAAACTACGAGATTTTCTACATCGAACAAGCAGAATTCGAAACGATTTCATGTAGGGAATAGGATAGAATCGTTTGAATAAGATATCCGCGCAAGTGCATCCATTTGGCATTTCAACCGACGATCATGGCAGGTGGGCAGAACACCGGCTGCCGGGCTCATAAATGATTTGTCGGCTTGACGGGACCGTGGTAGCCTTCACGCAGGCTTACAATGAAGCAATAGAGGAGTTGGTTGGATGGTTCGTGTACAAACCCAGGGCACCGTTGCGCGGGTCCGACAGGGTGGCTTCACCCTGCTTGAGCTTTTGGTAGTTATCGTTATCATCGGCTTGCTCGCAGCCTATGTCGGTCCGAAGTACTTCTCCCAGCTGGGCAAATCCGAAGTCACCGTCGCCAAGGCCCAGATCGAGGCGTTCGAAAAATCGCTCGATACGTACCGTCTCGACGTCGGCCGCTATCCGACCACGGAGGAAGGCCTGAATGCGCTGCTGACGGCGCCGCCGACGGCCGCCGGCAAGTGGAACGGCCCGTACCTGAAGAAGGGCGTCCCCCTCGATCCATGGGGGCATCCTTACCAGTATCGCGCGCCCGGCACCAAGGGCGAGTACGAAGTCGTCTCGCTCGGCAAGGACGGCCAGCCGGGCGGTGAAGGCGAGAACGCCGACATCAGCTCGCAATAATCCACGCCTCGCGGTTTTCCATTCCCATGCAGTTCGCGGTACGTACCCTTGCTCCCGACATGCGTGTCGCCAGTGTGCTCGTCGATGCGCCGGACGAGGCGGACGCGCGCCGCCAGGTCGAGGCGCGCGGGCTGTACGTCAGCGCGATCGAGCCCGTGCACGCGCCGCTGCTGCGCCGCCAGCGCGGCGGCAAGCTCTCGCTCGTGCTGTTCAGCCAGGAGCTGCTGGCCCTGCTGACGGCGGGCCTCGGCATCGTCGAGGGGCTGGAAGCCCTGCTGGAAAAGGAAGCCAGTCCCGCCACGCGCGGCGTGCTGGAGCGCCTGCTCGCCGGCCTGCGCGAAGGCAAGCGCTTCTCGGCCGTGCTGGCCGCGCAGCCCGCGCTGTTCCCGCCGCTGTACGTCGGCATCGTGCGCGCCGCGGAAGGGACGAGCGACCTGCCGCGCGCGCTCGAACGCTACATCGAATACCAGCAGCGCATCGACACCGTGCGCGCCAAGGTCGTCAGCGCGTCGATCTACCCCGCCATCCTGCTGTGCGTGGGCGGCGGCGTGTCGATCTTCCTGATGTCGTACGTCGTGCCGCGCTTCGCCGAGGTCTACCAGGGTGCGGGCCGCACCCTGCCGTGGATGTCGCGCCTGATGCTCGACTGGGGCCAATTCGCCGGCCGCCATGCGGGCGGGTTGCTGCTCGGTTTCGCGGCCACCGTGGCGCTTGGCGCCTGGGGCATCCGGCGCACGCTGCGGCAGGGCGGTGCCGCGCGCCTGCTGGCGAAGCTGCCCGGCATCGGCGAGCGCGCGCGCATCTACGAACTCTCGCGCCTGTACCTCACCCTGGGCATGCTCAACGAAGGCGGCATCACGCTCGTGAACGCGATCGATACCGTGCAGGGCATGGTCTCGCCCGGCATCGCGGGGGGCCTGAAGGCCGCGCGTGCGGCGATCGAGGCGGGGCGGCCGATGTCCGACGCGTTCGAGGCCAACGGCCTGACGACGCCGATCTCGCTGCGCATGCTGCGCGTGGGCGAGCGCACCGGCGCGATGGGCACCATGCTCACGCGCTCGGCCGCGTTCTACGACGGCGAGATCGGCCGCTGGATCGACCGCTTCACCCGCACGTTCGAACCCCTGCTGATGGCGGCCATCGGCCTCATCGTGGGCGCCATCGTCGTGCTGCTGTACATGCCCATTTTCGACCTTGCCGGAGACATGTCGTGAACGCGCCAACGGACATCACCTCGCTCGACGCCGCGATGCTGGCGCGCGCCCGCATGCAGAGCCGGCAATCGCGCCGCGCGCTCGTCGAGGAGCTGCAGGGCCTGTCGGGCCTGGAGCCGCGCGCGATCGTGCGCCTGCTGGCCGAACCGTTCGGCCTCGCCACGATGGAGACGCCGGAGATGTTCGGCCAGCAGCCCGCGTTCGACCTGCTGCCGCTGGCGCAGGCGCTCGCGCGCCACTGCGTGCTGCTGCGCGACGGCGACAAGCGCCTGACGGGCGTGATCGCCGATCCGTTCGACCTCGACCTGCAGACCTGGCTGCAGGCGCAGGCCGGCGCCACGGCGGCCGCGCCGCTGCACATGCGGCTCGCGCTGCAGTCCGACATCCAGGCCTACCTCGGCAAGCACGAGGAATCCGCGCGCGCCGTCGACACGCTGGTCGGCGACAGCGGGGACGGGCGGCGCGACGGCAAGAGCGCGACCGTACTGTCGTTCGCGTCCGTGTCGGAAGCCGCGAGCCCCGCCGTCAAGCTGGTGAATTCCACGCTGTACGATGCGCTGAAGGCCGGCGCGTCCGACATCCACCTGGAGAGCACCGCGGGCGGCCTCGCCGTCAAGTACCGCGTGGACGGCGTGCTCGATCACGCCGCATCCGTCGGCGGCATCGAGCTGGCGGAGCACATCATCTCGCGTTTGAAGGTGCTGGCGGAACTGGACATCGCCGAGCGCCGCGTGCCGCAGGACGGCAGCTTCCGCGTCGAGTCGGCCGGGCGCGAGATCGACCTGCGCGTGTCGATCATGCCCAGCATCCACGGCGAGGACGCCGTCATCCGTATCCTCGACAAGCGCGCGATGATCGAAGCCTACGGCTCGCTCACGCTGGAAGCGCTGGGCTTCGACGCGCCGTCGCTGGCCACGCTGCGCATGCTCGCGCAGGAGGCGTACGGGATGCTGCTCGTGACGGGACCGACGGGTTCCGGCAAGACGACCACGCTGTATGCCGCGCTGACGGAGATCCACAACGGCCGCGAAAAGATCATCACGATCGAGGACCCGGTCGAATACCAGCTGCCCGGCATCCTGCAGATTCCCGTCAACGAGAAGAAGGGCCTGTCGTTCGCGAAAGGCCTGCGCTCGATCCTGCGCCACGACCCGGACAAGATCATGGTCGGCGAGATCCGCGACCGCGAGACCGCGGAGATTGCCGTGCAGTCCGCGCTGACGGGCCACCTCGTGCTGACGACGGTCCACGCCAACAACGTGTTCGACGTGTTCGGCCGCTTCACGCACATGGGCATCGATCCGTATGCGTTCGTGTCGGCACTGAACGGCATCTGGGCCCAGCGCCTGATCCGCATGAACTGCCCGCGCTGCGCCGTGCAGTACGCGCCGGACGACGCGGAGCTGGCCTCCGCGCACCTGGCGCGCGCCGACGTCCACGACTATCAATTCATGCGCGGCCTCGGTTGCGGCGATTGCCGCGGCACCGGCTACAAGGGCCGCCGCTCGATCGCCGAGATCCTGACGCTGAACGACGAGATCCGCGAGCTGATCGTCGACAAGCAGCCGATCCGCCGCATCAAGGCGGCGGCGGCGGCCAACGGCACGCGCAGCCTGCGCCTCGCGGCACTGGACCTGGTCAAGCGCGGCGCCACGACGATCGAGGAAATCCGGAGGGTCACGCTGCATGCTTAGTTCGTTGAAAGCCGGATTCGGCCAATCCCTGCGGATCGGCATCGCGCCGGACGCGCTGGCGCTCGTGCGCACCAGCATCTGGCCGCACGAGCGCGCGCGCCTGCTCGGCCAGGTCGCGGCGGCGGGCGCCGATCCGGTCTCGCTCGGCGCGGCGCTGGGCATGCTGCTGGGCGAGCACGAGGTCGCCGGACTGCCCGTCACCGTCGTGCTGTCCGACGACCTCGTGCGCCTGTGGCAGGTGACGCCGCCGCAGGGTGCGTCCCGCCTGGCCGACCTGGAGGCGGCCGCCATGATGCGTTTCAACGCCCTGTTCGGCGGCGGTCCGTCCGGCTGGAAGATCAGCGTCGACTGGGATGCCGCGCGCCCGTTCCTGGCTGCGGCACTGCCGCTGGCGCTGCTCGAACAGCTGACGGCGGCGGCATCCGCGCAGCATTTCAGACTCGTCGAGATCGTGCCGCAGTTCGTGGCCGCGATGAACCGGTTCCGGCGCCAGCGCCGCGCCGGCGCGTGGTTCGGCGTCGTGCACGGCGGTGTGCTGTCCGTGGCCGCGTTCGATGACGACGTGCTCGCAGCCGTGCGCACGGCGCCGATCCCGGCGGAGGCCGACCGCGACTGGCTCGAGGGCCACGTGGCGCGCGAGGCGTTGCGCGTGGGCCTTGGGCGGCCGGAGCGCCTGCAGATCTGCGGGCCGGCCCCGAAGGGTTGGGCGAGCAGCGCAGGCCGTCTGAAATTCGCCTGCACGCTGTTCGAGGACGAGACCGATCCGTTGTGGCCCGATGCCGCGCGGCTCGCGTTGACGGGGAGAGCGCCATGAGGAAGGTCCGCATCGATTTCGCGCCGCCCAGCCTGCGCCGCACGCTGTATCACGCGCCGCGCGGGACATGGAGCCTCGTGATCGTGGCGCTCGCGCTGGCGGGACCGCTCGCGAGCGTCAGTGCGCAATACCGCGGCCTGCAACGTGCGCAGGCGCAGCGCGCGGCGCAAACGGCCCAGGCGCGCGCGCGCGCGGTCGCGCGGGTGCCCGTCGCCGCGCCTGCGCGCGTGGTGCCGCCCGCGCAGGCGGGCGCCGTCAACGCGGCCGCGCAGCAACTGAACCTGCCGTGGCGTGGCCTGTACGATGCGGTCCAGGCGGCAACGCCGGCCACCATCGCCCTGCTGGCGCTGGAACCGGACGCGAAGAAGAACAGCGTGCGCATCACGGCGGAAGCGAAAGGCAGCGACGACATGATCGCCTACGTCGAACAGCTGGAGCGCATCGAGTGGTTCAGCACCGTGCTGCTGGCGCGCCACGAGATCAATGAACAGGACAAGAACCGGCCGATCCGCTTCCAGATCGACGCCCAGTGGAGGCCCGCGCGATGAAGACGACCCTTGCCTCGCCGATGCTGCGCCTGCGCCTGCTGCTGGACCGCGCGAATCCGGTCGTGCTGGCGGCCGGATTCGCCGTGCTCGTCATGGCCGGCGCCCTGGCGTGGACCCTGAACGCCGTGTGGGCGCTGCAACGGGCCCAGGAAGCCTACGATGCGCAGGCCAGGCAGAAGGCGCAGGCGCCCAGGATCGAGGTACCGGCGCCCGCGCCCGAGCCCGTGGCGGTGCCGGACAACCTCGCCGCGTTCTACGGCGCATTGGGCGAGCGCCGCGGCGTCGAACAACATGTGCGGACCCTGTTCGGGCTCGCGACCAAGTCCGGCCTCGTGCTGCGCCAGGGCGAGTACAAGCAGGGCTACGACCGCAACGCGCATGTCTACACGTACCAGGTCAACCTGCCGGTGAAAGGCAGCTACCAGGCCATCTGGCAGTTCGCCATGGCAGCGCTGCGCGCGATCCCGTTCGCCTCGCTGGACGACATCAGTTTCCACCGCGAGGCCATCGGCGACACGACCGTGGAGGCGCGCCTGCGCCTGACCTTGTACCTGCGCGACGGGACCGGGCAGCCATGAAGACGGGAGTACTCAAGCCGCGCCACGCGATCCTCGGCCTGGCCCTCGCCGGCGCCGCGGCGCTGGCCGCGTTCGGCGACAGGACGCCGGCCGGCGGTATCGCCGAGCCGGCCGAGCGCACCGCCGCGCAGGCGGCGCCGGTGCGCACGCCGGCGCGGCCATCCGCCCCTACCGCCGTGGCCACCACTGCCTCCGCTGCCGGTACGCCGGCCGCCGGTACGCCGGCCGCCGGTGCGCCGGCCGCCCGCACCGACAAGGCGGGACATGCGGACGGCGCCGGCCAGCCTGTCCTCGCGCTCGTGCCGCGCGACATGCTGATCGGCGATGGCGAGACCGCGTTCGGCCAGGGGCAGAAAGACGCCGGTCCGTTCGCGCACCAGGACTGGACGCCGCCGCCACCCCCGCCGCCGCCGCCCCAACCCGCGCCGCCGCCACCGCCGCCCACCGCGCCGCCGTTGCCGTTCACGTTCATCGGCAAGTCGGTCGCCGATGGTGCGTGGGAAGTCTACCTGGCGCGCGGCGACCGCACGTACGTCGTGCACGGCAAGGGCGACGTCATCGACGGCACGTACCGCGTCGATGCCATCGCCCCGCCGGTCCTGACCCTGACCTATCTGCCGCTGAACCAGGTTCAGCAGCTCAATATTGGAGTATTCGATTGAACGCGAAGCTGCCCACCATGCTGGCCCGCCGCCTGCTCCCGGCCGCACTGGCTTTCCTGCTGGCCGGCTGCGCCGCACAGATGGCGTATCGGGAAGGGAACGAACTCGTCGCCCAGGACAAGGTGGAGGCCGGGCTCTCGAAATACCAGGAGGCGCTTGCGGCCGATCCGTCCAACGTCGCCTACAAGACCGCCTACCTGCGCGCCCGCGACGCCGCGACGAACCGCCTGCTGCCCCAGGCCGACCGTGAAATGGCCGAGGGCAGGCAGGAGCTGGCCGTGCAGGACTACCGGCGCGTGCTGGCGATCGACCCGGTCAACGAGCGCGCCCGCGCCGGCCTGCGCCAGGTCGATGCCGACCGCCGCCATGGCGTATTGATGGAGGAGGCGCAGGCGGCGCTGGAGCGCAAGGACTACGAGACGGCGAAAACGAAGCTGACCGCCATCCTGACCGAGCGCCCGACCCATGAAGCGGCGCGCACGCTGCTGGCCGACGTCAACGACAGGATCGCGGCCAGCGCACCCGAGGCGGCGCTGGCGGCCGCGTTCCGTACGCCCATCAGCCTGGAATTCCGCGACGCGCCGCTGAAGCAGATCTTCGAGGTCATCGCGCGCCATTCCAACCTGAACTTCCTGTTCGACAAGGACGTCAAGACCGACCAGCGCGCGTCGGTGTTCCTGAAGAACAGCACGGTGGAAGCGGCCGTCTACTATCTCCTGATGACGAACCAGCTGGAACGCCAGGTCATGGACGGCAACACGATCCTGATCTACCCGAACATCGCGGCCAAGCAGAAGGAATACCAGGAGATGACGGTCAAGACCTTCTACCTGGCCAATGCGGAAGCGAAGAACGTCGCCAATACCCTGAAGACGATCCTCAAGTCGCGCGACGTGGTGGTGGACGAGAAGCTCAACCTCGTGATCCTGCGCGACAGCCCGGAAGCCGTGAAACTGGCGTCGCAGCTGGTGGCGCTGCAGGACGTGCCCGAGGCCGAAGTGATGCTGGACGTGGAGGTGCTGGAAGTGCAGCGCAACCGCCTGCTCGACCTGGGCATCGACTGGCCCACGAGCCTGGCATTTACGCCGTTGACGACGCCGGCCGGCGCGGCGATCACGATCGACCAGCTGCGCCACCTGGGCAGCAGCACGATCGGCGTGACGGGCGTCAACGGTTCCATCACCGCGAGCAAGACGGACGGCGATTCCGACACCCTGGCCGCGCCGCGCATCCGCGTGCGCAACAAGGAAAAGGCCAAGGTCGTCATCGGCGACAAGCTGCCCACGATCACGACGACGATTTCGTCCGGCGTCGGCGGCTTCGCGTCGGAGTCCGTGAACTATGTCGACGTCGGCCTGAAGCTGGATGTCGAGCCCACGATCTACCTGAACAACGAGGTCGGCATCCGCATCTCGCTCGAGGTCAGCAACCTCGTCGACACCGTCACGACGAAGGGCGGCACGACGGCCTACCGCATCGGCACGCGCTCGGCGTCGACGATGCTGCAGCTGAAGGATGGCGAGAACCAGGTGCTGGCGGGCCTGATCAAGAACGAGGACCGCTCGAGCGCCACCAAGCTGCCCGGCGTGGGCGACCTGCCCATCCTGGGCCGTCTGTTCGGCAGCCAGCAGGACACGCGCAACAAGACCGAGGTCGTGCTGTCGATCACGCCGCACCTGATCCGCAACCTGCAGCGTCCGCCGGCATCCGCCTCCGAGTTCAGTGCCGGCACGGAATCGAGCTTCCGGCGCCGTCCCGAGACGGGCGCGCGCACGCCGGCGCAGGTGCCGGGCGCGCGGGCGCTGCCGGGCGGCGCGCCGGCGCGCGTGTCGCCGACTGGTGCCGCCGTGCCGCAACCGGCATCCCAGCCGGTGCCGCAACCCGCGCCGCAACCCGCATCATCCGCGCCGCTGCCCGTGCTGCCGGCCCCGAACGGGCAGGGCGGCATGGTGCCGGCCACCAGCGTCGGCGCCAGCGCCACGCTGCCGCCGGCACCGCCGTCCGTGCCGGCGTCCCAGCTGCCGGCCGCGCCGCCGATCAATATCACGCCGCTGCCGCAGCCGGACGTGACCCCCGTGCCGCCCGCGGGGGCGCCCGTGCCGGCGGCGAACGCCGCGTTCCCGAACCAGAAATGAATGCCCGGCGCCCGCGCGGCTTCACCCTGATCGAGCTGCTCGTCACCCTGGCGATCCTGGCCCTGCTGGGAACGCTGGTGGTGCCGGTGGCCCAGGTCGCGCTGCAGCGCCGCCATGAACAGGAGCTACGCGTGGCGTTGCGCGACATCCGCGCCGCCATCGACGCCTACAAGAAGGCCGGCGACGAGGGCCGCATCGCACGCGCGGCCGGTGCGAGCGGCTATCCGCCGAAGCTGGAAGTGCTGGTCGAGGGCGTGCCGGACCAGAAGAGCCCGAAGAAGGCCAAGATCTATTTTCTGCGCCGCCTGCCGCGCGACCCGTTCAACAGTGACGCCGACCTGAAGGATGCCGAGACGTGGGGCAAGCGCAGTTACGCGAGCGAGCCGGACGAACCGAAGGAAGGCGACGACGTGTACGACGTCTACTCGACCTCGGGCAAGGATGGCCTGAACGGCGTTCCCTACAGCCGGTGGTGAACAATGAAACAAAGAATGAGCAATGAGCGCACATGGGGTTTCACCCTGATCGAACTGCTGGTGGTGCTGGGCATCGTAGCGCTGCTGCTGACGCTTGCGGCGCCGCGCTTCTTCCCGAAGGTCGACAGCACCAAGGAGACCATCCTGGCCGAGAACCTGCGCAACACGCGCGCCGTGATCGACCAGTTCCACGACGACACGGGGCGCTATCCGGATTCGCTGCAGCAGCTCGTCGACAAGAAATACCTGGCGGCGCTGCCGTTCGACCCGATCGCCGACAGCGATTCCGCCTGGACGACCGTGCCGCCCGAGGAGGGCGACAAGGGCGGCGTCTACGACATCCACAGCGGCGCGCCGGGCACGGGCCGCAACGGCAAGCCGTATGCCGAATGGTGAAGCCATGCGGGCCAGGGTCAGGGGCAGGCGCGAGGGCGGATTCACCTACCTCGGCCTGATCATCCTCGTGACGGTGATCGGTCTCGTCGGCGCGGCCACGCTGAAGATCGATTCGCTGCTGCGTCGCGCCAGCGCCGAGCAGGAGCTGCTGGAAGCCGGCGCTGCGTTCAGCGAAGCGCTGCGCACGTATGCCGAGGCGACACCGAAAGGCCAGCCGGCGCAACCGCCGTCGCTGAAGGAGTTGCTGAAGGATCCGCGCTTTCCCGGCGTGCGCCGGCACCTGCGCAAGATCTTCGTCGACCCGCTGACGGGCAAGGCCGAATGGGGCATCGTCTGGGCCAATCCCGGCGATCGCAGGGGTGTGCTGGCGGTGTACAGCCTGTCGAAGGCGAAGCCCCTCAAGCAGGGGCATTTCGACGCGCGCTTTTCCGGCTTCGAGAACAAGGAACACTTCTCGGACTGGAAGTTCGTGGCCACTGGGCAGGCGCTGATGCAGGGGCAGGTGCAGGGCCAGCCGCTGCTCGCGGGCCAGACGCATGGGCAGACGCCGGGCACGCCGTCGCTGTTTGGCCCGACAAGCCCGGGCGCGCCGCCGGACCAGCCGCCGCTGTTTCCCGGGCGGGGCGCGACGCAGTCGGGCATGGGGCCGGCGGCGCCGCCACCGCCGCCGGTGCCGGCACCGGCACCACAATTCGAGCCCCCGCCAGCCGCGGAACCGCCGGCCGCGGATCCGCCGTCGGCCGACAGAACCGAGGGCGACAGCGACCCCGTGCCGCCCCCGCCGGCGGACAACCCTTGAACCGCGCGCCCCTTTATCGCGTCACTTGGCGCGACGCATGAACTGGCGCGGACGGAAGCCCAGCGCCAGCAGCACGGCAAAATAGACGACCGCGGACAGGCCGATGACGAGGAACAGGGCGCCGGCGCGCAGCATGGCGTGGGCGCGCAGCGCGGTCCAGTCGAACTGCGCCTGGCCGAACCAGGCCGCGGCACCCATCAGCGCGACGGCGAGGGCGACTTTCAGGAAGAACGGCAGCCAGCCGGCATGCGGCACGTAGATGCCGCGCCGGCGCAGGCCCGTGAACAGGAAGACAGCATTGATGCAGGCGCCCAGGCCGATCGACAGTGCCAGGCCGGCCACGCCCAGCAGGGGGACGAACACCGTGTTCATCAGCTGCGTGGCGATCAGCACGCCGATGGCGATGCGCACCGGCGTGCGGATGTCCTGGCGCGCATAGAAGGCCGGCGCGAGGATCTTGACCAGGATGATGCCGAGCAGGCCGGCCGCATAGGCCATCAGCGGCGCGGTGGCGGCGCTGACGGCGCGCGAGCCGAACTGGCCGTAGTTGAACAGCGTGGCGATCAGCGGCTCGGCCAGCGTGGCCAGGCCGACGGCGGCCGGCAGGGCGAGCAGGAACGTCAGGCGCAGGCCCCAGTCGAGCAGGGCGGAGTATTCGACCGGGTCGCCGTCCGCGTTCGCTTTCGACAGGCTGGGCAGCAGCACCGTGCCCAACGCGACGCCGAGCATGCCGGTCGGGAATTCCATCAGCCGGTCGGCGTACTGCAGCACGGAGACGCTGCCGGCCCCCAGGCGCGACGCGATGTTCGTGTTGATCAGCAGGCTGATCTGGGCGGCCGACACGGCGAACACGGCCGGTCCCATCTTCTTCAGGATGCGGCGCACGCCGGGATCGGACAGGCCGGCGAGCGGATTCAAGGACAGGCGCGGCAGCATGCCGATGCGTTTCAGCGCCGGCACCTGGATGCCGACCTGCAACGCGCCGCCGACCATCACGGCGACGGCCATCGAATAGATCGGCACGTCGAAATACTTCACCATGAACAGCGAGAAGAAGATCGACGACAGATTCCACAGCACCGGCGTGAATGCAGGGATCTTGAACTCGCGCCAGGTATTGAGCACGGCGCCGGCCAGCACGACGAACGACATGCACAGGATGTACGGGAACATCAGGCGGGTCATGACGACGCCGGCGTCGAACGCCTGTCCCTTGAGGCCGCTGGCAATGACGTACAGGACGATCGGGGCGCCGACGATGCCGGCGATGCTCGTCAGCAGCGTCGCCCACACGAGGCTATTGGCGACGTGGTCGACGAGGGTACGGGTGGCGGCGTCGCCTTTCTGGCTCTTGTATTCGGCCAGGATCGGCACGAACGCTTGCGAGAACGCCCCTTCGCCGAACAGGCGGCGCAGCAGGTTGGGCAGGCGGAAGGCGATGTTGAAAGCATCGGTGAAGTCGCTGGCGCCGAAGGCGCGGGCAAACAGGGAGTCGCGCAACAGGCCGGTGATACGGGACAGCATCGTCATGCTCGAGATGGCTGCCAGGGTCTTGAGTAGGTTCATAGCCCGCGATTATAGCTGGGCTATTGCTTCCAGAAACGTTACTTCCAGGCGATTGGGAGGGCGCATGGAGACGGATTACGAACTAGGATTTGCCCTGCGATGAAACCTTCGCTATAATCGAGGGCTGTATTGAATTCTGTTAGCAGACACTCGTTTGGCAGGCACTGGAATGGGCCGGTTTGAATGTTTGCAAACGCAACTTGACCCCGATTAGGAAATTCCATGGCAAATACCGCACAGGCGCGTAAGCGCGCTCGTCAGGCAGTTAAGCAAAACGCGCACAACTCGGCCCAGCGCTCGACCCTGCGTACCGCAATCAAGGCCGTCCGCAAGGCCATCCAGGCTGGCGACAAGGCCGCTGCCACCCAGATCTTCCAGCAGTCCGTGTCGACCATCGACAGCATCGCTGACAAGAAAATCATCCACAAGAACAAGGCTGCTCGCCACAAGAGCCGCCTGGCTGCCGCCATCAAGGGCCTGTCGGCTTAATACACCCGACAGCAACGCCCGCGCGGTCACGGCCGCGCGTTCAGCGTGCTGAAGAACCCGCCCCGACGCATGTCCGGCGGGTTTTTTGTCGTCTTTTGCTCAAGGCGCAAATTCGGGGTCAGAGTGCCCTGACCCCGAATTTGGGCAATAAAAAAGCAGCCTCGCGGCTGCTTTTGTCTGCCTGGACGGCGGCTGGTGCTTACTTGCTTGCCGGTTCGGCCGAGGCGGCCTCGCTCGCCGCGGCGGCTTTCTTGGCTTTCTTGTGCTTCTTCACTTTCTTTGCCGGAGCAGCCGGTTCGGCGGCGGCCGACGCGGCTGGAGCGGATGCTGCCGGTGCCGCGGCCTGCGGAGCGGCGAAAGCGGAGACGGCGAACAGGGAAGCAACCAGGCCAGCGATCAGTTTGGACATTTCGGGTTCCTTTAAAGAAGATGTTGATCCACAACGGTGAATCTGCACCCTTAACGGAGCTCAAGTATTGCTGGTTGACAGTTTTTTTGACCTTCCAACATTAACTTTTGGAAAGGTTGATTTACCTCAAACCTTGCGACCACCTACGGCGGCGGCCGATACCTCCATCCACTCTCCCGGCATCAGCGGATGCGTCGCCAGCGAGAACGGCCCGATGCTCGAACGCACGAGGCGCAACGTGGGCAGGCCGACGGCGGCCGTCATTCTCCTGACCTGGCGGTTCTTGCCTTCCTCGAGCGTGATCGCGATCCAGCTCGTCGGCTTGTCGTGGCGCACGCGGATCGGGGGATTGCGCGGCCACAGCCAGTCCGGCTCCGCGATCAGCGTGGCGCGGCAGGGCTTCGTCGTGAAATCGCCGAGGTCGATGGGTGCCTGCAGCCGGGCGAGGCTGGCGCGGTCGGCGACGCCTTCCAGCTGCACGAGATAGGTCTTGGCTTCCTTGTGGTCCGGATGGGCGATCTGGTGCTGCAGGCGACCGTCGTCGGTCAGTAGCATCAGCCCTTCGCTGTCGGCGTCGAGGCGGCCGGCTGGGTAGATATTGGGGATGTCGAGGTAGTCCGCCAGGGTCTCGCGCTCGTCTTCGCGCGAAAACTGGCACAGCACCTGGAAGGGTTTATTGAACAGGATCAGGGACATGGAGGATGGTTTTTAGAGCAAAATAGCCAGCATGCGGCCCGCCGCTATCAATACTGGTGCATAATGTTGTGCCAGTGTTGTGTCTTAGATAAGACCGACGGCCATATCACTATTCTAATCCATGGAGATCGCAGCCCCGTCTTGCGCCCACTTCGGAGAAACGTAATGGTCCAACATATCAAAGTACCTACCGATGGTCAAAAGATCACTGTCAACGCGGACTTCTCGCTGAATGTCCCCGACCAGCCGATCATTCCCTATATCGAAGGCGATGGCACCGGCGTCGACATCACCCCCGTGATGCTGAAGGTCGTCGACGCGGCCGTGGCAAAGGCCTATGGCGGCCAGCGCAGGATCGCGTGGATGGAAGTGTTTGCTGGCGAGAAGTCGACCCAGGTCTATGGCCCGGACGTATGGCTGCCGGCCGAGACGCTGGACGTCGTGCGCGAGTACGTCGTCTCGATCAAGGGGCCGCTGACGACGCCGGTCGGCGGCGGTATCCGCTCGCTGAACGTGGCGCTGCGCCAGGAGCTCGACCTGTACGTTTGCCTGCGCCCCGTGCGCTACTTCAACGGCGTGCCGTCGCCGCTGCGCGAGCCGCACAAGACGGACATGGTGATCTTCCGCGAGAACTCGGAAGACATCTACGCCGGCATCGAGTGGGCCGCCGAGTCGCCCGAGGCGAAGAAGGTGATCGAGTTCCTGACCCGCGAGATGGGCGTGCGCAAGATCCGTTTCCCGGCGACGTCCGCGATCGGCGTCAAGCCGGTGTCGCGCGAAGGCACGGAACGCCTCGTGCGCAAGGCCTTGCAGTACGCTATCGACAACGACAAGCCGTCCGTAACCATCGTCCACAAGGGCAATATCATGAAGTACACGGAGGGTGGCTTCCGTGACTGGGGCTATGCGCTGGCGCAAAGGGAATTCGGCGCCGAGATGATCGACGGCGGCCCGTGGTGCAAATTCAGGAACCCGCGCACGGGCAAGGACATCGTCGTCAAGGATTCCATCGCGGACGCGTTCCTGCAGCAGATCCTGTTGCGCCCGGCCGAGTACAGCGTCATCGCCACGCTGAACCTGAACGGCGACTACGTGTCGGACGCGCTGGCGGCCCAGGTGGGCGGCATCGGCATCGCGCCGGGCGCCAACATGTCCGACTCCGTGGCCATGTTCGAGGCCACGCACGGCACCGCGCCCAAGTATGCGGGCAAGGACTACGTGAACCCGGGTTCGCTGATCCTGTCGGCCGAGATGATGCTGCGCCACATGGGGTGGACGGAAGCGGCCGACCTCATCATCAGTTCGATGGAAAGGGCGATCGCGTCCAAGCGCGTGACCTATGACTTTGCGCGCCTGATGGAAGGGGCCACGCAGGTGTCGTGCTCGGGCTTCGGCGAAGTGATGATCGAAAACATGTAAGTGCGATCTTATTGGCGCACATCAAGCCCCGTTTGCGTACGGGGCTTTTTCGTTTACTGCACTAATATAGTACGGTGCGCATGTTGACGTGCCGGGATGCGGCAGACGAGGGCGGTGATGCGGGCGGTGTTGCGGGAGGCGGTGCGGCGGTTGCGCCAGAAAAAAACCCCGCCGCAGCGGGGCTTTCTGCTTCCAGAGGGAGCTTACGCGCCGACGATGTTGGAAGCTTGCTTGCCTTTCGGGCCTTGCGTGACTTCGAATTGGACTTTCTGACCTTCTTTGAGGGTCTTAAAACCGTTCATATTGATTGCGGAGAAGTGCGCGAACAAATCTTCGCCGCCGTCATCAGGGGTGATGAAGCCAAAGCCTTTGGAATCATTGAACCACTTAACAGTACCTGTTGCCATAAAATAACCTTCGATTAAAAACAAATCACACGAGCCATAAAAGCAAGAAGCTTCTTGCCCCCTCCTCAGCCTGCTCACTTCTTATCAACAAGTACATAAGTACAAGTCAATAACTGCATTGTTGGTGCAATAATCTTGTAAGTCAAGCGGTTTTGAGCGACCGTTGTAAAAATTGTCACTATCGCCAAAAAACAACCTCTTGATTTTTGCAATGGGACCGCCATCTGCGCTGCAAACGGAAAACGCGTAAGATGGAAAGCAAATGGGATTACCCTGAGCGTTAGTTTCCGCACACACGAAGACCGAAAGCAATTTAGAATACCCCTATGGCAACCAAGCACGACACCGAACAACTGCTGGAGCGGCAGACCGTCAAGCCACCCCCCTTGTACCAGGTGGCGTTGCTCAATGATGACTACACGCCGATGGAGTTCGTGGTCGCCATCATTCAGGAGTACTTCAACAAGGATCGCGAGACGGCGACGCAGATCATGCTTTCCGTACACCGCCATGGTAAGGGGGTGTGCGGCGTGTTTTCCAAAGATATAGCGTGTACCAAAGTGGAGTTTGTATTAACGCATGCGCGCAAGGCAGGCCACCCCCTGCAGTGCGTGATGGAGGAAGTATGATTGCGCAGGAACTGGAAGTATCTCTACATATGGCCTTTGTCGAAGCGCGGCAGGCTCGGCACGAGTTCATCACGGTCGAACACCTGCTGCTGGCGCTGCTCGACAACCCGTCGGCCGCTGAAGTCCTGCGTGCGTGCGCGGTCAATATCGAAGACCTGCGTAAGACCTTGACGAATTTCATCGGCGATAACACTCCGACCGTGCCGGGTACCGGCGAAGTCGACACCCAACCGACGCTGGGCTTCCAGCGCGTGATCCAGCGCGCGATCATGCACGTCCAGTCGGCGTCGAACGGCAAGAAGGAAGTCACGGGCGCGAACGTGCTCGTGGCCATCTTCGGCGAGAAGGACTCGCATGCCGTTTACTACCTGCACCAGCAGGGCGTGACCCGTCTCGACGTGGTCAATTTCATCTCGCACGGCGTGCGCAAGGACCAGCAGATCGACAGCCAGAAGGCGTCGGAAGGCGTGGAAGAAGCGCAGGTCGAAGGCCAGGCCAAGGAAAGCCCGCTGGATCAGTTCACCCAGAACCTGAACAAGGCTGCCGCCGACGGCCGCATCGATCCGCTGATCGGACGCGAGGAAGAAGTCGACCGCGTGATCCAGATCCTGTGCCGCCGCCGCAAGAACAATCCGCTGCTCGTGGGCGAGGCCGGCGTCGGCAAGACCGCGATCGCGGAAGGCCTGGCATGGCGCATCGTCCAGGAAGACGTGCCCGAGATCCTGCAGAATGCCGTCGTGTATTCGCTGGACATGGGCGCGCTGCTGGCCGGCACCAAGTACCGCGGCGACTTCGAGCAGCGCCTGAAGGCGGTGTTGAAGCAGCTCAAGGACACGCCGAACGGCATCCTGTTCATCGACGAGATCCACACGATCATCGGCGCCGGTTCCGCATCGGGCGGCACGCTCGACGCCTCGAACCTGCTGAAGCCGGCCCTCGCGAACGGCCAGCTGACGTGCATCGGCGCGACCACGTTCACGGAATTCCGCGGCGTGTTCGAGAAGGATCACGCCTTGAGCCGCCGCTTCCAGAAAGTGGACGTGAACGAGCCGTCGGTCGAGCAGACCGTGCAGATCCTGCGCGGCCTCAAGTCGCGCTTCGAAGAGCACCACGGCGTGAAGTATTCGGCGTCGGCGCTGTCGACCGCGGCCGAGCTCGCTGCGCGCTTCATCAATGACCGTCACCTGCCGGACAAGGCGATCGACGTGATCGACGAAGCGGGTGCCGCCCAGCGCGTGCTGCCGAAGTCGA
>Ga0207667_10002842_pt1 | contig 21498 bp, 17 predicted proteins | sample KBSCornC52_FD_184301 | JGI IMG/M metagenome (GOLD analysis project Ga0207667, IMG submission 184301) | Corn rhizosphere microbial communities from Kellogg Biological Station, Michigan, USA - KBS Corn C5-2 (SPAdes) (version 2) | ecosystem: Host-associated > Plants > Roots > Rhizosphere > Soil ...
GCGGCCCTTCACCACGACGCGGTCGACCTCGCGGTAGACGAAGCCCTCCGCCGCGGACACGATGTTCTCCGAGACGAGGATGCCCAGCCCGTACTCCTTCGTGAGCGACTCCAGGCGCGAGGCGAGGTTCACCGCGTCGCCCATCACCGTGTACGCCCGGCGGAAGCGCGAGCCCATGTCGCCCACGTTCATCTCGCCGCAGTTGAGACCCACGCCGATCTGGAGCACCGGCCAGCCGCGCTTCATGAAGTCCGCGTCCAGCCCGCGCACGCGCTTCTGCATGGCGAGCGACGCCTCGAGCGCGTGGGCCGCGTGCTGCGCGTCCGCGAGCGGGGCGCCCCAGAAGGCCATGATCGCGTCGCCGATGTACTTGTCGATCGTCCCGCGCCTCTCCTGGATGACCTCCGTCATCTCGGTCAAGTACGCGTTCATGAGGTCCTTCAGCCCTTCCGGCGGGAGCCCCTCCGAGATCGAGGTGAAGTCGCGCACGTCCGAGAAGAGCACCGTCATCTGCCGGCTCTCGCCGCGCATCGAGTACTCGCCGGGGTTGCGGGACATCTCGTCCACCAGCTCCTTCGGCACGTAGGTCCCGAAGAGGCCGGTGATGAGCCGCCGCGAGCGCGCCTCCATGAAGAAGCCGTACACCATGTTGAAGAGGTAGAGGGCCACCACCATCGCCACGGGCGTGGCGAGGTCGAGCACGTAGCCCAGCCGCCAGGCGTAGAGGTTCAGCCCCACGGCGGCGGCGAGCACGCTCGCGGCGACGGCGCTCGAGACGAGCGCGCCCGCGCGCGGGAGCACGATGGCGAGCGGAATGCCGATGAAGACGAGGAGGAGCGCGGAGAACGCGATGCCCTCGTACGGGCGCTGCTTCAGCGTCTGGTCGAGGATCCCGCTCACCATGTTCGCGTGCACCTCGACCCCCGGGTAGTCCTCGCCCACGGGCGTGGTCCGGATGTCGAGGAGGCCCTGCGCGGAGGTCCCCACGATCACCGCCTTGTCCACGAGCTCGTCCGCCCCCAGCGTGCCGCGGATCACGTCGGTCGCGGAGACGTACCGGAAGGAGCCCCGCTCGCCGCGGTAGGGCACGAGCGCGCTCATCGCCTCGTCCAGCGGGATCTCGCGGTCGGCCACCTGGAGCGAGCTCACCCAGGCCACGGCGTCCTTGCCCTGGCCGTGCGTCTCCATGCGCAGCTTCGCCGGGACGTTGCCGAGATACACGCGCGCCATCGCGAGCGAGAGGGATTCGTAGTAGCCGTCCTTGTACTTCATGAGCATCGGGACGCGCCGCGTGACGCCGTCGAAATCCAGGCCCGGCGAGAGGTGGCCCGCCGCGGTCGCCTGCTGCTGCAGCTCCGGCCGGTTGCCGCTGAAGCCGGTCGCCTCGGTGCGGCGCACCTCCGCGTTCGCCTCGAGGGACTTCGCGTCGATGATGGGCGGCGGGAGGACCCCGGCCTCGTCCTGCTTGGGATTGAGGAAGAAGCCCAGCACGACGGGGTGGCGGCCGATCTCGGCGCCGAAGACCTTGTCGTAGTCGAGCGTGGCCCGCGAGCGCTCCAGCGCAGCCTTGAACTCCGCGTCGTCCTTGAGCTCGGTCTTCGCGAGGCGGTCGAGCACCTCGATGCCGGAGCTCGTGTCCCGCTCGGCGAACGCGACGTCGAAGCCCGCCACCCGGACCTTGTAGCGGTCGAAGAGCTGCCGGAGCATGAGCGCCAGCTTGTCGCGCGGCCACGGCCAGTGGCCCTCCGCGATGAGGCTCTTCTCGTCGATGTCGAGGATCACGATGCGCGGGTCGACGGTGCGCGGCATGGACAGGCGCAGCCGCGCGTCGTAGGCCTGCATCTCCAGCATCTGGAGGAAGCGGATCGGGACGATCTCGCCCTCGCTCAGCACGCAGGCGAGCACGATCGCGATGCCGAGGCCCACCCGGATCACCGTGTTGAGGGACAACCGTTGCTGCAGCAGCGACGCTAGGCGCATCCGGGAGGAGAGTGTCCGCGGCGAGTGGGCCGGAACATGATACACCGCGCCCCCGCGGGAAAAGCCCCGTCGCGAGGGGGGTTCTCAGCCGCCACGCAGGCGCCGGAGGAGGGCGCGCAGGGGCGCCGTCGCGCGCCACGAGCGGCTCGACTCCAGGCGCCGCAGACGCTCCTCCGCGGCGCTCGCCTCGCGGGCGAGGCGGTCCTCGGCCGCCCGTGCCGCGTCGCGCTCCAGGGCGAGCGCGCCCGCCCTGGCCTCCGCGGCCGCGAGCGCCGCCCGCATCCGGATGCGCTCTTCGGCGGCGAGCGTGAGCGCGAGGTCGGCCTCCCCCACCCGGCGCTCGAGCTCCGCCAGCGACTTGCCGCGCCCGCAGCGAACGGCGTCCTCGAAGAGCCACGCGAGGCTGGAAGGCTCGACGCGCGCGTGCGGCTCCACGAGCCAGGCGGCTTCGACGACCGGTTCTCCACGCGATCCCCCGGCGCGGGCGATGCCCTCGAGATAGCGCGCCCGGTACGCCGCGGCGGTCATGGCGGACGCCGCCGTCGTGGGCGGGGCGCGCGCCGAAACCCGCGCGAGGATCGCGTCGTTCATCGCCGCCGCGGGCGCGTTCCACGTGACGATGGACGCCGCGGGGTGCGCGGCCAGGCGCTCGGGAAGGGCGCCCAGGTCGGTCGCCACGATGGGGAGTCCCGAGGCGATCGCCGCGGTGAGCGTGTACGAGTACGTCTCCGGGCACTGCGCGGGGAAGAAGAGCGCGTCGCCGCCTTCCCGCGCGATCAACGCGGGGAGGTCGCCCTCGCGGTATTCGCCCGCCACGCTGTAGGGAAGCGCCGGCCACGCCGCGATCGGCCGCGAGGTGTAGCCCAGGACGCGGAAATGGAGCGGCAGCCCGCGCGCGGCCGCATCGCGCACGCAGGCCTCGAGGACGTCCAGGCCCTTCTCCCTGGGCAGCGCGCCGGGCACGAGCACGCGCGCGGCGGCGGGCGGCCGGGCGGCCTCGTCCTCGGGATGCGGCCACACCACCGGCGCCACGCCGGGAAAGAACCGGGCGATGCGATCGGCGGCATCCTGCGAGGGAGCGATGACCCGCGCGGCCGAGCCCAGGAGCTCGCGGAAGGCCGCGCGCCAGGCGGGGATCGAGAGGGGCCACTGCGCCGGGCCGCCGTCCAGGCAATGGCCGCAGTCCGGCGCCCCTCCGCAATACCGGCCGTCCGCGCCGGTGAGGTGGTAGGCCGGGCAGGCGGGGTAGTAGTCGTGGAGCGTCACGTCGTGCGGACACCGAAGCTGCCGCGAGAGCCCGAGGATCGATTGCGGCCAGCCGTGCACGTGGTGATAGTGGACGCGGTCGATGCCGATCGCCTGGAGGAGGGCGACCGGGCGGTCCCAATCCTCACCCGTGGGGAGCCAGACCGCGAAGTCCTCGCCGGGACGCAGCCACCGCAGGCGAGCGCGTCCCTCGACGTGCGGCTGGACAAGGAGGACCTCGGCATCGGCCGCGATCGCCCGGGCCAGGGCTTCCATGTGGCGCGCGACCCCGCCGCCGAAGGCGTGGGCCACGAACAGGATGCGCGGAAGGCGCGAATCCCGCAGGCGCCCGAGCGCCGCGGGCGCCGTCATGACGCGCCGTCCGCCTTCCGGCGGAGCATGAGCCTCACGCGGGCGTATGCGCGCATGAGCTTCCACAGGTGCGACCTGTGGATGCGCTCGAGCTCCGCCTGGCGGGCGAACGCGAGCGCCTCCGCGTGGGCGAGCCCCGCGCGAAGCTGCGCGACCTCTTCCTCCTTGGCCGCGATGTAGGCGTTCCGCTCGGCGATGACGCGGTCGCGATCGGCGATCCCGCGGTCGCGTTCCGAGATCGCGGCCGAGGCGTGCTCGAGCCCGCGGTTCAACTGCCCGATCACCGAGTCGCGCTGCGCGGCGAGGTTCTCGATGTGCCAGAGGCCCTGCATGATCCGCGAGCGCTCGTCCGCGCGCTCCGCGAGGACGCTCCTCGCCTCCTCCATGCCGCGCTCGAGCCTCGCCTGGTCGATCGCCGAGCGCAGGCCGCTCGCCGGGTCCGCCACGAGATGTTCGTGCACGCGCGCGGGATAATCGGGGTGCACCTCGACCAGGCGCTTGCCGGCGATCTGCTGCAGGGCATGTCGCTCCTCCGAGAAGCTCACGGAACCCTGGTGGAACACGAAGACGTCGCCCGCGAGGAGGTTCTTCCATCCGGCCTTCACCGCGCGCATGCAGAAGTCGTTTTCCTCGCCGTAGCCGCGCCCGTAGCGCTCCGCGTCGAAGAGGCCGAAGGCGGCGAGCGCCTCCCGCCGGATATACATGCAGAAGCCCACGGCGGTCGGGATCTCGACGCTCCGCCCGGCGTTCACGGCCGCGAAGATGCGGTCGAGCTCCGCCAGGCCCAGCGTCCCGGGGATCTCTCCCTGCCACCCCTCGAAGGGGTAGGAGCAGATCGTCGCGTTGTTGGAGAAGGGCGTGACCGTCGCCACCCGCGGCTCCCGTCCCGCGCACGCGGCGAGGCGATCGAGCCAGTCGTTCACGACCTCGGTGTCGCTGTTGAGGAGCACGACGTCGCGCTCCGGGTGGCGGGACATGCCGCGGTTCACGGAGGCGACGAACCCCACGTTCGCGGGATTGCGCAGCAGCGCGATGCGTCCCTGCGCGGCAAGCCCGTCGAGCCAGGCCGCGATCTCCGGCTCCGGGGTGGCGTCGTCGACGACGACCGTCTCGAAGGCGGCCGCCTGGCGGCTCGCGAGCACGCTCTCGATGCAGCGCCGCGTCTCCGCGAGGCCGCGATAGACCGGGATCACGACGTCGATCAAGCGCGCCCCTGTCCCGAATAGCGCCACAGGCGCCGTGCGATGCCGGAGAGGCCCTCGCGCTTCACGAGCTGCACCAGCCGGATGCGAAGCGACCGGCCGCTCCTGGGCGTGAACATGAGGAGCGCCAGCTTCATCGCCGTCCGGAGCTTCAACGGCGGATGGCCTGGCGGCGGCGCGAAGCGCGCCGGCCCGCCGTCCTTTGCGAAGAACTCGGGGAACCGCACCCGGCCCTCGGTGCGGCACCACTCGATGAGGTTCAGCCGGTCGGTCCCCGCGTAGTAGGGATCGGGGAACGCGAGCTGGAGGTCCCGGTTCTCGCGGAAGAGCCAGCGGTGGTGCGCCTTCACCGGCGTGCCGTCGCTGAATCGGCCGAAGGCCCAGGGCCAGTCGTTCACGGGGTCGTCCCGCGCGGCGGCGGTCTCGCGCTCGTACCAGGCGATGAGCTCCTGCACCGACGCGTTGTCCCCCGCGTTCTTCACGGCCATCACCCGGTGGGCGCCGCTGTCGAAGCCGGTGAAGTGGTAGAACCCGAGCGGCTCGCCGTCCACGCGGAAGCCCGTCGCCAGGTCGCCGGTGAGGCTGCGCGTCGTGAGGTTCCACGTGGCGACGTTGTGGCGGGACGATTTCAGGATCGCGACGCCGTCGAAGAAGACCGGCGCGAAATTCACCCACTTCTGGTCGGTGAAGAGCCCGTTCTGCGGCTCCGCCCGGCAGAGCCAGTAGCAGCGATCCGCCCACCACCCGGCGAACGCACGTCCCTCGGCGGTGGGGCGCACGCCGATGAAGCCCAGGTTGAAGATCCCCATCCGCAGGCTCGTCACCTCGTTGTCGAGGATCGTGACCAGGTTCTTCTCGGGCTTCGTCTGGTGGGGCGTGAGCGCCACGTTCGATTCCGCGAGGGTCGCGAGGATGTCGTCCACCCGCGAGAAGAGGACCATGTCCGGGTCGAAGTAGAGGACGGCCTCGCAGTCGTCGCGCTCGAGGAGGTGTTTCAGGGCGAAGGGCTTGATCGCGGTCGAGAGCTCGACGATCGTGTGCATGAAGGTCCACGAGCGCCAGTGCGGGATCGCGAGCTGGGACATCTCGAGGATCGCGTCGAAGGGCTCGCCCTCGGCCGTGAGCCACGGCGGCCGCTCGTCCGCGAGGGCGAGGTGGATCATCGCCTCGGGATGGTGGCGGCGGATCGAGCGGCAGAGCATGCGCACCTTCGGCAGGTAGTTCACCGCCGCGCTCGTGAAGAAATGGAGCTTCGCGCTCACGCGGCCGTCGCTTCGCCCAGCGCGAGGTCGCGGTGGAGCTCGATGAGGGTGGCGAGGGCGCTTTCGGCGTTCACGTCGGGTGCCAGGCGCGCGCGCGCATATCCGCGCAGTCGCTCGGCGGGCGCACCGAGGTCGAAGGCCACGATCGGCAGGCCCAGCGCGATCATCTCGGCCACCACGTACGAGAAGGTCTCGGGCCAGATCGAGGGGAAGAGGAACATGTTCACGCCGTGGGACTCGACGAGCCCCACGAGCTCCTCGCGGCGGTATGCGCCGGTTACCCGCAGGCGCTCCGACCGATGCGCGACGTTGAGCGTGCCCAGGACCACCACGCGGATATCGAGGCGGTCACGGTCGATCCGCTCGACGATTCCCTGCACGATGGCGGCACCCTTCTGCGGACTGATCTCGCCCATGACGCCCACCACGAGCGGTGCGCGCCGGTCGACCCGCGGGAGCCGCGGCGGCAGGTAGTCCGGCTGGTGCGGGATCACCGTGATGTGCCCGGTCGCGAGCGCGGGATAGGCGCGCAGCAGGTGCTCGCGCGTGGATTCCGAGAAGCAGCGCACCTCGTCCGCCGCCTGCAGGCACCGGCCCCACAGCGCGCGCCACGGGCCGATCTCCGTAGGCGGGGCGAGCGCCACGTAGCTCGCCTCGTGGCGCTTCAGGCAGCTCGCGCACTCGGAGGGCTCGGGGATGCCGCAATAGCGACCGTCCGCGTTCAGCAGCACGAACGACGGGCAGATCGAGAAATAGTCGTGGGCGGTGACGGTGAGGCGCGAGCGCGGAAATTCCGTGCGCATGCGCGCCAGCCATTCCGCGAGCACGAGCGGCTCGTCGAAGGAGACGGGGCTGTTCACGAAGAGCTCGGCCGCCGGGGCCTTCTCGAGGACGCGTTCGAGCACCAGGAAGGTCGAGATGCGGAAGATGCGCGCCTCGGCCCCCGGCTCGAAGAGCTGCAGGCGGTACTCCAGCATCGGGAGGTTGTAGGTGCAAAGGAGCACCGCTTCGTCCTGGGCGAGGCGCTGGGCGACGATGTTGCGGCAATAGTGATTCGCGCCTCCGCCCATGTTGTGGTCGAAGACGATGCATGCGCCGCGGTGGCGCGCGAGGGCGGGCAGGACCTCCGCCACGATGCCGATGTCGTCCAGCGACGGGACGGAATAGCTCTGGGACTTCGCCCGCCGGACGATCCCCGCGATATCGCCGTGCTTGAGGCGCCGCCAAACCGCGTGCGCGATCCACGCGAGGAGGCGCCAGCGGCGGCGCCCGGCGTAGCGCCGCTCGACGACGTGCGTCACGTCCACGCGCTCGACGCGGCCGTCGTCGAGCTCGAGCTCCAGGAAGACGCGCGCCGGCGCGAGCTCCGGGATGTAGCCGGTCACCACGAAGCCCGAGGCCTCGGCGTTCACGAGGTCCGGGCAGGCCTCGGCGACGTCGTGGCGGGCGAGGCCGAAGCCGGCGCTGATCCGCCGTTCCCATCCTTCCCCCTCGAGACGCAGGCTCACGGCCTTCACCGCCTGCTCGGCATGGGCGGCCCAGCCCCAGCCGAACATGCGCCGGCCGCCCACGACCAGCCGGTCGATCGAGTGGCGAATGGCGCTCTGCGGGCTCGGGGTCGCCGCTTGGGGGGCGCTGCTCATGAATACGTTCGTGGAAAGCCCGGGCAAAGGGCCTTAGTTTACCGCGAGCCACTCCGGGAAACGCTGTTGGCCAGATGCGTGCCGGGCAACGCGCGATCGGAAAAGCGAGGCGAGCGGGCGCAAAGGTGTCGCGCCGAAGTTTTTCCGGGAGGGGGAAATGAAACGGCGCCCTTCGGGCGCCGTCGAATTCCCCCGTAAGGGGGGTATTGGTGGAGGCGGGGGGAATCGAACCCCCGTCCGCAAGCCTTCCACAGACAGTTCTACATGCGTAGCCAGGCCATTTGGTTTAACCACCGTCCCGCAGACCGGCGAGCTGGACGATGCTGAGCCACCTTGGTTTTAGCCCTGAGTGAAGTGGCCCCGCTCAGAGCGATCTCATGAGTATGACTCTGCGTCCGGTACTGCAATCCGGCCGGGCGCATGAGCACACCCGGGGCAGAGTCCGGCCGGTATTAGGCGGCCAGAGCGTAGTTGCTGTCGTTGGCGACTATGTCGTCTGCGGCTGTATTTACGAGGTTTTCCGCGCCTCGGCATGCCCTGCACTGCTTCCGAACCCGCGTCGAAACCGGGTCGCCCCCTTGAAATCGGGGATTACAACAATGAGTATACGGCAGTCCCCACATGGAGTCGGTTCCCGCCGATTCAAGGAGCCCGCATGTCACCCGTAAGAATCGTCGGAATCGTCTTGATCGTCGCCGGGGCCCTGGCGCTCGCCTACGGGGGTTTCAGCTACACAAAGGAGACCCACCAGGCCAAGCTGGGGCCGTTCGAGCTCTCGGTGAAGGAGAAGCAGGACGTGAACATCCCGGCATGGGCGGGTGTGGCCGCCATCGTCGTGGGCGGGGTGCTGGTCGCGATGGGCGGGAAGGGCTCGAAGTAACGGCCGCCGTCGGTCGGCCTCGATGCCGGTACAATCCCTCGTCTCCACCCAGGCGGCTGGTGCATGGAGTTCGCGCCCCGGCCCGCTCGATGACGCTCGCATGGAAAGCAGCCTGCCCCCCGGCGCCATGATCTCGATCATCGTGCCGGTGTACAACGAGAGCGAGAGCCTCCCCCACCTGATGCCGGAATTGCGCTCGGTGCTCGAGCGGATCGGCCGGTCGTGGGAAGTGATCCTGGTGAACGACGGGAGCACCGACGGCAGCGACCGGATCCTGGACGAGATGGCGAGCGGCGACCCGCGCGTGAAGATCGTCCACTTTCGCCGCAACGCCGGCCAGACCGCCGCGATGATGGCCGGGATCGACTTCGCCTCCGGCGACGTGATCGTGCCGATCGACGCGGACCTGCAGAACGATCCGGAGGACATTCCCCGGCTGCTGGAGAAGCTCGACGAGGGCTACGACGTGTGTTCCGGCTGGCGGAAGGACCGCCAGGACAAGGCCCTGCGCCGCAAGCTCCCGAGCCGCGTCGCCAACCGGCTGATCTCGTGGGTCTCCGGCGTGCGCCTGCACGACTACGGGTGCTCGCTCAAGGCCTACCGCCGCGAGGTCATCAAGGACGTGAAGCTCTACGGCGAGATGCACCGCTTCATCCCCATCTACGCGTCGTGGGAAGGTGCCCGGGTGACCGAGGTGCCGGTGCGGCACAAGGCGCGCAGGTACGGCGCCTCCAAGTACGGCCTCGAGCGTGTCGTGAAGGTCGTGCTCGACCTCATGGTGGTGAGCTTCTTCGACCGCTACGCGAAGAAGCCGATCTACATCTTCGGCGGCGTGGGTCTCGCCTGCCTCGTGCTGGGCGTGGTCGCCGGCGTGATGGCGCTCGCGCTCAAGTTCGGGCGCGGCGTCTCGCTCATCCAGACGCCCCTGCCGCTCATGGTGGTGATGATGGGGATCACCGGCGTCATGTGCATCCTCATGGGGCTCGTGGCCGAGATCGTGATGCGGACGTGGCACGAGTCCCAGGCGAAGAGCACCTACCTCGTGAAGGCCACGCGCAACCTCGACTCGTCGGGCCGCGAGACGGCACGGGCCGGCTGACGGCATGTGCGGCATCGCCGGGTTCGTGGGCGAGGGCGGGCTGGAGGACATCCTCGCGATGAACCGGGCGCAGTCGCACCGCGGTCCCGATGCCGACGGCCACTGGATCGACGCGCAGCGCGGTGTTCACCTCGGCCACCGCCGGCTCTCGATCCTCGATCTCGCGGGCGGCGCGCAACCGATGTGGACGCCGGACGGCGCGCTGGGCATCGTCTACAACGGCGAGATCTACAACTTCGCCGCGCTTCGCGAGCGCCTCGTGGCCGAAGGCGCGGCGTTCGTGACCGACCATTCGGACACCGAGGTCCTCCTGCAGGCGTACCGGCACTGGGGCGACGCCTGCGTGGAGAGGCTGAACGGCATGTGGGCGTTCGCGATCTACGACCGGCGGCGCAACCGGATCTTCGGCAGCCGCGACCGGTTCGGCAAGAAGCCGCTCTACTACCTGGACCGGCCGGGACTCTTCGCGTTCGCCTCGGAGCTCTCGGCGCTCGTGGCGCACGGCGCGATCGACCCGTCGATCTCGCCCCTGGGGCTCCGGAAGTACTTCGGCTACGGATACATTCCCGCGCCGCACTCGATCTACGAGGGCATCCGGAAGCTTCCGGGCGGGTTCTCGTTCGAATACGACCTCGGCGCGTCGCGGCTGCGCGCATGGCGCTACTGGGACTTCGTGCTCGAGCCCGCGGCGGACGACCCGTCGAAGCACGATCGCTGGTGCGAGGAGCTGCGCGAGCGCATCGACGCGGCGGTGCGCCGGCGCCTCGTGTCGGATGTCCCCATCGGCGCGTTCTTGAGCGGCGGCATCGATTCGTCGGCGGTGTCCGCGTATGCGTCGAAGGCGCTCGGGCCGGACCGGCTCAATACCTTCAGCATCGGCTTTCGCGAGCCGACCTTCGACGAGTCGGCCCACGCGCGCCGCGTCGCGGGGCATGTCCGATCCCGGCACCACGAGCGGCTCCTGTCGATCGATCTCGCGCGCGAGCTCGCCCCGCGGGTGCTCGACCGGCTGGACGAGCCGATGGCCGACAGCTCGATCCTCCCCACGTACCTGCTGAGCGGCTTCGCGCGCGAGAAGGTGACGGTCGCGCTGGGCGGCGACGGCGCGGACGAGCTCTTCGCCGGCTACGATCCGTTCCGCGCGCTGCGATGGGCCCGCCTGTACGCGGCGCTGGTGCCCCGGCCGGTGCATGGCGCGATCGCGCTTGCCATGGCGCGCCTGCCCGTATCGCACGGGAACATGAGCCTCGACTTCCGGATCAAGCGAACGCTGCAGGGGCTGGGCTTCCCGCCGCGCCTGTGGCTTCCCGCGTGGATGGCGCCGGTCTCGCCGCGGGAGCTCGCGCAGTGCGTGGGCTCCCCGGTGGACCTGGAGGAAGTCTATTCGGAGGCGATCGGGATCTGGGAGGAAGCCCCCGACCTCTCGCCGGCGGACCGGATGCTGCGCTTCTACACGAAGCTCTACCTCCAGGACGACATCCTCACCAAGGTCGATCGCGCGAGCATGATGCACTCGCTCGAGGTCCGCGCGCCTTTCCTCGACATCGAGCTCGTGGATTTCGCGCGCCGGCTCCCGGCGTCGGTGAAGGTGCGCGGCGGCCGGACCAAGTGGATCCTCAAGCGCGCGCTCGAGCCGGTGCTGCCGCGCGACATCCTGTACCGGCCGAAGAAGGGCTTCGGCGTGCCGGTCGGGCAATGGTTCCGGTCGGGCTCGCTCGCCATGCCCGATCCGGCATCCGCCGTCGTGGGCCGCGACTTCATGCAGGCGCGGCTCGACCGCCACGTGCGCGAGCGCAGCGACGAGCGGGCCTACCTGTGGGGCGCCTCGGTGCTCCAGCACTTTTCCCTCGCGGCCGCGCGCCGGGCGTGATGGCCGCGACCGGCAACCGCAACCGGGAGATCTACGACGCGGGCTGGATGGCCTGGCGCGATATGAAGCTCTATGGGCCGGCTTCGGTCTGGCTGCGCGGACTCATCGCCTCGGCCCTCGAGTCGCTCGATTCGCCTCGGGTGGCGTCGATCCTGGACGTCGGCTGCGGAGAAGGCACGACGACGGACATGCTCGCCCGCAAGTTCCCGCGCGCCAGCGTGACCGGCATCGACTTTTCGGAGACCGGCATCGCGATGGCGCGCGAGACCTACGGCAGCGCGCGCGTGACCTTCCTCGCCGACACCGCGAGCGCACGGCTGGAGGAGGCGCGCTTCGACCTGGTGACCTCCTTCGAGGTGCTCGAGCACGTGGACGACTGGCAGTCGCTCTTGCGCCGCATCTGCGGCGCCTCCCGCTACGCCGTGGCGCTCTCCTTCCCGACCGGACGCATGCGGCCGTATGAGGTCCACGTGGGCCACGTGCGCAACTTCCGCAAGGGCGAGGTCGAGGCCTTCATGCGCGCCGCGGGCTTCGCCGTGGCGCGCCGCTTCTACGCGGGCTTTCCTTTCTTCTCGCCCATCTATCGCGACCTCTGCAACCTGGCCGACGCCGGAAGGAGCGGCTTCTCCACGGGACGCTTCGGCATGCGGCAGAAGATCGTGGCCGCGATCCTTCTCACGATGTTCCGCCGCTTCTCCCTGCGCAGCGCGGGAGACCAGTTCTGCGGCGTCTTCGTCCGCGACGCGCCCTAGGGCCCGACCCATGCAGTTCGACTTCGGAAGGAACTGGGCGGACTACTCCGCGCACGCGTTGAACGTGGTGCGCGTGCGCGAGGCCCGCGAAGCGTTCGCGACGCTCCTCGAGCCGGCGGGCACCGTGACCGGGAAGCGCTTCGTGGACATCGGCTTCGGCCAGGGGTTGGGGCTCCTCTCCGCGCGCGCGATGGGCGCAAGCGTCGTGGGCCTGGACATCAACCCGACTTGCGGCGAGGTGCTGGCCCGCAACGCGGCGTGGTTTCCCGAGCTGCCGGCCATCGACTTCCCCGTCATCATCGGATCGATCCTCGATGCGGACACCGTGCGGCGGCTGCGAGAGGCGAGCGGCGGCGAGGGTTTCGACGTCGTGCACTCGTGGGGCGTCCTCCACCATACGGGCGACATGGAGCTCGCGGTGCGGAACGCGGCAAGCCTCGTGCGCCCGGGAGGCCATCTCGTCGTCGCGCTCTACAATCGCCACTGGTCGAGCCCGGCATGGCGCGCGATCAAGCGCGCCTATTGCCTTTCGCCCGCGCCCGTCCGGCGGCTTATGGTGATGGCCCTCATGCCCGTGATCTACGCGGCGAAGTGGCTCGTCACCGGCCGGGACCCGCATCGGCAGGCGCGGGGCATGGATTTCCGCTACGACGTGATCGACTGGGTGGGCGGATATCCGTACGAGTATGCGAGCCGGGACGAGGTCCTCGCGATGGTCGAGCCGCTCGGCTTTCGCTGCGTAAGCTGCCTCGCGAGCGAGGTCCCCACCGGCTGCAACCAGTTCGCGTTCGAGCGCGTCGCGAGGTGACGATCCGCTTTCCCCTGGCTTTGCGCATCGGCCTCAAGGCGGCCATTTCGGCCGCTCTCCTCGCGGCGCTCTTCCTGCACACGCCGCTCGCGCAGATCGGCGGCGTCCTTTCGCGCCTCTCCCCCGCGGCGGCGCTGGCCGGCCTCGCGCTCGCCTTCGCGACCTGGGGCCTGTCGGCGTTTCGCCTCTGGCTCCTCGCGTTCGGGTTTCCGCTGGGCGCGGTGACCCGCATGACCTTCGTCGGCATGTACTACGGGACGGTCCTGCCGGGGCAGGTCGCGGGCGACGTGGTGAAGGCCTACCGCCTGGGCGCCGGCGCGAGCGCCCCGGGCCTCGCGGCGGCGGCCACCTTCGTGGATCGCGCGGTCGCCCTGGCCGGCTTGCTGGTCGCGAGCGCGATCGCGATGCCCTGGGTCGGCGAGCTGCCGTCGCGGCTGGGGACCACGGTCGCCGTCGCGGCCGCCGCTTCCGTCCTCATCCTCGTGCTGGGCTCCCACCGGCGGGTGCGACGCCTGTTGCTGGACGCCCCCCCGGGCGGGAAGTCCGGCCCGGGCAGGATCGCAGCGAGCTTCGCGTCCGGGCTGCGACAGGTGCTCGAACGGCACGGACGCCTGGCCGCAAACTTCGCCGTGGCCGTGGCCTACCACGCCGTCTGCGTCGCGATCCACGTCATCGTGGGATCGGCGCTCGGGATCGAGCTGTCGTTCGCGGCGTGGTGCGTAACGTACGCCGGCGTCTCGCTCCTCACGCTGTTGCCGGTCTCCATCGCGGGACTCGGCATGCGCGAGGGAGGATACGTCGGCCTGCTGGGCCTCTTCGGGATAGCGCCGCCGCAGGCGCTGTCGCTCTCGCTGCTGATCTTCGGCTACGCGCTGGTGGGCGCGCTCGCGGGCGCCGTGGCCGACTTCCCGGGCAGGTCGAAGAGCCCGAGGTAGGCGCGCGCGGAAGCCTCCCACGAATGGCGCGACAAGGCCATCGCGCGGGCCTCGTGCCCGAGCCTCGCGGCGAGCGCACGATCGGCATGGAGGAGGCGCATCGCGTTCATGAGCGCTTCGCGGTCGTCGACGGCGAAGAGGAGGCCGTTGCGGCGGTCGGCGACGACGTCGCGATTGCCCGGGCCGTCGCTCGCGATGACCGGCAGCCCGGAGGCCATCGCTTCGAGCGCCGTGTTGGACATTCCCTCGATGTTCGAGGCCTGCACGAGCGCGTGCGCGCCGCGGTAGAGCTCGCCCAGCCGGTCGCGCGAGACCCAGCCGTGCCACGTCACGCGGCCGGCGATCCCCAGGCGGCGCGCGCGAGCTTCCAGCGCCTCGCGGAGCGGCCCGTCGCCCACGATCGAAAGCCGCGGGGCTTCCGTTCCCGCGCTTTCCCCGCAGAGGCGCTCGAACGCTTCCATCACCATCCCCAGCCGCTTCTGCGCGGTCAGGCGCCCGACGAAGATCAGCTCGAACGCGCGACCCTCGGAGCGCTCGGCGGGAAAGAACGTTTCCGTATCGACGCCGTTCACGATGACGCGCACCTCGCCGCCGTCCGCGGCGCGCGCGAGATCGGCGAGCGAGGGCGAGTTCGCGACGACGGCGCGCGCGTTGCGCAGGCAGTGCCGGCGGATGGGCTTCAGCAGCGCGTGCACGCGGTCGAGCTCCGGAAGGAATCCCGGCACGTCCCCGCCGCGCAGCGAGACGAGCGTGGGGATGCGCAGCCTCACTTCGAGAATCGACGCGAGGGGCCCGCAGGGAACCGAAAAGAACACGATCGCGGCGTCGGCGCGCTCGTTCTCGCGCATGCGGCACAGGCGAACCGCCGCGCGGGCGACGAACGCGAGCATCTCGACCATCGACGCCCGGTCCATGCGCGAGCGGCCGGTCTTCAGGCGGATCACGCGCACGCCGTCCTCGTCCCGGTCGCCGGCGTCCTGGTCCAGCCCCGAGGTGAGCACCGTGACCGCATGCCCCATGCGCGCGAAGCATCGCGCGAGGGCGCGGGTCGCCGTCGCCGCTCCTCCGCCCACCGGCGGGTATTCGTAGTTCACGAGCAGGAGGCGCATCAGCCCTTCTTCCGTCCGCCGAATTTCCAGGAATTGCCGTTGCGGAAGACGACATAGGACGCTCCGGGCTGCACCCCGGGATGGTTCGCGAGCCATCCCTCGACGGTTTCCCGGCGGATGTAGCGTGTCCGCGGCGTCACGAGCTGGTCGAAGGCGACGTGGCGAAAGAACGCGAACCCGCGGCGTGCGATCCAAAGGCTGTAGGCATGCAGGGGCAGGAACCCGAAGCGCGCGCCGCCGAGCCAGCGGCTCACCGCCTTCGCATACAGGAAGTACGGCACCACGAGGGGCGTGGCGACGAGGTACTTGGTCACCCGCCAGGGCAGCAGGCATGCCACCCTGCGGATCGGATCGACGATCCAGCGCACCACCCCGTTGCCCTCGTGGGCATAGACCCAGCAATGGAACCGGCCGCCGGGCTTCAGGTTGCGCAGCACGGCGTCGAACCCGGCCTTCGGATCCCCGAGATGGTGAAGGACGCCGATCGAGTAGACCACGTCGAACGGTTCGGCGGCGGTGTACGTCGTGAGGTCCGCCTTGCGGATCGCCCAGCCGTCCGTGGCTGCCCGCTGCATGTTGCGCATGGCCGAGGTCACGGAATCGCCCAGGTCCACGCCCTCCAGGTACGCGGGCTTCCAGGCCACCATGTGCACGAGGAGGCTTCCGTTCCCGCAGCCCAGCTCGAGCACGCGCCGGCCTTCGACGTCGTCCGGCGTGAGGGGGGCGAACCACTCCTGCGCCTGCTCGGCCGAATAGACGCTGCCCTCGGGGAGGTTGTTCCACGAGGCGGCGAAGGCGTCGGCGGTCGATTGGTCGGGGGTCATCGTCCGCTAGAGGCGCAACAGGCCGGGGAGCGCCACGAGCGCGAACGAGAGCAGCGCGAGGATCCAGAGCGCGCCGACGCTGATGCGCGCCGCCAGGTCCGCCCATCGATCGACGCGGTCGACGTTCCCGTCGAGGCTTCGCTGGAGGAGCAGCACGCCCAGGATCGGCAGGATGCCGAACACATAGCGGCCCTGGGGCTGGAAGTCGAAGACCCAGCTGTTGAGCAGAGCCAGCTCGATCGTGAGGAAAGCGGCCATGGCGCCGATCGCGAGCACCATCCGGGACGAGGCCCGGCGCGCGAGGGGGAAGGCGACCGCGGCGAGCAGCACGGCGCCCGCGAAGTATTGCGCGCGGTACATCCACGCGGGTGCCCAGATGTTGAGGTAGCCGTAGAGCCCGAAGAAGGAGCTCGCGACGAAGGACGGCCAGCGGAACGCCCCGAACACCAGGTCGCCCAGCCCGATCCCTTTCGCGGCGAGGGCCATCCCGAGGTAGCTCGCCGGCGTGCCCGCCACGGAGGGCCGGAAAATCGGCGCGGCGATGCGCTCCGCCAGATCGCGCAGCGCGAGCGCCTTCTGCGCGGGCAGGCCGTTGATTCCGGTCTCGAGGGCCAGGCGCACCGCGAAGATCGCGGCCCCGATCGCGATCGCCGTGAGCAGCGTGCGCGGCGGGGGGACATCCGCGGGGCGGTTCCGGACCACGAGCCATGCCGCCCAGCCCACGAAGAACAACGCGACCAGGGCGATCACGATGCGCGGACCGGCGAGCGGGATGAGCGCCCGCACGCCGGGGAACGGAGGTCCCGCGTAGTACCACGCCCCCAGGAGCGCCAGTCCCAATGCGGCGAGCGGGTAGGCGGACGCGGCGCGGAAGCCCGATCGCCAAAGGCCGTAGCCGACGATGAAAGGCAGGAACGGATAGAGAGTGCGTTTCGACAGGAGGCAGAGCGCGATCAGCACGCCCAGGGTGATCGCCCAGCGCCATTGGATTCGCGCGGGAGGGGCCGCCGCCGCACCTTCGCGCTCGAGCCACGTGGCGAGGGCGGTGGCGAGAAGGAATGCCGCGGTGAGGCCGATCGCGTCCGCGTTGAAATAGCCGAACACGTACCACGCTTGCGCCGAGCACAGGAGCGGCAGCATCGCGAACGCCGCGAGGCGGCTGCGCCATGCGCAGGCGGCGCAGAGGAGGAGGAGCGCCACGTTGAACAGCCGGAGCCGGAGCACGTTGTCCAGGCCGGTGAACGAGAGCGCGGCCGCGAACCTGGCGGCGAGGGGATACGCGACGTCGAGCTCGTTGAGATACGAGGCGCCGTACTCCGAGTAGCTGGGGAGGCTCGCCGGATCGCCCACCGCCGGCGGCAACCAGTGGCCCGCGTAGTACCCGGCCGCCGCGAGGTGGCTGGTCTCGTCGGGGCTCACGGAGCGCGCGGTCGTGGTGAGGAGCGCAAGGGCGAGGACGAGGCCGATCGCGATTCCGAGGGCGGCCGGCACGATGCCCTTCCCCGGAGCCGGCAGCGGCGGCCCCAGCGACCGTACGAACGCGACCGCCGCGACGATGCACGCGGCGACGAGCGCCATCGCGGCGAGGTCCCCGAGGTCGAAGGGCGGCACGGCGAAGCCCGAGCCCGCGAGCGCGAGATACGGCTGCCGCGCCGCGGCGTGGAGCGCGAAGCGGGCGCCGCCGCGTGCCTCGGGATGCCATTCCGCGATCCCGTTCCCGGGCTCGAGGTCGGCTTCGCCCCAGCTGCGCAGGACCTTGCCGCGCTGCGTCGCCACGACCGCTCCGATCCGCATCGTGGCCTCTTGCGGCGAAAGATCGATGCGCAATCGGGACACACGCGCCGCGGGTATGCGGAACGCATAGCGGTGCAGGCCCCGGAGCAGCGGCTGGGCGACGCTCTCGTCGTCGTACCGCACCACGACGTTTCCGCCGGATGCCGAGCTTTCGAGATCGAGCTGGAGATCGAATTCGCGGCGCCCGTTGAGGAGCGCGAGGAGCGCCGTCAACGCGAGCACGGCGAGACCGTACCGGCCGATGCCGCTCGATCGCATCGGATTCAAGCGCTCGCCTGGTCCAGGAAGTCCCGGATGGCGCCGGGGGAGTCGACGATGCCGTCGGCACCCCAGAGGATCGGCGCAGGCCCATCGCCCAGGTACCCGTACCCGGCCACGAGCACCGGCATCCCGGCCGCACGCGCCGCCTGCACGTCGCGCTCGTCGTCGCCGACGTAGAGCGTGCGCACCGGAGCCACGCCGAGGTTCGCCGCGGCGTGCAGCAGCGGGTCGGGAAACGGCTTGGGCCGCGCGCAGGTGTCGCCGCCCACGACCACGCCCGCGCGATCGGCGAGCCCGAGCGCCTCGATGAGCGGCACGGCGAAGCGCTCGAACTTGTTGGTCACCACGCCCCACGCGATCCCGCGGCCCTCGAGCGTCTCGAGGAGCTCCGCCATGCCGGGAAAGAGGCGGGTGCCCACGCAGAGATTCTCCCCGTAGAGCGCGAGGAATTCCTCGCGCAGCGCCTGGAAGCCTTCGTCCTCCGGCTTCAGCCCGAAGGCCGCGCCGATCATGCCGCGCGCGCCCTTGGAGACATGGGCCCGGACCGACTCGATCGCGACCTTCGGAAGGCCCCTCTTCTCGCGCATCCGGTTCACCGTGAGCGCCATGTCCGGGGCGGTGTCCGCGAGCGTGCCGTCGAGGTCGAAGAGGACCGCCTCGATCATTTCCGGCAGGCGAGGAGGTAGTTCACGTCCACGTCACGGCCCAGCGCATAACGCTTCGAGATCGGGTTGTACGTCATCCCCGTGAGGTCCGCCACGGCGAGACCCGCCGCGCGGCAGTCGCGCGCGAGCTCCGAGGGACGGATGAAGCGCGCGTACTCGTGCGTCCCCTTGGGCAGCAGGCGCAGGACGTACTCGGCGCCCACGATCGCGAAGAGGAAGGATTTGGGGTTGCGGTTGATGGTCGAGAAGAAGACGTGGCCGCCGGACTTCGCGAGCCGCGCGCAGGCGGCGACCACGCCGGGCGGCCTCGGCACGTGCTCGAGCATCTCCATGCAGGTCACGATGTCGAAGCCCTCCGGCGCCTCGGCGGCCAGGTCCTCGGCGGAGCCGAGCCGGTAGTCGACGCCGCTTCCCACCTCGATCGCGTGGAGCTGCGCCACCTTGAGCGCGCGCTCCGCGAGGTCGATGCCGGTCACCTGCGCGCCCTTCGCGGCCATCGCCTCGGCGAGGATGCCGCCGCCGCAGCCCACGTCCAGCACGCGCTTGCCCGCGAGCCCGCCCGCCAGCCGCTCGATGTGCGCGAGCCGCAGCGGGTTGATCTCGTGCAGCGGGCGGAACTCGCTCGTGGGATCCCACCAGCGGTGCGCGAGCGCGCTGAATTTCGCGAGCTCGGCTGCGTCGTAGTTGGTCGTGGTCGTCATGTGATCCTCCCTTGCCACCAGGCGGCGCGGTCGAGGAGGTCCTGCTCGTCCACGCCGGTGAGGCGCCTTTCCACGAGCCGCGCGCGGCCTTCCACCCAGACGTGCGTCACGTTCTCCCGTCCCGCCGCGTAGACCAGGTGCGATGCCGCATCGTAGCGCGGCACGGTCTCGATCGCCGAAAGCTCCATCGCGGCGATGTCCGCGGACTTCCCGGGGACGAGCGAGCCGATCTCGGCGTCGAGCCCCAGCGCGCGGGCGCCCTCGAGGGTGGCCATCTCGAGGGCCTCGAGCGCCGTGACGAGGCTCGCATCCCCGCTCGTCACCTTCGCGAGGAGCGCTGCGGTGCGCATCTCGGTCAAGACGTCCAGGCGGTTGTTGCTCGCGGCACCGTCGGTGCCCAGGCCCACGCGCACGCCGCGCTGGCGCATGACCGCAACGGGTGCCACGCCGCTCGCGAGCTTCATGTTCGAAGACGGGCAGTGCGCGACGCTCACGTTCTCGCGCGCGAAGAGGTCGATCTCCGCGTCGTCCAGGTGGACCGAATGCACCGCGATCAACCGCGGGCCGACGATGCCGAGGGCGCGCAGCCGCTCGATCGGCCGCACGCCGTTCTTCACGAACCCCTGCTCGATCTCGGCGATCGTCTCGTGGACATGCGTGTGGACCGGGACGTCCAGCTCCTCGGAGAGCACCGCGATCTTCTTCATCGTCTCGTCGCTCACCGTGTACGGCGCGTGGGGCGCCAGGCAGAACGAGAGGAGCGGCTCGCCGCGGTAGGCGTCGCGCGTGGCGAGCCCCTTCGCGAGGTAGTCCTGGGGATCCGCGGCGTAGGCGGTCGGGAGCTCGATCGCGATGATGCCCAGGGCCGCGCGCATCCCGGCGCGCAGCGCCGCCCGGGCCGTGGCGCCCGGGAACATGTACATGTCGTTCACGCACGTGGTCCCGGCGCGCAGCATCTCGGCCATGGCGAGGAGGCTTCCGTCGTGCACGAACTCGTCGCTCACGTGCCGCGCTTCGGCCGGCCAGATGTGCTCCTCGAGCCAGGTCATGAGATGGCGGTCGTCGGCGAGACCCCGAAGCAGCGACATCGCCGCGTGGCAGTGCAGGTTCACGAGGCCGGGAAAGACCACGTGGCGGTCGAGCCTCACCACCTCGCGCGCCTCGAACCGGGCGAGCGCCGCCTCGGCGGGAAGCACGGCGGCGATGCGCCCATCGCGCACCGCGACCGCATGGTCCGGCAAGGCGGCGCGCGGCTCCACCGGCAGCACGTGCGCGGCGAGGATCAGCGTGTCGACGTTCTCCATGGCTCCACTATGCCGGAAACAAAAAACCCCGCCGCAGCGGGGTTTTCTGCCGGGTTGCCCGGGCGTTACTGGCGCACGCCCTTGAACTCGATGTCGACGCGGCGGTTCTTCTGGCGCCCGGCGGCCGTCTTGTTGGTCGCGACCGGCTGGGTCTCGCCCTTGCCGATGGTCGTGATCTTCGAAGACGGGATGCCCTTGCTCACCAGGTACGCCTTCACGGCGGCGGCACGGCGCTCCGAGAGCTTCTGGTTGTAGCGCTCGGTCCCGATCGAGTCGGTGTGGCCGGTTGCGATCACCATCTCGAGGTCCACGCCGTTCAGCTTGCCGAGGGCTTCGTCGATCGCGCGCTTGCCGTCCGGACGCACGACGGACTTGTCGAAGTCGAAGAGCGCGTCGGCCTGGATCACGACCGACTGGCGGACGGAGGAAGGCGCGGGCCGCGCGGGTGCGGGCGCGGGCGCGGCTTCCGGCGCGGCCGGCGCGGAAGGAGCGGCGGGCGCCGCAGGCTTCGGTACGGGAGCGCCTGCGCACTCGGGAAGGACCAGGCCGGACGTCACCACGCAATGGCCGGAGCCGTCACGGACGGCGCGACCGGTGCTGTCCTGCAGATTGGGGGTGAAGTCGGCGTACGCCGAGCTGGCCGCCAGCGCAAGCAGTGCGCCGCCGAGGGTCAGCTTCGAGGAAATGTTCATATTCGGAACTCCCGAGAAGTTTGGATGGTTGTTGTGCCGCTTTGGGATTCTCCGGCTCACCGCCCGAAAACTGCCTTGAACATCATACACAAAGGGCCCC
>Ga0207667_10002844_pt1 | contig 21484 bp, 21 predicted proteins | sample KBSCornC52_FD_184301 | JGI IMG/M metagenome (GOLD analysis project Ga0207667, IMG submission 184301) | Corn rhizosphere microbial communities from Kellogg Biological Station, Michigan, USA - KBS Corn C5-2 (SPAdes) (version 2) | ecosystem: Host-associated > Plants > Roots > Rhizosphere > Soil ...
ACTCGTCCAGGGCCTGATACGTATCTGAGACCCAAGTAGGCGGGTGATCGGGGAACACAGATCCGGGATTCTCAAAGTCCTCTTCGTAAAGAACCTTCCAACCCCCGTGATGGCCGGAGTTGGGGGTACTGCTCGCGGGTTGCGCAATGAGTTGGCAACTGGCGAATAGAAGAATGCCGCAAACGACGATTCTGTGCACCGCGCTAGGTTATCTCAGGAGTACGCGCCGCCGCGAGAAAACATGGGGGAACAGCTCCGGTCCGACAAGCGAAACCGACTCTGCGGCTCAGTGGCAGGAGGGTTCATCCTGGAACTCTTTGGAAGCGGCGACCTGGGCCAGCGCTCTCTCACACGCGAGAATCTTCTGATCCTGAGGATCGTTGCTGAAGGTATCTGGTGGAATATAGCTCAGGCGAGAGCGGAGGGCGAGCAGGTTATCGCTTTGCTGCTGCATCTTTGCGAATTCATTCCGCAGCAGGTCGAGTGTTTTTTGGTCCGGCTCAGTGGTCGCGGCCGCGGCGGCGAGTTGCACCCGGGAATCAGCCGAACGGCGAAGCGGAACGATCCAGTTATCCGCAATCGGATAACTGTTCTCTACGGCATTGACCAGCGATACACGCCACTCTCGGATCGCGGTAAGAGCCTCGATCTCCGCTGTAAGAAAAGGACCGGAGAGCTGCGGAGTCTTGCTCGACGCCTGGGCCCCGGAGGCCAGCCGGCTGGACGAAGCCGGGAGCGTGAGGATCACACGATTGCCGCTATAGCGGACGGATGCACCGGTAAGTCGCGCGAGCGACTCAATATCAACGTAGGAGCGTCCGTTGATTCGGAAGAGCGGCGCCTCCTCCTGATGTCCAGCAAGAATGAGCGTACCGGATCGCGCAACGGTGGCAGGCGGGCGCGACTGAGCAGAGGCCAAGAGCGGCAGGGCAGCGATCAGAGCAGTGGCGGCTCGGAAGAGCGCGAATGCTTGCATGGCTAACTCCTTGTAACCGTTAGATGCGCGGCGGCTCCCGGCGCGAACTGCTATCGCCGGATCGCACGCTTGACTGCGGCGTATTGCAGCAGGATGAAGCTATCGGTCATACCCGCGATATAGTCAGCAACGACACGCGCCAGCCCTTCTGCCTCAATCTGATCGAAGTGTCCGAGCGGCAGCTCCTGCGGCTCTTCCATCCAGAAATCGAACAGCACGGTCACCACCTCAGCGGCTTTGTCGTGCTCGCGGGAGAGTTCGTCGCAAGTATAGAGGGTCTCATAGAGGTATCGCTTCTCCTGAATACGCTGCGATTCGGCGAGCGACGAGAACGAAGCGAGCCGCTCCGGGTGATCACGCACTTCTTCCAGGGTGGTCGCACCGGCGGCCCGGGTGTTCGCGAGTGTGGTGGCAATCAGGTCATCGGTGAGCGTGTTCTGCATGAGCTGCAGCGCTTCGTTGAAAAGGAACTTGGGGTCGATGCCCGCGTGCCGTCGCTTCACCTCTACGTAGGAATCCGAGAGGATGTCCACGTGGGAACGGATGTGGTCGATCTCAAGCAAGCCGGATTCAACGCCGTCATCCAGGTCGGCAGTGAGATAGGCGATCTCGTCCGCAAGATCGATAATCTGTGCTTCGAGCGGAGGACGCCGCCCGAGGAAGTAAGGCTTCAGGTCCGGATGCTCGTCCTCACTGTAATCGCGTGAGTGCTTGATGATCCCTTCCCGAACGCCGAGCGTCAGATTTAGGCCACGGTGCTCGGCATAGCGGAGTTCAAAGTGCTCTACGATCCGCAGAGCATGCAGATTGTGGTCGAAACGTAAACCGTGACGCTTGAGACACTCATCCAGCGCGCGCTCGCCGGCATGGCCAAAGGGCGGGTGGCCGATATCGTGGACAAGCGCGAGCGTCTCCGCGAGGTCTTCATTGAGGCCCAGCGCACCAGCGACGCTGCGCGCGATCTGCATCACCTCAATGGTGTGCGTAAGACGGCTTCGGAAGTGGTCGGAAGCGCGGCTGGTAAAGACCTGGGTCTTTCCGGCAAGGCGGCGAAAAGCTCGCGCCTGAACGATGCGCTCGCGGTCTCGCTGAAATGGAGTGCGAGAGGGCCGCTCCGGGGCAAGAAAAATCCGGGCTGTCAGGTCATCGTTCGGATCCTGCGAGACTGCACAGGCACGCAGGTCCGTGGCAAAGATTGCACTTTGGCTCACACTAGCAGTCTAATGCCCGCGGGCTCTCCGCAAAGCGTGCCGCTCCTTGGCTACTTGGTTACTTTGGCGGAGTTGAGCTTTGCTAATTTGACGCGCGCGTTCTCCAACTTGTGCTGGACCTTCTGCACATCCTCGGGGTCCGCATCGGCTGAGAGAGAGCTGGCGTACTCAGACATGGCGCGCTCCCACTGCGCGACGGCCATCTTCAGCTTGCCGGTCTTCTCGTACACCTCGCCCAGGTGATCGTGGATGGTGGGATCGCCGTTGTTCCGCTCATTCGCCTTCCGAATGTTCTCTTCGGCTAGATCGTATTGGCCAGTCTTGTAATAGGCCCAGCCCAGCGAATCGAGATATGCGTAGTTCTGCGGCTCCAGCAGAACAGCCTGGCGAATCATCTTCAGTGCTTCCTGGAGTTTCTGATCGTGGTCCACAAGCATGTAACCGAGGTAATTCAGCACCGCCGGGTTCTGCGGATCGATCTCGAGCGCCTTGCGAAACTGCTCCTCGGCCTTGTCATACATCTTCTGACGGTCGTAGAACTCGCCGCGCAGGAAGTATACGAAGAGCCGGTCCTGAGAGGTCTTGACCAATGCGTCCGCCTTCTGAATCTCCGAATCGGCATCAGGGAACCGCTTCAACCGGATATACATCTCGGCAAGACGCTGGTGAATGTCGAGGTCGGCCGCCGTATTCGTGAGCTGGGCCTTGGCGATGGTGAGCGCCTGATCCACCTGGCCCCGGTCCGCCAGTTGTTGCGCGTAAACAAATTGAATATCGTGATCTTTCGGTAGAGCCTTGGCAGCGGCAGCCGCAACCTGCTCGGCCTCCTTCCATTGATGGACGTCCCGGTAGGCATCAATCTCGCCCTGATACCCATCCCTCGCGTAATCGCCGCCCAGATCCACGAGCTGCTTATAGGCATTGATGGCTTCTGTGGTCTTATTCTGCTCGCGGAGAATCATTCCGAGACGGTCGAGCAGGAACGCCCGGCTCTGCTTCTCCTGATCGTTGTACTTGCCGTCCGGGTGTGAGAGCTGATCGAGCAGCTTGGTGAGGCTGCCAACCGCTTGGTCGTACTTTCCAAGCGCGTCATATACGAGCGCCTCGTCGGCGTGAAGCTGGAGATCTTCGGGTGAACCATCTTGAACGCTACCGTGCAGCTTCTCCAGGGTGGCCAGCGATTCGTTGTAGTTGCCCTTCCGGCGTTGCACTTCGGCAATCCGGATCTGCGTCTGGGCATCGGAAGGATCGGAGGCCGCAATCGAATCTAGGACCTTCATTGCCTCATCCAGCTGACCGTCCTGCAGCAGAGCCGAGGAAAGAGCCTTTTGCGCATCTGCGTTATCCGGTTCCAGATCGAATGCACGCTTGTAAGCGGCAGCGGCATCCTTATACTTCTTCAACTGCTCGTAGGTGGCACCAAGTGCCAGCTCCATACGCGCGGTACGGTCTTGCTCTGGGATCGCTGCGATCGCCTGCGCAGCCTGGTTGAGGTTTCCCTGCTCGCTATAGAGGCGCGCTATGTTGAGCACTGCATCTTCGGAGTTGGCGTCCAGGTTCTGCGCGGCTTTGAACTGGGCCTCGGCCTTCGCGGGTTCCTGATTCAGTGCATACAGCTGGCCCAGAAGCAGCTTGGGCTCGGTCTCTTTCGGCTTGAGTTTAGCCAGGGTTTCATACTCAGCGATGGCGAGCTGGAGGATCTGGCTGGACTGCTGGCCGTGCATATCCCCCAGGGACCGGACATAGATCTGTCCAAGAAGGGTGTGCGCGTCTACATCGTTGGGATTGCGCTTGATCTGTTCCTTGGCGGTGTTGATCGCGTCCTGGACCCGGCCGATGCGGAAATAAAGCTCCGCCAATCCATCCTGCAACTCAGCGGAGTTAGGGTCCGCGTTGAGAGCAAGCTTATACTCCTCAACCGCCTGCGTTGCGTAATCCGGACGCCCCGCGCTGACCGCCATCTCCTCGTAAAGATGAGCCAGGCCGTAGTGGTAGTACGCGCTGGATCGATCCGGCTCCGCGGAGCCGGAGGCCTGCGAAGTGGAGGCCCCAGCGGGTTTCGCGCTTTGAGCTGCCAGCAGTGCGGGGCTAACGAGCACCGCCCCTGCGACAGAGACAAGTCCGAAGGAGCGCATCAGCGGAGCACGAAACATAATCATGAGATGTAATTTCCTATCCGGCAGGAGATGAGGCACACACAGGCATTGGTTAGACGATTCGCTGGAATGATTGGATGCTGACCATAAGGGAATCCATAGGGTGATCAACACATTACGCCTGGATGCCACGACTCAAATGCGCCAGCCAGATCGGGCATTATTATAGTCGGCCCGGGTAAGCCTCGGATAGCAGGATCAACGGGTACACAGAAGATCAGCCATGACGGAAGTGCCGGATTCCGGTAAATACCATGGCGATTCCCAGCCGGTTTGCGGCGTCGATCACCTCCTGGTCCCTCACTGAGCCGCCCGGCTGGATCACCGCCGTAGCTCCGGCATTTGCCACGGTTTCCAGTCCATCCGCAAATGGGAAGTAAGCGTCGGAGGCGGCAACGGTGTCCTCCAGCGGCAGCACCGCTTTCATTGCGCCAAAACGCGCCGCATCCACCCGGCTCATCTGGCCTGCACCGATGCCGACGGTTTGGCCGCCCTCTCCACGGAATCGGGCATAGATGATCGCATTTGATTTCACGTGCTTGCACACCCTCCAGGCAAAGCGCAGTGCCCGCAACTCCTCCGCGGTAGGCTGCCGTTCCGTGACGACACGTAGGTCGGAATCGCTGACTTGATGGCGATCAACATCCTGCATCAGAAATCCGCCAGAGACCTGTTTCAGCATGCGTTCCGGACCGCCGGATCCGGTCGGCTCAGGCGCTATCTGGAGCAGCCGGAGGTTTTTGCGGGCTGCAAACCTGGACAGGGCATCCGGGGTAAAGCCCGGCGCGACAATAGCTTCAACGAAAAGTTTGGCGATCTCGTCAGCGGCGGCCCCGTCCACCTCCCGGTTGATTCCGATGACGCCGCCAAATGCAGAGATGGGATCTGCCTCGAGTGCCCGTTGATAAGCCTCCAGAACCGTAGAAGCCGTCGCAGCGCCACAGGGATTGGTGTGCTTGATAATGGCGACGGCCGCCTCAGCCGAGGCGTCAAACTCGCGAACGAGCTCCCAGCATGCGTCCAGATCCACAATGTTGTTGTAGCTCAGCTCCTTCCCCTGGAGTTGCTCTGCGGCTGCGATTCCCCGCCCCGTGCCATCGACATACAGGGCCGCTCGCTGGTGGGGGTTCTCGCCATAGCGAAGGATGCTCTTGAGCGGATCGATGATTCGGATAGCCTGCGGCATGGCAGCGCGGTCGAAGACGGCCGGCGCTCCGTGAGGGGCAGGTCCGGCGAGAGTGTCCAGCGTGGCGGCGATCCCCGCATCGTAGGCTGCTGTCGTCGCGAACGCAGCCTTAGCCAGACGCCAGCGCGTGGCAAGGCTCAGGCCGCCGTCGTTCGCGGCAAGCTCTTCGGTGATTCCGGAATAGTCGGCCACCGAGGTCACGATCGCCACGTCCTCGAAGTTCTTGGCCGCCGAGCGCACCATCGACGGCCCTCCGATGTCGATGTTTTCGACGATATCGGCGAACGCCACGCCCGGCTTCGCAGCCGTCTTTTCGAACGCATAGAGATTGACCACCACCATATCGATGGGCTGGATCTCATGCTCGGTGATGGAGGCCACGTGCTCCGCGCTGCCCCGGACGTGCAGGATGCCTCCGTGAACTTTGGGATGAAGAGTCTTCACTCGGCCGTCCAGCATCTCTGGGAAGCCGGTGAGATCGCTGATGTCGCGCACCTGCAACCCGGTATCGCGCAGAGCACGGGACGTGCCTCCGGTCGAGACCAGTTCGACGCCATGCGCGGCAAGCGACCGGGCAAAGTCGACCAGACCGGTCTTGTCGGTTACGGAGAGGAGCGCTCGGCGGATGGGCTTGATGCCAGTTACAGCGTCGGAGGTCGGGGCGGACAGTATCTCAGTACTCACATAGATAATTCTAGGACGGATTCGGCCCCGGGTGGCGTTTCTATCGCTGCAGTGCGCCGGTCAGGTCGGCAACCCGGGTGACTTCATGGGCGGCACACCATCTCCGCAGCCCGCTGGCAATATTCTCCACCGCCCTGGGATCGGCGTAGCTTGCGGTACCCACCTGGACGGCCGTGGCTCCGGCCAGCATGAACTCCACTGCGTCCTCAGCGCGGGAGATCCCCCCCAGGCCAACAACCGGAATGGAGATTGCATTCGATGCTTCGTACACCATCCGGACCGCAATCGGCCGAATGGCCGGACCGGAGAGTCCGCCAGTAAAATTCGCGATCCGCGGCCGCCGGGTCTCCACATCAATCGCGAGCGCCACAAAGGTGTTCACCAGCGAAACCGCCTGCGCGCCGGACTCCTCCGCCACTTTGGCCATGCTGGCGATGCTGGTCACATTAGGAGAGAGCTTGACCATCAGCGGCCGCCCGGAGCGTTCGCAAGCGGCTCGGCAGCGGGTGACTAGGTCGCCGAGCGCGCCGGGATCTGTGCCGAACACCATCCCACCGTGGCGAGTGTTGGGACAACTCGCGTTGAGCTCGTACATGGCCAAGCCCTCGGCGTCATTCAGCACCTCGATTACTTCGACACAATCCTCGACGGTGAAGCCGAAAACATTTGCTATCACCACGGCTCCCGGAACTTTCCGCAGTGCCGGCAGCTTCTCCGCCACAAACGCTCGCACACCAATGTTCTGAAGCCCGATGGCGTTCATCATTCCGGCGGGCGTCTCGATAATGCGAGGGCTGGGATTGCCCGTCATCGGTTCGCGAGACAGGCCCTTGATCACCAGTGCGCCAATGCGGTCGAGTGAGACGATGTCTTCAAACTCGATACCGTATCCGAAGGTTCCACTGGCCGCGATGACCGGCGAACGGAGTTCCACTCCGCCAATCGTGACCCGCATATCCGGCTTAATGTGCATAAAATCCAGTCTACGAGGAGCGGCTCTCAGGGAGCAGTTTGGCTGGAAGGTGCGCTCGGCACGATAGAAACGTTCTCCGGAGCAGTCAGCCGGCGAATAAGATCAAACGGAACATTGGCCGTGACAATCGCCCGGTCCTTGTGCTGCTCAATCTTCATAGAGGAAAGGAAATCGCGCATTCCTTCTGCGTCATCCGCTGGGGCATGCGCAGCAAGCTGTGGGGGAATCGTTTGGAGAATCTGAATGAGCGAGCCGAGGATCTGGGCGGATTGCCGGGCGTCGGCTTCGGTGGGTGCAATCTCCTCAATCCGAAGATGCACGTGATTGACGCTGGGACGAAGGCTGGCCACGAATGTCGTATCTTCCGGGAGAGGCAAGCCCAGGCCGAAGAGCTGAATGTGGCCGCCTTCCGAAAACGGCAGCCCTACATGACCGATCCCCCACGCGGTTGCGAGCAGTGGAACATCGCGGTAGCGGGCCTCTAGCAGCGACGACCCGGAAAAGGGCGAGGCCGCGGCGCTGTAGCGGTCAACCATTGCATGGATCTGCTCTGTGGTCGGCATATTGGATGCCGCGACCGTGTCATACCCAAGCTGCGCGATGCGAAGCGTGCGCCCCTCAACGGGAACGGTATAAACGGTGCGGCCGGCATACTGCTCACGCGCACTGGCAATGCTGGAGAGGTACTTCGCAAGACGTTCCCCATCGAAGCGCCCCTCGAAGACCTCAGAGTAGGCCACCGGACCGTTGGGGCCATTGGGATTCTCCATGCGATGTAGGGCGAAGGCTGCGGCGTCCAGGTCCCGTTCGGGAACGATCCCGGTCGCATCGATGAATTGCTGATACTCCGGGCTTCGCCCGATGGAGTCTTTATCAAAATGCGTAATGGCGCGGATGGGTTTTAGATTCGCATACAGGATCGCGTCGGATTCCGGCAGGAGGCGCGCGACCTCGGGCGGGGCAAGCTTGCGCAGCCACACCGCAACCACAAGGGCGATGACCAAAGCCAAGGCCACAAGAAGCGAGTACCGCGTGCGTTTTCGCATTCGCTTATGGTTTTACGCCGTCGCACGCTCCGCCGCAAATGTTTGGGGCGAACCGGCTATTCGGAGATGGCGAAAGTGTAAACCTTCCCAAGGCTGCCCACTCCCGCAGTCCCCGGAGGCAAAATCCCATACTCGCTGCCCGGTGTGTCCGCAGTGACAGTGAACCGGAAGGCGCGCGGAGCAACCTCCTCTGCCTGGAAGTAGGCGTCGAAGCCCGCGCGTAGCCTAAAGCCGCGGCACACTTTGACTTTGGAACGACGCCGGCAGCTATGCTAAAGTTGAATCTTGCGGCGCACTCCGCGCAGGCATGTTGCGTAGTGCGCGACATGTCTAACACGGATCAACCCGCGAAGGCTGTTTCCTGCATGAGGCCTGCGCTTTCGAGCTCAGGGCGGTCTTGGGCTGGCGTAGCTCAGTCGGTAGAGCATCTGATTTGTAATCAGAGGGTCGGGGGTTCAAATCCCTTCGCCAGCTCCACTCCACGGTACGTCCCCCTCAGGCGACAGAGCAGCAAGGACAAACGGATTTGGTTGTACTGCTCGCTCGCCTCCGGTGCGCGGGACCCACACCACTCCTTCCAGATTCGGGTTTTCCGGATGAAGTCAGGAAGTTGTGCTGCGCGGCGGAGCGGGCAGGCAGAGGATGCACAGGTGGCCGAGTGGTTAATGGCAGCAGACTGTAAATCTGCCGCTCTCCGGAGCTACGAAGGTTCGAATCCTTCCCTGTGCACCACTTATTGCAGGCAGGAGGCCACTATGGATATGCGGCCTCAAAGCGAGGGTCGTCTCGCAATTGGGCTGGGCATCCTGGGGGCGCTTGCGCTTCTGGCATGGCAGACGATGGAGCCCGGCAAGTTCCGCTCTCTCACCTGGCTGCTGCTTGGTTTTTCCGCGTTTCGGATGCTTCTTCTTCGCTTCCGTTCGCGATACAGTGGTAATGGTTCCGTCGAAGATCCTCACGAGTAAGAGGTCGCTTCGAGCAGGCTGATGTAGCTCAGTGGTAGAGCACTCCCTTGGTAAGGGAGAGGTCATGGGTTCAAGCCCCATCATCAGCTCCAGAATTTCAGATAGTCACAGAAAAGCCGCCGAGTATCCCGGCGGCTTTCCCTTTTGCAGTCTTTTTAGGTCAGATTTTCTTGTGATCGAACGAGTCCCGGATCGCGAAGAACGCTGGTTTGGGCTTGTACGCTGCGTCAAAAGGCAGGCAGCGCTGCGGCCGGTTGGGAAACTTCTGCGAGTGGCCATTGAATCCATTCAGCCAGGTCCTGCGATCGGTCACTCCCCAAGTCAGCACCGCCTTGGTCGCCGGGTTTGAGAGCATCAGGGTCAGGAACTGACGATAGGTATCTGCGACCGCAGCATCGCGTTTCTCCACGTCGTCATACGTCACATCGTCTTCATTCACATCCAGCTCAGTGACGTAGACATCCAAGCCCATTTGCCGGATCGCCTCGATGTACTCCTTCAGTCCTGTCCCCATGGACTGGTTGAAACCGACGCGAATGTGGGCCTGCACGCCTATAGCATCAATGGGCACATTGGCAGCCTTCATCCTGCGCACCATCGCCAGGATCAGACGCCGCTTCTCCGCCTGGTCTTCCTTGTCGTACTCCACGCCATAATCGTTGTAGCTGAGCTTCGCATTCGGATCGGCTTCGCGTGCTGTCCTGAAGGCGAGGTCGATGTACTCCGGTCCCATCGCGTTAAACCACACCGTCTTCCGCATCCCGTTCGGATCACCGTCGGAGGGCAGAATCGCTTCGTTCACGACGTCCCATGCCTGGATCTGCCCCTTGTAGTGCCCCATCACCGTCTGAATGTGCTCTACCATCACCTTCCGCAGATCCAAAGTTGAGCTTTGCTGACGAACCCATTGCGGCACAGAGCCGTGCCACACCAGCGTATGACCCCGCAACTTCATCCCATGCTGTTTGGTGAAGGCAAGCAGCGCATCCGAAGCAGTAAAGTCGAACTTATCCAGCGAAGGCCGCAGGGCGACCATCTTCAGCTCGTTCTCCGGCACCAGGATTCCGTACTGGTCCGCCACCAGCTCCTGGAACACTGGGTCCGCCTGCAGCGCACGCACCGGAACCGCAGCCCCGGCAAGGATTTTGAACTTGGACGCGTGAGCTTGCAGCGAATTCTTCCCTTTTACTGCCTCAGCCTCGGGCGGCAGCTTCGTCGGAAGCGGGCCGAAATCGTACCCCGGCATTCTGCGCCGCTGTTGCGTGATGTTCGTCGTCATCTCATCCGCCTGACCTGGAGCCCGGGGTGGAGCTCCCGCCGGCGGCTGCGCTTGCGCGGCAATCGAGGAAAAGAGTGAGTTCGAAAGAGCAGCAGAAGCTGCAACGGTGGTGATCTGCCCGAGTAGGGTCCTGCGTGTCGTCATGGTCGCTCCAGATCGCGCGGAGTTAAAATCCGAGCGTCTCAGATGGTGTCAATTGAATCCCGCACGCAAGTGTAAGCGAAAACCCTCTTGTTGGGCTCTTTGCAAATTTAGCTACGTACGGCGACGGCCAATTTTGCGGTAGCGTGCAGATTATGCGCGGGTAATGGCCCGCGAAACCTCGTCCCAGGTCGCCTGCAGCGCCTCGCCAAACTTCGCCCACGGGGCCGCTCCGGCCTCAAGCACAGGCATGACCAGCCGCACCTTGGTTCCCCGCCCCGGCCGGCTGACCACCTCCACCTCCGCCTGGCTTCCGTACAGCACCTCCATGCGTTCCCGCACATTCCGCATGCCGATGCCGGATCCGTTCTCTGCGCCAGCGCGTACCTCCTGGCTGCCCAGCCGGGGAACGCTTTCCAGCGGTTCAGGAGTCATGCCGATGCCGTCATCCTCCACCTCGATTGAGAGCCGCCCATCCCCTGTCAACGTACTGCGCAGCGTCACCGTGCCGACCCCGATGCGCGGCTCCAGCCCATGTTTGATCGAGTTTTCAATCAGCGGCTGCAGCAACATGCTCGGTACCAGCATGGGCAGCGTCTCCTCTGCGATCTCCTTTACGACGCGCAGCTTCTCGCCAAAGCGCACCACCTCGATGTCCAGGTAATCGTCGGTGAACGCAAGTTCCTCCTCGAACGGCACAAAAGCCTCGCGGTGCTTCAGCAGCACGCGCAAAATGTTTGCAAGCTTCACCACCATTTCCCGGGCCAATTCGGGCTTCGATCTCACCAGCGACGCGATCGAGTTCAGCGTATTGAACAGAAAATGCGGATTGATCTGGCGCTGCAGCGCATCCAGCCGCGCCTCCAGCAGCAGACGGCTCTGCTCTTCCAGCTTGCGCTCGATTCGAACCGAGGTATTCCAGATCTTCAGGGGAATCCCGACCACCACAGGGGCCGCAGCACAGATGGCAAGCTCCACCAGCCAATACCTGGAATGCAGGTCGAAATACAACGCCGGGTACCGATTGCTCAACATGCTGGTCACAAACTGCATCGCGGTGATCAGAACCATGAGGATGATCTGCCGGTCCAGCTGCGGACGACGCAGGTTTCGCGTAACCCAGCGATACAGGCTCAAATCGATCATCGGTGAAAACGACCAGATATCCTCGATCGGCGTAATCCGCCCATAGACTCCTGAGATCGCCGCCACACCAAGATTGATCGGCAGAGTCAGGTACTCGCCGTGCCAGAGGGCCGGGAGTGCAAGGACGGTTCCCCCCAGCAGCGCCGCCCCTGGGCCAAGCAGCAACCCAAGGAGGATCGTCGCTTCAAACGACAGGTCCGCTGCCAGAAAGTTCGGAACGCGCACGCGGATCAGGACGCCCAGCGTGAGGGGCACACAGATCAGCGCCGTCATCGCGACCTTCTGGCGGAACGTGCGCCGCGGAAGCAGCAGCAGATTTTTGAACGTATTCGAGCGCGCCAGCGAACTCGAAAAAGCCGCTGCGACACCTAGCTCAATCAGCAGAGTGATCAGGATCAGGCTGTCCTTCACCTGACTCACCACAAAGTGTCTGCCGCCGAGCATCATACCCATTACTTTACGCCGAGCCTCAGGCGAGCCTGCCCGCAAACGTATAATCGACATATGCCCTTCGAGTCCGTGAAAAAGCTGGCCGATGCTGATTTTCCGACCCGCTGGGGACACTTCCGCATCCTGGGGTTTGAGGGCGTCATCACCAACCCCGAACCCTGCAATGACTCCATGCCGACGCCCGCGCGCCGGGTGGAAACCGCGGTTGCGCTGGTGATGGGCGACATCTACTCGGCACCTCCCATCGTCCGCATCCACTCGCAGTGCCTGACCGGGGATGTCTTCCACTCACTGCGCTGCGACTGCCGCCAGCAATTGGAGCTGGCGCTCGCCACAATCGCGGAGAATGGCGCAGGCATCCTGCTGTACGAAAACCAGGAGGGCCGCGGCATCGGCCTGATGGCCAAGCTGCAGGCCTATGAGTTGCAGGACCAGGGACTCGACACCATCGAAGCCAACGTCGAGCTCGGCTATAAAGCGGATTGCCGCGAGTATGAGCTGCCTGCACAGGCGCTGCTGCTGCTCGGAGTGCGCCGCGTGCGCCTGATTACAAATAATCCCGCCAAGGTGCAGGCGCTCGAGTCGTTGGGCATCGAGGTGGTTGAACGCATATCGGCCGAAGTCACCGCCCACCCCACATTTGAGCGCTACCTTCAGACAAAGCGCGACAAGATGGGCCACCTCGTCGGCTGATGCCACCCGTCCGCGTAGGCACTGCAGGATGGACGATTCCCCGATCGCAGACCGACAAGCTCCCGGGCCTAAGTGGGCACCTGGACCGCTACTCGCGAGCACTCTCCTGCACTGAGATCAACAGTACGTTCTATCGGCCATCGCGCCATTCCACCTGGCTGCGCTGGGCGGCTTCAGTCCCGGAGGATTTTCGGTTTTCCGTCAAAGCGCCGAAGACGATCAGCCACGAAGCAGCGCTTGAACTCACGAGTATCACTAGCGCAGCGCTGGATTCGTTCCTCGATCAAGTCCGTCTGCTCGGCTCCAGGCTCGGTCCTATCCTCTTTCAACTACCGCCGAGCCAAGCCTTCAATCGGGAGCGCACACATTCCTTCTTCTCGTATCTACGAACCAAAGTCGACTCTGCCATAGTCATCGAGCCTCGCCATGCCAGCTGGTTCTCGGCTGATGCGGAATCTCTCATGACCGATCTGCGCCTGAGCCGCGTCGCGGCCGATCCCGCACGGGTTCCGGAAGCATCCGTACCTGGTGGCCTGCAGGATCTCCTCTACTATCGCCTGCACGGCTCGCCCCGCATGTACTACTCGGAATACACGCCGGATTGGCTCGCTGCCCTGGCCGCCCAGCTACGGAGCCGGCCGGAAGGCACCCAGGCTTGGGTGATCTTCGACAATACGGCCTCGGGTGCGGCGCTTGGAAATGCTCTGGAACTCGCCGGAATGCTGCCGCACGCGGACAAGTCTCGCTGAGCTACCTGGCTGCCCGGTGCTTCTTCCAGAGCAGATAGGCTCCCCACGCCGCGAGCGTACAGTTATCGACCACCCTGCCGTCGAGCATCATCTGCTCGAACTCGTCTACCGTGACCCGATGGACTTCCATATCCGTCTCCTCGGCGTCGCGCGCGTTCTCGCCATGGGTCAAGCCCTCGGCCAGAAAGATGTGGTGGCGCTGGTTCATCACACCATAGCCGATCTGCACCTGGGCTAGCTCGGTCATGTGGTGCGCGCGCAGCCCGGTTTCTTCCCGAAGTTCGCCGCGAGCCATCTCTTCCGGATCCACCGCAGGCTTTTCCCACCCGCCCTGCGGCAGCTCCACGTAGCGCCTGCCCACCGTATACCGGAACTGCTCCACCAGGTAGACGAACTCGCCCTCCCGCGTGTGTTCCAGTGGAATGACGATGCACGCGGGATCTTTGTCGATGACGCCGTAGATCCCGCGCTCGCCGTTTGCGCGCTCGATCACATCCTCGCGCACGCGCGTCCACTTGTTGCGATAGACTTCACGGCTGCTGATGGTCTTGATGGCGCTTCCGCTCAGGCCTTCTTCTCCGACTCCCAGTACACGGCATACTTTTGATCGGTAATGCGGTACATGGGCTTTACCGAAAGCGCATTGGCGCCTCGCGATTTGAAGCTGAGGTCTTTGGCGGAGACCACTTCCATCCAATCCCCTACCTGGCCCTCGGGCACAACCGGATTGGGCTCTGGCTTGGGCAGCTCGGCAGCGTTCGGCGCAGTGCCCCGGCCTTTGCCAATCTTCAGCGGTCCTTCCTTCGGCCCGGCACCCAGGTCGGCTGCCAACACCAGCGGCCCGTACATGGCGGCCTTCAGGGAAGTATCGCCGGGCAGCGGGTCGCTCCAAAGCTGCATGGGCAGCGAGAGCTCCACCCTGTCGCCGTTACGCCATTCGCGGGTCAGCGACAGGTAACTCCCCGGTTCGGCGAACGCCTCCAGCTCGCGGCCGTTGATGCGCACGGAGCCTCCCGCCGCTGTCCACCCGGGAACACGGATGTGCAGTGTGCGCCGCTGGGGTGCAGTTGCTTTGATCGTCAGAGTGGTGCCCTGTTGCTCCGGGAACGAGGTCTCCTGCCGCAGCCCGAAGTTCTTTTCCTTCCAATCCAGCTCGGACGGAATGAACTGGTTGACCCAGACGCTGTCTCCATCGTGGAAGTAGATCGTGTCGTTCAGCTTGGCAAATTCCTCCGCGCCGGTTCCCGTGCAGCACCAGAAGGAGTCCTCGGGCGAGTTGTAGTACCTCCAGTAGCCCGCAGCCAGCGGGAAGAAGTACTGCTTCAGCCCCTCCTCATTCTGCGTTCCCATGCGGCAGTTCCACAGTGCCCGCTCGTACGCATCCATGTACTTCGCGTTAGCGGTCCATGCGAAGGCATGCCGCTCCAGCTTCATCAGGTTGTAAGCGACGCAGCACTCTGCATCGTGATATTGCAGGGTTCCCTTCAGGTTGCCCGGATCGGTGCGCCAGAACTCGTCCGCGCTGCAGTTCCCGATCGCATAATTGCGCTCCGCGAGCACCTCGTCCAGGAAGTAGTTCGCCAGGTCGCGATAGCGCCAGTCGCCGGTGAGCTCGTAGGTCCGCGCCGCCCCTATCACCTTGGGCACATGCGTATTCGCATGCAATCCTTTCAGCTCGTCGCGATGCGCAGCGAGCGGATCGAGGAAGCTCGGCTGCTCAAACAAGCGGGCCTCGGCCAGGTACTGCTGCCGGCCGGTCAGCCCGGCAAGGTTGACCAGCACCTCGTTCATCCCGCCATACTCGGTGCGCAGCATAAACATGCGCCGATCGTCGCTGATGGCCTGAAAGTAAGCTCGAACCCAGCTCGCCATGCCTTCGGCGACCTGGAGTGCCTGCTCATTTCCGGTGTGGACGTACATGTCGAGCATGCCGGCCATGATCTTGTGATACGTGTAAAACGGCGCCCAGTAATTGCCGCCCGCGGCGAGCTTCTCGAAACCGGCTTCGGGGTAGGCGCTCAAATATCCATTGGAGTTCGCCTTCTGGCACTTCGCCAGCTCGGCCACCATCAGGTCGCCGTTCTTGCGCAGCGTGTCGTTGCCGGAGCTGGCATACGCCAGCGCCACCGCCGAAAGATAATGGCCGCCATTGAAGTGGCCGCGCAGCTCGCTGTCCGGCTTCTCCCAGCCACCATACGGAGTCGCCGTCGACGTGATGCCGGAAGTAAGCCGGAAGCTGTGCAGCAGACGATCCGGAACCAAGGTCGCCAGATACTTTTCATTGAATTCAGCCTGCTGCTTCAGCGGGCCGTCCAGCAGCCGGACCTGAGTCATGGCAAACGGAACCAGCCGGCTACCCTTGCCCTCGATGAAGTCGTCCGCAACCTTCGTAGCAACTGCTCCGAAGGCGGTGCCACGCATCGCAACTGTTCCGGCAGCCGCCGTCATTCCGGCCAGCACACTGCGGCGGCTCATGGTGAATCTCTTGGTCATTTCGGCTCTTTCCTGCGGGACTAACTCTGTGCCCGCCTTGCGCACGAAGTTTATCAAGGTCAGAAGCTTTACCGCTACACAGGCTTACAGAGGAAAGCCCTCCGCGAGGGAGGGCTTTCCGATCAGCAGTAACGGCTGAACTTAGGGTTGAACCTTGAGGAAGATGATGACGAAGGTGAACAGCGCCAGCGATTCGATGAAGGCGAGGCCGAGAATCAGGAAGACGAAGATACCGGGGCGTGCACCAGGATTGCGTGCCAGCGCTTCGGTTGCTGAAGCGGTTGCTTTGCCCTGGCCGAGTCCGCAAAGACCAGCGGCCAATGCCATGCCCAGGCCGGCAGCAAGGGGAACCCACTGCGAAGCAGGTGAGTAGTTCCCCGCGCCCTGTGCAAAGGCGGGAGTCGCCAGCAGCATGGCCGAGATCGTCATGAGAAGGTACTGCAGTTTACGCATGTGTTACTCCGTTCTCCCAAAGTACGCCGCCAGTGGGTGGTTGATGCTCACCGTGCTGGCACCCTCACGCTGAACGGCGTTGTTGCGCAACGCGAAGAGGGAGAGCTTCTCCACGCAGAAGTTGAACTCAATGCTCGTGCGAGACCGCGAGCGAAAGATAGATCATCGAGAGCAGCATGAAGACGTAGGCCTGAACCACGGCCACGCCAAGGTGCAGCCCGAGGAAGATCAGCGGGATTCCAACCGGCACCAGCGAGAAGAACGCCAGAGTTACCAGGTCGCCCGCAAACATATTGGCGTACAGACGAACCGTCAACGAGAGCACCCGGGCGAGGTGCGAGATGATCTCAATGGGCAGCAGCAGCCAGTACAGCCACCATACCGGGCCGAGGAACTGCTTGACGTAGGCAAAGCCGTGCTCGCGCAGGCCGTGGTAGTGGTAGTACAAAAATGTCACGATCGCGCAGCCCAGCGGCACGACTACATCGGCGGTCGGAGATTCCAGCCCGGGGACAAGACCCACTAGATTGCACAGCAGGATGAACATGCCGAGCACGGTGACGAAGCTCAGAAAACGCTGGTAGCCATGGCCGATGATCGACTCGCTCTGCTCGGAGCTGAACTCGTGGATCACTTCTGCGAGGTGCTGCAGCGGCCTGGGCCGGTCCACGCTGAGCGAGAGCCGGACCGCGATGAAGTAGAGCAGCATGATGCCGCTGACCAGCAGCTCCATCGCGAAGGCATTATTGATGGGCGCCGCGGGATGCTCCGGGCGAACGTGGACTGCGGCGAGCACGGCATCGGCCACACCCGCGAAATGCGCGTTCAGAAAACGTGTAAACAGCAGTTGCGTAGGCATATTCCTTTGGTTCTGAAGAGCGGTCAGGTGGTCCAGTTCTTGACCAGTCGCAGCCCCTCAATGGACAGGGCGGCAATGCCAAGCGCAAGGCCCGCCACCAGGGCGTAAACCGATCCGTGCAGATACTTAAGGCTAACATAAAGCAGCCCCAGCGCTACCGCGAGCCTTAGAAAGAAGCCGATAAGCACCGGCGCCAGGGGCTTCACCGGCGCTGGAAGCTGCTGCGGAGCATCCATCCGAACCATGACCGCTGTCATCAGCCGCAGCCACTCGAACAGGCTGGTGCCGGAGATGAGCGCGCCCACCAGGTACAACAGCGCCGTTCCGGCTCCAGCCCTCCACCAGAGCAGCGGAATGCCCAGAGCGACGGCGATCGCAACCAGCTTGAGGGCGCTCCAAATGGTGCGCCGAAAATCCTCGTCGGTGTAGTTGGCCAGGCTGTTCATCCGTCTCGATTGAGAAATCGCGAGGTGGTTCGGTAGATCTGGATAAAGCCGCCGACCGCGCCGACGACGATTCCCGTAACCGCGATCCAGCCCTGATGGAACTTGCTGTCCAGCCAGGCGCCGATGGCCCAACCCACCAGGCAGCCCAGAGGGATGGCCAGCGCAAGCTGAATCATCGACTCGGCGGTGACCAGGTCCTTCAGTCCTGCCCCCTCTTTTTTGCCTGTGTCGTCGGCCATCGCGAGCACCATTAGACCACGGCCGGCGCGCTCGCTGCCGATATACTGAATCGTCAAGCCCCGAAACAATTGAAGGAACATCCGTGTACGAATCGCAATTCGAAGAGAAGCTGTACAACGAGCGCCGGGAAAAGCTGGGCAGGATCGCCGAGCTGGGACAGGCGACCTATCCCAACCAGTACCTGCTCTCCGCGCCCGGTTGGAGCGAGAGCGAAGGCGACCTCGTCCCCTGGTTGAAGCGAAGGTACGACTCGGCCGAAGCGCCGGCCGCGGCCGAGCAGCTGGAGGCCGAGCACGTCGATGTCTCGGTCGCGGGCCGGGTGATGGCGATTCGCGTCCAGGGCAAGGCCGGTTTTGCGCATATCCAGCAGGGGGGCGAGCGGCTGCAGGTTTATGTCCGCAAGGACGACGTGGGCGAAGCGGCCTTTGCGCTGTACAAGCTGCTGGACCTGGGCGACCACATCGGCGTGAAGGGTTACCTGATGCGGACGCGCACCGGCGAGCTGACCGTGCATGCCAAGGAACTGACGTTCCTGACCAAGGCCATGCTCGCGCTGCCGGATAAGTTCCATGGGCTGGAAGATACGGAGCTGCGGTATCGGCAGCGGTACCTCGATATGTTCGTCAACCCCGAGGTGCGCGAAGTGTTTGTGAAGCGCGCGGCGGTGCTGCGGGCGATGAGGAAGTTCTTCGACTCGCGCGGCTATCTCGAGGTTGAGACGCCGATGATGCATACCATCGCGGGCGGCGCGGCGGCCCGTCCGTTTGTGACGCATCACAACGCACTCGACATTGACCTGAAGCTGCGCATCGCACCGGAGCTCTATCTGAAGCGGCTGGTCGTTGGCGGCCTGGATCGCGTGTACGAGATCAACCGGAACTTCCGGAACGAGGGCATCTCCACCCAGCACAACCCGGAGTTCACGATGGTCGAGTTCTACCAGGCCTATGCGAACTACCACGACTTGATGGAGCTGACGAAAGAGCTGGTCGCGACGGTCGCCATGGAAGTAAACGGAACGACCAAGACGACGTTCAATGGCGTTGAAATCGATCTCGCGCCGCAGAACTGGCACCAGCTGTCGATGCGCGAGGCAATCGTGAAGTTCTGGCTACCGGAGTTCGGTGAAACACGCCCGACCAAGTTGGATTTCGGTTCATCGGTGAAGCTGACGTCCACATTGATTGAGGCAGCAAAGAACTGCGAAAGAAAGTTATCTGAGGAGCTGGCCTCGGGGTTCACTTGGTCGACCGAACTGAGGCATGGCATGGCCCGCGAATTAGACTCTTTATCGACGGGACAAGATCGAGAGCAGCATGAACGATGGCGCAAGAACTTCCAACTGCGACAGCTTGCAGAGGGCATGAGGTCGATAGCAGACAACGCCCCTTCTACTTCCATCGGGAAGACAATCGCAAACCTCTTTGAACTGCTCGGCGAAGATCCAATAGCTGGAAACCTGATTCAGCCGACGATTATTTATGACTTTCCTTTGGCGGTGTCTCCTTTGTCGAAGGTGAAGCCGGATGAGCGGGATTGGGTGGAGCGGTTCGAGTTCTACATCGGCGGGTTCGAGGTTGGGAATGCGTTCAGTGAGCTGAACGATCCGGACGACCAGCGGCGACGGTTCGAGGAGCAGTTGCAGGAGCGCGAGCGGGGCGACGACGAGGCGCACCACATGGACGAGGACTACGTTCGTGCGCTCGGGTACGGGCTGCCGCCGACCGCCGGCGAAGGCATCGGCATCGACCGGCTGACGATGGTGCTGACCGGAGCGAAGTCGATCCGGGACGTGATCCTGTTCCCTCTCATGCGGCCGGTGGCGGGGCGAGGGGGGGAGGGGGGGGGACCCCCTATTTTGGAGACAAACCCTTCCGGATCATGAACTTAGAGGTGGGGTATGGCTGCAAAGTATTCAGAGCAATTGGGTTACAGCTAAATTCGTCTCTTGGCATGACTTAGGTGCGGTCGACCCTATTCACCTACAGCGGCGAATGGAAGCTAGCGTCGCCACGGACTCTCCGCGGAATACACGGGTGTCGCGGTGACTGCTTCCTTTCGGACGGTTAGCAGTTTGCGCCGAACCAGCCAGGCCACAGCGGACTGCGAGGTTGAGCGGGATAGTCCAGTCTCCTCGGCGAGCGTTGCGTGACTGACTGCAACAGGATGGCCCAGGCGCCGCTGTTCCGCGTACAGCCAAAGGTAGAGCAGAAACGCGGCAGGCTTGTGGTCATGCCCGACAAGGTCGCGCATCAAGGTTGCGTGGACATAGGGGTCGAGAGGGATATGGCTCATCGCTATACCGACTGATGGTATAGCAGAGAACGGTAGATTGTACTAATCTCCTTTCACTCTTAGGCTCCCTTTAGGAGAGAGAAGAATGATCCGTGGCATAAAGTTCATCAGTGTTCCGGTCAGGAACCAAGATGCAGCGTTGAAGTTCTACACCGATTCACTGGGGTTCAAGGTCCAAACCGACCAAGAGTTCGTTCCGGGAGGTCAGCGATGGATTGAACTGTCCATCCCAGGAGCAAGCACCGGCTTGTCTCTTTTCACGCCCCCAGGGCATGAGGACCGTATCGGCACATTTCAGCCAATCTCCTTTTGGTGCGATGACGTGTCCCAGACGGCCGAGACGCTGAAGCAACGCGGCGTGAAGTTCTTTCAAGAGCCTAAAAAGGAATCCTGGGGAACATCCGCCATTTTCGAAGATCCCGAAGGCAATAAGTTCGTGCTGAGTTCGCGATAATCGACATCCTGGCTCAAAGATTTCCGCAAAAATATGCGAATCGCCTCCCACGCATATAGAAAAGCCCCGGCATCCTCTCCGGGGCTTCTTTTTTCTTCTCTATCTTTATTATAGCGGGTTGAGCATAACTCGTGTCACATTCCGGACGAAATGCAAGTTGCTGAATGTGCGTGGTTTGCTAAGTTATTTGGGAGGAAGGGGCTTGACAGATTTTAGTGAATCCTGCCAATGCCGCTGACGCCATGAAATGGGGCGCGGCGCGAGGATCACCCCTATAATTGAGTTTCAGGCGCCCAGTGGTTGCCAGGATTTCGGCCATTTCTTCCGTGTCCGATTGGCGATATTTCTGATTCGACAGCGTGGAGATTGGTCCCCTATGCAACACCCACTGTACGAACATTTTCTTTCGATTCAACATCGAATGCAGGCATTGAAGGACCGGCTCACGGAGTCTTCTGTTGCCGCGGATCAACGGAAACGGATCGAGTCGGATATCGAGCTCGCCGAGCTTGCGCTTATGCATTATCGCAAGGCATACGAACTCGAGCAGAAGATCTGTTTTTCGAGTTCTTCGGAATGAATCCCTCCG
>Ga0207667_10002845_pt1 | contig 21484 bp, 27 predicted proteins | sample KBSCornC52_FD_184301 | JGI IMG/M metagenome (GOLD analysis project Ga0207667, IMG submission 184301) | Corn rhizosphere microbial communities from Kellogg Biological Station, Michigan, USA - KBS Corn C5-2 (SPAdes) (version 2) | ecosystem: Host-associated > Plants > Roots > Rhizosphere > Soil ...
CCGGTGACACGGGTTCCCCTGAAGTGCAGGTCGCAATGCTGACCCGCCGCATCAAGGACCTCACCGAGCACCTCAAGGAGCACAAGCACGACCACCACTCACGTCGTGGTCTGCTGCTGCTCGTGGGTCAGCGTCGTCGACTGCTCGGATATCTCCAGGACATCGATATCGAGCGTTACCGCAGTTTGATCGAACGCCTGGGGCTCCGTCGGTAGTCGATTTCAGGGCTGCAATGCCTTGAGTCCCGCTGACAACGCGAACTCTTGCGAACGGGCCGTCATCCTTCGGGATGGCGGCCCGTTTCGGTTGCGGGGGAGCCTCCCTCAGCTGAAGTAGTGCCCCTGCTCGATATCCGCGATGAGTCCAGGATGCGTCGGCGCCCAGCCCAGCAGCTGCTGCGTGAGGGCGCTCGAGGCGGGCATGTCCGAGCTCAGGAGGCGTCCCAGCATCCCCTCGTACTCGTCTGGCGTCACCGACTTGGCCGGCACCCCGAGGTGGCGGGCGATCGCCTCGGCGATCTCGCGCACCGGTACGCCCTCGTCACCGACCGCGTTGAGCACCGAACCGGCGGGCGCCTTCTCGACGGCCAGGCGGTAGAGGGTCGCGGCATCCTTCACGTGCACGGCGGGCCACCGGTTCGCCCCCTCGCCGATGTAGCCCGAGAAGCCCTTCGCGCGGGCGACCGAGATCAGCTGCGGGATGAAGCCGTGCCGCTCGCCGTCGCCGTGCACCGAGCGCGGCAGCATCACCAGCACCGAGCGGATGCCGCGATCCGCCGTCGCCAGTGCCGCCTTCATGTTCGTGATGCGCGCCGCGATCGGGCCGGCCGCCACGATCTCGTCGCGCTCGGTCGAGACTCCGCCGGGCCGGGCGAGAGTGCCCCCGGAGACGATCAACGGCTTTTCGGTGCCCGCGAGCGCATCGGCGAAGGTCTCGATCGCGCGGGCGTCGGCGTCTGTGGCTTCCTGGCTGGTGCTGGGCACCAGGAACGCCAGATGGATGACGCCGTCGCTGTCGAGCGCCGCGGCGCGCAGCACATCGAGGTCGGTGAGTTCCCCGCGCACCACCTCGGCGCCCATCGACTCGACGGCGGACGCGGACACGTCGGACCGGGCGAGCCCCACGACCTGATGGCCGGCGGCGATGAGTTCGGGGACGACGGACGAGCCGATCCAGCCCGACGGGCCGGTGACGAAGATGCGCATGGAAGTTCTCCTGAGTTCGTAGTGGCGACGGTCGCTGATGCGATCCTGTCGCATCAAACTAGCACAATGATGCGACCGCGTCGCATCACGGCTAAGCTTGAGCCATGAGCAGATGGGCGCCCGATGCGCGTGAACGCCTGGAGGCGGCCGCGCTGGAGTTGTTCGCGCAGAACGGGTACGAGCGCACGACCGCATCCGAGATCGCCGAGCGCGCCGGGTTGAATCGCGCCACGTTCTTTCGGCACTTCGCCGACAAGCGGGAGGTGCTGTTCGGCGGGGAGGACACCCTTGCCGGCCTGTTCGCCGACGGGATTCGCGCGTGCCCGACCGGCGCGACGCCTCTCGAGTGCCTGCGGGCTGCGTTCGCGGCCGCCGACCCGGTCATGACGGCTGCGCAGCGGAAGAAAGCCGCGCAGCGGGTGCTGATCCTCGCGGCGAACGAGGAGGTGCGGGAGCGCGGTTTGCTCAAGCACGCTCGCATGGCCGCCGCGATCCGCACCGCTCTGAGCGAGCGAGGCGTCGAGGCCGTCGCCGCGCGGCTGACGGCCGAACTCGCGCTTCTCGCCTTCAGCCTCGGTGTCGAACGCTGGATGCAGGGGGGCAGCTTCGCGGCGCACGCCACCGAGGCGCTGGCCGAACTTCAGTCACGAGCGGCCGAGCTCGATCAGCGAGTGGCCCCGGTGCTGAACGGGCAGTGAGTTACGAGCGTCAGACCACCACCAAGTGGTCAGCACGGGACTTTCGACCCGGGCGTCGAACGCCGCTCGCCGCGACCATATCGGCATGACCCCTCACCCCGTCACCCGCATCCTGCTCCTGATCGTGCTGGCCTTCGTCGGCCTGACCGCGGTCGCCGGCGGTGTCGCGCTCACCCTCGGCGCGATCGTGCCGTCGCTCGCGACCGTGCTCAGCCCGCCGGTCTCGTACCTCGAGGGCTCGCCGTTCTCGAGCTACCTCGTGCCGGGGCTGATCCTTGCGGTCGTGCTGGGCGGGGTGCACCTCGGTGCCTTCTGGATGCTGCTGCGCCAGCATCCATCCGCCCTGTTCGCGACCGCGGTTGCCGCCTTCGACACCGCGATCTGGATCTTCGTCGAGCTGGTGGTGATCCCGTTCAGCTTCTTGCAGGCGGTGTACTTCGTGGCATCCCTCGCCGAGTTCGGGCTCGTGATGCTCGCGCTCGGGTTGATCCGGCGAGTCACCCCGGCACGATCACGGTCGCTATGACCGCGGCGGATGCGGCGTGCGCGGCCTCGGCGTCGGTCATCCGCCCACCGCGCACCTGGGCCGCGGCCTCGTGCAGGATCGCCATCATGCAGGCGGTGAGCCATTCGGCGGTGACGTCGCGCCGCATCCGGTGCTCGTTCTGACCGCGCTCGATCAGGTCTTGCACCCGGGCGAGCGGCTTGCCGTGATGGGCGCGGATCTGGTCGTTCGAGAGAGCCGACTCGGCGACGCCGAGCAGCACGTGGAAGTCGTGCACGATCCGCCACGAGTGGTCGACGAGTCGCTGCAGGGCGTCGACCGGGTCGCCGCTCAGGTCGACGGTGGCGAGCTCGGCCTCTGAGCGGACGATGGTGCGCACCAGGGCGGCCTCGATCAATTCCTGACGCGAGGAGAAGTGACCGTAGAGGGTCACCCGGCCGAGTCCGGCCTGCGCGGCGATGTCGGTCATGCTGGCGCGCGGGTCGTCGGCCAGGCAGCGCAGCGCCGAGTCGAGGATCGCGTCGCGGTTGCGCGCGGCATCCTCGCGGGTGCTCCGATCGATGGCCACGGCTTGACTCTATCTCAAACAGTGGTGTATGAGTTAACCCAAACACCACTGTTCGAGTTTGGAGCTCTCATGTCGCACCCCGTTTCTGCCGCGCCACCCGCCGTCGTCGCATCCCCACCGCGGTCGGCGTGGTGGGCGCTCGTCGTGCTCGCCCTCGCGCAGCTGATGCTCGTGCTCGACGTCACGGTCGTCAACGTCGCGCTGCCGAGGCTGAGCGCCGACCTCGGCCTGAATGCTGACCTCGCGGGCTGGGCGATCGCCGCGTACGCCGTGCCGTTCGGCGGTCTGCTTCTGCTCGGTGGTCGCTTGGCCGATCGGGTCGGTGCGAGGCAGATGCTGCTGATCGGCCTGGTCATCTTCGTCGCCGGCTCGCTGGCATCCGGCCTGTCGACCGGCGTGGTCGGCTATCTCGGTGCGCGTGCCCTGCAAGGCGCCGGCGCCGCGCTTCTCTCGCCCGCCGCTCTCGCCTCGCTGCTGCGGCGCTTCGAGGGGCCGGCCCGGCGACGCGCTCTGGCGATCTGGGGAGCGGTCGGCGGTGGCGGGGCCGCGCTCGGCCTGGTGGTCGGCGGTCTGCTCACCGGCGGACCAGGATGGCGCTGGGTCTTCTTCATCAACGTGCCGATCGGCATCGCGGTGGCGATCCTGGTGCCGGTGCTGATCGTCGCGGTGCCGCCGATCCGCGGCCGCCGCATCGGGGTCGTACCGACACTGTTCGCCACGCTCGGCCTGGCCGCCCTGATCGGCTCGGCTTCGGTCATCGCCGTCGCCGGCGGGGCGCTGACACTCGGGCTCGCGATCGTCGGGGTCGTTTTGCTCGGCCTGTTCGCGGTGGTCGAGAGGTTCTCGGCGCAGCCGTTGATCCGTCCGCGTCTGCTCGTCGAACGCGCGATGGTCACCGGATCGATGCTCATGCTGGTGACCACGGCGCTGCTGGTCGGCGGCCTGCTGCTGCTCTCGTTCTTCATGCAAGACGGGCTGGGGTGGACGCCGACCGCAACCGGACTCGCGTTCCTGCCGATCGCGGTCGCCCTGGCGGTCGGGGCGCAGGGCGGTGGTCACCTGCTCGGGCACCTGGGCAGCCGGCGGGTCGCGCCGATCGGCGCCGTGATCGGAGCCGTCGGGCTGGCCGGCGCCGCCTGGGCGGTCGCGGAACATCAGCCGGTCATGGCCATCGCGGCCATCACGCTGGCTTCGCTCGGCCTCGGCATCAACCTGGTCACCGGATCGACGACCGCACTCGCCCGAGTGGCGAGCGAGGAATCCGGCTCGGCATCGGGTGCGGTGAGTGCGGCGCACGAGGTCGGATCGGCATCCGGAGCCTCGATCTTCGCGATGCTCGGGGTCACCCTGTCCACGGCCGCGGCGCTCGGCTGGGCGGCCGCGCTCGCGATCCTGGTGGCGGTGCTGGCGGCGTTCCTACTGCCGAACGTGCTTCCGGCGCCGGGTGAGGGCCGGATGGGGCACTAGACCCGGAATCGGTCTACGGCATCCTGCTCAGACTTGTCGCCGCCTGCGCCTGCAAGGCGGCCGCGGTCGGCGCGGTGCCGAGGGTCAGGTCGCCGAATGCCAAGAAGTTCGGGCCCTTCAGCAGGTAGATGTCGCCTCCCGAGATGGTCTGCCCCTCGATGGTCACCGAGCCGGTTCCCACGGCGGCGCGGTCACCGAGACCAGTGAGATCGGACTTGGTGACGTTGACCGCGGCCCCGTCGAAGCCCGAGGCGAGGTCGGCATCCGCCTCGGCCTCCTCGGTGGTCCACTGCGCCTGCGCGTCGTCGGCGCTCGCGGCGGTCGCCACCTGCACGAAGAACACGTTCTTGGTCTGCGCGCCGTAGGTGCAGCGCTTGCCGGTGCCGTTCGCGCCGGTCGTCTCTTCGAGGCCGGCGCCGAAGGTCACGCCGGCGAGCGCGGATGCCTCGGCCGCCGTCACGAGCTGGCACGGGTCGAGGGTGGTCGCCTGACCACTCGCATCGGGCGTTGCGGATGACGGCGAGCTGGGCGATCCGCTCGGACCGCCGCCGGGGCCGCTGCACCCGGCCAACAGGATCAGCGCGGGAATGGTCAGTGCCAGAGCTGCAGATCGGCGCATGGATGCCTCCTCAAGGTCGCGCACCGAATAGAGGAATCGGATGCGGACACTCTTGCGCGGGAGCGTAATGCCGGCGTAACTCTGGGGGCTGGGCGAGGGGTCTCGGTACGCGCTGCGCGCTACTCGACCGGCGACGGCTCGAGGGCGGCGGGACCTTTGGCCCTGGGCGGTCGTCCGCGCCGCTGACATCCTTTCCTCAGTTGGGAACCACACAGGCGTGGTGCCGCGGATGTCACGGGGGGCAGATTCCGCACACCACGCGTGGTGAGTGCATTGGCTCACAGGAAAAGACCGCCACGGAGTCGGGTCCGCGGCGGTCTTTCTGTGTGCCGCGGTGGGTGAGCGCGGCCGATGGCGCGGTCAGTGCCCGCGGGTCACCCGCACGAGGCCGATGATGCCCCGGATCGTTCCGAACAGGATGGCGCCCCACGCGACCACGAAGGTGCCGCCCGGCGCTGCGACGGTCCAGCTCACCGCGGTGACCACGACGCCGACGATCGCGACGCCGAAGCCCCACAGCACCTGCGCCATACCGGGCCGGGCCAAGCCGGACGGCGCGAGGGCATTGGGTGAGCTCAGGTAGTTCGCGCCCTGGTAGGCGGTGCCCTGGTACCCCGGCCCGAGGTAGCTCGACGACGCGTCGGAGGGTGCGGAATACACCGAGCTGTACAGCGAGCCCGGCGTCGAGCTCGCGAAAGCGGCGGCGCTCGCGGGATCGCGCGAGAACTGTGGCGGCTGGTGGGGCGCCACGCTGGGCGGCCCGTAGGAGTCGGGCGGCATCGGGACCGGCGGCACCGGGATCGGCGCGACCTCGACCGGTGCGACGGGCACGGGTGCGACGGGCACGGGTGTGGCGGCAACAGGTGCGGCGGCAACGGGCGCGACTGCGACGGGCACCGGCTCGGCGATGGGCGCCAGTTCTGAAACGGCGGCCGGCTCCGCGACAGCCGCCGGCGCCGCCTCTGCCTGCGCCGCGGGCGGCACGTAGCGCGGCTGTCCCTCGGCGGTCCACTGCTGGTAAAAGTTCGCGAAGGCCGTCTGGTCGACCGCCAGCGTGGTCAGCGAGGCGGGCGGCAACTCGAGGCCGTGGGTCTGGCGGAGCGGCGCGGAGGCGAGGACGACCTTCAGGTCTTCGGCAGTGAGCATGGTGGAGCTTTCTTCAGTGAATCAGTCTTGCCACGAGGCTAGGCGCGGAGGCGCGGCCCTGTCTCACCCCCAAAAGAGCGCCCCGAGGCACTCGCGACCGTCTCGCGGGCGTCAGCGCTGCAGGTCGGCGATGGCCTGAGGGGAGGTCAGCCCGTCGATCAGCCCCGGAAAGCGCTGGTCGAGCGCCGCTCGCCGAAGCCGCACGTCTTTGTTGCGACCGCGCATCCGGTACTCGGTGAGGCCGGCTTCCCGCAATGTCTTGAGGTGGTGCGACACTGTCGACTTCTGGATGTCGAGGCCCCAGGTCTCGACCCCGCACGAGTGGTAGTTGTTGTCGGCCAGCACCGCGAGCATGCGCACTCGACTCGGATCGGAGAGGGCGTTCAGGATGTCGGTCAGGCGCAGGTCGTCGACCGCCGGAATGGGGTAGGGATCATCGCTCATCGAATGAACATCTCCCTAACAGTTCGACGCGCATCGAACTATTGCATTATCATCTTGGTATGACGACCGTCGAACCATCGTACTCGACCGGCTACCTGAACTCCCGGTGGGCCGTTCTGGCGGCCGGCCTGTTCCTGGTCGGGACGAACAGCTTCGTCATCGCGGGCGTGCTGCCCGACATCGCGCGCACGCTGCGGGTCACGCCCAGCGAAGTGGGCTACTCGATCACGGTGTACGCCGTGGTGGTTGCCATCGTCGCACCGGCGATCTCGATCCTGGTGCCGAGCTGGTCGCGCACGAAACTCATGGTCGTCGGGCTCGCGCTGCTGGCGGCGGGCACGGTCGTCGCGGCCCTCGCTCCCGACCTGGCTGTCTTCACCGTCGGTCGCGTGATCGCCGCGCTAGGCGGCGCCGCGCTGGTGCCGACCGCGACCGCTGCGGCTGCAGCACTCGCCCCGGCCGCCCGTCGCGGGCAGGCGATCGCCGCCGTCGGAATCGGGTTCACCCTCTCGACCGCGATCGGATCGCCGCTGGGCACCGCGATCGCCGCGGCCACCAACTGGCGCGTCCCGCTGCTGGGGGTGGCCGGCCTGGCGCTCGTGCTGATGCCGGTGCTAGCCCTGCTCGTGCGCAACGTGCCGACCGCCGCACCGATCTCGCTGGGGCGGCGGTTCGCCGTGCTGCGCGACATGCGCATTCTGATGCCGCTCGTCGCGACGCTGCTGGTCGTGGCCGGATTCAACCTGGTCTACATCTTCAGCGCTGCCGTTTCGGGGTTCTCGGGTGCCCTGCTCGCCATCCTGCTGCTCGTCTACGGCGTGTGCGGCGTCATCGGCAACACGATCTCCGGGCCGCTGACCGACCGATTCGGAAGCCGCGCCGTCGGCACGGTCTTTCTCGGCGTGGAGGGCGCCGCCCTGCTCGCGCTGGTCTTCGTGGGTGGCAACTTCGCTCTGCTCGCCGTCGTCTTCGTGGTGTGGGGGCTCTCGGCATTCGCCGCGGTCGTGCCGGTGCAGCACCGCCTGGTGGCCGTCGACCCGCAGACGGCGGCCGTCGCGATCTCGTGGTTCAGCACAGCCCTGTACCTGGGCATCTCGATCGCCCCGCTGCTCGGCGCGGCCGCGCTGCACACCGGCGACGATGCGCTCCTTCCCTTGATCGGCACGATCGTCACCGCCGTCGGGCTCCTGGTCTTCCAGCTGGGGTTCGCCATCCGCACTCGTCGGCGCGCACCCGAAGCGATTAGCCTCGGATCGTGACTCCGGAGCAGCTGCAGACGCTCACCCTGCTGCGACGCGCCCGCGATCGCATGGACCGCGACTACGCGCAGCCGCTCGATGTGGCGGCAATGGCATCCACCGCTCTGATGTCGGCGGCGCACTTCTCGCGGCAGTTCAAGGCGGCGTACGGCGAGACCCCGTACGGCTACCTGATGACCCGGCGCATCGAGCGCGCCATGACCCTGCTGCGGAATGGGATGTCGGTGACCGACGCCTGCATGGCCGTCGGCTGTACCTCGCTCGGCTCGTTCAGCTCGCGGTTCAGCGAACTGGTCGGGGAGTCGCCCAGTTCGTATCGCGCCCGCGAGCACGACGCGCTCGAGGCGATGCCGGCCTGCATCGCCAAGATCCTGGGTCGGCCGCAACCGCTCGCCGCACGAAAGCCCGTTTCTGCCTAGCTAAGGACGTACTCGCATGACCGCAGCAACCCCCTACTTCCAGTTCCCGGGCACCGCCCGGGCCGCGCTCACCCGGTATCAGGAGATCTTCGGCGGCGAGCTCAAATCATGGGACTACAGCGAGTTCGGCCGCACCGACGGACCGGCCGACGCGATCGCGCACGGCGAGCTCTCGGGGCTGGTGTCGGTGTTCGCCGCCGACGCCGCCGAGGGCGAGGCGTCGTTCACGAGTACCGGCTTCTTCCTCTCGGTGCTGGGCGGCGGCGATGCCGCGACCTCGCAGCGCTGGTTCGACGCGCTGGGCGAGGGCGGCGAGGTGCTCGATCCGTTGCAGCAGGGTCCGTGGGGCGGGTTCGACGGCCAGGTGCGCGACCGGTTCGGCGTGACCTGGCTCATCGGGTACGAGCCCGCGGCCGCCTGACCGGCCGAGCAGGATTCGAGAAGCGCCCCGCGGCATCCACTGCCTAGCGTTATCGGCATGAGCATCCAACTCCAGTACACGCACATCACCGTCAACGACGTCGAGGAGTCGATCGCGTTCTACCGCGACGCCCTCGGCCTGGACGTCATCCAGGACGTCAGCAACGGCGGCCACCGCTGGCTCACCTTCGGCACCGACAGCCAGCCCGGGCTGGGCATCGTGCTGAGCGATCCGCACGCCGGACGCAGCCAGGCCGACGGCGACGCCCTGCAGGAGCTGCTCGCCAAGGGCACCCTGCCCAACATCGTGTTCAGCACCGACGACCTGGATGCCGCATTCGAGCGGGTGCGCGCCTCGGGTGCCGAGGTGCTGCAGGAGCCGTTGGACCCCGGCTACGGCACCAAGGACTGCGCGTTCCGCGACCCCTCGGGCAACATGGTGCGCATCTCGCAGGCGTAGTCTCGAGGCATGCGCGGCGGCACCATCTGGACCATCCTCGGCGTGATCGTCGCGGTCGTCATCGCCTGGTTCCTTGTCAACGCGCTGCTGACCCTGATCTGGTTCGTCGTCAAGCTGGTCATCGTGCTGGCGGTGGCGGTGATCGTGTTCTTCGCACTGCGTGCGGTGTTCACGCGACCGACCTCGTAGCTGCCGCTAGTGTCGTCTCACTGACGTCAGGGAGCGACGATGAAGAAGCCCAGTCTCGGCGAGAGATTCCGCTACTGGTTCGACGGCTGGATGGCCAAGGGAACCGGATCACTGATCGCCCTGCTGGCGATCGTCACGGCCGCGCTGATCCTGGTGCTCACGGTGATCACGATCGTGATCGGCAAGGCCGCGTTCCCGATCGGGCAGCCGCACGACTTCCCCGACCTGCTCTGGGGCACGCTGGTGCGCGCGCTCGACTCGGGCACCGTCGCCGGCGATAACGGGTGGGGTTACCGCGGCCTCATGATGCTCATCACGATCGCCGGCATCGTGATCGTGGCCAGCCTGATCTCGATCATCTCGGGCGCCTTCGACGCCAAGGTCGAAGAGCTGCGCAAGGGGCGCTCCCGCGTGCTCGAGACCGACCACACGCTCGTGCTGGGCTGGAGCCGCAAGGTGTTCTCGCTGGTGCACGAGCTGTCGATCGCCAATGAGTCGCGCGGCAAGGCGGCCATCGTCATCCTGGCCAACGTCGACAAGGTCGAGATGGAGGATGCCATCCGCTCGCAGGTGCCCGACACCGGTAAGACCAAGATCATCTGCCGCACCGGCGATCCGATGAACCTGGTCGACCTGGAGCTGGGCAACCCGAACGGCGCGCGCAGCATCGTGCTGCTCGGCGGCGACGACGACGAGGATCCGGATTCCACCGTCATCAAGACCTGCCTGGCGCTGACGAACAACAAGAGTCGCAAGCAGGACGAGTACCACATCGTCGGCGAGCTCCGGGATGCCGCCAACCTCGAGGCCGCCCAGCTGGTCGGCCGCGCCGAGGCGCACTGGGTGCTCGGAGCCGACCTGATCAGCCGGGTGACCGTGCAGAGCTGCCGGCAGAGCGGACTGAGCGTGGTCTACACCGATCTGCTCGACTTCGAAGGCGCCGAGATCTACTTCACCGAGCAGCCGACGTTGGTGGGGCAGAGCTACTTCCAGACCCAGTCGGCCTTCTCGGACTCGACGGTGATCGGCATCTCGACCGCCGACGGCATCCTGATCAACCCGCCCGCCGACCGCGCGTATGCGGCGGGCGAGCAGCTGATCGTGATCGCCGAAGACGACAGCACGATCAAGCTGACCCCCGCCCAGCCGTTCGACGCCGATGCCGTGCTGTCGCCCAAGGCCTTCAAGCCGGTGCCCGAGACCACCCTGGTGCTCGGCTACCACTCGGGACTGCGGATGATGCTCGAAGAGCTCAATTCCTATGTGACCAAGGGCTCGTCGGTCACGGTCGTCGCCGACATCGACGACCCCGGACTCCCGACCTTCCCGAGCATGCCGGTCACCTTCCGCCGCGCCGACCCCTCGCACCGCGCCGTGCTCGACACGCTCGGCGTCGACGCCTCCGACCACATCATCGTGCTCGCCAACAAGGAGCAGCTGCCCGCCCAGCGCGCCGACGCCAAGACGCTCATCACGCTGCTGCACCTGCGCGACATGGCCGACAAGCTCGGCGTCGAGCTCAATGTGGTCAGCGAGATGCTCGACGACCGCAACCGCGAACTGGCCGAGGTCACCAACGCCGACGACTTCATCGTCAGCGAGAAGCTGGTCAGCCTGATGCTCTCGCAGGTCAGCGAGAACGAGCAGCTGACGGATGTCTTCGGCATCCTGTTCGACAGCACCGGCAGCGAGATCTACCTGCGGCCCGCCGAGCTGTACGTCAAGCCCGGCACCGAGGTGGACTTCTACACCGTGCTCGAGGCCGCACGCCGCGTCGGCGAGACCGCGATCGGATACCGCCTCGAGACGCTCGCGCACCATGCCGACGAGAACTACGGGGTGCACCTCAACCCGCTCAAGACCGACCGGCTGACCTTCTCGCCGGGCGACCGCATCATCGTGCTGGCGGAGGAGTAGGGCGCTGGTTGAGTAGCCGCGAAGCGGCGTGTCGAAACCTCGCCGGTTGAGTAGCCGCGAAGCGGCGTGTCGAAACCTGCCCGGCCGACCGGTTTCGACACGCGCCTCTGGCGCTACTCAACCGGCGGGGAATCCCTCAGACCGGGCGAAGTCGAGGTGCAGCACCGTCTGCGACAGGGCCGAGAGCAGGTAGAAGCTGCGCAGGTTCTGCCAGCCCGCGGTCCAGCGCAGCCGGCTCGCGACCTGCCAGACCGTGGCATCCGGGTCGTCGCGGATCACGGCGGCCGCTGCCCGCGACCGGTGCAGGTGGTGCTCGGCGAGCTGCGCATTGCGCTCGATCAGCCCCCGGAACCGGTAGCCGTGGCCCGGCGCAACCTCCAAGTCGTCGAAGCGCGCGAGCGAGGTGAGCGACTCGAGGTAGTCGGCGATCGGGTTTCGCACCTCCGCATCGCCGACCCCGCGGTCGCCGAGACCGAGCCCCGAGAAGATCTTGGGCAGCACGGTGTCTCCGGTGTAGACCAGCCCGGCCGTTCGATCGACCAGACTGGCCGACCCGGCGGTGTGCCCCGGCGTCCAGAGCACCTCGATCTCGCGCCCCGGCACGTCGAGTTGCTCGCCTGGCTCGTAAGTCACATCAATAGTGGGGATGCCACGGGCCACCAGGTCGGCACCGAGGGGGATGCTCAGCTCCGGCCGGCGCCCGGGCGGGACGCCCCAGCCCTCGAGCAGCCCATCGGGCGGGGTGAGGCCGCCGGCCGCAACCGCGGCCAATCCGAGCTGCTCGCGCCGCAGCATCCCGACCCGGGCGCCGCTCGCCCCGCGCAGTCGCTCGGTCATGCCCAGGTGATCGGGATGCAGATGGGTCACGAACACCGACGCGATGTCGTCGACCGCGAGGCCGAAGCCGTCGAGCGCACGACGGAACAGGCGCCAGTTCTCGTCGCCGTCGTATCCGGTGTCGATCAGGTGCAGCGAACCGTCGTCGCCGGCGATCAGATAGCACAGCGAGAAGGGATTGCCCGGCTGCTGCATCGGCAGCGGGATCGACCAGATGCCGGGCCGCACCTCGTCGGCTGCCGGAACCCGGTCGGCCATCGCGTCGTCGAACTGGGCCGGGCTGGTGGGCTGCACGGCTCCATTCAATCGCGATTCTGCGCGCGGGCGCGGCGCGTTAGGGTCGGAGGGTGGACACCCTGCGACTCGGTACCAGCGGGCTCGAGGTCTCGCGCATCATCCTCGGCTGCATGAGCTACGGCGAACCCGGCAAGGGCAACCACGCCTGGAGCCTCGGGCTCGACGACAGCCGCCCGTTCTTCCGGCAGGCGATCGAGGCCGGCATCACGACCTTCGACACCGCGAACGTGTACTCGATGGGGTCGAGCGAAGAGATCACCGGGCAGCTGCTTGGCGAGTTCGCCCGGCGCGACGAGGTGGTCATCGCGACCAAGGTCCACGGGCGGATGTTCCCCGGCCCCAAGGGCGGCGGGCTCAGCCGAGCCGCGATCCTCACCGCGATCGATGACAGCCTGCGCCGTCTGGGCACCGACTACGTGGACCTGTACCAGATCCACCGCTGGGACCCCGAAGTGCCGATCGACGAGACCATGGAGGCGCTGCACGACGTCGTGCGCGCGGGCAAGGCGCGCTACATCGGCGCCTCCTCGATGTGGGCCTGGCAGTTCGCCCAAGCTCAGTACACCGCCGACCTGAACGGCTGGGCGCGCTTCGTCTCGATGCAAGACCAGTACAACCTCCTGCAGCGCGAGGAGGAGCGCGAGATGCTGCCGTTCTGCCTCGACCAGGGGGTCGGAGTGATCCCGTGGAGCCCGCTGGCCCGCGGCAAGCTGACCCGACCCTGGGGCGAAGAGACGGCGCGCACCGAGTCCGACGCCTTCGCCAAGACGCTCTACCACGAGGAATCGAACCACCGGATCGTGGATGCGGTGTTCGCCATCGCCGCCGAGCGCGGCGTCCCGGCCGCCCAGGTCGCGCTCGCCTGGGTGCTGCACCAGCCGGCGGTCACGGCCCCCATCGTCGGAGCCACCAAGCCGCAGCACCTGACCGACGCGGTCGCCGCCATCGACCTCGAACTCAGCGATGCCGAGCTGGCCCGCCTGGATGAGCACTACACCCCGCGCGCCGCGAGCGGATTCTGATGGGCATCTTCGGCAGCACCCGCGGTACCGACGAATCGCTGCCCCGCGGCGACCGGGGCGCGGGCAGCCTGAACGACTACAACTACGGCCTGCGCGCACGCAATCGGCGCGTCACGATCCTGCTCGCCGACAGCGATCCCTACCAGGACGAGCTGCGCGCCGTCGTCGAAGCGGTCGGCGACGGGATGGGCGACCTCGAGACGGCCTTCTCGCCACGCAGCCAGGAGGAGGAGCGGGTGGACGCGCCCATCGTGGTGCGCCTGTTCACCGGTCGGCGGGTCAGCGGACCGGTCGGGTCGGTGCCGCGCGGTCTCGAATCCGTCGTCGACGACACGCTGCGCCGCCTGGATGACACGCTCGGCAAGGCGCGCATCCCGGCTCGGATCGTGCGCAAGGGCGGCGGCTACCGGGTCGAGCTGCTGATGGGCGCGGTCCGCTGAGAGCGGACCGCGGGTGAACCGACCGAGCTTTTCGGCCTGACATCAGCTCCCCAGACCCACGACCAGCAGCACCCCGATCACCAGGTCGACCAGCAACGCCGACCCGCCGAGAATCGCCCCCGCGACACCGAATCGCCGCCCGCGGTGGCGCCGCGCGGCCAGCACGCCGACCACGACGGCGCCGATGGCCAGCAGGAGCCCGAGGATCGCGCTGAGCCGCTCGTATCCGGTCACCCAACCGAGGCCCTCCGGACCCAGCCCCGCACCGAGCGAGCTCAGGAGCGACACGAAGACCACGATCGCGGTGAGCACCGCGCCCACCTGCGACACGATCGCGAACAGACCGAGTGCGAGCGCGAAGATGCCGAGCCGTCGCGAGCCGCGCGGCTCGGCCTGCGGCGCGGCGGGCAGGGCGACGCCGGGACGCTCCGCGGCATCCGGGAACAGTTCGTCGAGGCCAGTCATGATCGCCGCCGGTCGCGGCGGTTAGCTCGTCAGCCCGTTGCTCGGGGTCATGGCGACACCCACGATCGCCGAGATGTGCCCGATCAGGATCAGCAGGCCGAAGATGATCCCGAAGATGCCGAGCACGCGCCCACGGTTGCGGATCGCGGCCACCAGGCCGAGGATCACCGCGAGCAAGGCGAACAACATGCCGCCGAAGATCACGATGATCACGATGACGACGATGCCGAGCGCGGAGCCCAGTGACCCGGTCGGGTCGGTGAGCACCCCGCTGATGTTGGTGAGCGCCCCGGCGACGGCGATCAGGCCGATCACGAGGGCGATCATGTCACCGAGGATCGCCAGCAGCCCGAGGATGAAGGCCGCGGCGCCCACGCCCCGGCGCGGTTTCACGGCCGCCGGAGCGACCACGACTGCCGGTGCGGCGGCGGGAGGCGCAGGGGGCGTTGCCGGCGGAACAGCGGGCGGCGCCGCGGGTTCTGCGGGCTGAACGGGAACGGGCTGTTCATCGGTGCCGGACATGGCACGACTGTATCGGAGCGCCCCCAGGGCTGCTACGCCTGCGAGGCGGCCTCGGCGTTGGCCGGTTTCGACGCCTCGTCGGCCCGCGCGGCGATCTCGGTGCGGATGGCATCCATGTCGAGGGCGCGAACCTGGGTGATCAGATCCTCGAGAGCCGGGCGGGGGAGGGCGCCCGCCTGCGAGAACACGCCGATGCCGTCGCGGAACGCCATCAGGGTCGGGATCGCCTGGATGCCCATCGCCGCGGAGAGGGCCTGGTTGGCATCCGTGTCGACCTTGGCGAACACGATGTCGTCGTTCGCATCCGAGGTGGAGTCGTAGATCGACGCGAAGGCCTTGCACGGCCCGCACCAGTCGGCCCAGAAGTCGACGAGCACGATGCCCCCGTCGAGCACGGCACGTTCGAAGGTGGTGTCTGTGAGATCGACGGTCGCCATGACACCAGCCTAAAGCGGGTGTCCCCGGATTGCTGGGCACCGGATCAGGTGCGCCGGTTAGGGTCGTGGCATGCGCCGTCGGTCCGTGATCGCGATCGCGGCGGCCCTTGTCGTGGTGGCCGCGCTCGTCGTGACGGCGGTCCTGGTCTTTCCGGCCGGCACCGTCGGCCGGGTGTCCGCCGGTCCGACTCGGCTGCCCGAGAGCCTTCGCGGGCAGCTCTTCGACTACTGCCTGCCGGACACCACTACGTTGATCGATGCCTTCGACAAGACCCACACGCCGGCGACCGGCAGCACGTCGACGCCGGACTATCTGAGCGTCTCGACCGACGGCTCGGGAGCATCGTTCTCGGCGACGGTGGAAGCCACCGGCGACTGGAAGGTGGATGCGGACCGCACCGGCATCACGGTCAGCGCCGGCGCGGGCGTCTCGGCAGCCGCCCCGGCCGAGTTCTCGCGTGAGGCGGTCGCCTTCGTGCAGAAGCTGTACGCGTGCGGATCGCAGTACCGCTTCGTCGACGAGACCAGCCATGAGGCCACCAGCTCGCAGTTGGTGCAGTGGTACAAGTACGACGTCGGAGTGCTCTGGCCGTGCCTGAGGGCGCACGGCCTGCACGTCGGCGGTCCGCCGACGCGCGCCGAGTTCTCCGATCCGTTCCGCGCGCAGTCGGTTGACCCGTACCAGGGGCTGAAGCTCGGCAAGGGCTCGATGGATCGGGTGCTCGCCGCCGTCCGGGATTGCCCGCAGCGCCCGCCGTTCCTGGGGTGAATGAGGCTAGGGTCGAGCCATGCGTCGGGCAACGGCGGCAGTCGGCGGAGCGGCCATCGCGGCTCTCGTCGTCGTCGTCGCGGCTGCCCTGAGTTTTCCCACGGCCGCGGTCGCGCCGACCACGAGACAGGTGGAGCTTCCGCAGGAACTCGAGCACCTGATCTTCTTCGCCTGCCTTCCCGGGCTGGACCCGGGAGCCGGTGACTCCGGCACGAACGCCGGGACCGTGACCGCTCAGCAGGGTCTGGCGTTCTCGACGTCCGGATCCGGCCCGGCGCTCTCGGTGCGGATCGAGGAGGTGGGCGACTGGTCGGTCTCGGTCGACAGCGTCGGCGCGACCATGCGCGTCGAGCGATCGAGCGACAGCCAGGCACGGACCGATGCGATCGCCGCCGCCGTGACCCCGACGGCGCGGTCGCTCTACAACTGCATGGCTCCCTACCGCTTCGCCGCGCGCGACGCCCCGACACCGCGCTCCAGCGCGCAGTTGCTCCAGCTCTACCGCTACGACACGGCAGTCCTGTGGCCGTGCCTGCGGTCGCAGGGGATCGATGTCGGCGATCCGCCGTCGCGCGATCAGTTCACCAGTTCGTCATCGGCCGTCATCGCCGATCCGCTCTCGGTGATCACGCTGTCGAAGAAGTCGCTGCCGCGCCTCGTTCCCGCCCTTCGGGCCTGCCCGCTCTGGCCGCCCTATCTGAGTTGAGCCGAAACCGTTCATCTGCGGCCTCGCTGTGCTCAGATGGTGGCATGCGCACGCGAGGCAGGGTGGGAGCGGCCGTCGTCGCGGCCTGCGCCGCCGCGCTGCTCGTGCTCCTGGCCGGATGCGGCGGGTCGACCCACCTGCGCGGCGATGCGCATCCGCAGCGGATGCCGCTCGGGCTTCCGGCCGACGTCGTGCAGGGTTGCGAGCGCAGTGTCGGGATCGGAGAGGCCTCGGTCGCGCCCACCTTCTGGCGCGACAGCCAGGGTGTGCACCTGCGGATCGGTCACGGCGAACGTCACGGCACCGGCATCGGAAGCGGGGGCGGGCTGTCGAACACCGAGTCCGCTCTGCTGTCGTGCCTGACGGTCGCTACCGGTCCGCTGCCGGCCTACCCGAGCGACTCCGCGGGACTGATCCTGCTCTGGAAGTATTCGACCACCGTGCTCTGGCCGTGCATCGCCCGGCAGGACGTCGATGCCGGACGTCCGCCCTCGCGCGCCGACGTGGTGAGCGGCGATCCGGTGCTGGTCGATCCCTACGTCCGGCTGCAATACCGGGTGTCGGCCGCGCGACTGGCTCAGCTGCGCGTCGACTGCCCGGTCCTGCCGTCGTATCTGATGCCGGCATCCGGATGATGGGGCGGCGCATCGGCGCTCGCAGCGGCGCGCTCCTGGTCGCCGCGGCAGCGCTCGCCCTGGTCGCGGGCTGCGCGTCGGCGCCCGGCCCCGCCGGCGCGCGCACGAGTCCGAACCGCGCCGAGCTGCTGGCCGTCGCCCAGACGACGCACGCCTTCGAGGCCGAGACCGGCGACGCGCGGATCCCGTGGGTGCAGCTGTGGACCAGCGCCCAGTTCCCGACGGCCATGCAGCACTGCGTCGGCGAGCAGAGCCTCGGACAGCTGAGCGTGCAGATCGGCCTGCCGGAGCTCAGCATGAGCTACCGCATCAACGGCAGCGGGTCGTGGCCCGACGAGGCGGAGTCGGCGCGCATCGTCGGGCGCTGCGCGGCGGCCACCCCGCTCGATGACCGCGTTCTGCGGCTCGACCCCGGAGTCTGGGATGCCCTCTACTCCTACGAGCTGACCACCCTGCGTCCGTGCCTGCTTGCACGCGGCTTCCCGGTCAGTCGCATGCCGTCGCGCTCCGACTTCGAGGGCCGGCTGCGCGCGAAGCGGCCATGGAGCCCCTACGACACGGTCACCGTGCCGACCCGATTCGCCTGGTACCAGGTGTCGGATGCCTGCCCGCCGCTCCCGGCCGAGCTCGCCTCCGCCGTCTCGGCGGCGTCGGCGGGATGATGCGGCCGAACTGGCGGCGAGCGGCGCCCGTGGCGGCCGGCGCGATCGCGGTGGCCGTGCTGATCGCGGTCGCGGCCGGCCACGGATCCCCGGCCCGCCACCCGCCGCGCACCAGCCCGGATTCGGTGGAACGGGCCGCCCTGGCCGACGCGCAGCAGCGGGCGCTGCGCGACGGGGTGCCGATCGCCTCCGATGTCTGGACCCAGCTCTGGACCCCGACGCAGGCCGCGGTGCAGCTCACGCACTGCGTGTACGAGGGCAGCGGGGGAGTGCTCGACTTCGAGATGGCTCCGCTGCCCCAGCAGGCCGCGGGATTGAGCTACGGCGTGGGCGGCACGGTGTCCGCGCTGTCGGCGCTGGGCGACTTCACCGATCAGCGCGCCGTGGGCCGGTTGGTCGACAGCTGCCTCGCCGCCTACCCGATCGACCGCCGCCTCTGGTCGGTTCCCGAAGCGGATCGCGCCGAGCTGTACTCCTACGACCTCACCGTGCTGCGGCGCTGCCTGCTGGCGCACGGCCAGTCGGTGCCGAAACTGCCCAGCCGCGCCCGCTTCGAGAACCTGCTGCGCGCCAGCGCACCCTGGAACGGCTACGACCGGGTGATCGTGCCGAACCGCGCGGCCTGGTACGCGCTCGCGGACGCCTGCCCGGCCCTCCCGCCCGACATCGCCGCGGATATCACGGCCGAGCGGGCCTCGGGCTGATACCATTCAGTGTCGCGATTCCGCGGCATCCGGAGCAGGCCGGCACGAAGCTGGTCACCGGTGGTGGTCTTCCGAACGATGGTTCGGCGCACTTCTACTGTTGACCAGAGCAGCTGGTAGTCCGAAGAGACATCCATTCTTCCTGCCCGCTCCTGCTCCTTCGCATGTCGCTGCCCCGGATGGGCAGCAGCTAATCAAAGGAGAGACACCTCGTGGAGGGTCCCGAAATCAAATTCGCCGAAGCCGTTCTGGATAACGGCAAGTTCGGCACGCGCACCGTCCGGTTCGAAACCGGCCGTCTGGCGCAGCAGGCCCAGGGCGCGATCGCCGCGTACCTGGACGAAGACACCATGATCCTGAGCGCCACCAGCGCGGGCAAGCACCCGCGCGACGGCTTCGACTTCTTCCCGCTGACGGTGGATGTCGAAGAGCGCTCGTACGCCGCCGGCAAGATCCCCGGTTCGTTCTTCCGTCGCGAGGGCCGCCCCTCGACCGAGGCGATCCTGGTCTGCCGCCTGATCGACCGCCCGCTGCGCCCGACCTTCGTCGAGGGTCTGCGCAACGAGGTCCAGATCGTCATCACGGTGCTGAGCATCGCGCCCGACGAGTTCTACGACGCGCTGGCCATCAACGCGGCCAGCCTGTCGACCCAGATCTCCGGCCTGCCGTTCTACGGACCGGTCGCCGGCATCCGCCTCGCCCTGATCGGCGACCAGTGGGTGGCGTTCCCCAAGTTCAGCCAGCTGGAAGAGGCCGTCTTCGACCTCACCGTCGCCGGCCGCCTCGTCACCGACAAGGACGGCAAGGAAGACGTCGCGATCATGATGGTCGAGGCCGAGGCGACCGAGGGCAGCTGGGAGCTGATCCGCGGCGGCGCGACCAAGCCCGACGAGACCGTCGTGGCCCAGGGTCTCGAGGCGTCCAAGCCGTTCCTGCGCCAGCTCATCAAGGCCCAGCAGGAGGTCGCCGACCAGGCCGGCAAGGCCATCCAGGAGTTCCCGCTGTTCCCGCCGTACCAGCAGGCCACCTACGACGCCGTTGCGGCTCTCGCCTACGACGACCTCAAGGGCGTCTACCGGATCGCCGACAAGATCGAGCGTCAGAACGCCGACGACGAGCTCAAGGACCGGGTCAAGGGCCACATCGCCGCCGAGGTCGAGGCCGAGCGCCTTCCCGCCTCGGCGAACGCCGAGGTCAGCGCCGCCTACAAGTCGGTCTCGAAGAAGGTCATGCGCTCGCGCGTGCTGACTGAGGGCATCCGCATCGACGGCCGCGGGCTTACCGACATCCGGGCGCTCGACGCCGAGGTGCAGGTCATCCCGCGCGTTCACGGTTCGGCGATCTTCCAGCGCGGCGAGACCCAGATCCTGGGTGTCACCACGCTGAACATGCTCAAGATGGAGCAGCAGATCGACTCGCTCGCGCCGATCAAGAAGAAGCGCTACCTGCACCACTACAACTTCCCGCCGTACTCGACCGGTGAGACCGGTCGGGTCGGTTCGCCGAAGCGTCGCGAGATCGGGCACGGCTTCCTGGCCGAGCGCGCGCTCGTGCCGGTGCTGCCGCCGCGCGAGGAGTTCCCCTACGCGATCCGTCAGGTGTCCGAGGCTCTCGGCTCCAATGGCTCGACCTCGATGGGCTCGGTCTGCGCCTCGACCCTCTCGCTGCTGAACGCCGGTGTGCCGCTGCGCGCGCCGGTCGCCGGCATCGCGATGGGTCTGATCTCGGACGAGGTGGATGGTGAGACCCGCTACGCGGCCCTCACCGACATCCTCGGCGCCGAGGACGCGCTCGGCGACATGGACTTCAAGGTCGCCGGCACCAGCGAGTTCGTCACGGCGATCCAGCTCGACACCAAGCTGGCGGGCCTCCCGTCGTCGGTGCTCGACGGCGCGCTGAAGCAGGCCAAGGAGGCCCGCACGGCGATCCTCGCGGTCATCAACCAGGCGATCGACGGACCGGACGAGATGGCGCCCACGGCTCCTCGCGTCATCAGCGTGCAGATCCCGACCGACAAGATCGGCGAGCTGATCGGCCCGAAGGGCAAGACGATCAACGCGATCCAGGATGAGACGGGAGCCGACATCTCCATCGAGGAGGACGGTACCGTCTACATCGGCGCGGTCGACGGCCCGTCGGCCGAGGCGGCCCGCGCCCAGGTGCTGGCGATCGGCAACCCGCTGAACCCGGAGGTGGGCGAGCGATTCCTCGGAACCGTCGTCAAGCTCGCGGCGTTCGGTGCGTTCGTCTCGCTCATGCCCGGCAAGGACGGTCTGCTGCACATCAGCGAGGTCCGCAAGCTCGCGGGTGGCAAGCGCGTCGAGAACGTCGAAGACGTGCTCGTGGTGGGCCAGAAGATCCAGGTCGAGATCACCAAGATCGACGACCGCGGAAAGCTGTCGCTCGCCCCGGTCGTCGAAGACACCGACGGCGGCGACACCGAGGGCCGTCCGACCGACGACATCCACGTGGACGAGTCGTCGGAGGGCCAGCCGGTCGACGCGTAGTACCTGAGTTGATCGAGCGCCGCCCTGAGCCTGTCGAAGGGTAGCGGCGAAGCCGCGTATCGAGATCACCGCCCAGGAATGGGCGAAGGGCCCGCCCCGTGGAGCAATCCACGGGACCGGGCCCTTCTTCATGCCGTCCAGGGGGCGGCTGTGCAATGGCAACTC
>Ga0207667_10002848_pt1 | contig 21464 bp, 19 predicted proteins | sample KBSCornC52_FD_184301 | JGI IMG/M metagenome (GOLD analysis project Ga0207667, IMG submission 184301) | Corn rhizosphere microbial communities from Kellogg Biological Station, Michigan, USA - KBS Corn C5-2 (SPAdes) (version 2) | ecosystem: Host-associated > Plants > Roots > Rhizosphere > Soil ...
GGTAGCGATAGTCGCCGGTCCGCGGGTCGACGCTCCAGCCGGTGAAGGCGCGCGCGGCCTCCTTCACGTCGCGCTCGCCGTAGTGCCCGACGCCCAGCGTGAAGAGCTCCATCACCTCGCGCGCGAAGTTCTCGTTGGGCGCCTCGCGGCGGCTCCTCGCGTTGTCGAGGTAGACCAGCATCGCGGGATCCTTCGCGACCTCGTGGAGGAGTGTCGCGAAGTTGCCGAGCGCCTCGCGGCGGAGCAGCACGTTCTGGCGGTAGAGGAGCTGCGGCTGGCGGACCTTGCGCTGGCTGGTCGCGAAATGGTTGTGCCAGAAGAGCGTCATGCGCTCCGTGAGCGGGCTGGACGTCGAGAGCATTTCCTCGAGCCACCACGCGCGGAGCTCCAGGCCCTCCTGCACGAAGCGCTGCTGCACGGCCTTGCGCTCCTCCGGGGCGAGCGCGCGCAGCTCCCGTGCCGGCACGACCGGTTCGGCGACGAACGACGGGGCGGGCGTGGCGGCTTCGCTGCGGGCGCCGGCGAGGAGGCGGTCGACGGCTTCCACGCGGCCCAACGCCGCGTACTCGCGGACCTCGCGGTCCGTCGCGCCGAACCCGGCGCGGTCGAGCAGGTGGCGGGCTCCCTGGTAGCCGATCGCCTCGGCCTGCGCCGCGAGCGAGAGGCACGCGGCCAGCACGGCGAATGGAATTCTCATGGTGCGGCCAAAAGCATGACACAGCCGCGCGCCGGCGGGGAGCCGGCGCGCGCTGCATCTGTCATTGACCTTGACTCGCGCCGTGGCGGTGCCGGGCGAAGGCGGCCTTGAGCTCCTCCGGGGTGAGGAAGCCGTCGCCGTTGGCGTCGAGCTGGTCGAAACGCTGGAAGAGGCGCGGGGCGTTGGCCTGGGCCTCCGCCTTGCTGATCCGGCCGTCGCCGTCCGTGTCGATCTTCTTCCAGTGCTCCGCGCGCTTGCGCTGGGCGAAGGCGCGGAGCTCCTCGCGGGTGATCTGGCCGTCGTGGTTGGCGTCGATCGCGTCGAAATGCTTCGCGAGGCGCGGGAGCGCGGCCGCCTCTTCGCGGCTGATCATCCCGTCGCCGTTGGTGTCCGCGGCGCGCAGGCGCTCGGCCATCCCGTTGCGGGCGTGGCCGCCCTGCGTGCCGAGGGGACCCTGCGGCGAGTCTGCGAAGGTGAGGAATGCGGCGGAGCCCAGGCCCAGCGCGGTGAGGATTGCGACGTATTTCATGGGGGTCCTTTCAGTTTTATCGAGGGGGCTCGAACAGTGCAACCGAGCGTAAGCGTTTCAACGCGCGAAGGCATCTCCGGGCGACGCGTGGTGGTAACCGGTTGTAAGCGGGGCGCTCCCCCACGGCGCGACTGCTAACATTCCCTTACAAATGGCGGCGGGAAACCCGCCCGCGGCGGCTACGATCCTCCCATGCAGAGCGCGCAACGCCAGAAGATCCTCGTGGTCGACGACGACCTGCGCCTTCGCGACCTCCTCAAGCGCTACCTCTCCGAGCAGGGCTTCGCCGTGGACACCGTGCCCGACGCCGCGGCCATGGACCGCAGCCTCGCGCGCGTGCGCTACGACCTCCTCGTGCTGGACCTGATGCTCCCCGGCGAGGACGGGCTCGCCATCTGCCGGAGGCTGCGCGCGGCGGGCAACACGGTCGCCGTGATCATGCTCACCGCGAAGGGCGACGACGTCGACCGCATCGTGGGGCTCGAGATGGGCGCGGACGACTACCTCGCGAAGCCGTTCAATCCGCGCGAGCTGGTGGCCCGCATCCACGCGGTGCTGCGCCGCCAGGCGCCGCAGGAGGCGCCGGGAGCCCCCAGCCAGGAGACGAAGGTGGTGGAGTTCGGCCCCTTCGCGCTGAACCTCGGCAACCGGTCGCTCGCGCGCGCGGGCGAGCCGATCGCGCTCACCACCGGGGAGTTCGCGCTGCTGAAGGCGCTCGCCCTCCATCCGCGCGAGCCGATGTCGCGCGACAAGCTGATGGAGCTCGCGCGCGGGCGCGAGCACGAGAGCTACGACCGGTCGATCGACGTCCAGGTCTCGCGGCTGAGGAAGCTCCTGGCCGAGGATCCGCAGGCGCCGCGCTACATCCAGACGGTGTGGGGCTTCGGGTACGTGTTCATCCCGGACGGCGCGCCGCAGAAGTGAAGCTCCTCCCCTCCTCGCTCCTCTGGCGCACGCTCGCGGTGATGGTCGCCGCGCTGGTGCTTTCGCAGGCGGCGGCGCTCTGGCTCCTGCAGCAGTACGTGACGCACCCCCGGCACGCCGTGCGCGTGGGCCAGTTCGTGAGCCACCTGAAGACGATCAGCGCGGCGCTGAACACCATGACCCGCGAGCAGCAGGAGCGCTTCGTGGCGGACATCGCGGAGAAGGAAGGCATCCGCATCAGCCCGGTGCGCGGCGACGAGCGCATGCGTCCCGCCGGGAAACTCGTCCCGATGCAGCTCTTCCGCCAGCGCATCAAGGAGATCTTCGGGCGCGAGGCGGAGGTGTACGTGCGCGGCGACGGCCGAGGGCCGAACGGCAGCCGGCCGCAGGTGCTCTGGGTCCGCCTTCCCGCCGGCGAGCGCGACTTCTGGGTGGCGTTCCCGCGCGGGCGGATCGACCGCGACCCGGCCGCCGCGCTCATCGCCTGGGGCGTGGCCGGCCTCGCGATCGCCATCGCGGCGACGTTCTTCCTCGTCTACCGCCTGAACCGCCCGCTCGCGGAGCTCGCGCGCGCCGCCGCCAAGCTCGGCAAGGGGGGCGATCCGGCACCCGTCGCCGAGACGGGGCCGTCGGAGATCCGCGCGGTCGCGCGGGCCTTCAACCAGATGAAGGACGACCTCCAGGCCGGGGAGCGCGAGCGGGCGACCTTCCTTGCGGGCATCTCGCACGACCTGAGGACGCCGCTTTCGCGCCTGCGCCTCGAGGTGGAGATGCTGGGGGACAAGGTCGACTCGGGCACGCAGCGCGGGATCGTGCAGGACCTGGACGACATGAACGCGATCATCGACCAGTTCATCGATTTCACGCGCACCGAGGCGGCCGAGGCGCTCGCGCCCGTGAGCCTCGCGGAGCTCGCGCGCGCCTGCGCGGAGCGTGCCGCGCGCGGCGGCGCGGACATGCGTTGCGAGATCTCCGAGATCCCGCTCATGATGCTGCGCCCGCTCGCGATGCAGCGGCTCGTGGACAATCTCATCGCGAACGCCGCGCGCCATGCGGGGGGCGAGATCCTGGTGCGCACGGCCCGCGGGGACGGCCGCGCCACGCTCTCGGTGCTCGATCGCGGCCCGGGCATCGCGGCGGCGGACGTCGAGCGCCTGAAGCAGCCCTTCACCCGGCGCGACGCCGCCCGGAGCGGCTCTTCCGGGGCGGGACTGGGGCTCGCCATCGCCGACCGCGTGGCCGTGCTCCACGGGGGTACGCTCGAGCTCCTGCCCCGCGAGGGAGGCGGCCTCGAGGCCCGCGTGAACCTTCCCCTCGCATGACCTCAACGGAGAATGGAAGAGCATTGATTTGGAATGTATTTTTTTGTCATCCGAAACGGGGTCTCAATCGTTGAATCCTGTTGGGCGTACGATGTCCCTCGAGGGACGGATCCAAGGAGCACTCACATGAAATCGACGAGAAACCTGCTCGCCGCGGCGCTCGCCGCGGGCGGCCTGGTCATGGCGGGAAGCGCGTTCGCGCAGCACAGCGGTCATTCGGGCGGCGGGCACTGGTCCGGCGGCCATTCCGGCGGCCACTTCAGCGGCGGCCACTTCGGCGGCCATTTCGTGGGCCATCACGCCCACTTCTTCGGTCCCCGCTTCTCCTTCGCCTTCGGGGTGCCGCTCTTCTGGGGGCCGTACTACTGGGGTGCGCCGTACTACTACCCGTACTACGACGGCTACTACGGGTACCCGGACGCGCCGGTGGTCTACGACGAGCGCGAGGTCGTGCCGTACGACACGGTGCCGCCGACCACCCAGGCGCAGCCCGGCCCGGGCGCACCGAGCCAGGGACCGCTCTACATGAACTACTGCGCTTCGGCGAAGGCGTACTACCCGAAGGTCACGCAGTGCCCGGAAGGCTGGAAGTTCATCGAGCCTTCGCGGTAGCCGCGTCGCTCGCCCGGGGGTCGAAGAACCTCTCGACCTCCGCGAGCGAGCGCGTGCGGCGGAAAGGCGGGAGCGCCCGCCAGATGCGCCTGCCGTAGGGCTTGTCCACGAGGCGCGGGTCGCAGATCACGAGCGCCCCGCGGTCCGCCTCGTCCCGGATCAACCGCCCCGCCCCCTGCTTCAACGCGATGACGGCGCGGGGGATCTGGTAGTCCATGAACGCGTTTCCCCCGGCCCGGTTGATGCGCTCGATGCACGCCGCGAGCACCGGCTCGTCCGGCGGGTTGAACGGCAGACGGTCGATCACGACCACCGAGAGCTGCTCGCCCTTCACGTCGACGCCCTCCCAGAATGATTGGGAGCCCACCAGGATCGCGTGGGGCGAGCGCCGGAAGCGCTCGAGGAGGTCGTTCTTCGAGCCGCTCCCCTGCAGGAGGAGCGGCCAGGGGAGCCCCTCGGCCGCGAGCTTCGCCGCGAGCCGCTCGTGTCCGCGCTCCATCGCGCGCAGGCTCGTGAAGAGGAGGAAAGCGTGCCCTGCGCTCGCGCGCACGACCGGCCACGCCGCGTCGATCACCGCCTCCCCGTAGCGCTCGGTGTTGGGATCCGGCAGCCCCTCCGGCACGTAGAGGAGCGCCTGGTTCGCGAAATCGTAGGGGCTGGGCCACGTGAGCGTGCGGGCCTCCGCGAGGCCCATCTCCCTCGCGTAGTGCGAGAAGTCGCCGTTCACGGAGAGGGTCGCGGAGGTGAAGATCCACGCGCGCTCGCCGTCCCGGGTGCGCCCCCCGAAGATGCGCCCCACGTCGAGCGGCGTCACGTAGAGCGCGCAGGACTGCGGCCAGGCCTCGATCCAGCGGACGACGTCCGCGCCCTCCGATTCGCCGAACGCGTCCTCCTTCGGCCTCGCGTCCGCCTCGCGCCATTCGCCGATCCGGGCGAGGTACTCGTCGGCGCGGGCGCGGCAGTTGCGAAGCTCCTCCGCGCGCTCCTCCTGCGCCCGCAGGCGCTGCGCGAGCGCGGCGAGGCGCTCGCGGAGCGCGTCGATCGCGCGATCGAAGGCGGTCCGCTCGGGGAGCGCCGCGAGCGCCATCCGCCCGGCGGCGGGACCGAGCGCGAGGCGCAGGTCGCGCGCCGCGCGCTCCATGTCCGCGGCCGCGTCGCCGATCGCGGTCGACTCCCGCGCGTGGGCGGCCTCCGCCAGGCGGGCGTCGCGCGCGAGCTCCACGAGCTGCGCGGTCGACAGCGACTGCCCGAAGAAGAGGCGCGCGAGGTCCGGCAGGTGGTGCGCCTCGTCGAAGATCACCGTGTTGGCCTCGGGCAGCAGGTCCGCCGCGCCCTCGTCGCGAAGCGCCACGTCGGCGAAGAAGAGGTGGTGGTTCACGACCACGATGTCCGCTTCCGACGCCTTCTTGCGCGCCTTCATCACGAAGCAGTCCTGGTAGTGCCGGCACGCGGAGCCCAGGCAATTCTCGCGCGTGGACGTGGCCTGCGCCCACGCGCCGGAGCCCTCCGGCACCCCCTCGCACTCGGCCCGGTCGCCGGTCATGGTGCGGGCGGCGAAGCTCCGGATCTTCTGGAGGTGGCTCGCCTCCTCGCGCAGCGCGAAGCTGCCCTGCGCGGCGGCGAGCTCCAGGTGATGCAGGCACACGTAGTTCGCGCGACCCTTGAGGAGCGCCACGTCCGCGCGCAGGCCGAGCGCCTCGCGCACGCGCGGGAGGTCGCGGTGGAAGAGCTGGTCCTGCAGCGTCTTCGTGCCGGTGGAGACGATGACGCGTCCGCCCGCCAGCAGCGCCGGGACCAGGTACGCGAACGTCTTCCCGGTGCCGGTGCCCGCCTCCGCGATGAGCGTCTGCTTCCCCTCGATCGCCTCCAGCACCGCGCGCGCGAACTCGACCTGCTGCGCCCGGTGGCGAAAGCCGGGAGCCGCGCGGGCGAGCGGGCCGCCCTCCGCGAAGAGCGCGTCGAGCGCGACGGGCTTGCGGGCCGGGGCGTTCACGTGCGGCCGAACACGATGCGCTCCTCGCCCAGGAGGCGCGCCACGAGCGCCACGCACGCGATCGCGACGGCGAGGGCCGCGGCCGACGGGATCGCCCAGTCGACGATGCCGAAGGGGTCCCCGCGCACGATCCGTGAGAGCACCGCCTGCTGCCCCAGCACCGGCACGGCGAGCTGCCAGCGCTCGTCCTTGAGCCCCGTGAAGAGGACCACCACCGGGACGAACGAGACGGCGGTGGCGAGGTAGCTCACGTAGGTCTGCGCCTCGCGGTACGAGCGGCCGTAGGTGCAGATGAGCATCTGGAGCGCCGAGGTCATCGCCGCGAAGGGGACCACCATCGCGACGAAGCCCAGGAGCTCCGGCGCGCCGAACGCCATGACGGCGGCGAGCTTCTTCTCCGCGTAGACGGTGGCCGCCGTCGCGAACCCCGCGAGCGTGAGGAAGGCCACCATCGTCGCGAAGGTCCACGCGGCGAGCCATTTCCCGATCACCACCTGCGCGAGCGCGACGGGATTGCCCAGGAGGGGCTCGAGCGATCCGCGCTCGCGCTCCCCGGCGGTCGAGTCGATGGCGAGCGTCATGCCGCCCAGGAGCGGCGAGAGGAGCGCGAACATCGGGATGAGGAAGAGGAGGAAGGCGCCCTTCTGCCGCGGCGTGGCGGTGTTCACGCGCTCGACCTTCACGGGGTTCGCCAGGTCCGGGCTCACGCCGCGGGCGATCATCCGCAGCATCCCCGTCTCGCGGTTGAACGCCTGGAGCAGGCGCTCGGCCTGGCGCGTGGCCGGCCCCGAGTCGGTGCGCGAGTCGTCGTACACGACCTCCATGCGCGCGCCGTCCCCGGAGAGCCAGCGCTCCTGGAAATCCTCCGGCACCACGATCACGGCGTCGAGCTTCCCGGCGCGCACGCGCTCCTCGTAGTCGTCCGGCGCGGCGTCGATCTTCACGTCGTTTCGCTCGAGGAAGTTCACGAACGCGGGCGCGCGCTCCGCGCCGTGGATGCGCACGTGGAGGACGGACGCCTTCTCCTCCAGCCCGGAGACGAAATGCACCACGAGGACGAGCGTCACGGGGCCGGTGAGGATCGCCGCGACGAGGACCATGAGCGCCGTCCGCCGGTCGCGCAGGCCGTCGCGCATCTCCTTCAGGAACACCGTGAGGAAGGCGGGCCTCATGGCGCGAGCGACTCCCCGGCGAGGTGCACGAAGGCGTCCTCCAGGTCCGCGCGGCCGCTCGCCGCGCGCAGCTCCTCCGCGGTCCCGCGCGCGACCACCGCGCCGCGCGCGAGGATCACGATCTCGTCGCAGAGCGCCGAGACTTCCTGCATCACGTGGCTCGAGAAGAGCACGCACTTCCCGTCCGCGCGGAGCCTCCTGATCACCTCGCGCAGGCTCCTCGTGGTCATCACGTCCAGCCCGTTGGTGGGCTCGTCCAGGATCACGTTGGGCGGATCGTGGACGAGCGCGCGGGCGATCGCGACCTTCGCGCGCTCGCCCTGCGAGAAGCCCTCCGCGCGCCGCCCGAGGAGCGAGCGCATGTCGAGGAGGTCCGCGAGGCGCCCGATCGAGGCCTCGAGCGCGGCGGCGTCGAGGCCGCGGAGCGCCCCGTAATAGGCGATGTTCTCGCGCGCCGTGAGGCGCCCGTAGAGGCCGCGGGCATCCGAGAGCATCCCGATCCGCGCGCGCACCGCGAGCGGGTCGCGTGCGTTGTCCAGGCCGTCCACCGCCACCCGCCCGCGGGTGGGCGCGACCAGCGTCGAGATGATGCGCAGCGTCGTGGTCTTCCCCGCGCCGTTGGGCCCCAGGAGGCCCGTGATGCGTCCGTCCGGCGCCGCGAAGGACACGTCCCTCACCGCATCCACGTCGCCGAACCGCTTGGCGAGGCCTTCCGCGACGATCAAGACGACGCCCCCAGCGGAAGCATGTAGAGCGGCCGCGGGATCTTCCCGAGGCAGCTTCCGTCGAGCGTCGCGGCGCTGCCCTTGCGGATGAACTCCTCCACCAGGTGCGGCGCGCACCCGTGCAGGCTCACGCCGTGGCCCAGGTGCGGGGCGATGAAATGCCGCGCGTTGGGGAGCGTCGCCACCACCTGCTCGGCGTGGCGCGGGGGTGTGGCGGGATCGATGCCGCCGGAGAGCACGAGCGCCGGGACGCTCGAGGTGACCGGCGTGTAGTAGTCCGCGGGGACCTGCCCGCGCGGCCAGTCGCGGCACGCGCGCACGAAATCGTCCACGAGCGCCCGCCCGAAGAACGATCGGTCCGCCGCCGCCAGGTCCGCGGGGGTGACGAGCGGGATGTCCTCCGAGCAGACGACCGCGAGGTGCATCCCGAGCGAGAGGTTCTCCGAGACGTCGTCCGCGAACTCGAGGTTCTGGGCGAGGAGCGGGTTGAAGTCGCCGCGCGCGGCCGAGGCGATCCCGAACGGCAGCAGGCTCGCCAGCTCCGCCACGTAGAGCGGCCGGAAGAGGCCCGAGAGGAACACGTTCTCCGTGACGTCGATCGTCTCCTTTTCGCCGGTGCGCGGGTCCTGGATCGCCGCGCGCACCGGGCGCCGGGCGAGGCGCGAGCGCAGCGACTCGATCGTGCCGCGCAGGTCCGGATACGTGAGGCGGCAGAGCGCATCGGCCGCGCAGTCGGAGACGAGCTTCCCGAGGGCGGCGTCGCCGTCCGCCACGAACGAGAGCGGGAGCTTCATCGTCGCGGGCGCGACACCGTCCAGCACCATCGAGCGCACGTGCTCGCCGTGGCGGCGCAGGTACTCGAGCTCCACGCGCGTGCCGTACGAGCCGCCCCAGAGGTTCACCTTCGCGTAGCCCAGGGCCGCGCGCACGTCGTCGATATCCTCCACGGCGATGGAGGTCACGTACTGGCGCGGGTCGGCGTCGAGCTGGGCGAGGCATTTCCGGACGAGGTCCTCCGGGAGCGCGTCCTCGAACGCGGACTGCAGGGGCGAGTCCGGGTCCTCCTCGCAGTCGAGCGGGTGCGAGCCGCCCGTGCCGCGCTGGTCGATGAAGACGATGTCGCGCAGGTCGTTCAGGCGCGAGAAGAGCGGCATCACGTCCGAGGCGAGCGCGACCGCCCCCTGCCCGGGGCCGCCGGCGAAGACGAAGATCGGGTCCGGCTCGTGCGCCCGGATGCGCGCGGGAACGACGGCGACGTTGATCCCGATGCGCTGCCCCTTCTTTGCCGAGCGGTCCTCCCAGACGTCGAAGGTGCCGCAGCTCGCCGCGCCGTCGACGCCCGGCAGGCGGCACGCCTCCAGCGCGAGCCCGGGACGCGGCGCGGTATCGACCGGATGGCAGGCCGCGAGGGCGAGCGACGCCGCGGCGAAAAGCAGGAAGCGCTTCATGGGAAAAGAGACGAGGTGCGCCCGCGAGTATAGCCGTTCGGCGCTACCATCCGGCGGTGGATATTCCGAGTTTTCCGCGGCGGGATCCGGCCGAGGCGGGCTTCTGGGACCTGCGCTACGAGGCGTGCTTCGCCCCGTGGGACGCGGGCAAGGTGCCCGCGCGCCTTCGGGCCCACGTCGAGGCCGCCGACGGCCCGCGGCGCGTGCTCGTGCCCGGCTGCGGCCGCGCGCGCGACGTGGCGTTCCTCGCCCGCGCGGGCTGGAACGTCCTCGGCATCGACTTCAGCGCCGAGGCGGTCGCCGTCGCGCGCGCCGAGCTGGGACCGGACGCCCAGCGCGTGCGGCAGGCGGATTTCTTCGCGCCCATCGCGCAGGCGCCCTTCGAGACGGTCTACGAGCGCGCGTTCCTCTGCGCCCTGCCCCGCCGGCTCTGGGCCGCCTGGGCCCGGCGCGTGGCGGAGCTGCTCGTCCCCGGAGGAACGCTCGCCGGATTCTTCTACTTTGGCGAGGGCGAGCGCGGGCCGCCGTTTCCGCTGCACGGGCAGGCCGAGCTCGACGCGCTCCTCGCGCCCGCGTTCGAGCGCGTCGAGGACGCCCCGGTGGGCGACTCGATTCCGGTCTTCGAGGGGAAGGAGCGCTGGCAGGTGTGGCGCCGCCGCGAGGGCTAGGGAGCGCCGAACAGGAGCGACTGCGGGTACGCGTTCGCGTGCTCCTCGTCCACGTGGATCGCGCTTTGCGGCAGCGCCTTGGCCGCCTCCGCCGCGCGCTTGGCCGCGGCGACCACCTCGTGGCGGCTGTCGAAGAGCCCGGGGAGCACGGGGAGGATCCCCACCACGAGCTTGGGCAGCGGCCGCACGCTCTGGCGGCCGTCGCGGAACTTCACCGTGAAATAGCCGCTCGCGTAGGCTTCCGCGGGGATGTGCTCGCGCACGAGCGCCGGGAAGCGCGCGAGGAGGCGCTCGGCGCGCGCACGCCAGTCCTCGCTCTGCGCGAGCATCACGAAGCGTCCGCCCGCCACGTGGCCGGCGAAGTCCACGCCCGGCTCGCAAGCCTCCTCGAGAAGCCGCGCCGTCGCATGGATCAACGCGTCGCCCTGTGCGAATCCCCCCGAATCGTTGAGCCCCCGCATCTGGTCCACCTCGACGAACCACGCGGTGAACGGCACGTGGCGCGCGAGGAGGCGCTCCAGGTGCTCGTTGATCGGCACCTGGCCGGGAAGGAGCGTGAGCGGATTGGTGTAGCGCGCGGCGAGCACGCGCGAGCTCTGCAGCGAGCGCATCACGTCGCGGCTCGCACCCATGCCGAGGTAGCGCCCGCCCGAGACGATCACGAAGCCGTCCGCGAAGCGGCGGACGTCCGACTCCACGAGGATCGCGGTGAGAGCGGCGAGCTCGAGCTCCGCCTCCACGCGGATGGGCGCCCGGTCGGCGAGATCGATGCAGGCGCGCCCGAGGATCGATCCCGGATCCGGCGCGGCGCGCACGAGGTCGAGCCACCCGCGCGAGACCACGCCTTCGATCCCGGCGCTCCCGGCCACCGGAATGGCCGCGAGCGTGGGCGAGGCCGCGAACCGCTCGAGGAGCGAGGCGAGCGTCGCCTGCGGCGCCGCGGGATCGACCGCGCGGACGAAATCGTGGGCGCGCGGCTCGGTGCCCGCGCGAAGCCGCGGCATGGGCACCACGGGCACGCGGGCGTCGTCGTTCGCGCGCCGGGCCTCGACGGGCAGGTCGCGCTCCGGCTTCTCCGCGGGGTGCCCGATGAACCAGCCCTGCCCGCACGCGATGCCGATGTCCTTCACGACCCGGAAGTCCGCCGCGTTCTCGATCCCCTCCGCGATCACGAGCGAGCCGCAGTTGTCCGCGATGTGCTGGATCGCGCGCAGGAACTGCATCTTCACCGGGTCGTCCGCGATGCCGGTCACGAAGTGCTTGTCCGCCTTCACGTACTCGGGCCGCAGCTCCGACCACAGGCGCAGGCTCGCGAATCCCTCGCCCAGGTCGTCGATCGCGATCCGGAAGCCCATCGAGCGGTAGAGCATGAGCGACTCGTGCACGTGGGCGAAGTCCACGGTCGGATAGTCCTCGGTGAGCTCGATCACCACGCGCTCGGCCGGAAGCCCCAGGCTCTGCATGAACCGCGCCGCGCGCTCCTGGTCGTGGAGGTGCCGGACGATCAGCTGCGGCGAGACGTTGAGGAAGAGGCTTCCCTCGAGGCCGCTCGCGGCGAACGCGCGCAGCATCTGCTGGATGCACAGGAGGTTCAGCTCGACCGCGAGCCCCTCCTCCGCCGCCGCCGCGAAGAGCGCCGTGGGCGTCTGGATGAGCGAGCCGCGCGGGCCGCGCACGAGCGCCTCGTAGCCGATCAGGCGGCCTTCGCGAAAGCCCAGGATCGGCTGGAAGACCGTGGCGAGGCTCTTCTCCTCCAGCACGCGGCGCAGTTCCCGCGAGGCGTCCTGTCGTGGATCGAGGCGCGTGTTCACTTGCGTCCGGGCGCCCGGGGCACCATCCGCGAGCTTCAGGCGACGCCGTGCCGGCGCAGCCACTCGAGGAGCCGCTTCCAGCCGTCCTCCGCCGGCTCCTTCCGGTACGAGGGACGGTAGTCGGCGAGGAACGCGTGGGGCGCGCCGGGGTACGTGTGGATTTCCGAGGGCTTTCCGGCGGCCTTCAGCGACGCCCGCATGCGCTCGACGGTGTCGTTGGGAATGCCGGCGTCCGCGCCGCCGTAGAGGCCCAGCACCGGCGCCTTCAAAGCGCCCACGACGTCGATCGGATGCTTCGGCTGCAGCTCGCTCGCCGCGCCTTCCACCCGGCCGTACCACGCCACGCCCGCCTTGAGCGCGGGGTTGTGCGCCGCATAGAGCCACACGATGCGTCCGCCCCAGCAGAACCCGGTGATGCCGAGCCGCGCGGCATCGCCGCCGTTCTTCGCGGCCCAGTCGGCCGCGGCATCCAGGTCCGACATCACCTGCGCGTCCGGGACCTTGGCCACGATCGGCCGGATCTCGTCCATGTTCGAGAGCCTGGAGACGTCGCCCTGGCGCGCGTAGAGCTCCGGGGCCACGGCGAGATAGCCCGCGTGCGCGAGGCGGCGCGCCACGTCGCGGATATGCTCGTGCACGCCGAAGATCTCCTGCACGACGAGGACCACCGGCAGCCCCTTGCGGCCCGCGGGCATCGCCCGATAGGCGGGCATCTCGCCGTCGCGGGTCGCAATCGCCACCTCGCCCGCCACGAGGCCTTCGGTGCCCGTGACGATCTGCGTCTGCGCGACCGGCTCGACGGACGCGGCAAAGCCCGTCGCGAGGGCGGTCATCGTGAAGTCCTTCCGCATCGGCGCTCCTCCCGCCCGGGGATGATCTGGGAACGGGACATTATAGGACGCGGGGCCCGCCCCGCCGCCCGGAATGGCCCGCACCGGCCACGGGATTTCAGGGATCCCGGCGCCGGGGCCGAAAAGCACGAGCCCCGGACGTCGCCGACCGGGGCTCGCGCGATTCGTCGCGGGGAGCGGGGCTACTCGCCGTAGAGCTTCTGCTTGAGCTCGCGGCGCTCCTGCGCCTCGATGGTGAGCGTCGCGGTCGGGCGGGCGAGCAGGCGCTGGATGCCGATCGGCTCGCCGGTCTCCTCGCAGAAGCCGTAGCTGCCGTCCTCGATCCGGGCGAGCGCGGCGTCGATCTTCTTCAGGAGCTTCCGCTCGCGGTCGCGGGTGCGAAGCTCGAGCGCATGCTCCTCCTCGAGGGTCGCGCGGTCGGCCGGGTCCGGCGCGAACGAGAGCTCGCGCAGGTGCTCCGTCGTGGCACCGGCGTTCTCCCGGAGCTGGCGTTGCAGCTCCAGCAGGCGCTCGCGGAAGAACTTGAGCTGCGCCGCGTTCATGTATTCCGACTTCGGCATCTTGACGATTTCCGCCTCGGTCAGAGTCTTTGCTTTGCTGGCCATTGATCCTCGCGTTCGAGGCAGCCCGGCGGGGAGGAAAGCCCCCTCGCGCCGGCCGCCAAAAGCCGATTAGTGTAGCCCACGGGAAGGGCCTTATCAAACGATGGACAGTGGGCCTTCCCGATCATTCCGCGGGGCGCGGAGGAAGGCCGAAAAAGCGCCCTTGAAACAAGGGCTTGCGAATGCGGCGCGCGGGCGGCAGGCGCGCGGGCCGCCCGCCGCCGCGTGGGATGCCCGGAACCGCGGTGTCAGTGGCTGCCGGAGAGCGGCGCCGGCATCTGCGGCGTGCCGCGGAGCGCCCGCTCCGCCTGCTCGGCGCTCACGGCCGTGACGCCATCCGAAGTGACCGCCGTGCGGCCCTTCGCGATGTTGCTGCCCGTCCGGTAGACCGGCTGCGTGCCCGAGGCCACCGGTTCGGTGCTGGCGTCGAGGGCACAGGCGGACAGGGCGAAGCCGGAGGCGGCGAGGAGAAGAAGGGCCAGGCGGTTCGTTTTCATGCGTGCGGGGGGCTCCTGGAATCGGAACCGCATGATAGCGGGGTTGGCGCCTCACGCATACCGGCGCGCGTCGTCGATCACCTTGCCGTCGTTGGGAAGGGAGCCGGGCGCGGCGCACACCACCGCCCCGCGGAGCTTCATCACGTCGCGCAGCGTCGCCTCCACCGCCGCGACGAACGACGCATCTCCGGGCGCGCGCTCGACCGAGAGCGTCATCCGGTCCTCTCCGCCGTGGTTCTCCACCACGAGACGGCCGCGCGCGACGCCGTGCCGCCGCAGGACCTCGGCCACCTGGTGCGGATGCACGAACATGCCGCGCACCTTGGTCGCCTGGTCCGCGCGTCCCATCCATCCCTTGATCCGCACGTTGGTGCGCCCGCAGGGGCTCGCGCCCGGGAGCGCCGCCGAGAGGTCGCCGGTCGCGAAGCGCACGAGCGGATAGTCCGGATTGAAGACGGTCACCACCACTTCACCCACCTCGCCCTCCGCCACCGCGTCTCCGGTCCCCGGGCGGACGATCTCGACGATGAGGTCCTCGTTCACGACCAGCCCTTCGCGCGCGCTCGTCTCGTAGGCGACCATGCCCAGGTCCGCGGTGCCGTAGGCCTGGAAGGCGGCGATGCCGCGCTCGGAGAGGAAGGCCCGCACCGGCGGCAGGAGCGCCTCGCCGGAGACAAGCGCACGGGCCACGCATTTCGACGCGATGCCGAGCTCGTCGCATTTCTCGACGATGAGCTTCAGGAACGAGGGCGTGCCCACGTAGCCCGAGGGCGCGAGCTGCGCGATCGCCTGCGCCTGGAGCTCGGTCTGCCCCACGCCGCCCGGGATCACCGCGCAGCCGAGGTGGTGCAGGCCCGTCTCAAGCATGCTCCCCGCGGGCGTGAGGTGGTACGAGAAGCAGTTGAGCGCCACGTCGCCGGGCCGGAAGCCCGCGGCGAAGAGCGTGCGCGCGGTGCGCCAGTAGTCGGGCCGGCGCCCTTCGGGATCGAAGATGGGGCCCGGCGACATGAAGATGCGCGCGAGGCCCGAGGCGGGCGTGGCGTTGAGCCCGCCGAAGGGCGCGTCGGCCTTCTGGAGCGCGGGAAGCTCGGACTTGCGCGTGACGGGAAGGTTGGCGAGCGCGGCCCGGGAATCGACCTCGCGCGGATCGACTGCGGCGAGGAGCCGGGCGTAGTGGCGGCTCCTCGCGCGCGCGTGGGCGACCTGCACGGGGAGTGCGGCGAAGAGCGCTCGCTCGCGCTCCGCCGGATCGCGCGTCTCCAGGGCGTCGTAATGCTCCGGCATCTACGCGAGCCAGCGCTTCCTGCGGCGGTAGTGCTTCACCTCGCGGAAGCTGCGTCGGGAGCCGCTCGAGATCCCGAGGTAGAACTCCTTCACATCCTCGTTTCCGGAGAGCGACTCGGCGCTGCCTTCCATCACGACGCGGCCGTTCTCGAGGATGTAGCCGAAGTCCGCGAACCTGAGCGCCACCATCGTGTTCTGCTCGGCCAGGAGGAAGCTCACCTTTTCGGAGGCGTTGAGGCCCCGGACGATCTCGAAGATCTCCTCCACGATCTGGGGCGCGAGGCCCATCGACGGCTCGTCGAGGAGGATCATGCGCGGCCGGGCCATGAGCGCGCGGCCGATGGCGGTCATCTGCTGCTCGCCGCCGGACGTGAAGCCCGCGAGCGCCGCGCGCCGCTGCTTCAGGCGCGGGAAGAATCCGTACACCTTCTCCAGGTCCGCGCGGATCTCGGAACGGCTCGCCCGCCGGCTGTAGGCGCCCGTGAGGAGGTTGTCCTCGACGGTGAGGTGGCCGAAGCAGTGCCGGCCCTCCATCACCTGGATCACGCCGCGCTTCACGAGCTCCGAGGGATTCAGCCGGTCCACCCGCTCGCCGGCGAGGTGGATGTGGCCCTTGGTCACCTCCCCCCGTTCCGCGAAGAGCAGGTTGGAGACGGCCTTCAAGGTGGTGGTCTTGCCCGCCCCGTTGGCCCCGAGGAGGGCGACGATGCCCCCCTCGGGAACCTGGAGCGAGACGCCCTTCAGCACGAGGATCACGTGGTTGTAGATCACCTCGATGCCGTTCACGTCGAGCAATGGGGCCCGCGCCGGCGATACGGCCGCCGCATTCACGCTCGCGGGCACCATGCTCCCTACATCTCCTTCTTGCAATCGCGCGGCTTGATGCCCTTCTCCGCCGCGTACTTCATCGCGGACTGCTCGATCATCGGGCGCAGCAGCTTGTAGTCGGCCGTGTACCAGCCCGAGGTGTAGCTCCACTCCGAGCCGTCCCACGTGTGGATGCGCGCCATGCGCACGCCCTCGTGGTCCTCGCACGACGTGTGCATCGGCTGCAGCATCCCCTCCACGCCCAGGGCCTTGATGCGCGCCTTGTCGATGTTCAGGTGCTCCGCGCCCCAGCGGACCTGGTCCGCCGTCATCACGCCCTTGCCGTACTTCGCCTGGGCCGTGCGGATCGCCTCCACCGTGAGCATCGCGGAGAGCATGCCGCGGTTATAGAGCACCTGGCCCACTTCCTTCTTGTCGGCCGCCGTGCCCTTCCCCTTGTCGTAGAGGAACTTCATCATGTCCTTGTGGATCGGGAGGTTGTTCTCCGCCGAGTGCTCGAGGGCGAGGCCGTTGTAGCCCTTCGCCGCCTGCTCCGCGGGGAGCACGTCCGGCTCCGCGGCCGCCCACCACACGCCGTACATCTGCAGGCGCGGGTAGCCCACCGCGATCGCCTCCTTGATCGCCGTCGAGTTCATGACGCCCCAGCCCCACAGGAAGACGTAGTCGGGACGCTGCTGGCGGATCTGGAGCCACGTCGCCTTCTGCTCGACCCCCGGGTGCGTGACCGGGAGCTTCAGGAGCGTGAAGCCCTCCTTCTTCGCGAGCTCCTCCAGGACGGGGATGGGCTCCTTCCCGTACGGCGAGTCGTGGTAGACCAGGGCGATCTTCTTGCCCTTGAGGCTTCCCTTCTTCTTCACGTGCTGGACCAGGATGTCCGCGCCGTCCCAGTACGTCCCCATCAACGGGAAATTCCACTTGAACACGGCTCCGTCCACCGAGTCCGCGCGGCCGTAGCCCGCGGTGATCAGCACGATGTGGTCCGCGTCCACCTTGTCCGTGAGGGCGTAGGTGATGCCCGTGGAAAGGGGGCTGAACGCCACGGGATGCTTGCTCTTCAGGCGCTCGTAGCACTCGACGCCGCGGTCCGTGGCATAGCCGGTCTCGCACTCTTCGTACGAGAGCTTCACGCCGTTCACGCCGCCGTCGCGCGCGTTCACGAGCTTGAGGTAATCCACGAAGCCGTCCGCCCACGGCACGCCGTTCGGCGCGTAGGGCCCGGTGCGATACACCAGGACGGGAACGAAGATCTCCTTCGACTGCGCGAGCGCGTCCGCCGCCCACGCGAGACCACCCGCCGCGGCGAGAGCCAGCGCCGCCGCCTTGTACCTCAACTTGCCTTTCATCGTCATCCTCCTCTTCGTTGTGCCAGCAGGAACGTCAATGGGGGAACGGCCACAGGCGCAGCTTCTCCTTCCCGATGGCCCAGAGGCGCGCCAAGCCGCGCGGCTCCGCGATCAGGAAGAAGACGATCAGCGCCCCGAACACCATGAGCTCGATCTCCGAGATCGTGGCGGTCGAGATGGGGATGCCGAGCGCGGTCGGGAACTGGTTGAGCGCCAACGGCAGGATCACGATGAAGGCGGCCCCGAGGAACGATCCGACAATGGACCCCAGGCCGCCGATGATGATCATGAAGAGGAGCTCGAAGGAGCGGTTCACGTCGAAGGCGAGCGGCTCCCAGGCGCCGAGGTAGATGAACGCCCAGAGCGCTCCGGCGATCCCCACGAAGAACGAGCTCACCGCGAAGGCGGTGAGCTTCGCGTAGAGCGGCCGGATGCCGATCACCTCGGCGGCGACGTCCATGTCGCGCATCGCCATCCACGAGCGCCCGATCGCCCCGCGCGTGAGGTTCTTCGCGACGAGCGCGAGGACGCACACGATCGAGAGGACGAAGAGGTACTTCTCCACGGGTCCCTCGATCACGTGGCCGAAGAAGAGAAGCGGGGGCGCGCTCACCGAGCCCGACGACGAGTAGTTGGTGAACCAGCCCACGCGCGCGAACGCCCAGTCGAGGAAGAACTGCGCGGCGAGCGTGGTCACCGCGAGGTAGAACCCCTTGATGCGCAGGCTCGGGATGCCGAAGAGCGCGCCCACCACCGTCGAGCACAGGCCCGCGAGGACGAACACCACGAGGAGGTTCAAGCTCGGGAGCCGGATCGCGAGGTTGTACGCGGCGTACGCCCCCACCGCCATGAAGCCGCCGGTGCCGAGCGAGAGCTGGCCGCAGTAGCCCACGAGGATGTTGAGGCCGATGGCGGCGAGCGAGAGGATGAGGAACGGCGTGAGGATGGCGCGGAAAAGGTAATCGGTCGCGATGAACGGGACCGCGCCGAACGCGAACACGAGGAACGCGATCACGAAGATCCGGTCCTGCAGGATCGGGAAGAGCTGCTGGTCCGACGCGTAGGTCGTCTTGAACTGTCCGGTCTCGCGGTAGATCATCGGAATTCACACACGGTCGATGTGCCTCTCCCCGAAGAGCCCTTCCGGCCGGAAGAGGAGGAAGACCAGCGCCAGCACGTAGGCGAACCAGTTCTCGATGCCGCCGCCGAAGCTGGGGCCCAGGTAGACCTCCGAGAGCTTCTCCCCCAGCCCGATGAGGAGGCCGCCCACGATGGCGCCGGGGATCGACGTGAATCCGCCCAGGATCACGACCGGGAGCGCCTTCAACGCCACCTGCTGGAGCGAGAACTGCACGCCCAGCTTCGAGCCCCAGACGACGCCCGCCACCAGGGCGACCAGGCCCGCGACGCTCCAGACGATCACCCAGATGCGGTTCAGCGGGATCCCCACCGACTGCGCGGCCTGGTGGTCGTCCGCCACGGCCCGGAGCGCCCGCCCGGTCGAGGTCTTCTGGAAGAAGAGTGCCAGCGCCGCCACGAGGATCGCCGCGATCAGCGCCGCGATGAGGTCCTCCGTGTTCACGAGGATCCCGCCCTCGAACATCTTCTCGAGGATGATCTTCGGCTCCTTCGGCATGCCCACGTCGAGCGTGTAGACGTCGTTTCCCCACACGATCTGGCCGAAGCCGTCGAGGAAGTACGCGACGCCCAGCGTCGCCATGAAGAGCACGATGCCGTCCTGGTTCACGAGCGGCCTGAGGACCAGGCGCTCCACGAGCCAGGCGAGCGCCACCATGATGGCGAGCGTGAGGGCGAGCGCCACCGCGAACGGCATCTTCTCCATCATCCGCACGAGCGAGAGCGCCGCGAAGAGGACCATCGCGCCCTGCGCGAAGTTGAAGACGCCGGAGGCCTTGAAGATGAGGACGAGGCCCAGCGCCACCAGCGAATAGAGCACCCCCGACATGAGGCCGCCCAGCACGATCTCCAGCCACTGCGGGAACCTGGCCTGCCCCGCCAGCATCGGCATCACCGCGCCCACCGCGAGGAGCGCAAAGAACGCGGCGAGGTTCCGGCGCGAGGCGCTCAATGCTTCACTCCCAGGTACGCGTCGATCACCGCCTGGCTCGCGCGCACCTCGTCCGGCGTCCCGTCCGCGATCTTCTTCCCGTAGTCGAGGACCACCACGCGGTCCGAGAGGTCCATCACGACGCCCATGTCGTGCTCGATGAGGACGATCGTCGTCCCGAACTCGTCGTTCACGTCGAGGATGAAGCGCGACATGTCCTGCTTCTCCTCGATGTTCATCCCGGCCATGGGCTCGTCCAGCAGGAGCACCCGGGGCTCGGCGGCCAACGCGCGGCCGAGGTCCACGCGCTTCTGGAGTCCGTAGGGAAGCCGCCCGACGACGCTCTTCCGCACGTGCTGGATCTCGAGGAAATCGATGATGTCCTCCACGCGCCGGCGATGCTCGATCTCCTCGCGCAGCGCCGGCCCGACGCGCAGCGCCTGGAGGAGGAGGTTGCACTTCATCATGAGGTTCCGCCCGGCGAGGATGTTGTCCAGGACGGACATGCCCTTGAAGAGCGCGAGGCTCTGGAACGTGCGCGCGATCCCCATCGCCGCCGCGCGGTGCGGCTCCATCGCCGCGCGCACCTCCCCGCGGAACGTGATCCGCCCCTGCTGCGGCCGGTACACGCCGTTGATCACGTTGAGGAGCGAGCTCTTCCCCGCGCCGTTCGGGCCGATGATCGCGCGGATCTCGTGCTCGCGGACGTCGAAGCTCACGTCCGAGAGGGCCTTCACGCCGCCGAAGGCGAGCGAGATCCCGTCGAGCGCGAGGATCGCGTCGCCGGGCCTGCGCTCGACCTGGCCCGCCTCGAGCTCGCGCAGGTTCACGCGGCCGCCCTCGCCGCCGCCGGGGCGAAGGTCTTCGCCTCGACCACGGGAAGCTCCGCGCGGATGGAGCCCGTGCGGCCGTCCTCGAAGCGCACCTGCGCTTCCACCACGCACCGGTCCGCCGTGCCGTCCAGCGCCTCGACGATGCCCGCGTACTTCTCCGCGATGAAGCGGCGGCGGACCTTGCGCGTGCGGGTGAGCTCGCCGTCGTCGGCGTCGAGCTCCTTGTGCAGGATCACGAAGCGGTGGATCTGGCTCCCGGCGAGCTTCGGATCCTGGGCGAGGTCCGCGTTCACCTTCTCCACGCAGCCGCGGACGAGGTCGATCACGGGCCGCTTGGCCGCGAGGTCGGCGTAGCCGGAATAGGGGATGCCGCGGCGCTCCGCCCAGTCCCCCACCGCCTGCATGTCGATGTTGATCATCGCGCTCGCGCGCGGCCGGCCGTCCCCGAACGCCACGGCCTCCTTCACGTGCGGGAAGAACTTGAGCTTGTTCTCGAGGTACTTCGGCGCGAAGAGCGTCCCGTCCGAGAGCTTTCCCACGTCCTTCGCGCGGTCGATGATCTTGAGGTGCCCCGCCTCGTCGAAGAAGCCCGCGTCCCCCGTGTGGAACCAGCCGTCGGCGTCCTTCGCCTCGCGCGTGGCCTCGTCGTTCTTGTAGTACTCGCGGAAGAGCCCGGGGGAGCGGAGCAGGATCTCGCCGCTTTCGAGGACGCGCACCTCGACGCCCTTCATCGGCGGGCCCACGGTGTCCGGCTTCACGGCCCCGTTCGGCTGCACGCAGACCATGACCGAGGTCTCCGTGGAGCCGTAGAGCTGCTTCAGGTTGATGCCGAGGGACCGGTAGAACACGAAGAGGTCCGGCCCGATCGCCTCGCCCGCGGTGTAGGCCACGCGCACGCGGGACATGCCGAGGGCGTTCCGAAGCGGCGCGTAGACGAGGAGGTTCCCCAGGGCGTAGAGCGCCCGGTCCGCGGCGCCCACGGGCCGGCCGTCCAGCAGCTTCGCACCCACGCGCCGGGCGAGGTCCATGAAGTAGCGGAAGAGGAAGCGCTTGGGCGCGGCCGCGTCCTCCATGCGGATCGTGACCTGGGTGAGGAGCGCCTCCAGCACCCGCGGCGGCGCGAAGTAGTAGGTGGGGCCGATCTCGCGCATGTCCGTGAGGACCGTCTCGCCGGACTCGATGCAGTTGATGCGGAAGCCCACGGCCATCCACTGCGCGTAGGAGAAGAGGTTCTGGCCGATCCACGCCATCGGGAGG
>Ga0207667_10002851_pt1 | contig 21443 bp, 19 predicted proteins | sample KBSCornC52_FD_184301 | JGI IMG/M metagenome (GOLD analysis project Ga0207667, IMG submission 184301) | Corn rhizosphere microbial communities from Kellogg Biological Station, Michigan, USA - KBS Corn C5-2 (SPAdes) (version 2) | ecosystem: Host-associated > Plants > Roots > Rhizosphere > Soil ...
GATCGCGATGCGGCGGCGCTCGCCGACTACCAGAAGATGACCAGCGAGCTCCGCCAGGCCGGCATCCGCGCCGAGATGTATCTCGGCTCCTCCGGCATGAATGCGCAGATGAAATATGCCGACCGGCGCAACGCCGCGGCGGCAGTGATCGTCGGCTCCAACGAGCGGGCCGAAGGCAAGGTCACCATCAAGGACCTTGCGGCCGGCGCCGAGCAGGCGAAGTCGATCAAGGACAACGCCGAGTACAAGGCCGCCAAGGTCGGCCAGTGGACCGCCGCGCGCGGCGATCTTGTCGCTGAGCTGCTGAAGATCCCGGCCGTGCAGCGCATGAAGGCGGGGCCCTGATGGCCGCCCGGACGCCGAGCGAACGCCGCGCCGCGATGGTACGGCTGGTTGAGAGCAAGACGGTGCAGCGCGTGACGCCCCCGCTTCTGCTGCCCGCCGGGCCCTATCTCGATCTCGCCGGCGAGGAGTTCGGCCGCCAGCTTTTGCTGACCACCGCCAACAACGGTGTCGAATACTGCCTGAGGCCGGATTTCACCCTGCCGATCGCCAAGTCCTATCTCGAGGACGGCATGGCGGGTGTGCCGGGCGCCTTCACCTATCTGGGCCCGATCTTCCGCCAGGAGAACGGGGTTCCGGTCGAATATGATCAGGCCGGGCTCGAGCTTCTCGGCCAGCCGGACGCCGGAGCCGCGCTCGACCAGGTGTTGACCTTCGCACGCTGGGCACTGGCCATCTACGACATCACCGCCCCGGCAATCCGGCTCGGCGGCGTCGGCCTGTTCGAGGCGTTCCTTGCCGCCATGGGCATCTCGCCGCAATGGCAGGCCCGCATCCGGCACCGCTTCGGCCATCCGGTGGCGCTCGGCCGCCTGATGGAGCGGCTCACCAACCCCGACAATCGCGCCGCCGGTGCTGCACCTGACGCGCATGAGAGCATCATCGAGATCGTCACCGACAACATGCTGCAGTCCGGCCTGAGCCTCGTCGGCTCGCGTTTGCCCGAAGAGATTGCCGAGCGCTACATCGAAAAGCAGGCACTCGACGCCGTTCCTATCCCCGACGAGATGGTCCAGCTCCTGGTCGACTATCTCGCCGTCGTCGACCAGCCGCAGCGCGCTCTCGATCGCATCTACCAGATGACCCGCAAGGCGGGCATCGATCTCGAGGCGCCGCTCAACATCGTACGGTCGCATGCCGCGGCGCTGATCGCGCTTTCGCCCAAAGCCACCGTCACGTTCGACGCGAGCTTTTCGCCGCGTCTCGACTATTATACCGGCGTCGTTTTCGAGATGACCGGCGAGGAGGGCGACATCCTGGCCTCGGGCGGCGAGTACGACCGGCTGCTCGACCGGCTCGGCGTCCACCAGCCGATCACGGCGTCGGGTTGCGCGCTGTGGACCGAACGGCTGGAGCAAGAGGCGCGGCGCAACAATGGCTGACGAAGAGAATCTCGTTCTTGCAGTGCCGAGCAAAGGCCGGCTGGAGGAGGAGACGCGCCGTGTGTTCGGTGAATCGCGGCTCAATATCCTGAGGCCCGGCGGCGCCCGCTCCTATGTCGGTTCCATCAAGAACCAGCAGGGCATCTCGGTGCGCTTCTATCCCGCCGCCGAGATCGCCCATTCGCTGCACACAGGGGCGGTCGATCTGGGAGTTACCGGCTCCGACCTCATCCACGAAACCGCCGAGCGCGGTGAAGAGCGGGTACTGATGGTCAAGCCGCTGAACTTCGGCCAGGCCGATGTCGTGGTGGCGGTGCCCGATGCCTGGATCGACGTCACCCACATGGTCGATCTTGCCGACGTCGCCTCCGATTTCCGCCTGCGCCACGGCCGCTGGCTGCGCGTCGCCACCAAATACGTGCACCTGACGCGCCGCTTCTTCGCCGAATGGGGCATCGCCGAATACCGCATCGTCGAGAGCGCCGGCGCCACTGAGGCCGCGCCCGCGGCGGGCGCCGCCGACCTCATCGTCGACATCACCTCGTCGGGCGAGACCCTCGCGGCGAACGCGCTACGCGTGCTCGAGGACGGCCTGATCATGAAGTCCGAGGCGAACCTGATCGTGAGCCGCACCGCGGCCTGGACGCCGCTCAAGAAGGCGCAGCTCGAAGCGCTGATCTCGGTGATGGGCGGCGTGCAGCCGGGGATTTCGACCCAGCTCTAGACCGATTGCGGCGGCACGCGCGGCTTGAACACCAGCTTGTCCGCAAGCAGGAAGTTGACCACCATCCCCGCCGCGACGCCGCCGGCGACCGCCAGGATCAGATATTCGGCGAACAGCGGGATGGTTGCCACCAGCACGGCATAAACCGCGTAATTGACTGCGCCGCCCAGGATCATCGCGCCGAGGTAGTGCAGGAACTCGCGCCAGATCGGCAGGTGCTCGCCGCGTTGCGCCTTGAACGCGAAGGAGCGGTTGATCAGCCAGGTCGCGACCACCGCCACGAGGAACGAAATCACGCGCGCGCCATAGGGTCCCAACGCGCCCTTGAGCGCGTAGAGCACCGCCGTATCGACGACGAACCCGGCGCCGCCGGCGACGCCGAACAGGAAGAACTTGCGGAGCGTAGCTACGTTCACCGAGGAATCCTTGTGGCGTCCATCAACGCCGCTCGCGTCATAAAGGTTGAACCGCCGCGGTGCAATCGCCCCACTATCAGCGGGCGCGCGGGGCAGGAATGCTCAGATAAACGAGCCGCTTGGCTTCGCGCCGGCCCGTCACCACGCTGTCGAGGATGATGGCGCAGGCGGCGCAGACCGCCGCCCCGAGCATGAAGCCGACCGCCGCGATGGCGGTGGGAAAACGCGGCACCAGCCCCGTCTGCAGATATTCGATGATCACCGGCACCCCGAGCCCGAGCGAGACCAAAAGGCCTGCGAAGGCCAGGGTGAGGTAGAACTCCATTGGCCGCTCCAGCATGTGGAGACGCAGGATCGTGCCGAGGATGCGCAGGCCGTCGCCCCAGGTGCTGAGCTTGCTGTGGGTACCGGCCGCGCGTGCGCCATAGGCCGTCATCACCTCGCCATGCGGCGCGCGCAGCTCGAGCGCATGGATGGTGAGCTCGGTCTCGATCTCGAACCCTTTGCTGAGCGCCGGAAACGACTTCACATAGCGCCGCGACAGCGCCCGATAACCCGACAGCATGTCGGTAAAACCGTCGCCGAAAATCCGCGACACCGTGCCGGTGAGCGTCCGGTTGCCGGCACGATGGCCGGGCCGGTAGGCGTCGCCGCTGGCCTCGGAGGCGCGGCAGCCCACCACCATGTCGAGGCCGCCGTCGAGCAGCGCATCGATCATCGCTCGCGCCGCGCCCGGATCATAGGTCCCGTCGCCGTCGGCCATCAGATAGATGTCGGCCTCGACGTCGGCGAACATGCGCCGCACGACGTTGCCCTTGCCGCGATGCGTGACCGTAATCACCCTCGCGCCCGCCGTCCGCGCCACCTCGGCGGTGCCGTCGGTCGAGGCATTGTCGAACACATACACCGCGGCCTCCGGCAAAGCGGCGCGAAACCCCGCAACCACGCTGGCGACGGCCGGCGCTTCGTTGTAGCAGGGGAGGATGACGGCAACCCTGTTGCCGCGATACTGGTCCATAGGCTCCCATGCTAGAGCGCGATCCTTCCCAAACCGGTAACGGGGCATGACCCTCGCGCCGCTGGTCCTTCTTGCCCTGGCCGGAGCCGGCATGCTGGCCGGTTTCGTCGACGCCATCGCCGGCGGCGGCGGGCTGATCGCGCTGCCGGCGCTGCTCGCGGCCGGGGTGCCGCCGGTCCTGGCGCTCGGCACCAACAAGCTGCAGTCGGTGATCGGCACGGCGACTGCCGCGTTCACTTACTGGCAGCGCGGCTTTGTCTCGCTCAAGGCACTGTCACTCGGCATGATCTGCCAATACGCCGCGTCCTTCGTTGGCGCCTACGTCGTCAGGCAGATCGATACCGGCGTGCTCGCTGTGGCGGTACCTGTCGCTCTGATCGCCATCGCGCTCTATTTCCTCATTGCTCCGCGGCTGAGCGACGAGGACAAGCACGCCCGGTTGAGCTGGACCATCTTCCTGCCGGTGATGGGCGCCGTGATCGGCTTTTACGACGGCATCTTCGGCCCCGGAACCGGCTCGTTCCTGACCATGGGCTTCGTCGCGCTGTTCGGTCTCGGGATCACCCGCGCGGCGGGCAACACCAAGATCATGAACCTCGCCTCCAACCTCGGGGCGCTGACCCTGTTCATCCCGTCGGGCGACGTGCTGTGGCCGGCCGCGCTGGCCATGGCGGTTGGCCAGATCGTCGGCGGCTACCTCGGCGCGCTCACCGGCATCCGCTTCGGCGCCAAACTCATCAAGCCACTGGTGGTGGTCATCTCACTGATCCTCGCCGGCAAGATGCTGTTCGTGCACTAGAAGTGCAGGTTGACCCCGGTCTCGAAGATCAGGCCGCGCGGCGTGTAGTCGCCGCTATAGGTGGATTGAGAGACGAAATACCCCGAATCCGTAACGCCGTGGCCATGCAACGGCGCCATGGCATAGTAGTCCGCTCCCACTGTCAGGCGGATGTGGTCGGTGACCGCAACCTCCACGCCCAGACCGGCGAGCGCGCCGGTCGACATGGCTGAGGCCGAAGCGGGCGTTCCATTGCTTGAATCATCAATGTCCGCCCTGAAGCTGGCTTGTCCGAGCACAAGTCCCGTAGTGCCGTAGACCATAAGGCGGTCGAAGGTCATGCCGAACCGCGCCCGAAGGCTCAGCAGGGTCGAGAGCGAGTCTCCGACCGTATAGTTGGACCCATGCGCATAACCGTTGAGCGTGAGTTGCGTCCCATCGGCCTCGACGCCGTAAACAAATCTGCCGGCCTGCCAGTTCTCGCCGAAGCGAATGGTCCCGCCGTCGCCCAGTGCCGGAAGTTGCACCGAGCCCGGGATGTTGTCGGTTCCGGAGAGCCGCGTGAAATCCGCTTCTGCAGTAGATCGGACTCCGGTCAGGCCCAACCCGGCGTAGAACCCCGACCAATCGTATGCCGACTCAGCCGCCGCGGCTGCCCCAGGCACGAGGAAGCCGATTGTTGAGCCCAGCGCTGTGGCGGCAAGAAGCTGCGTGCGCGTCATGTTCCGAATCATCCACGGCGCCGAAGGTCATTTGGCTGATAGCACACGGCGACTCCGCGTCACCTCCGCCCATTCGCATCTTCCCAACTGTTTGAAAGCCGCGCGGCGGGGCCAGGATGTTAAGGTGCCGTGCTCGAGAGGAGGACGCCGTGGAACTCGTCAGGACCATCGTATTTCAGGCGCGCAATCGCGAAGCTGAGCCGGCAGTGGCGTTCCCGGGCGGCGTTGCGACCTATGGCGCATTGATGAAGTCCACCTGGGCTGCTGTCGAAGCCATTCGGACGTTCGATCTGCCGCCCGGCGCGCCGGTGATGATCGATATCCGTAATCCAATCCACCACACCGCGATGTTTTTCGCGCTGGCGCTGCTGGGGCTTCCGTCGGCCTCGGTCGGCACTGCTTTCGTTGCGGAAAAGGCCGGCTATCTGCCGCAACTGTTCCTGACCGACCGCGCCGATGCGCAGGGAGCCGGCATTCGAACAATCCAAGTCGATGACCGCTGGTTTACCGTCGATCCAGTTACCCGGCCCAACTATTCCGGCCTGCTGGCGCTTCCCAGCTTTCCTGGGCCCGACAGCATCGTTCGCTTCGTCTATTCGTCGGGCACGACCGGCCATCCCAAATGCGTGGGGCTTACCGAGGCTTGCTTCAACCTGCGTTTCCAGCACCTGATGGCCGCCCGGTCGTGGTGGATGGAAGGCGCAACCATCGTCAACATGATGGGGTTTTCAACCATTGCCGGCACTATGCAGATGCTGCGGTTCCATTCGAGCGGCGCTCTTCTGGCTTACGCCGGAGAGCCGGCCGAGGTGGGACAGATGCTGCGTCTGTTCAGAGCCAACGGCCTTATCGCCTCAACCGGCCATCTCCAGGCTTTGCTCAAGACCCTCGGCGACAGCAAGCCCCCGCCATCGTTGCAACTGGTGGCGGTTGCGGGAGCCAAGATCAGCCGGCGCATGCTGCAGCAGGTCCGCATGCGCCTGTGCAGCACTGTTGTCATGAACTACGGCTCGACCGAGCTCGGTCCGGTCAGCCTGGGCATGGCGAGCGACGTGGACACCGAGGATGGATTCGTCGGCCACGTCCTGCCCTGGGTCGAGGTTCAGGTCGTCGACGAGATCGGCGAGGTTCAGCCTGTGGGCAGGGAAGGTATCTTTAGGGTCAAGAGCCCTGAAGCCGCGCTCTACATATCGGCCGGCGGCGACCGGCAGGAGTTGCATGAGGATGGCTGGTTCTACCCGGGCGACGTCGGCCGCCTCGGGGCTGACGGAACGATCTACGTCACCGGACGGTCCAGCGAGGTCATCAATCGTGGCGGTTCGGTCGTCGCGCCCGAGGCGATTGAGGATGTTCTGCGGCTCAATCCCAATATTGCCGACGTCGCAGTGGTCGGCATCACGAACGCCGACGGGGTCGAGGAGATCTGGGCCGCCGTCGTATCAGACCGGCTCATCGATCCGGCCGCAGTGATCGCCGCTGCGCGTCCCCGTCTCAACGAAAAGGTGCCCGATCATGTCGTGCAGGTGCCGTCCATACCTCGTGCAGAGAGCGCTAAAGTCAGACGGTTCCAGCTCCGTGAGATCCTTCAGGCACGAAAACATGCCTCGGGTTGACGGTCGCTTCTTGACTGCCGGAACCTAGCTCCCCGGCCGGTCGCGTCTCAGAGCTACCCGGGTCGACAGGCGTGGCAGCAGATCGGAGACATCCGGACGTTGAGGTGGCGGAGCGGGCCGCACCGCGGCTCGCAACAACTCCGTGGCACGCCTGAGCGGCGCGCGCAAAATATCAAACAAAGACATCAAATTAGCCCCAGAACAAATACGGGCTTACCCTGACGGCAAAAGGTAAACGACATCCTGACATGATCGTCAAAACTGACGACGGGAAAATTCCATCGCCGGCGGCCTAGCTGGCGCAGTTTGCGGGTAGATATGCCTTGCCGAAGCCCTTGGCGCTCCTGAGGTGGCCGTCAGTGATGTGCAGCGGCTCGAATGGCGGCGCGGCCTGGATCGCGGGGTTGGCGAGGCGCAGCGTGTAGCAGCCGGCGAAGTAGCTGTGCTTGCCTTGGCCATCGGTGGCGTCGAGGCTCACGGGCAGCGTCCAGTAGGTGCTCCCCGCAGCCCCTTCCGATGCCGCTTTGCCCAGCGTCACCGTGACTGAAGCGGTGTTCTGGTAGCCGGCGCTGAACGCATCGAATTTCGGCGCCCCCTGGCCGTCCTCGTAATACGAGTAGGCCCGCGCATATTCCTGCCGGCTGATGGCGTTGTAGAACGAATTAAGTACCGCCTGCGGCGTGCTGCGGTCGTCGAGATAGGTGGGCTGCGCCGCGAAAGCAGGCAGGGCGATGGCGATCACGGGCAGGGCGAAAAGGGCGGCGCGCATTTTGTTCTCCGGGGCCAGTGGCCGGAGACTGCCGCCGATCCGGGGCGAAGTCGAGGCGGTGGAGAAACCGCCCCGATCTCCCGCGCCGGGGTCAGGCTGCAAGACCGAGGAGGTTTTGCAACGAGAGGGAGTCCGACTGGCCGGACGACGAAGAACTGCTTCCATAGGCGTTTTGCGCCAGGGAAAGCAGGCTCGAATCCTGTCCGGAACTGCTGTCGGACGATGCGTCCGCCGAAAGCAGCGAGGTCAGCGGGTCGTCTCCTCCTGGAGACGAGGTGCCGTCGCTGCTGGTCGTGGACGAAATCGATCCCGACAATTGCTGGGCGAGGAACGCCATGGCGCCGCCGCCATGATGGCCACCATGGCCGCCATGATGCGGATGCACCGCCTGGCTGGAGGTCGAGCTCTCCGAGGAGGAGCCGGAACCTCCGGTGCCCGTCGTATCAGCAGTGGTCTGCGACGACTGCTGTGCCTGCTGAGTGGTCGATGTGCTGGTGCCCCCCGGCATCAGTCCATCGAGCTCGTCAAGCAGTTGCGACCCGTCATTGCTCGGATCGAGCAGCGACTGGAGGCCTTGTTGCTGGAGAGCCTGGATCGAATAGGGCGATCCGCTCACGCTCGATATTGTCATGTTTCACCATCTTGGGCGCCGGAATGGGGGAGCCCGGCGCGACGGCGAGCAGGCGCTTCGATGGTAAATCAGTCCTTAACGGCGCCGCCCGCGCGCAACCCGCCGCTAAGATTTAATCCGGCCGTAAGGTTGACGAAAACAAAGGGCGCGGTGGTTGCCCACCCGCGCCCTCGTGTCCGTGACTGGGATGTCTGGACGAACTGTGCTGTGCAGGACTTCCTTAGAAGTCCATGCCACCCATACCGCCGCCCATGCCGCCGCCCGGCATTGCCGGCGCCGCATCCTTCGGGGTCTCGGCGATCATCGCTTCGGTGGTGATGAGAAGCGAGGCGACCGAAGCCGCATCCTGCAGCGCCGTGCGGACCACCTTGACGGGGTCGACGATGCCGAGCTGGATCATGTCGCCATACGTGCCGGTCTGAGCGTCGTAGCCAAAATTGGCGTTGGCGTTCTCGAGGATCTTGCCGACTACCACCGAGCCTTCGTCACCGGCGTTCTGGACGATCTGACGGATCGGCTCCTGCAGCGCGCGCTTGACGAGGTTGATGCCGGCCTGCTGGTCCGGGTTGGCACCCTTGGCCTTGAGAGCCGAAGCGGCACGCAGCAGGGCGACGCCGCCACCGGCCACGATGCCTTCTTCCACCGCAGCGCGGGTGGCGTTGAGCGCGTCGTCGACGCGGTCCTTCTTTTCCTTCACCTCGACCTCGGTGGCGCCGCCGACCTTGATCACCGCAACACCGCCGGCCAGCTTTGCCAGGCGTTCCTGCAGCTTCTCCTTGTCGTAGTCGGAGGTGGTTTCCTCGATCTGCGACTTGATCTGGGCGACACGGCCTTCGATATCGGACTTCTGGCCCGAACCATCGATGATCGTGGTGGTTTCCTTGGCGATTTCGACGCGCTTGGCAGTGCCGAGCATGTCGAGGCCGACGTTCTCGAGCTTGATCCCGAGGTCTTCCGAAATCACCTGGCCGCCGGTGAGGATCGCGATGTCCTCGAGCATGGCCTTGCGGCGATCACCGAAGCCCGGAGCCTTGACGGCCGCAACCTTGAGGCCGCCGCGCAGGCGGTTGACGACGAGCGTGGCAAGCGCCTCGCCCTCGATGTCCTCGGCAACGATCAGCAGCGGACGCTGGGTCTGCACCACAGCCTCGAGCACCGGCAGCATCGACTGCAGGTTCGAGAGCTTCTTCTCATGCAGGAGGATGTAGGGCTCCTCGAGCACCGCGGTCATCTTGTCCGGGTTGGTGACGAAGTACGCGCTGAGGTAACCGCGATCGAACTGCATGCCCTCGACGACGTCGAGCTCGGTCTCGGTGGTCTTGGCTTCTTCGACGGTGATCACACCCTCGTTGCCGACCTTCTGCATCGCCTTGGCGATCATCTCGCCGACCGACGTTTCGCCATTGGCGGAGATCGTGCCGACCTGGGCGACTTCCGAGCTCGACGAAATGGTCTTCTTGGCCTTGGCGAGGTTGTCGACGACCTCGGTCACGGCGAGGTCGATGCCGCGCTTCAGGTCCATCGGGTTCATGCCGGCGGCAACGAGCTTGACGCCTTCGTTGACGATCGCCTGGGCCAGAACCGTGGCGGTGGTGGTGCCGTCGCCGGCAACGTCGTTGGTCTTGGAGGCGACCGAGCGCACCATCTGCGCGCCCATGTTCTCGAACTTGTCCTCGAGCTCGATTTCCTTGGCGACGGTGACGCCGTCCTTGGTGATGCGCGGGGCGCCGAACGACTTGTCGATCACCACGTTGCGGCCCTTGGGACCGAGGGTAACCTTCACCGCATTGGCGAGGATGTTGACGCCGCGGACCATCTTGTCGCGGGCATCGGTTGAGAACTTTACGTCTTTAGCTGCCATCTGAGGCGCTCCTTGGGGTTGAGACGATCAGGGGTCGCCGGCGATCAGCCGATGACGCCCATGATGTCGGTTTCCTTCATGATCAGCAGGTCCTTGCCGTCGAGCTTGACCTCGGTCCCGCTCCACTTGCCGAACAGGATGCGATCGCCGGCCTTGACGTCGAGCGGCACGATTTTGCCGGATTCGTCACGGGCACCCGGGCCGACGGCCTCGATGATGCCCTCGGACGGCTTCTCTTTGGCCGTATCGGGGATGATGATGCCGCCAGCGGACTTTTCCTCGCTGTCGACACGGCGGACGACCACGCGGTCGTGCAGGGGACGGAATGCCATGATGTCTCCTCTTGGATCCGAAATTCTTGCCCCTGTTAGCACTCGGGAAGAGGGAGTGCTAACAGTTGGCAGCGATATAGGAGCGCCCCGTTTGGGAGTCAAGATTTCGATCGTGGCGAAACCCTTGACGGGACTGGCCAAGTGGGTGCCGGAGGTCGTGTCGCGGCCACCCGGCCTGAGGCCGGAACGATTCGCGCACTTGCGGATTGTAGGGGCCGGGAGATATTGGGCAGCAAAACCATCACCGGAACCGTCACGTGACCATCGAGCTCGACCCGAAGGCCCTGACTGCGCAGCAGATCTGGAACTCCCCGCAACTGGCCGTCATCGTGCCGAGCTACAAGGAACGCGACAACATCGCGCCCCTTTACGACAAGGTCTCCGCCGCGCTGGGCGAAATTCCCTTCGAATTTATCGTCGTCGACGACAACTCCCCGGACGGCACCGCCGCCGTGGTCAAGGACATGGCGCGCCGCCACGCCAATGTGCGCTGTATCCATCGCATCGGCCGCCGCGGCCTGAGTTCAGCGGTGATCGAAGGCATTTCGGCGAGCGCCGCGCCGTACTTCGCCGTAATCGACGCTGACCACCAGCACGACGAGCGCATCCTGCCCCAGATGCTCGACAAGGCGCTGGCCGGCGACGACATCGTCGTCGGCACTCGCTACTCCGGCGCCGGCCAGGTGGGCGATGGCCTGAGCAAGACGCGCGAGGCCGGCAGCCGTTTCGCCACCCAGCTTTCGCACCTTGTGACCGGCAAGTCGCTGTCCGACCCGATGAGCGGCTTCTTCCTGATGAAGCGCGAGGTGTTCGACGAAGTTGCCGGCTCGCTGAGCAATGAAGGTTTCAAGATCCTGCTCGACATCGTGGTGTCGGCGAGCCGCGTCCGCAAGGCGCAGGCCCGTGAGCTCAAGATCGGCGAAGTTCCCTACACCTTCCGCCAGCGCCACGCCGGCGAGAGCAAGATGAATCCGCTGGTCGTGGTGCAGTTCCTCGGCCTCGTCGTCTCCAAGATGACCGGCGGCATCCTGCCCACGAGCTTCCTGCTGTTCGGCGGCGTGGGCGCCATCGGGATCGTCATCCACGTGCTGATGCTGTGGATCAGCCTCAGCCTGCTGAGTTTCAACTTCGTCGTGGCACAGGCGGTGGCAACCGTGGTGTCGATGACGTCCAACTTCGTCCTCAACAACCAGTTCACCTTCGCCGACAAGAAGCTCAAGGGCTGGCATATCGCCGGCGGTCTGGTCGCCTTCTACGTGATCTGCTCGATCGGCGCGATCGCCAACGTCTCGGTCGCGAGCTGGATCTTCCAGATGGATCGCTCGGCCTACTTCGCCGGCGTCACCGGCGCGCTGATGAGCGTGGTGTTCAACTACGCCGTCAGCCGCGCCATCGTCTGGCGGGCCTGATCAGGCCCGCTCCGCATCCATTTCGGCCCAGGCCTGGCGCTTGCGGTAGATCGTCGACGGGCTGAGCTCGAGCGCCGCGGCGGCGAGCGCGATGTTGCCGGCAAAGCTCTGGATGGCGTTCTCGATGATCCGCTGCTCCTGCCGCCACATCGGCAGCACCAGGTCGCGCATCACCGGAATGCTCGGCTCTGGCGCCTCTGCGGCCGGAGCATTGGCGTTTGCCGCCACGAGGTGCGCCTTGCCGTGGCGGCGCGCCAGCTCGGCCATGCGCTGCGCCATCGTCCCCGGGCTGCAATCCCTGCCGATGCAGTCATGCGCACCGGCGCGCATCGCGCCCATGGTCACCGATATCGACGGGTCGGCGGAGAGCACGAGAAGCAGCGAGCCGGAGGCGGCCTTCGCCAGTCGCGCGATCCGCTCGTCGCTGCCCGCCGCGAGGTCGCTCAGGCAATCGACATCGGCAGCGACGATGTGGAAGGGGGCGTTGCGCAACAGGTCGACGCCGTACCGCCCCGCATCGACCGAGACGGCGATCGGCGGCGCACCGAATTCTGCCGCCAGCGGTCCGGCCAGGCCGTCGGCCAAGGCCTGCCCCGACACAATCAGCAACAGCCGTGCAGGATCGACAGCGTGCTTCGCGCTCGCATCCGCCATGGACTCGGGCCTTCCCCAATACGCAATTCACTCACGCGCGATTGTTGACGCACAGGGTAAATAATCCGTTTTGCCCTCGCGCCCGACGCACCTATGCTCGCTTGGGGAGAGGTCGAATCTGACGGAGCGGGGCAGGCTTTGCAGGGCCTTGTGTATGTATTCATTTTCGTGGCGGCCTTGGGTGTTGCGGCCGCTGCCTATTTTGGCCTGACCTTTACGCCCATCGAGGCGGCGGTGACGGCCATCGCTTTCGGCTGCCTCGCGGTCCTGCTGGTCGAGCGGCAAATGCGTCGCCGCGCCGAAGCCCGGCTTGAAAAGGCCGTCGAAGACCTGTCGCGCCTGCTCTCGACCGATGCGCAGGCCGGCTCGGTGCTGAGCCAGCGCGTCAACGCCCTCAACGATTTGAAGCTGCCGGCCCGGCTCGCCTCGATCGAATCCGACCTCGCGGTGCTCGGCACCGTCGTCAAGCAGGTGACCGAAACCGTCGCCGAGCTCGAGGAGCAGCGCCGGCTCGCGAACGAAGACAAGGACAAGCCCGCGGCACAGGCGGAAGCCGATCCCGATATCATGCCCGAGCCGGTGATCCCGCTCGAGCTGTTGCGCCAGGCCGTGACCGACAACCGGCTGGTCTTTCACATCGAGCCCATCGTGACGCTGCCGCAGCGCCGGCCCTTTGGCTACGACCTGGTGCCGCGCCTCGTCATGGAGGACGGTGGCTTCGCCGACCGCCCCGACTTTATGCCCCGCATCGGCGGCGAGGAGATCGTGGCGCGCATCGAGGCCGATGCCGTCGACGAGGCGATCATCGTCGCCCGCCGCGCCCGCACCTCGGGCTCGCCGATCACGCTGTTCGTGCCGTTGTCGCGCGCCACCCTCGGCAGCGCCAAGGCCGTCGAGATGATCCTGACCGCGCTCGACGCCAACCGGGCCATCGTGCCGTCGCTGCTCTTCGTTATCGAGCAGGCCGAATACAAGGCACTGAACGGCAAGGAGAAGGCCTCGCTCGGGGCCATCGGCAAGATGGGGGTGGGCCTGTCGCTGAGCGCCGCGACGTCCCTGCGCTTCGACTACGCCGAGCTGCAGGGCCTCGGCTTCCGCACTGTGCGCGTCGATGCCACGCGCTTCCTGCGCCAGCCCGAAATGTTCACCGACTTCCACGCCTCCGACATCGCTGCCTACGGCCGCCGCTTCAGCATCGAGCTGGTCGCCACCGGCATCATCGACGAGCAGCAATTGTTGAATCTGTTCGAAGACGGCGTGACCCTGGCGCAAGGCCCGCATATTGCGGGTCCCGGCCCCGTTCGCCCCGATTTGCAGCTCGAACGCCCGGCGGGACTGGCGCGGGCAGGGGAGTAGGGCGAGGGGAAGACGGAACTGCCGCGACCCTTTGCATTTCCGGCGTTACCAGCCGATAAGCACAGCCATGACCTCGCTTTCCGACCTCGCACCGAACTACGATGCCGTTCTATCCGACGTCTGGGGCGTCCTGCACAATGGCGTCGCCGCCTATCCCGAGGCCGTGGATGCCTTGCGCCGGTTCCGGCAGGGCGGCCGGCGGGTCGTGCTGATCACCAATGCGCCGCGCACCGCCCCGCCGATCGTCGCGCTGCTCGATGCGATGCAAGTGCCGCGCGACGCCTACGACGCTGTGGTTTCCTCCGGTGATGTCACGCGCGCGGCCATCGCGCCCTACCGCGGCAAGGTCGTGCATCACATCGGCCCGCCTGAGATCGACGACAGCCTCTACGAAGGCCTCGGCGTCATCCGCGGTTCCGCCGAGGATGCCGCCGCGGTCGTCGTCACCGACCTCGATACCGACGACGACACGCCCGACATGTACGAGGATCGCATCAAGCTCTGGCTGTCGCGGAAATTGCCGCTGATTTGCGCCAACCCGGATCGCGTCGTCGAGCACGCCGGCCGGATTATTTATTGCGGCGGCGCGCTGGCCGATCTCTACGAGGCGCATGGTGGCCGCATCCGCATGGCCGGCAAGCCCTATCGCCAGATCTACGACGAGGCACTGCGGCTCGCCGATGCGGCCGCCGGGCGACCGATCGATCGCAGCCGCATCCTCGCCATCGGCGACAGCGTGCGTACCGATGCGATCGGTGCCGCCAATGCCGGCCTCGACCTGCTGTTCATCACCGGCTCCATCCACGCCCAGGAGCTCGATGCCTTTGGCGAGCCCGACCCCGACGCGGTCCGCGACCTGGTGGCGCCGAGCGGGGCGCGGCTCAAGGGCTTCATGCCGCGCCTTGCGTGGTAGGGCCGCGCTTGCCATATAGCCGACACCTGCTGCGGGCTTTCCCATGACCTTTTACCGCCTCGATGGACTCGACAACGTCCCGGCCGCGCTCAAGGGCGCGATGGTTGCCATCGGCTCGTTCGACGGCGTGCACCGGGGCCATCAGTCGGTGATCGCCCGGCTCAAGTCGCAGGCCAAAGCGCGCAACGTGCCGGCCGTGATGCTGACCTTTGAGCCGCATCCGCGCGATGTGTTCGCGCCGGCGCCCTTCATGTTCCGGCTGACGCCGCCCGACATCAAGGCGCGCCTCTGTGCCGCGCTCGGGCTCGACGGCATCGTGCTCATGCCGTTCAGCCGCGATCTCAGCATGGTCGAAGCCGAGGACTTCGTCTCGCGCTTCCTCGTCCGCGCCCTGCGCGTGTCGGGCGTGGTGGTCGGCGCCGATTTCCATTTCGGCCACAACCGCCGCGGCACCCCCGATTTCCTCCGTGCCGCCGGCGCCGTTCATGGCTTTTCGGTCGATATCCTCGAGCTGCTGCCCGAAAGCGGCGAGACCGTCTCGTCCTCGCGCATCCGCAAGGCGCTGACCGAGGGCGACGTGGCGCTCGCCAACGATCTGCTCGGCTACCACTGGTTCTTCGGCGGCGAGGTGGTGAAGGGCGACCAGCGCGGCCGCCTGCTGGGTTTCCCCACTGCCAACATCGCGACGAGCTCGACCTTTGCCCTGGCGCAGGGCGTCTATGCCGTCCGCGCCCGGCTCGGCGAACGCCTGCTCGACGGCGTCGCGAGCTTCGGCAAGCCGATGTTCAACAACGAGTTGCCGCCGTTCGAGACCTTCCTGTTCGACTTCGACGCCGAGATCTATGGTCGACATCTCGAGATCGCGCTTGTCAGCCACATCCGCGGCCAGGAGGTCTATAAAGGCCTCGACGAGCTGATCGCCGCCATCGCTCGCGACGGTCGCAAAGCCCGCGAAGCCCTCGGCCAGTGCGGGCCATTGAGCGAGCTGGACAGGACTCTGGGGTTTTTCGACTGAGTTTGCAGTCCGCCGCCTATCCCGCTAAAAGGCCGCGCAACCCCTTATCGTCACGCCGAAATCTGATGAACGACACGCAAAAGGCCGCGACGGAGCCCGACTACTCCGCCAGCCTGTTCCTGCCCCAGACCGATTTTCCCATGCGCGCCGGCCTGCCCGAGCGCGAGCCGGTCTGGCTCAAGCGCTGGGAAGACATGAACCTCTACGCCCTGCAGCGTGCGGCGCAGAAGGACAAGCCGCTGTTCACCCTGCACGACGGCCCGCCCTACGCCAACGGCAACATCCATATCGGCCATGCGCTCAACAAGATCCTCAAGGACCTCGTGACGCGCTCGATGAACATGCTCGGCTACAACTCGGCCTATGTGCCGGGCTGGGACTGCCATGGTCTCCCGATCGAGTGGAAGATCGAGGAGCAGTACCGCGCCAAGGGCCAGGACAAGTCCAACGTCGGGATCAACGAATTCCGCGCCGAGTGCCGGACCTTTGCGCAATACTGGGTCGATACCCAGCGCGAGGAGTTCAAGCGGCTGGGCGTTCTCGGCGACTGGGCCAACCCGTATTTGACCATGAGCTTCGATGCCGAAGCGCAGATCGCCCGCGAGCTCATGAAGTTCGCGGCGACCGGCCAGCTCTATCGCGGCTCCAAGCCGGTGATGTGGTCGGTGGTCGAGCGTACCGCGCTGGCTGAAGCCGAGATCGAGTACCAGGACTACGAGAGCGACACGATCTGGGTGAAGTTCCCGATCCACTCCGGCAACGGTGCCTTCGGCGACAAGGACTTCGAGGACCTCAACGCCTCGGTGGTGATCTGGACGACGACGCCGTGGACGATCCCCGCCAACCGCGCCATCTCGTATTCGAGCCGCATCGCCTACGGCCTCTACGAGGTCACCGGCGCGCCCGACGGCAACTGGGCTTCGGTCGGCGAGAAATACGTACTCGCCGACAAGCTCGCCGCTGAGACGTTCGGCAAGGCCAAGGTCGAGCACTGGATTCGTCTCTCCGATGTCGACATGAGCAAGGTCGTCTCGTGCGCGCATCCGCTGCGCGGTCTCGGCGGCGGCTATGAGTTCGAGGTGCCGCTGCTCGATGGCGAGCACGTGACGGACGATGCCGGCACTGGCTTCGTCCACACCGCGCCGAGCCACGGCCTCGACGACTTCGACATCTGGCTCAAGTCGACCCGCAAGCTGCAGAGCCTCGGCATCGATACCACCATTCCCTACACGGTCGACGACGCCGGCTTTTTCACCAGGGATGCCCCGGGCTTCGAGGGCGGTCGCGTGCTCGACGACAGCGGCAAGAAGGGCGACGCCAACCAACGCGTCATCACGGCGCTCGCCGAGCGCGGCAAGATGGTGGCGCGCGGCCGGCTGAAGCACCAGTATCCGCACAGCTGGCGTTCCAAGAAGCCGGTGCTGTTCCGCAACACGCCGCAGTGGTTCGTGTTCATGGACCGCGACATCATGGGCAAGCCGGGCGATACGCTGCGCGCCCGTGCGCTTGCCGCCATCGATGCAACGGCGTTCTATCCACCCGCCGGGCAGAACCGCCTGCGCTCGATGATCGCCGAGCGGCCCGACTGGGTGCTCTCGCGCCAGCGCGCCTGGGGCGTGCCGATCGCCGTGTTCTACAACGAGGCGACCAACACCATCCTCGTCGACGAGCAGGTCAATCACCGCATCGGCCAGGCCTTCGAGGAGGAGGGCGCCGACGCCTGGTTCAAGCCCGGCGCCAAGGAGCGCTTCCTCGGCAACGCCGTGCCGGACCCGCAGAACTGGACCAAGATCGACGACATTCTCGATGTCTGGTTCGAGAGCGGCACCACGCACGCCTGGGTCCTGCGCAACAAGCAGAAATGGCCCGACCTGCAGTTCCCCGCCGGCATGTATCTCGAGGGCTCCGACCAGCATCGCGGCTGGTTCCACTCCTCGCTGCTCGAAAGCTGCGCCACCAACGGCTTCGCGCCGTACAAGAGCGTATTGACGCACGGCTTCACCCTCGACGGCGAGGGCAAGAAGATGAGCAAGTCGCTGGGCAACACCACCGCCCCGCAGGATGTCATCAAGCAGTACGGCGCCGACATCCTCCGGCTCTGGGTCGCGGCCTCCGACTATGCCGACGACCTGCGCATCGGCAAGGAGATCATCAGCACCACCGTCGACAGCTACAGGAAGCTCCGCAACACCATGCGCTGGCTGCTCGGCAACCTCGCGCACTTCAAGTCCGAAGAGCGCGTGGCGCTGAGCGACATGCCCGAGCTCGAGCGGCTGATCCTCAACCGCCTCTTCGAGCTCGACGCGCTCGTTCGCGAGGCCTACGCGCAATACGACTACAAGCGCGTCGTCGCGGCGCTCAGCAACTTCATGAACGTCGAGCTTTCGGCCTTCTACTTCGACATCCGCAAGGATTGCCTCTATTGCGATCCGATCTCGTCCACCAGGCGCAAGGCGGCGCTGACAGTGATCGACGCCGTGTTCGACTGCCTCACCGCCTGGCTCGCCCCGATCCTGGTGTTCACCATGGAAGAGTGCTGGCTGGAACGTCATTCCGGCACGTCGGACTCGGTGCACCTGCGGCAGATGCCCGAGGTTCCGGCCGAATGGGCCGACAAGGCGCTGGCGGAGAAGTGGGAGAAGGTGCGCGAGGTCCGCAAGGTCGTGACCGGCGCGCTCGAACTGGTGCGCAAGGACAAGGTCATCGGCTCCTCGCTCGAAGCGGCGCCCAAGGTTTATGTCGACAATACCGAGCTCGCCGCCGCGCTCGAGGGCGTCGATCTGGCGGAGATCAGCATTACCTCGTTCCTCGACCTCGAGTCGGGGGCGGCTCCGGCGGGCGCCTTCACGCTGCCAGAGGTGAAGGGGGTAGGTGTCGTCTTCGGCCGCGCCGACGAGCATGGCCGTCAGTGCCTGCGCTCGCGCCGCTATTTTGCCGAGGCGGACATGGACACCGCAATGCCCGAGCTCAGCAAGCGCGACGCCCAGGCGATGCGCGAGCGCGAGGCCGCTGGACTTTGATGCATCCCGGAAATGGCCTCCGGCTCAGCCTCGCGCTCGGTGTCGTGGCCTTCGCGCTCGACCGCCTGCACAAATACCTGACGATCGAAATGCTGCACTGGCCGCCCGGCTACACCCGGCCGCTGCTGCCCTTCCTCGATCTCACCCTGATTTACAACACCGGCGTGTCCTATGGCCTGCTGAGCGCGCTGCCCTTCCTCGCGGTGGCCGCGGTCGTCGCTGTTGCGCTGGTGGCCCTGATCGTCTGGTGGGCCCGCAGCTCGTCGGCCCTGGTGCGGGCCGGACTCGCCATCTGCATCGGCGGCGCCGCGTCGAACGCCCTCGACCGGCTGATCTACCCCGGCGTCGCCGATTTCTTCTGGCTGCATTTCGGCGATGTCTCGTTCTTCGTGTTCAACGTTGCCGACGCCGCGATTACCGTGGGAGTGTGTCTTTTGCTCCTCGATCTATTGGGAATATCGAGGCCGAAAGCTGCGAACCCAGCGTGAACCAATTGCTGCCAGAATCTGGTCTTAGGCGGCCTAACCGGGTATAGAGGCGCGCTCGGGCCGCGAATTGTGCCTGTTGCGACAATCACCCCGGGGCCGTAAGGGGCGAAAAGGACATCGTATATGCCGTTTGAGTTGAGCGTGCCGCGCGCGGCTGCCTTTGCCGCAATCGTCCTCGTCGGCATGGGCCTTTCCGCCTGCACCACCACCGAAGGCACCAACGCCTTCGCCTCGCCGCAGACCTTCGAAACCGAGGTGATGGACAAGACCGCCCAGGGCCTTGGCCTGATCCCGACCCCGGTCAAGCCCGATCCGACCAATCTGCGCGGTCCGCTCGTCCTGCCCAAGGACACCAAAGACCTGCCGCCGCCGCAGACCGCCGATGCCGAAACCGCGGCGCTGCCGGTCGACGACACCAAGCCCAAGATCGACACCACCGGCCTCAGTGCGGCCGATATCGAGCACGCCAAGCACGCCCGCGTCGTCGACATCAACACGCCCGACGGCCGCCCGTTGACCGCCGCCGAGCTCAAGACGCTGACCGCCAAGATGAAGAGCTTCACCCTCAGTTCGAAGCGCTCGATCTTCACCCCGCCCGAGCAGTATTTCTCGCTCGACAACAACCAGCAGGATCTCGTCTGCCTGTCCAAGACCGGCGATCTCGTTTCGGTCAACGATCCGAGCTGCCCGGTCGAAATCCGCAACGCGCTGCTCAAGAAGAAGAGCTGACGCGACATCTCGGCGCGGAACCTCTCCGCGCCGCCCCGTTCTCATGATGCGCTGACCGGGCTTTCGCCCGAAGGTCCCGCAGGAGCCCCAAATGCCCGATATCGCTTCGTCCTTTGCCGGCGACCGGCTTGCCAAAGTCATCGCCCGCGCCGGCCTCTGCTCGCGCCGTGACGCCGAGCTCTGGATCAAGGACGGCCGCGTCGCCGTCAACGGCAAGGTGATCCGCACCCCCGCCTTCAACGTCACCGAAAAGGACCAGGTGAAGGTCGATGGCCAGCCGCTGCAGGCCCGCCAGGGCACCCGCGTCTGGCTCTACCACAAGCCGGCCGGCCTCGTGGTCACCGAGAAGGACCCGGAAGGCCGCCCCACCATCTTCGAGACGCTCGAACAGCAGGGCCTGCCGCGTGTCGTCTCCATCGGACGCCTCGACATCAACACCGAAGGTCTGCTGCTGCTCACCAACGATGGCGGCCTCAAGCGTGTGCTCGAGCTGCCGGCCACCGGCTGGCTGCGCAAATATCGCGTCCGCGCCTTCGGCAGCATCACCCAGCCGCAGCTCGATGCGCTCAAGGATGGGCTCGAGGTCGATGGCGTGAAATATGGCCCGATCGAAGCGACGCTGGAGCGTGAGCAGGGCAGCAATGTCTGGCTTGTCTTGGCGCTGCGCGAAGGCAAGAACCGCGAGGTCAAGAACGTCCTCGGGGCGCTCGGCCTCACGGTCAACCGCCTGATCCGCGTGAGCTTCGGCCCGTTCCAGCTCAGCGACCTGCCGATCGGCGGCGTCGAGGTGGTCCGTGCCCGCGTGCTGCGCGAGCAGCTCGGCAAGCGCCTCGCCGATGAAGCGGGCGTCGATTTCGACAGCGAGCTGCCCGAGCCTGCGGCAATTCGCCTGGCCCGCGGGGCCGCCAATCCCGCGCTCCGCGCCAGCAAGCCCGGCACCGAGCCGGCGAGGCAGCGCAAGGCCATGGCCGACCGTACCGAGCGCTTCCACTTCACCGACCGGCCGGACCGCGAGCGCAAGCTGCGTCCCGAGGACGCGCCGCTGCGCAAGGACCGGCCCGGCAGCCGCTTTCCGCGCCGGCCGCCCCCCGACCGCCGCGAGGCGCCGGCCGATGTCGGTCCGCCGCGCAAGGTGTTCAACCCCGACGGTACCGAAGCCCTTTTCGTGGCAAAGACCTACGGCAAGAAGCCGCGTCCGCCGCGTGACGAGGGCGATCGTCCCGCGTTCAAGCAGGGCTTCGGCGACAAGCCGCGCGACGGCGACCGCAAGCCCTTCGCCAAAGGCCCGCGCAAGGAGTTCGGCGACCGCCCGAAGCGGGATTTCGAGGATCGGCCGAAGCGGTCTTTTGCTGAGGACGGCAGTCAGCGATCCTCTCCTGCGCGCAGCGCGGGGGAGGGGGACCACGCGCAGCGTGGTGGAGGGGGCGGCCGCACCCGCGATTTTGCCGACCGCCCGAAGCGCGATTTCGGCAGTCGGGACTCCTCTCCCGCCAAGCGGGGGAGGGGGACCACGCGCAGCGTCGTGGAGGGGGCGGCCCCCCGCTCCGCCG
>Ga0207667_10002852_pt1 | contig 21443 bp, 15 predicted proteins | sample KBSCornC52_FD_184301 | JGI IMG/M metagenome (GOLD analysis project Ga0207667, IMG submission 184301) | Corn rhizosphere microbial communities from Kellogg Biological Station, Michigan, USA - KBS Corn C5-2 (SPAdes) (version 2) | ecosystem: Host-associated > Plants > Roots > Rhizosphere > Soil ...
AGTAAAAATCGACTGTTTGCGCAAACCGGTGATAACAAATAACAAAACAAAACGATGATCAAAAACTTTTTCAAGATTGCGTACAGGAATTTATGGCGAAATAAAGGCTTCTCGGCGATAAATATTTTTGGGCTTGCCATAGGAATGGCGAGCGCTATTCTCATTTTATTATGGATACAAAATGAAGTGAGCCATGACAGGTTCCATAAGAAAATAGACCGCATTTATGTTATGAACAACCGCGATCATTTCAACGGCGAACTGCATGCATGGGCTACCACACCAAAAATTCTCGCCCCTACTTTAAAAGCCGATTATCCGGAAGTGGAGCAAGCTGTAAGAGTAACTGATGCTGATTTTTTATTTACGGTTGGAGAAAAACATTTGAATGTTCGCGGTATTTTCACAGATTCAGGTTTTTTAAAAACATTTACCTTCCCTTTGGTGAAAGGCAATGTGAATACCGCTTTAAGCGAAAATTATCATATAGTAATAACAGAAAAGCTGGCTAAAAAGTTATTCGGAGATGAGGAAGCCATGGGCAAGAGCATCCGCATTGACAGCAACGCCAATTTCATTGTAAGCGGTGTGATGAAAGATCTGCCAAATAATACTGTTTTTAAATTTGAATATTTGCTTCCATGGTCTTACTTAAAAACCATCGGCCAGGATGATCAATATTGGGGCAATAATTCTGTGACCACTTTTGTATTATTAAAACCAGGCGTTTCGGAAGCGGCCTTCGACAATAAAGTCAGTGACATTACCATCAATCACACAAAAGATGGCGATAATTCTACCACAAAGGTTTTTACCCAACCTTTTAAAGATAAATGGCTGTATGGAAAAGATGACAATGGAAAATATGTGGCGGGTAGAATGGAGCGCGTAAAAACTTTTGGCATTATTGCGGCGCTTATACTATTGATCGCGTGTATCAATTTTATGAACCTGAGCACAGCAAGGAGTGAGAAAAGAGCTAAAGAAGTAGGCATCCGGAAAGTAGTAGGCGCACAAAAAAAATCTTTGATTGTACAATTTATCGCTGAAAGTGTCTTACTGGCTTTTCTTTCAGGAGTAATCGCTATAATCCTGGTACAGCTTGTGTTGCCGCCATTTAATACCCTTGTTGAAAAAAATCTTTATCTGGATCTCGGCAATTATCAATTCTGGCTTTTTTCGATTGCATTTATTTTATTCACAGGTTTTGTTGCCGGCAGTTATCCTGCCTTTTTCCTGTCTTCATTTCAGCCGGTAAAAGTTTTAAAAGGAACTTTCAGATCTGCGCAATCTGCCGTCAGCCCACGAAAAGTATTGGTAGTACTGCAATTCACATTTGCGATTGCTTTGATCATCTGTACCGTGATCGTAGAACACCAGATAAAATATGCCGAATCGCGCGACTCTGGTTATGCAAAAGACAGACTTGTGTATGTGCCAATTGAAGGTGAAATCGATAAACATTATGAAGCCATTAAAAACGATCTACTAGGCAAAGGCGCAGCATCAGCAGTTACGAAATCCATGAGCCCGATTTCTCAAAGATATAGTGATGGCTGGGGCTGGACGTGGCAGGGGAGTAACGAAGCGGATAAAAAAACAGATTTTGTAAGAATGGCTTCCGACGCAGATTTCATCAAGACAATGGGCGCTAAATTAATTGCCGGAAGAGATATCGACATTAAAAATTATCCGGCGGATTCTACAGCGATGTTGCTGAATGAAACTGCTGTAAAAGCAATGCGTTTCAAAAATCCCATAGGGCAAATTGTAAACGCGGATAACAAACAATGGACTGTTGTAGGTGTGGTAAAGGATTTCATTTATGAATCGCCTTATGAGAAAATAAATCCTTTGGTAATTATGGGCCCGAAGAGTTGGTTCACAACGATTCATTTCAAATTAAATCCTGCAAATTCTACAGAAAAAGATCTGCAAATCGCCCAAAATGTTTTTAAAGAATACAATCCTCAATATCCTTTCAATTATCATTTTGTAGATCAGGAATATGCCAAAAAATTCGGTGAAGAAAAACGGACCGGCACACTTGCCGCTTTATTTTCCGGGCTTACTATTTTCATTTCCTGCCTTGGATTATTTGGCCTTGCAACCTACATGGCCGAAAACAGAATAAAAGAAATCGGCGTACGAAAGGTACTGGGAGCTTCGGTTGCAAGCATTACCGCACTTTTATCAAAAGACTTTTTGAAGCTGGTAATTATTTCATTTGTTATCGCTGCACCAATCGCTTGGCTGGCAATGCATTCATGGCTTCAATCCTATACGTATCGCATCAGCATACAATGGTGGGTATTTGCATTAGCAGGAATCTTATCTGTAATAATTGCAATTCTTACAGTGAGCTACCAGGCGATAAAAGCGGCAATAGCCAATCCGGTAAAGAGCTTGAGAAGTGAATAATTAGCTGATGTAATAATTTGGAAATGTAAAAACGAGAAAATGAGAAAAGAGGAATTTAGATTATTTATCGGTTTACTGAAAAATTAAAAAATGAATTATTGAGTTAAATCGGACATCACTAAATCAGACATCAGAAATCATCTTTTATGTTTAAAAATTATTTCAAAATCGCGTGGAGAAATCTGTTCAGAAACAAAGGTTTCTCTTTAACCAACATTCTCGGTTTAACGATCGGCATCACCTGCACCATCTTTATTTTTTTGTGGGTGCAGGATGAAGTGACTTATGATAAGTTTCATAAAAACTATGACAACATTTACCAGGTGATGGCCAACCGGGATTTTAATAATAACATCTTTACCGATCCAAACATGGTCATGCCTTTGGCCAGTTCCCTTGAGAAAGCATATCCGCAGATTAAAAATGCAGTGGTTACTACCCAGGGCGAATCTCACATCTTTTCTTCAGGCGATAATAAATTTAAAAAAACCGGGTTAACTGTTGGTGGCAGTTTTTTTGAGATGTTTTCATGGAAGTTTATCAAGGGAAATCCTTCAACGGCTCTCAGCGATCCTTCTTCAATTGTATTGACCGAATCAGCGGCGGAAGCATTTTTTGGAAATGCAGATCCCATCAATAAAGTTTTGAAAATAGACAACCAGGATAATGTAAAAGTAAGCGCCGTCGTTGCTGATCCTCCCGGCAATTCCACCCTTCAATTTGATTTTGTAAAAGCATTTAATTACTCTGATCCGGATGTAAAAAGGTCAATGGATGAATGGATAAATTCTTCCTGGCGCGTATATCTGCAGATGGCTCCCGGCGCCAGTATTGCTGCTCTTGGCAAAGATATTAATACCCTGAAAAAGCAACATTCTCCTGATGACAAGGTCAGCACTTACTTTGTTTTTCCGATGAACAAATGGCGGTTGTACAGCGATTTTAAAGATGGAAAAAATGTGGGTGGCATGATTGAATATGTGCGTCTTTTCACCATCATTGCCATTATTATTTTACTGATCGCCTGTGTGAATTTTATGAATCTTTCCACTGCCCGTTCAGAAAAAAGAGCGAAAGAAGTTGGCGTAAGAAAAGCTTTAGGCTCAGGAAAAAAACAATTGATTCTGCAGTTCTTTACTGAGTCGATGATACTCTCTTTCATTGCTTTTATTTTATCAGTTGTAGCGGTTTATCTGTTACTTCCATCTTTCAATACTTTAGTCGATAAACGTTTATCTCCTGATTTTTCTCAACCGCAAGTTTGGATCGCAGCTTTCGCAATCATCGTGTTTACAGGAGTCGTGGCGGGAAGTTACCCTGCTTTATATCTTTCTTCTTTTAACGCAGTGAAGGTTTTGAAAGGCACTTTTCTTCCCGGAAAAAAAGCGGTGATTCCGAGGAGGATTCTTGTTGTTTCACAATTCGTTATTTCGATTTTACTGATCTCAGCAACGATCGTTGTTTATCAGCAAATACAACACGTGAAGAACCGCGACATTGGATACAATGACAATAATCTGATCATGATTCCATCAACTCCTGATGTAAGTAAAAACTATGTCGTGATCAAACAGGAGTTGCTGAAAACAGGAATGGTAAATTCAGTTACAAGAACTTTTTCACCGATCACTGAAGTATGGTGGAAAAGTCCTGCGCCTGATTGGAAAGGCAAGCCGGCGGATGCACAAATTATCGTTACCGGATTTAGCACCGATGTCGATTTTACAAAAACTATGGGGGTGAAAGTTTTGCAGGGAAAGGATTTCTTCGGATTGCCTTCTGATTCATCGACAATGATGCTGAACCAGGCAGCAGTAATTGCAATGGGTTTAAAAAATCCGATTGGGATGGAAATGAGGTATGGGCCTAAAACATACACCGTCACCGGTGTTACAGGAAATGTGGTAATGGAATCGCCATTTAAACCGGTTGAGCCAATGATGATTTTTTATCGCCCGAATCAGTCTAACATTGTCGATATCCGTTTGAATCAAAAAGCCGAATTACCGAAAGCATTGCATTCAATTGAGACCGTTTTTAAAACTTACAATCCTTCTGTTCCTTTTGAATACCAGTTTGCCGACCAGGAATTTGGAAAGAAGTTTATTACCGAAGAATTGATCAGCAAACTCACTAACATTTTTGCAGGTCTCGCGATATTCATTTGCTGCATCGGTCTTGCAGGCCTTGCATCATTTACTATCGAAAAACGAATCAGGGAAATCGGGATCAGGAAAGTTTTAGGCTCTTCTGTACAACAGATATTGTTATTGATCTCAAAGGAATTTTTACAACTTGTTTTGATCGCTTTTGTGATTGCCGTTCCCATTGCCTGGTGGGCCATGAATAGCTGGCTTCAAAAATATGATTACAGAATTGATATCAGTTTATGGTTGTTTGTGGCCGTCGGTTTGGGAATATTATTACTGACGCTAATTGTTGTTAGTCTCAATACATTAAGAGCAGCCACATCCAATCCTGTAAAGAGTTTGAGAAGTGAATAATGTGGTGGTGTACTAATGAGCTGATGTGAAAATGAAGAATCGTATTATTTGTTGGTTTACTGTATAAAAAGGAATCGTGCATAAAATTTGGAACAACTATCACCTTTAAACTAAGAACTAAGAATATGTTTCAAAAATTATTCATAAAATCAACAGCGTTTAAAATGGGTATGCCGCGAAGAGGATTAAGTACCAGAAGATCTTTATCGCCGGTAATAATGCAGGAAGCATTTGCTGCAATAGCTAATTCAAGGAAATTATTGTCTTTAGGATCGCGGCAAGCGGTAATAATTTCAGAAGGTGAAAAGAAAACGGCGTTTAAAGAAATACGTTGGATTGCGCTCCATTTCTCTTCATCGTTTAAAAAATATTTATCAAATTTTTTCCTGAATAAGACTTCAACTAACTCATCCATTGTGCCATTTGAGAAAGCCAACTTCCCTAATATAACTGCCCTATCCATTGCCGCGGCAGTCGTTGTTCCTTCAATCAGGGAAGCACTAATCAAACTATTTGTATCAAATACAAAGAGCTCATTCATCTTTCAGAATTTTCTCAAGAATTTCTTCTGTAAGGCCACGCTCTTTCATTTTAGTGCGAAGCTCATCCAAGTACTGGAGAAAGTCTTCTTTAGAATCAGCCAGTTCTTTTGCCAATGTAATATTCACTTGTTGAGAAACTTTGTTTTTGCGTTTTTGCGACGAAAGCCGCCATTTTTTCGCGGTATCATCATCCACTTCAATTACAATCCTTTCCATAATCTTTCTTTTTTATTCTTCTCAAAAATACAAAAAATAAGTCCTTAAAAATAATAAGCTCATGTTTAAAAACTACTTCAAAATCGCTCTCAGAAATCTGCAACGCAATAAGGTTTATTCTTTCATAAACATAGCAGGATTGAGCCTTGGACTGGCTGCCGCCATGCTCATCATTTTGTATGTCAAGGATGAAGTGAGTTATGACCGATTTCAAAAAAATATTGGTAATATCTATCGAATCACATTTACGATGCTCAATAAAGATGGTGGTATTGAACACAGAGATGGAATTAGCGGCTATTATCAGGGCCCAAAATTTACGGAAAATGTTCCGGGCATTCGCTCTTTTGTAAGAATTCAAAGCGGTGGAGTGGATATCAAAAAAGGAACGGATGTAAATTCAGAAGATATGCTGAAAGTAGATTCATCTTTCTTTTCAGTTTTTTCATTTCCATTATTGAGTGGCAATCCTAAAACATGTTTGGCAAATCCTTATTCGATCGTCATTTCAGAAGATGAAGCCAAAAAACAATTTGGGACAACGGACGCCGTCGGAAAAACCATGATGATAAGAAATGACAGCACATTCGTTCCGTATTCAGTAACTGCGGTTGCTAAAAGATGTCCTCAAAATTCTTCCATTAAATTTGACATACTGCTTCCTTTTCGCCCTTCTCCACAGGATTTACAATCAAGTGAAAACTGGTTCAACTTTTTTCTCAACACCTTTGTTGTGCTTGATCCAAAAGCGAATGTTGCAACAGTAGAAAAACAAATGCAGCAATTTTATGAGCGTGATTCCAAAGAAGCGCTCAGGCAGATCACTGAAAAATATGGCGCAGTTTTCGGTAAAGCCGAATACGGTCTGCAATCTATGGCCGCCATACATTTGAGCAAAGATTTTCCACCGAACACCGGGCTGGTAGGCGCAAGCAATCCTATATATTCCTATATTCTTTCGGGCATTGCGTTATTTATTTTATTGATTGCCTGCATCAATTTTGTAAACCTCACGGTTGCCCGATCATTAAAGCGTGCAAAAGAAATTGGCATCAGAAAAGTGGTCGGTGGCAACAGGAAACAATTGATGATTCAGTTTCTTAGCGAATCATTTATTTTATGTTTCATTGCCTTTGTGATGGCGTTAGCCCTTGTGAAATTGGTGCTGCCTGTGTTCAATGATCTTTCTAACAAAGCCCTTTCGCTTTCGTATCTTTTTGATGCAAGACTAATTGCATTTTATATCGTTCTTTTTATACTTACCAGTTTGCTTGCGGGTTTTTATCCGGCCATAATTTTGTCCGGCTTCAATCCGGTGCAGACACTTTACAGCCGTTTTGCTTTATCCGGTAAAAATTATTTACAGAAAAGTTTAGTGGTGCTTCAGTTTGCACTTGCTTCTTTTTTGATTTGCGCGACCATCATTATTTATTTACAATTTAATTTTTTAACGACCGAAAAATTGGGTTATGATGACAGCAATCTTGTGTTGATCAATAAAGATTTAACACGGGATGAAGCAAAATTATTTAAGGAGCAGTTAATGAAAGATCCGGACATTATCGGTGTAGCGCCCAAGAATGGCGGCTATTGGAGCACACGCGCAAAAGTAAATGGAGATTCCACTATTGATTTTGCTTTTGAAACGATAGATGAAAGTTACCTGCCATTATTAAAAATTTCACTTGCAAGCGGAAGAAATTTTTCCAAAGACTTTCCATCCGATTCTACACATTCGGTTTTGATAAATGAATCTTTTGCAAAACAGGCAGGATGGAAAAATCCGATCGGAAAAGAAGTGAATTTCTGGATGAACAATAAAAAACTTATCGTGATCGGAGTGGTGAAAGATTATCATTTCGAAGCATTAAGCAAAAAGATCGGTCCTCAACTATTTACCATGGATCCCGGAAATCGTTTTGGAATGATGAACATCAAAATCCGGCCAAACACTGCTGGTTCTTCTCTTGCTTACATTCAAAAAACATTTAAAAGCCTATTCCCACTAACTCCTTACAGCTACGTATTTAAGCTGGATGAAAACAGGAAGAACTATGAAGCAGAAGCAAAATGGAAACAGATTATGTTGTTTGGCGCGATCCTTACCATTTTTATTTCGTGCATCGGATTGTTTGGATTGTCGGTTCTTTCCGCCGAAAAAAGAACGAAAGAAATTGGCATACGGAAAGTATTAGGGGCATCTGTAGGTAGCATCATCACAACATTGTCAACCGATTTTTTAAAGCTGGTGATCCTGTCAATGCTTCTGGCAATACCGGCTGCCTGGCTTGTTGCCGGGAAGTGGCTGGAAAATTATCCGTACAGAATTTCATTAAGCTGGTGGATGTTTTCAATTGCAGCAATAGTGGTGGTAATGATTGCATTGGCAACCGTTAGTTTCCAGGCAATAAAAGCAGCCGTAGCTAATCCTGTTAAGAGCTTGAGAACCGAATAATTTTATAATTTGAAAATGAAATGCAACCGACATCTTTTCTAAATGAAAAAAAAATGATGCTTCAAAAAATATTTAAAAAATCAGCGGGAGTTAGAATTGGAATTTCACGAAAAGGATGCACCACCAATAAATCTTTATCTCCAATAATGATGCAGGAAGCATTTGCTGCAACTGCGAATTCAAGAAATTTATTGTCTTTGGGATCCCGACATTCTGTTATTGTTTCTGATATTTCAGAGAAGGTTGCCAGTTCTTTAAATTCCTTTAGAGCTAATAATTTTTCTTCTGAAGAAATATACTTGTCAAATTTTGGACGTAACAAAACATCAATGAAATCATTGTATGTTTCAAGGCTTGCAAAAACATTTCCTTTCCTAACAGCCCTTTCAAACGCTTTTCTTGGAATAGAATATCGGAATATAAAAGCGCTAACTAATGTATTCGTATCAATGACAAAGAAATTATTCCTCATTCAGCAATTTTTCAAGCATTTCTTCTGTAAAACCATTTTTTACAGCCTCATCACTGATTTTGTCAAGCAAGGCAAAAAATTCATCTTCCTTCACACCCTGGGAAAGAATATCTATTTGTTTTTCAATATTTTTTTCAAGCTGCCCCTTTATTTTGTGAGAAGATTCATTCCATTTTTTAGCGGTAGCATCATCAACTTCAATTACTATCTGTTGCATAATCATCAATTTTATCGCTGTTCAAATTTACTGTCAATTATCAAGCAAAAAGATTCAAAAATGTTTACAAAATAAATGAACTTTTATGTTGCGAAATTATTTTAAAACCGCCTTCAGAAGTTTATTCGGTAACAGGAATTACACCGTTATCAACATCGCGGGCTTAGCTGTCGGTATTGCGGTTTGTATGATCATCTTCATCATCATACAATTTCAAACAAGCTTCGATAATTTTCATTCAAAGAAAGACCGCATCTATCGCGTATTGACCGAAACTCATCATGCAGATGCCGGGAATATTACTTACGCGAAAAACGTTCCTTTTCTAATACCGGAAGGATTGAAAACAGAATTTCCACAATTGCAACAAATTGCACCGGTTTATGCAAGTCACAATGATGAGTTACAGGTACTGGATAATAACGGAACTCCTGTAAAAAATTTTAAAGAACAGAGCGGTGTATTTTATACTTCCCCTTCATTCTTTAAAATGTTCAATTTCCCTTTGCTTGCCGGTTCGTATGAATCATTAAAAGAACCGAATAATGTCTTACTCACAAAAGAGATTGCCGAAACCTATTTTGGTGACTGGAAATCAGCAATGGGCAAAACCATTAAAATAACAGGTTATTATAGCATAGGTGCCGGGTTATTTCAGTTTCCTGCAATGGCGCTAAAAGTTTCCGGCATCCTGGCAACCATACCACCAAATACTGATTTCCAACTAAAATTCGTTGTTGCTTATGGAACAGATTTTACCGGAGATAAAAATTACGGATTCCAGCAGCCCGATTGGAATGCAACAGCACGTGATTTTGGTTGTTACGTTCTGTTGCCTCCGGGTATTTCTGTTGATAATTTTAATGAACAATTAGCGACATACACAAGCAAAATGTCGCCCGCTGACAATAAGGACAGTTATATTATACAACCATTAAATGCAGCGCATTATGATGCAGAAGCAGGCAATTTTAGTAACAAAACAATCAGTCACGAGTTGATTAATGTTTTGTGGCTCATCGCCGCATTCATCCTGTTAATCGCCTGTGTAAACTTTATCAATCTTTCTACTGCACAAGCGGTGAATCGTGCAAAGGAAGTTGGCGTAAGAAAAGTTTTGGGAAGTAGTACGTCCCAATTGCAGATTCAATTCATCGTTGAAACATTTTTGATCGTTACAATTGCTGTCATACTTGCGGCAGTTATTACAATGCTGGCATTGCCTTACGTAAATCAGTTGCTGGAGCTTTCCCTTTCACTTGGTATATTCAATAATCCTTTAATTATCTTATTTCTTTTAATTGTAACGATTGTTGTAACCGCACTCGCAGGGTTTTATCCTTCGATTGTTTTATCACGTTTCAATCCTGTTAATGCTTTAAAGAGTAAAGTCGCAGTAAATGCTGCAAAAGGCATTTCATTAAGACGAGGATTGGTGGTGTTTCAATTCATCATTGCCCAGGCACTCATCATCGGAACATTCATCATTGTAAAGCAGATGAATTATTTTATGAATCAGCCTTTAGGTTTCGATAAAAATGCCATTGTAAACGTTCCTTTTCGCCCTGACAGTACCGGCGTAAAGCTGACGCACTACTTAAAACATCAGTTATTATTAAACGGTGTACAGGATGTAAGTTTCAATTCAAACTCCCCGATAGAGGATAACAATAATGTGTTTACCAGCTTCAAATTTGACAACGCTATAAAGGATGAACATTTTCAGGCTATAACAAAATTCGCTGACAATGATTATGTCACAACTTACAAATTACAACTGGTAGCGGGAAGAAATTTGCAGCCTTCTGGTTACACAAGAGAATTTTTGGTGAATGAATCATTCGTGAAAAGTTTAGGACTAAAAAAACCGGAAGACATACTTGGGAAAGAAATAAGCATAATGGGTGGACTTATAAAATGCCCGGTTGTTGGCGTATTAAAAGATTTTAATGACAGATCTTTACGCCAGAGTGTTTCACCTTTACTTATAGCTACAAACAGCACGATGTATCGCCAGGCTTCCATAAAAATAGCGACCGCAAACATTGCTTCCAGTATGCAATCAATCAAAAGAATCTGGGAGCAAACATTTCCCAATTATGTTTACGAGTACAGGTTCTTAGATGATAAAATTGCCGGTTTTTACAAACAGGAAATGCAGCTATCGCAGTTGTATAAAATTTTTGCAGCCATTGCAATATTCCTTAGCTGTCTTGGCTTGTACGGTTTAGTGTCATTCATGGCGGTGCAGCGGATAAAAGAAGTCGGCATTCGGAAAGTACTTGGTGCTTCTGCCGGTAATATCGTGTATTTGTTTTCAAAAGAATTTATCCTGCTTATTGCGATTGCTTTTGCGATTGCTACACCCATTGCCTGGTATTTTATGCATCAATGGTTAGAGGATTATGCTTATCGTATTCATGTAAGCTGGGTGATCTTTCTTGCAAGCGGACTTATTGCTATTGTTATTGCACTTGCAACCATTAGTTTCCAGGCAATAAAAGCAGCGATAGCGAATCCGGTGAAAAGTTTGAGAAGTGAATAATGGGAAAATTGGAAAATGAAAAAACGCAAGAATTGTTTGGTTGCTGATTAAAAACCAGTTGAAAAAAAAGAGTCCCGATGAATTAAATTAAAAATCATTAAATCATAAACCCTAAATCGGTCTGTATGCTTATAAATTATTTCAAAATCGCTTACCGCAATTTCATGAAGAATAAAATTTTTTCTTTCATCAATATTTTCGGCTTATCGATTGGCCTTGCTGTGTCTTTTGTAATCATGATGTATGTGCAGGACGAACTAAGCTACGATCACTTTAATAAAAATGCCGACAATATCGTAAGAGTTGTTTTCCATGCAAATCTTAATGGCGGCAAAATCAACGAGAGTGTCAGTATGCCGCCTGTTGCACAAACGATGAAAAAAGATTTTCCTGAAGTAAAAGATGCAACCAGGATCCTTGACTTTGGAACACCCAAAATCACTTATAACCATATCGTTTTTAAAGGTGACCGTTTTGCGTTGGTTGATCCAAACTTCTTCAGCATCTTCACTTTGCCGATGATAAAAGGTGATGAAAAAACTGCTTTATCACAGCCTGATGGCATTGTACTTACACAGGAAACTGCAGAAAAATATTTTGGTAAAGAAGATCCGGTTGGTAAAATTATGCAGGTAAAAACAGACAGCAACCGCGTGTATAAAGTAACCGGTGTTATAAAAAATATTCCAACGAATTCGCATTTCCATTTTGATGCGTTCGGCTCAATGACAAGCTGGCCAGATGCCACCACAGATACATGGCTGGCTGGTGGTTATCATACTTATCTTTTACTGAATCCCGGCACTGATCTGAAGAAGATAGAAGCAAAATTTCCTGCAATGGTTGCCAAATATATGGGCCCACAGATGCAACAACAAATGGGCCTGAGCTTAAAAGAATTTATCACAAAAGGGAATTCGCTGGGTTTTACATTACAACCTTTGAAAGACATTCATCTTAATTCAAACACGACAACGGAATTTGAGCCGGGTGGCAACGCAACTTATGTTTACATTTTTGGAGGCGTTGCTATTTTTATGTTGATCGTCGCCTGCATTAATTTCATCAATCTTTCAACAGCAGGTGGATCGAAAAGAGCAAAAGAAGTGGGCATAAGAAAAGTAGCAGGTTCCGGAAAATTTCAACTCATCAGCCAGTTTTTATCAGAATCAATATTCCTTACATTTTTTGCGTTGTTTATTGCGTTTGTGCTGGTGCAGCTTGGATTGCCTGCATTCAATAATATTTCAGGAAAACATTTAACGCTTGAGGCAAAACCAATTTTTGCTTTTATCGGTTTGGGATTATTGGTTGGCATTGTTGCCGGCATGTATCCTGCCTTTTACCTTTCTTCGTTCAAACCAATTTCCGTACTAAAAGGAAAACTTAAAGGCAGTCACAAAAGCTTTGGTTTAAGAAGTGGTTTGGTGGTGTTTCAATTTTTTATTTCAGTTGCGTTGATCATCGGAACCATCGTCGTGTACCAACAAATGAAGTACATACAAAATAAAGACCTTGGCTATAACAAAGAGCAGATCATTACTATTCCAAATTCATATGCATTGGGTAAAAATGAAAAAGTGTATGAGCAACAAATGCTCCAGGACCCACGGATTGTAAATGCAACTGCGTCCAGTTACAAACCTGCTGGTCCAACCAATTACAATAACGCCCTTGCTTATCCGCAAGGCAATGACCATTTGATTGTGGATGGTGTGGAATATCACGTAGATGAAAATTATATTCCGACATTGGGCATGAAAATGATTAACGGCAGAAATTTTTCTAAAGAATTTGCAACAGATTCAACAGGAATTATTCTGAATGAAACTGCAGCGCGCGCATTGGGATGGAATGATATGAGCGCTGTTGGCAAAACAGTGATCCGGCAAAATAGTGACAGAGGAAATAATACAGCTTTTCATGTAATTGGCGTGGTAAAAAATTTCAATTTTAAATCGCTGCACGAAGCCATCAGTCCGTTATACATGACGTTGCAACCTGAAGGCGGATTGATCTTTAAAATAAAAACAACTGATGTTGCAGGACTTCTTGCTACCATGAAAAAGAAATGGGATTCATACGATACCGGTGAACCATTTACTTACAGTTTTATGGATGATCTTTTTAATAAAACCTATGCTGCTGAAGCAAAAACAGGAACGATTCTAAACATCTTTGCTGTGCTCACGATTTTAGTTGCATGTCTCGGTTTATTTGGATTGGTTACCTACACAGCGGAACAAAGAACGAAAGAGATTGGCATCCGCAAAGTACTTGGGGCAAGTGTAATGCAAGTAACAGAAATGCTTTCAAAAGATTTTATCAAATTGGTGGCAATTGCCTGCGTGATTGCGTTCCCATTATCTTACTGGGCAATGACTAAATGGCTGCAAGGTTTTGCATACAGAATAAGCATCAGCTGGTGGATTTTTGTTGTGGCAGGCTTTGCCGCAATAATTATTGCTTTGGCAACCGTTAGTTTCCAGGCGATTAAAGCGGCAATTGCAAACCCGGTGAAGAGTTTGAGAACGGAATGATTTGAAAATGTGAAAATGGTAGTATTTGTTCGTTTACTGTAGAAAAACAATTAAGGATGTTTCAAAATTTCTTTAAAAAATCAGCAGCAGTTAAAATTGGAATTCCGCGAAAAGGATCTAAAACCAATAAATCTTTATCTCCGGTTACAATGCACGAAGCATTTGCTTCAACTGCTAATTCAAGAAATTTGTTGTCTTTGGGATCACGGCAATCAGTAATGATCTCAGTAGGAGAAAATATACGAAGTTTTGTTGCTACTAAATTAATCACCAAAAATCTCTCTTCATCTTATACAAAATATTTATCAAATTTTGACCGGAATAATACTTCAATAAATTCTTCAAAAACTTTTTCAGAACACGCAATTGAACCTAACCTCACAGCCTTATTAAAAGCTCGGCGCACTAAGGATTTTGGTAAAATTGAAGCGCTTAATAAACAATTGGTATCGAAAACGATAGTATTAATCATCAGAATTCAAAATTTCATTTACTTTTTCTTCTGTAAGACCACGTTTCGCAAGACGTTTTCCTATTTCATTAAGAGCGGCCATAAAATCTTCATTTTTAAATTTTTCACTTACAAAATCAACGTCTTTCTCAAACTTTTCAGTAATTACTTTTTTAAATTTAGAGGAAGTTCTTCGCCAGTTTTTAGCAGTCGCTTCGTCCACTTCAATTACTATTCTTTCCATGATATTTTATTTTATCGCTTCTCAAATTTACAGAAAATAAGAAACTCAGCATGACTAAAAACAACTCAAATAAATCACGAGTCGCAAACAGTTTTTGTGGCGAAGGAATTTGAAAATGAAAAAGAGTAATAAAAGTTTGTTTACTGTTCAGGATAAATAAAGCAAATAACGTCGTATTTAAAACTTACAATGAAACAAAATGATAAAGAATTATTTCATAACCGCGTGGAGAAATTTAATAAAGAGCAAAGTTTTTTCCTTTATTAATATTATGGGGTTAACCATCGGCATCACTGTTTGCATGATGATATTTTTGTTCGTTATGAACGAATTCAGTTTTGATAACTTTCATAAAGATGGAGATCGCATTTACAGGTTGATGCGTGGCTTTGAGAATGAAGGAAAATTTGCCAATGTTGCTTATGTATCTGGCCAATACGCTCCGGCATTAAAGAATGATTTTGCAGGAGATATTCAAAGTACAGTCCGTGTCAATACCAATGACGACCTCATTACTATTGATAACCGTTCTTTTCATGAAAAGAGAGTAATTGACGCAGACAGTAACTTTTTCAGGTTTTTTACTTTTCCTTTAATAAAAGGAAATCCGGAAACCGTTTTGCAAGATCCGCATAGTGTTGTATTGACAGAAACTACCGCAAAGAAATATTTCGGTAACATTGATCATGCAATGGGTAAAATAATTGTTGTGGACAAAGATCTTCCGCTTAAAGTTACCGGCATCGCCAAAGATGTTCCTTCCAATTCTCATATTCAATTTGACCTTGTGCTCCCACTCGATAATTATAAGGACGCAACGTGGATGACTACATGGATCAATAATGGGATTTATACTTATGTAAAACTGCAGCCGCATGTAGCCAAATCACAGATTGAAAAACAACTGCCTGCATTCCTGGAAAAATATATGGGCAGCGATATCCGCAAATACGGGTTATATCATTATAAATTGTCGCTTGTACCGCTTAAAGATGTGTATTTCGATGATGCAGCTTTAGATGGCATCAAACATGGCGATAAAATGGTCGTGTATATCTTTCTCTCCATCGCTGTTTTAATTTTATTGATTGCGTGCATCAACTTCATGAATCTTTCTACCATTCGCGCAGCGGAACGGTCAAAAGAAGTTGGATTACGTAAAGTGTTGGGCGCATTGCGAAATAATCTTGTATGGCAGTTCATTGGTGAATCGGTTTTGCTCACACTCATTTCATGCGTGTTTGCTGTTGTGCTTCTTATGTTGGCAATGCCATGGTATGATCAATTGCTTGGCTATTCATTAACCGTATCATGGAATACGCTTCCTGTATGGTTATTTCTTGTCGGTGTTGTTATTGTTGTTGGATTTTTAGCAGGAAGTTATCCGGCGTTTTTTCTTTCAGCATTTTCTCCGATAAATGCTTTAAAAGGTAAGCTGCGCCTGGGCAAAAGTGGTTCTACATTCAGACAGGTTTTGGTAGTGGTTCAATTTAGTATCACTGTCTTTTTAATTGTATCAACGATCATCATTGCCAAACAAATGAATTATGTGAAAAATAAACAGCTTGGTTATAACCAGGAACAAACGGTGATGGTACCTATTGATAACAATGACATCTACAAAAACAGGAATGTTTTCAAACGTCAGTTGGAAAATGAAAGTGGCGTTCAATCGGTGGCTCTGATGTCTGGCGAACCCGGCGGTTTTTTCGATGGACAAGTATTTGATGTGCAGGATCATCCTGAACGATGGAATGCAAGAACAGAGTTTACGGATTTTGAATTTGTAAAAACATTGGGTTTAAAGATTATAGCAGGAAGAGATTTCTCTGCATCTTATCCAACTGACACTACCGATGCAGTACTCATCAATAAAACTGCTGCGTCAAAACTTGGGTGGGCACCCGAACAGGCAGTTGGCAAATGGATTCAGAATACGATTCGTGATACGGCAAAGCGAAGAATAATTGGTGTGGTTGCCGACTTTAATTTTGAATCTTTAAAAAGTAATATCGAGCCACTGGTCATTGCACCAAATCCCGACAGGAGAGTGGCGCTGGTAAAACTAAAACCCGGAAACATAAAAGCCGGTGTTGCGCTGGTAGAAAAAGCGTATAAGAAAGTTGCCGGCGCATATCCGTTTGAATATCGTTTTTTAGATGAACAGTTCAATGATCTCTACAAAAAAGACATCCGGCAGCAAACGATTTTATCCGTGTTTGCTGGCCTTGCAATTTTTGTCGCCTGTCTCGGATTGTTTGGACTAGCGTCATTTACTACAACAAAGCGGTTCAAAGAAATCGGTGTCAGAAAAGTGTTGGGTTCATCGGTAAAAGGTATTGCATTATTATTATCAAAAGATTTGCTCACACCGGTGCTAATTGCCACTTGTATTGCATTACCGATCGGCTATTGGGCAACGGAAAAATGGTTGCAGAATTTTGCCTACAAAACATCCTTAAGCTGGTGGGTTTTTCTTGTTGCTGCATTGGCAACTTTTGCAATTGCATTCTTTACAGTTTGCTTCAAAGCTATAAAAGCAGCAATGTCAAATCCGGTGAAAAGTTTGCGAACGGAATGATTTGAGAATGTGAAAATTGGAAAATGAGAATCCGCCTTATTTCTTTCTTCCCTATAAAAGAAAATTTAAATTATTGTAACAGACATGCATACTTAAAGTATTCTTTTAAAATCAATTGAAATGATAAAGAACTATTTAAAAATCGCCTGGCGTAACCTGGTAAAAAATAAAGGTTATTCAGCTATTAATATTATTGGTCTTGCTACCGGTATGGCCGTAGCCACGCTGATCGGGTTTTGGATTTACGATGAAGTGACGTTTAATACCTATCATACCAATCATAAAGAGCTTGCACAAGTAATGACCACGCAGACTTTTAACGGCGAAACGGGCACGGGCCCTGCTGTGGCAATGCCTCTGGGAAATGAACTTCGAACCAAATATGGTAGTGATTTTACCAACGTATCAATGGCTTCCTGGAACTTCGGCCATATCCTTGCTGTCGGCGATAAAAAAATCAGTTCGGAGGGAATGTGGGTAGAACCAAATTTTCCTTCGATGTTTTCTCTCAGAATGATCAAAGGAACAAGGTCTGGCCTCAACGATCCTTCTTCCATTCTATTAAGTTCATCGGTTGCCAAATCCTTATTTGGGAAAGAAGATCCGGTGAATAAAATAGTCAAATTAGACAATAAAGAAAGTTATAAGGTCACCGGCGTATTCGAAGATCTTCCGAGGAATACTACTCTATATGAAACAAAAATATTGCTGTCATGGAATAAATATATCACTACCGAAGATTGGTTAAAACATTCAATGACTGAATGGGGAAATCACTCGTTCCAGGCTTTTGTGCAGGTAAATGACCATGCTGACATAGCGAAAGTGTCGGATAAAATTAAGAATGCTTCGATGATCCATTTAAAAGCGGCAGAGGATGGAAAGGAAGAATTGGTTTTGCAGCCTATGGACAACTGGCGGTTGCACAGCGAATTTAAAAACGGGAAATTAGCGGGCGGCAGAATTCATTTTGTTTGGCTGTTTGGAATCATAGGCATTTTTGTTCTGCTCCTCGCCTGCATCAATTTTATGAACCTTTCCACTGCCAGAAGTGAAAAGCGTGCAAAGGAAGTGGGCATCAGAAAAACGATTGGATCATTGCGTCGTCAGCTGATCAAACAATTTTTAACCGAATCAGTTCTTATATCCTTGCTTGCCCTTGTGATAGCCATCATTTTCGTCATCCTCCTGCTTCCATTCTTTAATCGCCTTTCAGATAAACAAATTTCATTTCCATTTGCCAGTCTCAGCTTCTGGGGCATCCTGTTGGCGTTTACTTTTTTTACCGGAATCATTGCAGGAAGTTACCCGGCGTTTTACTTATCCGCCTTTCGGCCGATCCAGGTATTGAAAGGCACTTTCCGTGCAGGAAGATTTGCTGCTCTTCCACGGAAAGTGCTGGTAGTAGTCCAGTTTACGATCTCAATAGCGCTGATCATAGGAACCATAATTGTGTATAAACAAGTACAGTTTGCGAAGTCGCGGCCTGTTGGTTATACGCGTGAAGGACTGATCACCATGAGTATGAACACGCCTGATCTTTATGGTCATTATGATGCTTTGAGAAATGAGCTGATAGCAACAGGCGCAGTTGAGAATATGGCCGAATCCTCAAGTCCCTCAACTGCTGTGTATGCAAACCAGATCGGATTTGATTGGGCGGGAAAAGATCCGAATACATTGCCTTTATTCGGAACCATAGGTGTAACGCAGGATTTTGGAAAAACAATTGATTGGCACATCATCGAAGGCCGCGATTTTTCAAGGGATTTTGCTACTGATTCCAGTGCATTAATTTTGAATGAAGCCGCCGTAAAGCTTACAGGATTAAAGAATATTGTCGGGCAAACAATTACCTGGAATAAAAAACCCTATACAGTAGTTGGCGTGATTAAAGATATGGTGATGGAATCACCGTACGAACCTGTAAAACCCACCATCTTTACAATGAATCCGGGCTGGGTAAGTATCATTACGGTGCGCATAAAACCTTCCCAAAGCATGCAGGCAGCACTTGCCAAAATTGAAACCGTTTTTAAAAAATACAATCCAGGCAGTCCGTTTGAATACAAGTTTACTGATGAAGATTATGCAAAGAAGTTTTCTGATGAAGAACGTATTGGCAATCTCTCTACCTTTTTTGCAGTGCTCGCTATTTTCATCTCGTGCCTGGGGTTATTTGGCCTTGCTTCATTTGTGGCTGAACAGCGGACAAAGGAAATTGGTGTACGAAAAGTGCTTGGAGCGACTGTATTTATGTTATGGCGGATGTTGTCAAAGGAATTTGTAGTGCTTGTGATTATTTCGTCCCTGATCGCCATTCCTTTAGCCTGGTATTTTCTTCATGAATGGTTGCAGAAATATGAATACCGTACCGATGTTTCCGGATGGATATTTTTGGCTGCCGGGTTAGGAGCTTTAGTGATCACGTTGCTGACCGTTAGCTTCCAGGCAATCAAAGCTGCGATTGCCAACCCCGTGAAGAGTTTGCGAAGTGAATAAAAACGTGTCAGGAATCGTAACCTGTTACGAGGAAAAGTGTGCTCTCCACAGAACCGGTTAAGTTCTTTCAGCAAACAAACAAATGCTGCAATATCCTAATTATGTTTCACGATGGATGAAGTCTTCATTTCCTGAAAATGTCAGCACCTTGCTCACTTTTTCCCCTTCTGATATCTTCCTTCCAACACAACTTCATCTATCGTATGTCCGTGTATTTGTTGCAATACTTTCTTTCTATCAGGAGTAGGATCGGTATCGAGCATTTTATCAACCGCATACAATTTGAAAACATAGGTGTGTTCATTTTCCGGCGGACATGGCCCTTCATAACCCAAAGTATTTCCATTACATAATCCTTGTTCAGCACCCGGTGCGATTGAGTTTTCTTCAAAAGCTTTCGCATCAGGGGGAATATTAAAAACCATCCAATGAACCCAGGGCTTTGCTTCTGCATCCGGGTCTTCTATCATTAATACCAGGCTTTTCGCTTCTGCAGGAACATCTATAAATTCCAAAGGCGGGCTTATATTTGGCCCTTCACAGGTAAATTTTACAGGAATCATTCCACCATCTTCAAAGGCTCTACTTTTTAATTGCATACAATTGATTTTTTTAAATGAAAAAAAATAAAAGAGATAAAAATTATGCCAGCATAAATAAGTGTCCGGATGTATCAATCATTTTTTTCTAACTGAAAGCAGATATTTGGAAAACTTAAATTTTCAAAAGTATCGATTACCAAATCGGCTTCCTGTAGCGACTCAATCGTTTGATGAGAAGAAAGTGCAACACATTTCATTCCTGCATTTTTTGCAGCTTTCACGCCGTTTGCAGCGTCTTCAAATACAATGCAATCTTCGGGCAGCATGTTTAATTTTTCTGCCGCTAGCAAGAAAATGTCAGGAGATGGTTTTCCATTTTTTACATCACCTCCTGTTACCACCGTATCAAAATAAATGAGCAGGTTTAGCTTCTCCATCACCATTTCCATCTTTGCCCGGCGGGAACTGGTAGCCAGTGCAAGAGGAATATTATATTGGCTTATTTGTTTTAAGAAAACATCTGCAAAGGGAACAGGATAAATGCCATCTTCAGAAATGATCTCATGAAAAAAAACAAGTTTTTTCGTTAACGCGAATTGCACCTCTTCCTCGGTATTTACAGGAAGAAAATCCCTAACTACCTGGGAACTTTTCATGCCAAGCAGCGGAATATAATCTGAAAAGGTCAGTTGTTGATTGTAATACGAAAACAACTGTTGCCATGCTAAAAAATCTGCTTTGGTACTGTCAACAAGGGTTCCATCCATATCAAAGATGACCGCTTTTCGTGAGATACTTTCAACCAGTTCGTTTTTTTCATCCATTTTCATTATTCTTTTAAGTAAAAAAACAAAGGGTTTTAAAAAATCCTTCTATTTTCAATTAACGGTTGAAATTGTGTATTTACTTCTACAAAACTTCTAAAAAAAAAGTCTTTCTTTTTCTTTTCGCTCCTTCAATAGCCGGATTTTATTGTGAATTTCAAAACAACTGAAAAGGCACGCGTTTTGAATTTTCATTGTTCCTTACTGTTTCAATCTAATTATAAATTTTCTATCAGAAGACTTTGAAAAACATTAAAAAGATAGCCATATTACGTGCCAATGCTCTTGGTGATTTTTTAGTAACACTTCCGGCCATCCACGCGATTAGTACGAAATATTATGAGGCAGAAATTATTTTACTGGGAAGGCCGTGGCATAAAAACTTTT
>Ga0207667_10002854_pt1 | contig 21441 bp, 19 predicted proteins | sample KBSCornC52_FD_184301 | JGI IMG/M metagenome (GOLD analysis project Ga0207667, IMG submission 184301) | Corn rhizosphere microbial communities from Kellogg Biological Station, Michigan, USA - KBS Corn C5-2 (SPAdes) (version 2) | ecosystem: Host-associated > Plants > Roots > Rhizosphere > Soil ...
ACCGTCACTACAAAAGGTTCGGGGAATTGAGTAGAGTACGGCAGGACGCAAGTCTTTAATCGAAAATAATCAGACCAAGATTCTGACGATCGGGGGAGGGCCACTGAACCAGGGCACGTGCAAGGCCATGTTCGTTCAGAACCTGGACGGATTGGTTCTCGAAGCGATCCAGCCGCTCGAGCAGCCGGGGAAAAAGTAGCCGCCGATTCTTGTTCGAGGGCGGCTTCGTTCCCGTTATCTGACAGGAACCCTTATTGGCTGATGCCCGTGTTCCTTCGAGTCGCGCGTCCATCTGGGCCAAAAACACACGGATGCGGATTGAGGGCACGCAGATGCAGCGCATAAACACGCCGCACGGCGGCGATTCCTTCGGAGAGTTTTGGTTTCGGCTCCGCTATCCACCAACGCATTGCACCCATCGACGAATAGAACATATGGCGGGCGACAAAGGCGATGTCCTCATCGCAACGGATCTGTCCGGCTTGCTCGGCCCGGACGAGAAGCTTCTCAATTCTAGCGATCGCCCGGGCGCGGTTCTCTTGGAAACGGGCTGCCTGCTCTCCGGAGCAGAACGAAATTTCTTCAAAGAAGATCCGTTCCAGCCGGATGTTCCTAGCCACATGGCGGTACATCGCAACCTCCGGAACGATCAACTGCTCGAGGAGAGGGGTGTTAGGGTCCACTTTCGCGAAACCGTTGACTCTAGTCTGCTCGAGATCTTCCAACCGGATCTGAAACAGGAGGTCGCGCTTATCCTTGGCATAGAGGAAAAGCGTCCCTTCGCCGACGCCCGCGTGTATGGCGATCTCCGCGGTTGTAGTGGCTTCAAAGCCTTTCTTCGTAAATAATTCGGCCGCTGCAGCCTTAATTCTGCGCAATTTATCGACTTTGTTCCGCTCGCGAAGCCCCAATGGCGACGACAACCGAAGTCCGCCTTTGGGTGGGCGGTCCATTTCCATCAGATTATTTAGATTCATCAGTTCTAACCATTCTAGTGCGGCCGCGGCCCATCTTCAACTTCGACTGTGAAGCAGCCCTATTTGCTAACGCATTCGAGCAGAATGAGGACACTCACGATCGCAGTCGCCCTCGCTGATCTGATCGCAGCTAGTTCCTTTTCTCAAAGGACCGGCCCAGAAGTTCCTTGGCCACGAGCAGACCGGAAGCACCATGGAGTCCCGGACCGGGGTGAGTGGAAGCGCCGATGTGATAGAGATGGGCCACTGGTGTTCGATGATGGGGCAGCCCCGGAAGAGGGCGCCATAAGAAGAACTGACTGGGATCGCATGAGCCGGAATATGGGTCGCCGCCTACCAGATTGAGATTGGTCCGCGCTAGATCTGCCGGTGAAACTACGTGGCGCTTTCGAAGCGCAGAACCAAGATTGGGGATCTGCCGCTCGAGTTTTCTGAGAACACGATCCGCGAATCCCTCCTTCAGTGCCTCCGTCCATTCGCCCTTTGATGCATCCAGTTCCCCGTCGGCGTCGCCCTCGGGCCGTCTCGGTAATTCCTGCAGCTGGATCCAGAAAATCCACCGTCCCTCTGGGCAACGGGACGGGTCCAGTATGACCGGCTGGCCGAGCACCACCGTAGGATCAGACGGAAGTAAGCCTCGTTCGGCTTCATTGACCGCCCGAGAAACACCGTTGATGCCGTCACAGACGTGAATAATCGCGGTTTTGCTTAAGCGCTCGGAGTCATGACTCCAGCGGGGCGGCTCGGAAAGGGCAATGTGTATCTGCATGTCCGCGCGGCCGTAACGATACTTTTTAGCACCCGAAAGCACCCAGTCGGGCACGAATTCGGATCTCAGCAGCTGAAGATAAAGCTGCTGGGGGGTCACGTTGCAGATCACCGCGCGGCGCGCTTCGATTACGCCTTGCTTGGTGCGGACCCCCACGGCGCGCTTCCCACGCATTTCAATTCCTTCCACGTGCGTGTCATTTTCAAGGGTTCCGCCGTAGTCGCGAATCAGCTGGACGATCGCATCGACCAGGCGCGCTCCTCCACCCTCGGGCACTGGCATGCCGCCCAACTGCAAGGCGACAGCGATCAGCTTGTTCATGAATCCGGAAGCGGCGGCGTCCGGCCCTAAGCCCGTGTGCAGGACCCACGGGGCAAGCAGGCCGTGAACGCGGCGCGAGTGAAAGGTAGTCTCGAGCCAGTCCCGGCTGCTGGTCAGAAGTTCAGCCCCAAACTGCAGCGAGCCCTGGACCCGCATTCGCCGTAACCAGCGCCAGACCAAGCGCGCGCCGGCGGTGGACCATAATTCCGTCCCAAGCAGTCCGAACGCGAGTTCGGCGCGTCCAAGGAAATCCTGCACCTGCCCGTTCCATGCCTCGCCATCTCCCGCGGCGTAGCGTTCGAATTCCTGATGATTGGTTTCCGCCGAGGTGGACAGGAAACCGGCGCTTTGATCCGGGAACAGAGTCGCGGTGGGATACTCCGTATTCAAGTATTTGAGCCCCCGAGCTTCCAGTTCCGGTTTCAGGATGCGATAGCTTTCCGAACCGGTGAACAGCGGGTGCCAGGCGGAATAGACGTCGTGCAGAAAGCCGGGCTCCGTTAGTTCCGCGGTTCGAATATTGCCGCCGAACCAGGAATTGCGCTCTAGCACGCACACCTTCCAGCCGTGCTTAGCCAGGAGGGCGGCTCCCGTGAGAGAGTTGATTCCGCTCCCGACAAAGACCGCATCGAATATTTCACTCATGTTCTGCCCTCACGATGCAATGAACTACGGCGAATGGCGGCGTCCTTCCGTTTGTGACGGAGCGAACTGATCAAACAGCCTCTCTATACCTTATTTGTAAGCCCCAACCCCCGTGACCCTTTCTCCAATCACCAATGCATGCACGTGATCGGTGCCTTCGTAGGTCTTCACCGTTTCGAGGTTGCACATATGGCGCATGATCGGGTATTCGTCAATGATCCCGTTGGCGCCCAACAGGTCTCGCGAGAGACGCGCGCACTCTAGCGCAATCGACACGTTATTGCGTTTGAGCATCGAAACATGCGCCGGCTCCAGCTTCTTCCTGTCCTTCAGCCGCCCGCACTGGAGCGCCAACAACTGCCCCTTGGTGATCTCGGTGATCATCCATGCCAGCTTCTCCTGCACCATCTGGTGGGAAGCAATTGGACGATCGTCGAACTGCTTGCGCGTCACGCTGTACGCCCGCGCCGTCTCATAGCAATCCATCGCCGCGCCCAGGACGCCCCATCCGATTCCAAAACGCGCCTGTGTCAGACACGAAAGCGGTCCCTTCAATCCCTTGGCGAGCGGCAGCATCGCGCCTTCATCCACACGGCAATCGGAAAACGCCAAACTCGACGTCACCGACGCCCGCATCGACAGTTTCCCGTGTATATCGGACGTTGAATAACCCGGCGCGCCTTTCTCGACCAGAAACCCGCGCACGCCATCCTCGGTCCGCGCCCACACCACGGCGATTTCGGCCACACTACCGTTGGTGATCCACGTCTTCTCGCCGTTGAGAATCCACGATTTCCCGTCGCGCTTGGCGCTCGTCTGCATCCCGCCCGGATTCGAACCGAACCCGGGCTCGGTCAGCCCGAAGCACCCGATCGCTTCGCCCGATTGCAGCCGCGGAAGCCACTTCACCTTCTGCTCCTCGCTCCCATACGTATAGATCGGATACATCACCAGCGCGCCTTGCACGCTGACAAAACTGCGCAGACCGGAATCGCCGCGCTCGATTTCCTGCATCACCAAACCGTACTCTACGTTGCTCATGCCTGCGCAACCATAGCCTTCGAGGTTCGCGCCGAACACGCCCAACGCGCCCAACTCGGGAATCAATTCCGAGGGAAAGCGCGCTGCGTTATAGCAGTCGCGCACAAGCGGTAGAACGCGCTCGTCAACAAAACGGCGCAGCGACTGGCGAACCAACAGCTCTTGCTCGTTCAACAGAGAATCGATATGAAGATAATCTACACCTGGAAAGGACGGCATTCTTTTTATGATAACTGAGGATGCTCAGGAAAGGGTAGCGTGGCGACCAGATCCTGATCGCTCAACGGCTCGATTGCAGGTAAGCAGCTTTACGGCTCGGGGACCACGGCCGTCGCTTCAATTTCTACGCGGGCCCGGTCCGCCATAAGCGCCGTGACTTCGACGGCCGTCATCGCCGGATAGTGGCGGCCTATGATCTCGCGATACGCCACACCGAGTTCCCTGCCGGAATTCAGGTACTCCTGCTTATTTACCACGTACCAAGTCATGCGTACGATGTGTTCTGGCCTTGCTTGGGCTTCCGCAAGAACCTCGACAATGTTTTGGAGGGCTTTCCTGGCCTGCCCAAGGAAATCGTCATCGGCGAATTGGCAGTTTTCATCCCAACCGGTCATTCCACTGACAAAAACGAGCCGGCCGCGCGCCTCGATTCCATTCGCGTAACCCTTAGGCCGCGTCCATCGGGGAGGTTGAAGAATTTGCATCGACTTTGTCCTTTAATATCGGCTCTACGTAGCGACCTAACTTTGCGCGCAGATCATCGGGAATCAATTGGGCCCGGTTCGCTGCCTGATCGGTCAAGACCAGCACCACATTACCCCGGACGCGGTTCACATCGCCGGGCCCCTTCATGACAACCTCCAGGTAAATCGAACTCTGGCCCAAGCGGGTTACGGCGAGCGAAGCATCGAGCGTTTCCCCGATGCGGCTCGGCTGGAAGAAATCGGCATTCAAATGAACGGTGGGAATACCCCACCCTCGCGCGAGTAAGTCCTCGAAAGACAGTTCTAATCTGTCACGGAAAAAATCCTCAACCAGATTATTGAACATTTCAAGGTAGCGCGGATAAAAAACCATTCCCGCAGGATCACAGTCGCGGAAGCGCACGAGAATTTGGGTGCGAAAGACCTCGGGCGGCTCGCGAGATGGCGTGGTTGGTTGGTGTTCGATTGGAGACTGATTCATGTTCCCTGGAATTCTTTCAGGATGCCACGAGCAATAATCATTTGCTGGACCTCAGTGGCGCCCTCGTAGATTCTGAGCGGACGGATCTCCCGGTAGAGGCGCTCCACAGTCTCTTCGCTGCGCACGCCCAAACCTCCGAATATCTGTACAGCCGCATCGATCACACGCTGTGCCGTTTCGGTGGCGGTCATCTTCGCCATCGCGGCCTCCACGGTGACACGCCGCCCCTGATCTCGCAGCCATGCAGCCCGGTACGTGAGCAGCGCTGAAGCGTCGATTTCCGTCGCCATTTGAGCGAGTGTGGCCTGCGTCAATTGAAAATCCGCCAAAGTCTGGCCAAACATCTTCCGCGACGTTGCGCGCCGCAGTGCTTCCGCCATGGCTCTGCGGGCGAATCCCAGGGCGGCTGCGGCAACCGACGTGCGAAAGACATCCAGCGTGGACATGGCGATCTTAAAGCCTTGCGCCGGCTCACCGATCCTCCGGCTAACGGGTATGCAGCATTTGTTGAAACGCAGACGCGCGAGGGGATGGGGCGCCATTACTTCGATTCGTTCGGCAACCTCAAATCCGGGATCGTTAGGTTCGACGATCAGCGCTGATATTCCCCGGGAACCCGGAGCTTCTCCGGTCCGTGCGAAGAGGACATAAAAGTCGGCGATTCCCCCGTTTGAGATCCAGGTCTTCTCACCGTCAACAACATAACAATCACCGTCTAGGGTCGCCTGGCACTGCAAGGCGGCCACATCCGATCCGGCGTCGACCTCTGAAAGCGCGAACGCGGCGATGGCTGAACCCGAGGACACGCCGGGGAGATACCGAGCTTTTTGATCTTCATCGCCAAATAAGCAGATGGCGCCGGATCCAAGACCTTGCATCGCGAACGAAAAATCTGCAAGACCAGAGTGATAAGCCAGGGTCTCGCGGATCAGGCAAATCGCTCGCGTGTCGATGGTATCGGTGGCGCCGCCGTGAGCAGTTCCTTCAACGGCGTGCCGCAGCCAGCCTGCTGTGCCGAGTTGCTTCACCAGTTGGCGGCAAGTTTCGTCGACATCGATTGCATGCTGCGCTTCCAGGTTAGACTGTGCCCAACCGCCCACCTCGAAAGCGAGTGTTTTGTGCCGCGTTTCAAAGAACGGCCAGTCCAACTCAGGGCGTTTGATCAAAGTAGGCTCCTTGTCACTTCCCAGTCAATCGCCCTCAAAGTTAGGAGTCTGTTTGGCCGCGAATGCGTGGTAAGCGCGATGGAAGTCATTGGTCGCCATGCATAGGGCCTGCGCTTGGGCTTCGGCTTCGATCGCTTCATCAATGCCCATGTTCCATTCCTGGTGCAGCATCCGCTTGGTCATCGCGTGCGCAAAGGTAGGTCCCGACGCAAGATCCAGAGCCAGTGTCCGAGCCTCGGCCGGAAGCGATTCCGGAGAGCACAACCGATTGTAAAAGCCCCAGCGCTCGCCTTCGTCGCCGTGCATGAATCGTCCAGTATACAGCAGTTCGGCCGCGCGGCCTTGACCGATGACTCGTGGCAGTAATGCGCAGGCTCCCATGTCACATCCCGCCAACCCGACACGCGAAAACAGGAACGCCGTCTTGCTCCGCGCGGTGGCGAGACGAATGTCCGAGGCAAGCGCTAGAATCGCTCCTGCGCCCGCGCAGATGCCGTCAACGGCGGAAATCAGGGGCTGCGGACAGGCCCGCATCGCTTTCACAAGGTCTCCTGTTAGACGCGTGAACGCCAGCAGGCCAGGGACATCCAGTTTGGTCAAAGGACCGATGATCTCGTGAACATCCCCACCCGAGCAGAAGTTTCCGCCCGCTCCCGTAAGGACCACGACCTTAATATCCGCGGCGTGGGCCATGAATCGAAACAGATCCGTTAGTTCGGCGTAAGAATCGAATGTCAGCGGGTTCTTGCGGTCGGGACGGTTTAGCGTGATAGTGGCAAGTTTTCCTTCGGCCTGATACAGGAAATGCTTGGCTTGATAGTTCCCGAGTTCCTTGCGGGCCGCAGGAAATTGGTGCGACTCGCCGCTTAAGTAACGCATGGTTGCTCTCCTATAGATAGGACCCAGAATGAAGTCGCTACAATAACCTCGCCGCTGGCGACAGGGCCGCTTATGCGATGAGCGCAAGCACTCGGCAAGGGCTCCCGGAACCGCTGGCGATCTTTAGGGGCGCCGTGATGAGAATCGCGCCACTTGGCGGCAGCTGATCTAGATTAGCAAGACTGGCAAGGCCGAATTTGCCACTACCATGCATGCCGCTGTGGCACGGGAACGGAGGGTCGAAGCGGTACGCTTGCCCAGCGTCCGTACCCACGCCTTCTGATCCCCATCCGATAATGTTCCGCTCCTTCGCCAGAAACGGCACCAGTTCAGGATGCGGACCCGGCACGTGCATGCCGTCTTCCCGGGCATTGAGGAAAGCGGCAGGATCAATCCGCTTCGACCAATCCGTCCGCATCAGGACCCAGCAGCCCGCCTCGATGCGGCCGTGCTTTGCCTCCCAAGCCTCCACATGCGAGCGTGTCAGTAGAAAGTCCGGATCCACTGCGGCCTCCTTGGAGACATCGATGACGCAAGCAGGCGCAACAAACTCCTTCACAGCGATCGTATCGGTTGCGTTGTTGGCATAATCCTTGCCGGTGATCCAGTGAATTGGGGCGTCAAAGTGAGTACCGGTGTGCTCGCCACACGAAAAGTTGTTCCAGTACCAGGCCGGCCCGCGTGCGTCGTATTTGGAGATTTCCTCCAGACGGAAAGGCCACGAAGCGCCAAATTCAGGCGGCAGTGGAATGACCGGCGTGCTTAGTTCCAAAGTCTGAGACAGATCGACCACGCGGATGGTTCCGGACGCTACAGCACGGACAAACTCGGTCAACAAACTTGGCACTGGATTACGCCTCCCTATTTCACCGGGATACCTTTCCCGATCTTAAAGACACTGCAAAAAGTGAAATTCGTTTAAGCTTGTTTCGCCCACGCAAACCGAGTGGGAATATGCGCGTCCCCGGTTTTTCGATGAGGACTTGCCAAATTTTCTTGTGTCATGCGTGAACCACCCTCAGTGTAATGCCCATCGCTCGTTTTTTCAAGTAATCAGTTGGGCTACACCCAAGTAGAGTGAGTCTACTCAGTAATGAGTGCGAGCCAGATAGGCATTGAGCGGCGTGCAGTAATCGCTATAATAGCGAGCATGGCGATTCTGGCCGTGCCTCGCTATGACTTTAATTGGGGGATTGTTTGCTTTCTGGAGAAATCTCTTCAGCTACCGGTCGGCACATGGATTGAAACACCGCGCGCTCGGACAATTCGGCGAACAATCCCAGGAACCCCGATGCGACGGCCATGGTGCGGAGGGTTGGCTAGAGTTCGGACGAGATGCTAAGCGCTGCAATGGGCGTGATCATAAAGCGGTACGAGCGCCGGATGGAAGTGAGTGGGATCAAAATCGTAGGGAGAGTCTCTTTGAAAATAGTCTGCGTGTTTGCGATCGCGTCGAATTTGGGTCTGCTCACTTTCGCGCAATCAGAAGGTCCCTCCGGAACCGGCGTGGGGCTGAGCCTATTGTTCGAAAACGCCTCCATGAAACCGCTCACATTCTACGGAAATCCGCCGCGGTATCTGAACGAAATCGATCTGGTCTTTAGCAGTCTGCCGCAGGCGATCGACAGCGGAAGCACTCCTCTTGTCCAAACGGGAGACACTGCGGCGCTCGATTGGAAAGGCGTGGAGATGGTGGACGAGGATTGGCGGCGGACAGGCGACACGTTCCAGCGGGAACGCTTCTACCGTAACGCTGCCTGGATGAATGCCGCCAGCCAATTTACGGTATACGCGACCGACGCGCAGGGCCGCCGTATGGGCGCTCCGTTGATCATGACAGCCGGGCGTGACGATCAAGCTAGCGATCATGATGACGGTTTTATCCGGCGCTTCGTGGCGCGGCAAATCGCGACCGGATGCAAGAAACAAGGGGACTGCACGGGAGCTCAATTCGTCTTGCAGACGCTGGTCCAGTTGCGTCAAAACCGGAATAAAGCCTCCCGCACACTGGTTCTTCCTCCGCAAACCGCGGCACTTGAACTCGAATGGTCCGAGCAGCCTGGCGCGCGGTATAGGTTAGCCGTGAAACACGCCGTTGCGGACAGTCTGCCGTTCGGTTATGGATTCCAGATATCCTTGGACGTGTCGCCTCCCAAGAATGGCCGTTTCTTTACGCCCGGGGAAGAGGTTAAACTGCGACCCGTCTTTCGCGACGGTCAGAGCCGCCGCCTGTTCGAACCCGGCCATCTGCCCACTTACGGCGAGGTCGGACGCGACGATGCCGTTAGTGGACTCAGCTACTACAACGGCAAGATCAACTCCACGCTCTATTATGCACTCAAGCATCGCGAGGCCAACATCCTAGTTGCAATCTCCGGACCCACAAATAAACTCGCCTTGGCCAAATCCGTGCTGGACGGAGCGAAACTACAGGAAGAGGAATCGGTGGTGGCAAACGTGGCGAGCGACGGCTACAGCGCCGTATTCACGGGGCTGCCCTCGTTTGCCGTCTCCCTTGGACCGCCCGCGAAGGCGGACCAGCCGGTTTCAGACATCGTATCGCTGCACGTGCCCATGGACGCTCTTCCGGGAACCTACATCGCCGCGATCAAAGCGCGGCGCATCTTTGGGGGCGAGGCTTTGAATCGGGCGGCGGTTACTACTTTTCAGGTGGGCACCACCGAATCCACAGAATTCGCTCCCAAGACCGGAAATTGCGATGGGTGCCACAAAGGTGCCGCCGGCTTTGAAAACATCCTGCACGGCGTCTCCGACCGCCGCGCCTGTTTCGCCTGCCATATCGCACTCTCCTTTGAGCCAGACAACGCGCTGGACGTCCGCGTTCACTCAATTCATAGCCGTTCGCGGCGCTTCAACGCGGATTTTCAGAAATGTTCGGTGTGTCATTTCGCGCCACCCGCCGGTTCCGCTCGCGGAATGCTGGCGCGGGCCGGTTTCCGGTCGACGATCACGAGAGCCCGCCCCAATGCGGGGGCACGGTAAAGCGCCGCGACCCGCGCATGATCTGCATGGCAACTACATGTGTACGGGCCCTCGTCAATCCCATAGAGTTTCAGCCTTGCGACCATACTCCCCAGGCGGGAAGCTCGTGGACATGCTGCAACTTCTGAGCCTCACGCGGCATTGCGTGATACCTTTAGACGCGAGCGGTGCGATCTAACGCCCGCGGGCACTTCGGGGTTAACGCCAACGTTAACCACGCCGCTAACTGCCGGCTATGTAATTATGTAGTCTTCCTGCCGGAGAATCACCCTGTTGACTAGATCGCCGATCGATAGCACTCCAATCACTGCCTGGTAGCTCACCACCGGCAGATGGCGCACGCGCCGGTCCGTCATCATCCGCAGGCAATCATAAACGCTCTGCTCAAGACTAACGACGGTAGGAGGGCTGGTCATAATTTTACCGACAGTAGTCTTGCGCGAAGCCCTGCCCTGCGAAATCAACTTGCGCGCATAATCGCGTTCCGAAAAAACTCCGCATAGATCGGCGTCCTCCATCACTAGCAACGCGCCAATGTTTTTATCCGCCATGATTTCCACGGCTTGGTAAACCGGTGTGTCCGGCCCAACGGCGCAGACGCCAATTCCTTATGGTCGAGAACCGCGCGAACAGTATCAGTCAGTCCGATTACGACCTCCGTGTGGTTCATAGTCCTCCTCAAGGTATAGGAACCGGCTCTCAGCACTGCGGCTGACGCACTCCGGATTAGCGTCTGCTTTTTCGCTATCGTTCCACCACGATCGCCGTCCCCATGCCGCCTCCGATGCAAAGAGTCGCTAGCCCCAGGCACCCGTCGCGCTTCTTCATTTCGTAAAGTAATGTCACCAAAATGCGAACTCCGGACGCCCCGATTGGATGACCTAACGCGATGGCTCCGCCATTCACATTAAGTCTGTCGTCCGGAAACTCCATTACCCGCCCGACGGCGAGCGCCTGCGCCGCGAACGCTTCATTCGCCTCGAAGAGATCGATATCTTTTACAGTGACGCCTGCGCGCTCCAGAGCACGGCGTGAAGCAGGAACTACCCCCATGCCCATTACTGCAGGATCTACGCCGGCAGAGCCATAACCACGGATGGTGGCGATGGGCTCAATTCCAAGATCGCCGGCTTTTTTCCGGCTCATCAGCAGGACCGCGGCTGCCCCGTCATTGAGTCCCGACGCGTTGCCGGCCGTAACGGTGCCACTATTTTTGAACGCCGGTTTCAGCTTGGCCAGCGTGTCAGCTGTGGTTCCGAAACGAGGATTTTCATCCTGCGCAAACAGGACCGGCGGGCCTTTCTTCTGCGGGATCTCGATCGGAACCATTTCGTCGACGAACCGGCCCGCCTTGATAGCAGCCTCCGCTCTTATCTGGCTGCGCGCAGCGAACTCGTCCTGTTCCCCGCGCGAGATCTTATACTGCTCGGCAATATTCTCGGCGGTGATCCCCATGTGGATCGGAGTGAACGCATCGGTGAGTCCATCGCTGATCATGCTGTCGATCAATGGCGTGTTGCCTATCCGGAAGCCCTTGCGAGCGCCCGGAAGGACATATGCGGCCTGAGACATACTCTCCATTCCTCCGGCCAGAATCACTTCGGCGTCACCGCATTTGATCGCTTGCACACCAAGAATCACGGCTTTTAGCGCAGAACCGCAAACCTTATTGATGGTGGTTGCCGGGACGCTATTTGGGACATTGGCCTCGATTGACGATTGCCGGGCCACGTTCTGTCCCCAACCGGCGGTCAATACACTGCCCAGAATTACTTCGTCGATCTCGGCGCCGGTGGTTCCCGCTCGGCGGATCGACTCTTTCACTACGATTGAACCCAACGTGACGGGAGAGATAGCGCTCAGCGCCCCCATAAACCCTCCAATGGCAGTGCGGCAAGCGCTTACGATGACAACATCGTTTGATGTATTCACGGCAAATAGACCTCGACTTTCAAGATGGATGTAGCTGAGGCGTCATGCTCTGAATCGGAGAGCCATTTCTGATATGAGTATACTCATATTGTTAAGTCGCTGTATGTTTTTTTGGGAAAGGATCGGGGCGGACATGGCTCAGACCCTATCCATTCGTCGCTCCTTTGTTCCGCCGACCAAATGAGCCGCACAGCGTGGCTCAAACCGCAGGCAGCTCGGGAGTCGCTGGCGCGCATCATTCATAGCTGGCCTGAGTTTGTGACGAACATTTGGCTGCCTCGCGCTAGATGCGCTAGTATTAAACGAGGGAGATCAGTAATGGCGGAACGCTCGTTTGCCAAGGAAGTTCTCAAGCTGCGCCTAAGTGAGGGTGCTCAGTTTCGGGGCGAGGGAATACTGGCGGTTACTAAAGCCCTACTGCAATCGGGCGTTTCCTACGTTGGCGGTTACCAGGGCGCGCCAATCTCGCATCTTATGGATGTCTTGACTGATGCCGACACAATTCTGAGGGAACTCGGAATCCACTTCGAACACAGCGCTTCCGAGGCAACCGCCGCCGCGATGCTCGCTGCGTCGGTGAACTACCCGCTCCGCGGTGCGATCACGTTTAAGTCCACCGTCGGAACCAACGTCGCCTCCGATGCGCTGGCGAACCTGGCCTCGGGCGGAGTCAAGGGCGGAGCGCTGATCATTGTAGGTGAAGATTACGGAGAAGGTTCCAGCATTATGCAGGAACGCTCGCATGCCTTCGCCATGAAGTCCCAGATGTGGCTGCTCGACCCGCGCCCCAATCTGCCTTCTATCGTGCGTGCCGTGGAACAAGGATTTGAGTTTTCCGAAGCGACCAACACACCGGTGATGCTCGAACTCCGCATCCGCGCCTGTCACGTCTATGGGCAGTTTACCGCCAAGGATAATTTGCGCCCGGCGTTCACGCTGAAGGATGCCATGGAGCACCCCGTCCGCGATCTGAGCCGTATTGTGCTTCCGCCGGCAAGCTACGTGCACGAGCAGGAAAAAATTCAAAAGCGATGGCCAGCCGCGCAGGATTTTGTTCAGCAGCAAGGCCTAAATGAGTTTTTCTCTGAGGGCGCTCAAGATTTTGGCATCATCCTTCAGGGCGGTCATTATAACAGCGTCATACGGGGGCTTCAGCTACTGGGACTTTCCGATATCTTCGGTAATAGCCAGATCCCGCTTTACGTGCTCAACGTCACATATCCACTCATCGACGAAGAAGTAAAGACATTCTGCGCTGGGAAACGCGCTGTGTTGATGATCGAAGAAGGGCAGCCGGATTTCCTCGAACAAAATCTCCATTCCATCCTGCGCAAAGCCGAGATCTCCACGAAGGTTCACGGCAAAGATGTTCTGCTTTTGGCTGGCGAATACACCACCGCCGTGGTCACGCGCGGAATCGTTCAATTCGTAGAACGCTATGGGGCGCATCTGCTGAATACGGCGATGTTACCCGCGGTGGCCCGTCCGCCGAAACCGGTCTCGTTGCCCATTCTCAAGCAGGAGGTTCATGCGCGTCCTCCTTCGTTCTGTACCGGCTGCCCGGAACGGCCGATCTTCAGCGCGATGAAACTCGTGGAGCGCGAACTCGGTCAACACCACGTCAGCGCGGATATCGGTTGCCATCTGTTTTCCATCCTGCCCCCGTTCAACATTGGAGCAACTACTATGGGCTACGGTCTCGGTTGGGCCGGTGCGGCCGCTTTCAATACCGATGAGACCAGCAAGCGGACGATTAGCATCATGGGAGACGGCGGCTTCTGGCACAACGGGCTCACCAGTGGCGTTGGGAACGCGGTATTCAACAAGAACGACAACGTGCTACTGGTTGTGGATAACGGATACTCCGCTGCCACCGGCGGTCAAGATATTCTGTCCTCCGAGGCATCCAGCCCCATCCGCACCACTCACATTCCCATAGTCGCCGCGGTGCGCGGGGTTGGCGTTAAATGGGTCCGCACAATCACCCGAACCTATAACGTGGCGGCAATGCGCGAAGCGCTGCGCGACGCCTTGACCTCCAAGGAAAAAGGGCCCAAAGTGATCGTGGCTCAAAGCGAATGCGCCCTGAATCGCGAGCGGCGCGAAAAGCCCCGGCGCCGCCAGATGGCCGCCGACGGCAAGCGCGTGGTCCGGGAGCGATTTGGCGTGGACGCCGATACGTGCACCGGCGACCACTCCTGTATCCGGCTTTCCGGTTGCCCATCCCTGACCATCAAACCAAACCCCGACCCGTTGCGCAAAGACCCGGTGGCAACCGTGCTCGATAGCTGCATTGGCTGCGGATTGTGCGGCGAAGTCGCCCACGCCGCAGTCCTGTGTCCTTCTTTCTTCCGGGCGGAGATTGTCACCAACCCAGCCTTTTGGGAGCGCTGCAAGGCGAAATTGGCGGCCGCGGTCATCGCCGCATTACAGCGCCGTGCGGACCGGCGTTTGGTCGGCATCTCGGCTTAAGCCCCGGTTGGGTGACAATAGTGTTGCGACGGAATTAAATGAGTATACTCACAGCTCCCCGACCGATTACCATTGCCATACTCGCGATGGGTGGCGAGGGCGGCGGTGTGCTTTCAGATTGGATTGTCGACCTCGCGGAGCATCACGGCTTACTGGCTCAAACTACATCCGTGCCGGGCGTTGCTCAGCGTACCGGCACCACGATTTATTATGTCGAGTTATTTGCCTCACAGGTCAGCGAAGGCGACGAACGGAAGCCGGTTCTCGCGCTCATGCCGGTTCCGGGTGAAGTCGATATTGTAGTCGCCTCAGAATTGATGGAAGCGGGTCGCGCCGTGCAACGCGGATTGGTGACGCCAGACCGCACCGCGCTGATCTTCTCCACGCATCGCGTCTACTCGATGTCGGAGAGAACCGCGATGGGCGACGGCCGCGTCGATGCGGCTGCCCTGCTGGACACATGCCGTTCGGCTGCGCGCACCGCCACCTACGCGGATTTCGCCGAGATTGCCGAGGCGAATCGCAGCGTCGTCAGCGCAGCGCTCTTCGGCGGACTCGCCGCTTCCGGCGCCCTCCCATTTGAACGACCTGCCTTTGAAGACGCGATCCGGCGCGGCGGCATCGGGTTGGAAGGCAGCTTGGCTGCCTTTTCGGCTGGTTTTGCGACACATCGATGCCGAAGCACGCCCACTCCGGCCGTTGAGCCCGCCAAGGTGAAATTGGGCTCCCGGCTTTCTTCGCTCGCTGCGCGAATCGCGGATGAATTTCCGCCCCAGACCCATGAAGTTCTCGCCTACGGCGTGTCCCGCTTGGCGGATTACCAGGACGAAGCCTACGCCGTCCGTTATCTCGACCGTCTCGGTCCGCTCAAAGCCGCGGACTCCATACGGGCGGAGGTCCTGGGTGAGGCGGCGCGCTACCTGGCCCTTTGGATGTCGTATGAAGACGCGATCCGGGTGGCGGATCTCAAGATCCGCAGCACCCGCTTTGAGCGCGTCCGCCAGGAAGTCCGTGTCGAGCCGGCGCAGCTTCTTCACATCAAGGAATTCCTTCATCCTGGTGCGCAGGAATTTGCCGATTTTCTGCCGGCGGGGCTGGGCCGCTTCTTACTGAACAGCGGCTGGGCCAAGCGCCTTGTAGTCAAGCTCGCCGGAGGCGGTCGCATTCTCGAAACCACTAGCCTCGGTGGATACCTGCAGCTCTATGCGATTGCGAGTCTCCGCGTGCTGCGGCCCCGCTCATTTCGATTCCAGCATGAACAGGCGCGTATGGATGCCTGGCTGCAGCAAATTCCCGCGCTGGTGAAGGAAGACTATGCTTTGGCGCTGCGACTGGCCGAAAGTCCCAGGCTCATGAAGGGTTACGGTGAAACCCTCGCACTGGGGAGCCGCAACTTCGATGCCATTCTAAGGGCATTACCCCGTCTTAGGGGCCGGGCAGACGCAGCAGAGCAGTTGCGTATCCTTTGCGAGGCGGCGTTGGCCGATGAACAGGGACATGAACTCACGGAGAGACTTAAGGAGGTATTGGCATGAGGATCGTGTGTTTGGGAGGTGGTCCCGCCGGTCTGTATTTTTCGATCCTGGCTAAGAAAGCAAATCCATCGTGGGATATCACAGTGGTCGAGCGCAACGCGCATGACTCCACGTTCGGTTGGGGAGTTGTGTTCTCGGACCGCACGATGGATGGGTTCCGGACCGCTGACCCAGAGACGCACGCCGGAATCACGCAGGCGTTCCACCACTGGGACGATATCGACGTTTTCTTCAAGGGACGCAAAATCACCTCCGGCGGGCATGGTTTCTGCGGCATCAGCCGGATCCGCCTTCTCAATATTTTTCAGGAGCGGGCCCGGCAACTCGGCGTGCAATTGTGCTTCAACAACGAGGTGAAGGACCCGGACGATTACGCAGCTTCCTTTGATCTCGTGATTGGGTCCGACGGGATTTTCTCCAACACCCGCCATAAGTACGAGACAGTTTTCAGGCCTAACATCGACATTCGCAAGAACCGATTTATCTGGCTCGGTAGCAAGAGGAAGCTTGATGCGTTCACTTTCGACTTCAAGGAAACCGAGTGGGGCTGGTTCAACCTGCACGCCTACCGATTCGACGAGGACTGGTCGACGTTCATTGTGGAGACGCCGGAGAAGAACTGGCTCGCGGCGGGTATCGACGCCATGGATTCGAAGGAATCCATCACGTTTTGCGAGAAGTTACTCGCCGAGCGGCTGGAAGGCAGCCGGCTCATGTCGAACGCGACGCATCTGCGGGGCTCAGCCATGTGGCTGAAGTTTCCGCGCGTGCTATGCGAAAGGTGGTTTCACAAGAACATTGTCCTGATCGGCGACGCAGCCCATACGGCGCATTTCGGCATCGGTTCGGGAACCAAGCTGGCCATGGAAGACGCCATGGCTCTTGCGCGGGTCTTGTCGGACCACACAGACGGGGATGTCGAGAGCGCGCTGGCCCGTTATCAGGAGGAGCGCGAGATCGAAGCGCTCAAGTTGCAAAGCGCCGCTCGCAACCGCATGGAGTGGTTTGAGCAGGTCGAGCGCTACGTGCATCTGGAGCCCGAGCAGTTTGCCTACAGCCTGCTGACCGGGAGCCAGCGCATCGGGCATGAAAATTTGAAGCTGCGGGATGCGCAGTACGTAGAGAAGATGGAGCAATGGTTTGCTGCACGGAGTGGCGTTACGCACGCGGTGCCGCCGATGTTCACTCCATTCCAGGTGCGCAGCGTTACGTTAAAGAATCGCGTCGTAGTCTCACCGATGGCCATGTATATGTCGACCGACGGCGTACCGGGAGATTTTCATCTAGTTCATCTGGGATCCCGCAGTATCGGCGGCGCCGCACTAGTAGTGACGGAGATGACCTGCGTCTCCCCGGAAGGCCGCATCACACCGGCCTGTCCAGGAATCTGGAACGAAAAGCAGATGCTCGCCTGGAAGCGCATCGTCAATTTCGTGCATCAGAACTCAGATGCCAAAATCGCTTTGCAAGTGGGGCACTCAGGCCGTAAAGGATCGACCCGACGCGGCTGGGAAGGAATGGATATGCCTCTCGAAACAGCCAACTGGCCGCTCGTTTCGGCGAGCGCGATTCCTTACATTGAGGGCGTCTCGGAGGTGCCGCGTGAAGCCACGCGAGACGATCTGATGCAGATTCAGGCACAGTTCTTGCGGTCGACAGTTCTAGCCCAGGAAGCCGGCTTCGACTGGCTGGAGCTGCACTGCGCGCACGGATATTTCCTGTCGAGTTTCATCTCGCCGCTCACAAACATGCGCACCGACGAATACGGAGGCTCGCTCGAGAACCGCTGCCGTTATCCGCTCGAGGTCTTCCGTGCCATGCGCGCTATCTGGCCGGCGGAGAAGCCAATGAGCGTGCGTATCTCCGCGCACGACTGGACCCCGGGGGGACTCACTCCGGAAGATGCCGTCATTGTCGCCGAGTACTTCAAGGAAGCCGGAGCCGACGTCATCGATTGCTCCTCCGGCCAAGTCAGCAAGGCCGAAAGGCCCGTCTATGGGCGCATGTTCCAGGTGCCCTTCTCCGATCGCATCCGCAATGAAATCGGCATTCCGACGATCGCAGTGGGTAATATTTTCGAAGGCGACCATGTAAACACGATCATTGCGGCCGGCCGCGCCGATCTGTGTGCTCTCGCCCGTCCGCACTTGGCCGATGGGGCCTGGACGCTGCACGAAGCGGCCAAGCAGAATTTCCCCGACGTGTGTTGGCCGTCGCCGTACATGGGCGGGAAAGTGCAACTCGAACGCAACCTCGCCCGGGCGGCGCAGCTGAGGCTCCAGGTGTGAGTGAGTCGTTACCCGGCGCCGGATCAATCTCGGGCAAACATGCCGTTGTCACCGGCGGCGCGCGCGGAATCGGAGCCGCGGTCGCAGCGGCGCTGGAATCGGCCGGTGCAAACGTGACCGTGGTCGGTCGTAGCACAGAGCCATTTGCCGTCGATGTCTCGGACTGCGACGGTGTTCTGAAAACGTTCGAGAGCATCCGGGCTGGGATCGGTCCCATCGATATCCTGGTGAACAACGCGGGCCAGGCCGTGTCGGCTCCCTTTCTCAAAACCACACCGGAGCTTTGGCGCCGGATGCTCGCCGTCAACCTGGATGGCGCCTTCCATTGCACGCAGGCGGCTCTGCCCGGCATGATACGGGCCGGCTGGGGACGGATTGTAAACATCGCTAGCACCGCGGGGCTCATTGGGTACCCGTACGTCACTGCCTACTGTGCGTCCAAGCACGGCCTTATCGGCCTCACCCGAGCGCTCGCTCTCGAACTCGCCTTGAAAGGTATCACCGTCAACGCGGTCTGCCCCGGCTACACGGAAACTGATCTCGCCATGGACGCTGTGAAGAACATTGTTGTCAAGACCGGCCGTACTGAACAAGACGCTCGCGCCGAGCTCACCAAGCGTAATCCACAGAAGCGCATGGTGATGCCTGCTGAAGTCGCCAACGCCGTCGCCTGGCTGTGCATGCCCGGCAGCGAGTCAGTCACCGGCCAATCGATCGCCGTCGCCGGCGGTGAAGTTACGTAGGCTTTGAAAGTGAATGGCCGGAGCAGGGGATAAGCCTCCGCCAGGAAGCAAGCTGAACGCCGATTCAGGGCCGAGACCAGACCGGGGCCGAAATCGAGTTGAGGCCCACCGGCAAACTTATTTCACTTGGTTTTAGATTGCTATATAATGCCAGTCGACACACAGGAAGAAGACAAAAGTGATGGTAACGGCAATCATCTTAATTAATACCGAAAAAGGCCGATCTCCAGAAATCGCTCAGGCTTTGATCGAGTTGCCCGGAATAACGGAAGTCTACTCCGTCGCTGGTCCATATGACTTAGTTGCCCTTGCGCGGGTACGAGAACACGAACTACTTGCTGACTTGGTAACTGGACCCTTGCAGAAAATACCGGGCATTGCGTCGACCAACACGTTGATTGCTTTCCGGGCTTACAGTCGGCGCGATCTGGAGGCCCTGTGGGACATCGGCAATGAAGAGTCCCTTCGGTCTGGCTAATGGCTGCGGACTCAAGAAGATGGATGCCCGCGACTCGCGTCTTGCGAGAAGGCGTGCTGAAGAAATGGCTCACAAGAATATAGCTCTCATCGGCAAATAATGGCATCACTCTTCTGATAACAATGTCAGACTACAGGGAGTATTTGCCGCCGCAGGATTTGTGGCCGGATCTTATCTTTTCCCTGCCTCAATTTCAATACCCTGAAAGATTGAACGTCGCTGTCGAGTTGCTTGACAAGCACGTTCTGAATGGAAGGGGAGAAGCCACCGCAGTCTGGTTTGAGAACGAGAATATCTCCTACGTGGAGTTGGAGAAGCTCACCAACCAAATCGGGAATGCATTAAAGGGGCTCGGCATAGGTCCTTCAGATCGGGTCGCTTTACGGATGCTCAATCGCCCAGTTTTTGTCGCGGCGTGGCTTGCGATTCAAAAGATCGGCGCCGTGGGCGTTGCCACCATGCCAATGCTGCGTGCGCGCGAACTGGCCTTTATCTTCAATGATTGCGGCGTCAAAGTATGTTTGTGCGACGTGGATCTCGTTGAAGAGCCCGCGCGCGCCCGGGCCCAGCTCGATCAGCCCATCAAAATCGTGACTACCGGTACGGTAACAGTAGACGAATCTGATGCACGGCTTGAAGCGTTGCTTTCGGCGGCCTCCGAGAATCTCGAAGCCCACCCATCGCGACGGGAAGATCTCGCGCTGATAGCCTATACCTCGGGAAGCACCGGAGTTCCAAAGGGCACCACCCACACCCCTCGGGACATCCTGGCTGCCGCCGACGGATATGCTCGTTCGATTCTTCACCCCACGCCGAATGACATCTTCAGCGGACACCCTACAATGGCATTCACCTTCGGCTTGGGCGGCCTGCTGATTTTCCCGCTTCGTTTTGGGGCCTCAGTCGCTCTGTTGGAGCGTTTTACGCCCGTTATGCTCATTGAAGCCGCCTCGCGCTATCGCGTAACCATCCTGTTCTGCGCAGCTACTACCTACCGGATGCTGTTGCAGAATCCCGCCCTGAATGGCGCCGACCTGAGTTCAGTACGTCTATGCATCAGCGCCGGTGAGACACTCCCCGCCGCCGTATGCACGGAGTGGCTGCGCCGAACCGGCATCGAAATTCTCGATGGACTTGGCGCCACTGAGATGTTCCATATCTTCATTTCCTCGCGGTCCGGCGATACGCGAGCCGGAGCCACCGGACAACCTGTTCCCGGTTATGAGGCTAAGATCGTTGACGAACAGTTTCGGGACGTGCCCCCAGGTATTCCGGGTCTTCTCGCCGTTCGCGGGCCCACGGGCTGCCGCTATTGGCGCAATAATGATTTGCAACGCCGTTACGTTCGAAGTGGCTGGAATGTGACCGGTGATGTCTATCTTCAAGACGCCGACGGATACTTTTGGTACCAGTGCCGCAACGACGATCTGATTATATGCGGCGGATACAACATCGCTGGTCCTGAGGTCGAACGTGTTTTGCTGGAGCATGCTGCCGTGCTTGAAGCAGCTGTCGTTGGCTCTCCTGATCCCGTCCGTGGCATGATACCGAAAGCGTTCATCGTGCTTCGCTCGGGCGTGATTCCCGGCGACGGCTTGGTCAAAGATATGCAGGACTATGTCAAGCGCGAGCTTGCTCCATTCAAGTATCCCCGCGAAGTCGAGTTCGTTTCCGACTTGCCAAAAACCGAGACCGGTAAGATCCGGCGCGCGGAACTGAGGCAGCGCGAAATCGTCCGCAAAATAGTTACCCCTTAGTTCCGCGGGATTCAGTCATGAGTGTCGAGACTGCGGGCTTACGGATGCTGGCGGCTAACTGAATGGACCGCGGACGAGATCGAGCAGTATCTTCGGCGGCGGCTCCGCAGCGTGCCCGGGTTAAGACTGGTTCAGGTTTCAACGAACTGCTTCGCGATCTTGTTCCACGCCTCAGGGAACAATCCACCGAGGCCCTCCACCGCGCCTTGGCAAACTTTAGTTGAGATCGGCGATGGTCTTATATGCATCG